>Ga0265319_1000161_pt1 | contig 50866 bp, 52 predicted proteins | sample 4824metaG_FD_192443 | JGI IMG/M metagenome (GOLD analysis project Ga0265319, IMG submission 192443) | Rhizosphere microbial communities from Carex aquatilis grown in University of Washington, Seatle, WA, United States - 4-8-24 metaG | ecosystem: Host-associated > Plants > Roots > Rhizosphere >...
TTATGTCCTGATCAATGGAGTCCTCAACCATAAAGTGAAGGACAATTGGGCCTGGATTGAGGCGATGGTTTTGGCTTCTTTCGCCATGGCGGAAAAGGGATTGGCCTTTAACCTCCTTAACGCCGAGGCGGGATGGGAAGATCCGGAGCTCTTTTACGCCCATCCGAAATTGTTGGAGGAGAAGGCTAGGGTTTGGTCCAAAGGGAATTATAAGATTGTAAAGGGCTATCTTCCCGAGGACATCACCGTTTATATGTTTAAAGAAAAAATGGATGGTATTAAATGAATCACATGATTGACCTATTAAAAAATATAGAAAATTATCGAAAAATTTTGTGTTCAAGGTTTGCTGCTGGGCTAATCCCGATATTGTCATTCGTTCTTGTGCGGTTATTTAATTCAAGCATAAAAGAATTTTATGCAGTTGATGCTGAGGTTTTTACGGTTGAATATATTTGTTTGCTTTTGGCCTTTTATTTTATGTGGTGGAAGTTTAGACAACCTCCAAAAATTAAATTTGGAAATGTTGGAATTGTAGTGGCGATCTTAACTGAGAATGACGAAGAAAAGAAAAGATTGAAAAATGATTTCGTGGCCCAACTTCGGGAGGGAATCAATAAGGGAAATAATCGAAATTTTGAAGTTTTAGTATTGGGTGATTATTTCTGCGAAAAAATATCAACCGACGATGATTCGCTTAATCTTCAAACGCAAACAAAAGCTCATTTTTTCATTTGGGGTAATTGGAAAACGCGACAACAAGATGGAAAGGAAGTTTATGTATTAGATATTAGGGCGCGTGTGACACATGCTCCGGTTGACGAAGTTCGTGGTAAAGAATTTTCCATGGAAATGGCGTCTGTTTTTCCGCAAAAATTTAGAATATTAAAATCTACTGAAATTGAAGGGATTGGGTTTACGGCTGATTTAGTTAAATATGCCGTTAAACATTGTCTTGGAGTGGCAAGTTTTTTGTCGGGTGATTTTGAATTTTCTTTCGAATTGCACAACTCATTATGGAGTGAGTTGACAAAATTGAATGATTTGAAAAAAATTAACCTTTCTTGTGTAAATATGATGAACGGAAGACTTCCGCTTTATTTAAACGATGCTGGACTGATAATGGCTAACTTTTATTACAAGGTGAAGTCTGAAAATTATTTGGAAGAAATAAAAAAATATCTGGATGTTGTTTATTTATTTTACCCAAAAAGTACGGGCGCATTGAATTTGTTGGCGATTTACCACTTCAAGAAACGAGAAATTGAATCGGCGATTAAAATTATTAAAGAGTCGATGCGGGTTATGGATTCTTATGATTGTTCTGCTCGCTTATCATTTGCCTTTCTTAAAGCTTACCAAGGCGATTTGGAAGAAGCGCACAAATCGTATAAAAGGGCGTTTGAAGGACATACGAGGGATCCTCGAGTAGTAGCTCAAGTAGAAGAGTTTATTGAGGAAACCTTACTTGAGGAGCCTGATAAGTACCAACTTTTCTATTGTTTGGGTATGGTTAACTTCTATGTGAAAGAGGATTGGGCCTTATCAATGGAAAACTTTGAGAAATTCTTAAGTAAAGAGGCCATTGGAAACATTTTTCCCGTTTCTAAAAAGTTTGCCGAAGAATATCTTGCCAGAGCGAAAGAAAAGTACAAAGTTTAAATGATTAATTACTGGAATAATTATCGTTGATAAATTATTGAAATTTGTTCTGGGTCGGAACTCTTGAATTTGGTAATGGTAACGAAAAATATTTTTTTGGAGAAGAATCAGTGCCGCAAACGATTTACACCGTCAACGCCTTTACCGACGACCCCGCTTCGGGGAATCCGGCGGGTGTTTGCCTGTTGGAACATCCCGTGGGAGGCCTTTGGATGCAGGCGGCCGCCCAAAAAATGAAATTGTCCGAAACGGCTTTTCTTCACGCGGAGCAATCCGGATACCGTCTCCGCTGGTTTACCCCCCGGATGGAGGTGAAGCTGTGCGGGCACGCGACCTTGGCCAGCGCCCATATCCTTTGGGAAAAGGGTTTTTTAGACCAAGGGAGCCAGGCCTTGTTTTACACCAAAAGCGGTTTGTTAACGGCCCGCAAGGAGGGGGATTGGATTGAGCTGGATTTTCCGGCGAAACCCGCGGCCCCCTGCGCTGCGCCCGAATCCCTGGAATCCTCCCTGGGAACCGCGGCGTTAAGTGTCGGCCAAAATGACGCCCATTACCTGGTGGAAGTGGAGTCGGAGGAAGTCTTGAGGAGTCTTAGGCCGAATTTTAAATTGATGGGGACTTTCTTGGATAAAAAACGCCACGGCGTCATTGTCACTTGCCTGTCCAACAATCCAGCCTTTGATTTTGTCTCCCGATTTTTCGCCCCCGCCGCCGGTATCCCCGAGGATCCGGTGACAGGTTCGGCCCATTGCAGTCTGGGCCCCTTTTGGCGGGACCGCTTGGGAAAAAAATCCTTCACCGCCTTTCAGGCCTCGTCCCGGGGAGGGGTCGTAAGGGTGCGCTGCGAGGGGGATCGGGTCTTTCTCGGGGGGCAGGCTTTAACGATGTCGAAGGTCGTGAGGGAGTAAATAATTTAAATTAAAAATCGTAACCTATTCCGATATGTCCGTGCAGGGCGATATTAGGCACGTCGGCGTAGCCGTCCGCGATGGGAACCCACCAGGCCCAGCCGAAAGTCATGGCAGCTTCCGCCACCACAAAAGCGTTTTTCGAGAAATAGAAATCCTTGCCCAAGGTCGTTTGGAATCCGATGCCCGAGAGATAATAACCGGCGTCAAAAATTCCAGTCCCGATTTCCTGCTTGACCTGGCCCCGGACGCTGCTTTCGGGGTTGCTGACGATGGGGCCGATCCCAATATGGTAAACCAATCCGCCTTTTTTCCAGGCGTGGCCGAAGAAAAAATAGTTATAGCCGAAATGAACGGCAAAATATTGGACCTCGGGCGGGGGATTGGTCAGGAAAAGACGATGGTGGATCTGCTCCAATTCCCAGGCCTCGTCCCCGTTCCAAAGGCCGACCCGCCAGGCGTAATAGGGGGCGAAGGGTCCGAAGGGCTTGGTATCGTAGTTGGCGGAAGTTTGGATATCCGGGTAGCCGTCCTGGTGAAAGGTCAAGGGAGTGGGGAAGTTAATCCCCGTTCCTCCCATTATTTCCAGGGAAAGGGTCTGGGCTCTTAGCGAACCAACCGCCCCAAACCCCAGGAACGTCAAAAAAACGGCCCAGGCGAATGATTTCATGAAGCTTGTCCTTTAAAAACTTAATCCGGTTCCTATGTGCCCGTGCAGGGCCAGGTTCGGCACGTCCGCCGAGCCGTCAAAAACCGGTACCCACCAGGCCCAGCCCGCGATGAAAGCCAGCTCCAGGGAGATGAAGCCGTTTTTCGCGAAGTAAATATTCTTGCTGAGGGACGCCTCCGCGCCGAAACCGGAAAAATCATAACCCGCGTCGAACAAGCCTGTCCCTGCGGTATGGAGTTTTTGTCCCCGGACGGTGTTTTCAGGATTGGTGATGACAGGGCCGATCCCCAGGTGGTAAATAAGCCCCCCCCGCTTCCAGGCGTGTCCCAGGAAGAAGTAGTTATAACCGAAATGGATGGCGAACACCTGGATTTCCGGCGGGGGATTGGTAAGGAAAATCCGATGATGCACCTGGCTGATTTCCCAGGCCTGCTCCTTGTCCCAAAGACTGATCCGCCAGGAATAATAGGGGGTATAGGGCCCAAAGGGTTTGGTGTCGTAGTTGGCGCTCAGTTGGAGGTCGGGCTGGCCCGATTGACGCACGGTCAGGGGTGTGGGCAGGTTGAGGGCGGTACCGCCCATGACCTCAAGGGTTAAGTCCTCGGCTCCGAGGCGATCGCCCCCTCCCCAATAGATAAGGAGCGCCGTTAGGTAGAGCAAGAAAGATGTTTTTTTCAATAGGAGTCGGTCCTTTTCCGTTCAGGAAGGAGAAAAGAGGATGAATCAATAGTTGTCAGTGTATATTAGAGGGGTGTTTTTGGCCTGACAAGCGTCATGACGGTTCAATCTACTCGACGAGGTAAAGATCTTGGCTTTTGCTTCGAGGCGTTATTCCCGATTTTTTTTAATGGGTTTATTTTTCCTTTTTTCTTGCCTCAGCGCCCGTTCGGAACAGGCGTTCAAGCCCGCCTCAGGCGTCAATGTGTGGGGCCGGCCCGGCTTGCTCTTGGGGGATTCTTTTGAGCGGTTCGCCCCTGGAACCTGGATAGCATCCTCTCATTTTCTCTTTCAATCCTTCGCTTCGGGGGAGAATGTTTCCCTTTTACCCTTCGGACTCACCTATATGGCCGCGGAGGATTTGGTGTTTTACGCGGGTGATTCCTACAAATTTGATAACGAGGGCCAGGGCCTGAACCTCTTGACCGCGGGCGGTAAGTGGGGCCTTCGCCTGGAAGATCCGGCTTGGCAGTTCAGCCTAGGCATGGATTTATCCACTGGTCCAGCTTCGGATTCGCTTGGCTCCAACACGACGGATTTTATCCCAACCCTCACGGCCGCTTATACTTTTTCCAACGGCCTTCTTTTTAATTTCGAAATGGGCGCCTACCTTTCAGGCGGCGGCCTGCCGGCCTATATCCGTTTTACCCCCGGGTTCGCCTATCCGGTTCTTTCGGACGTGACCGCCATGTTGGAATTGACGGGGCACCAATCCCAGCAGGGCCCCTTTAACCCAGGCTCGTCCGTGGTTTTAGGGATCAGGGGAAGCGGGGCGCTTCACCTTCAAGGATTTTTTGGGTTGGGAACCAGCGGGGACGCGCCGAGTTATTATGGGGGCGTCTCGCTGCTGATGGCGTCCTCGCTGTTCGAGGGATTTATTTAAAATAAGAAGGGGGAAACATGGCAAGCCACTGTACCTTCTGTAAAATTATAAATAAGGAAATTCCCGCGACGGTGGTTTATGAGGACGATTTGGTCCTGGCTTTCCCGGACATTAAGCCGGCCGCTCCAGTCCATATCCTGATTATCCCCAAGGTCCATGTGGATTCGGTCTCGGAAGTTTCGGCTGAGGATCCTATTGTGGCTGTTCTGGCCAACCGGGCCCTGATGGTCGCCAAGCAATTGGGCATTTCGGATCAGGGGTACCGCCTGGTTTTCAACCAGGGCGACAATGGGGGTCAGACGGTCTATCATTTGCACCTTCATTTGTTGGGAGGACGTTTCATGACCTGGCCTCCGGGATGAAAAGTCAGTCGGCGGTCGATAGTCGACAGTCCGCGGTGATACACATCAACATTTAAAAAGTGGGTTTTTGGCAGTTTTTCAGGGGTTCCTGTCGACCGCGGACTGTGGACTGTCGACTGGTTCATCGCTTGACGGGTCCTTCCCAAAGGTTTAAACTCCCTCTCCCTGAAGCCATTGGCCTCAGGCGCACCTATCCCACCCATAGAGGGGAGAGTGACCACAGTGGTCGAAGTCCGATTGGAAGAAAACGAACCCATCGAGAACGCGCTCAAGCGCTTCAAGAAGGTCGTTCAGAACTCAGGGCTCATCTCGGAAATGAAGAAACGCGAATTTTACGAGAAGCCCAGCGAGCGCCGTAAAAAGCGCGAAGCCGCCGCCCGTAAGAAGGCGCGCCGCCGCCAAATGAAGTTCCGCAACGAGTAGGATCAACGGGCCCGTTCCCCAAAGGGACGGGCCTTTCTTTTTATGTCGCCTTTCCAAACCCCCAGCTTAAATTTTCCCGGAGGAAGTATGAGCGCCTCGCCTCTTTTCGACAAAATCAACGCCGACATCATTACCGCCATGAAAGCCAAGGATGAAGCCTCCTTGTCGGCCCTTCGAATGCTTAAATCCGCCATCAAGTACAAGGAAGTCGATTTGAAGAGGGAAGTCAAGGACGAGGATGTGATTGAGGTCCTTTCCAAACAAGCCAAACAACGCCGGGAATCCATCGAAGGTTTTGAGAAGGGCGGCAGGGCCGAATCCGCCGCCAGTGAAAGGGCCGAATTGGCCTTGATTGAGAAATTCCTTCCGGCGGCCTTGAGCGACGCCGAATTAACCCAGTTGATTGAGGAAGCGGTCAAGACTTCCGGCGCTTCCGGACCCAAAGAAATGGGGAAAGTGATGGCGGTGTTAAACCCGAAGATCAAGGGCAAAGCCGACATGAGCAAGGTTTCCGCCCTCGTTAAGGCGAAGTTGGGCTGAAACCTTGCTAATTAGTAATTTGGAATTAAAAAGATTTTAGGATTTTGGTTTGATTCCGAATTCCTGACTCTTCATTCCTAGTGGTAGTTATAAGACCGGGTTGGTTCTGAATAAGACCGTCCCTGAGGGCAAACCGATGATCCTTTCCCGAAAATTCTATTCCCGTCCGACCCTTCCCGTCGCCAAAGACCTGTTAGGCCAAATCCTAGTCCATGAAACCCCGGACGGCGTTGCCTCCGGGAAAATTGTCGAGGTGGAGGCTTATCTCCCCAAGAGGGATCCGGGATGCCACGCTTCCCGGGGGAAGACGCCCCGCAACGAGGTGATATTTGGCCCCGCGGGCCAGGCCTACGTTTATTTTTGTTATGGAAACCATTTTCTTTTCAACGTCGTGACGGAAAAAGAGGGGGTTCCGGGGGCGGTTCTCATCCGCGCCTTGGAACCGGTGAGGGGCGTCGGGTTGATGGCCAAGCGACGGGGGCCTTTTGGGCCGGAGGACTTATCCCTCACGAATGGCCCCGGGAAACTCGTCCAGGCCTTGGGAGTGGACCGGAGCCAAAACCGGGCGGCCGTTTGGAAGAAACCGCTTTATATCATCGCCGCCAAGAGGGAAGCGGCGATTGGGGTTACCACCCGAGTCGGCCTCACCGAAGGCTCCGATCTTCCTTTGAGGTTTTTCCTAAAGGGTAATCCCTATTTATCCGTGAAGCCGGGGACGGACCGTCCGTCCCCGGGAAAAAGAAAAATAATGAACCACAAAGTTAACGGAATTGCGCGGAGTAAGGCGACGATTGTCGTCGCTTGAAAAATGGCTTTACCCCGTTAACCCTGTGCCACTCTGTGGTGAAAAGGACTTATCTTAATGAAAGATCAAATCAACCAAGCCTTCTTAAAATCCATCGAGTTTAAGAAGTTGCTCGAAACCCTGGCGAGCCACTGCCAAACCCCCGCGGGACGGGACTACTTAAAAGTTTTTGGACCCCTTTCGGATCCCGGCTCCATCGAAAACCGGCTGCTCAAGACCGAGGAACTGGAAAAACAGTTGGTAAAACAAAAGGCGCCGGCCATCCCGGATTCCCAATATTTCGTCGAGTCCTTTGAGAAGGCCAGGGCCAAGGGTGATGTTTTTTCCGGGGGAGAGCTGGCGTCCATCGTCCGTTTCCTGGGCGAGGTGACCGCCTTAAGGCAATATTTGAGCCCGGCGGACCCCATTCCCGCGGTTTTCCAGGAATGGCTGGCCCGTTTGCACGCGCTCCCGGCCTTGAGGGAGGCCCTGCAGTCGAAAGTTTCGGACAAGGGGGAAGTGCTGGATCAGGCGTCCCCCGAGCTTAAAAGCGTCCGGGACCAAATCCGTTCCCTCAAGGCTGAGGTCCAGAATTTTTACCAATCCTTTCTCCAAAACCAGGATAGCTCAGAGGCGCTCCAGGAAAAAATCGTGACCGAAAGGGAAGGCCGCTTGGTCGTGCCGGTGAAGCGGGATCATCAAAGCCGCGTGCCGGGTTTCGTCCACGGCATGTCGGCTTCCGGAGCCACCCTCTTCGTGGAACCGAAGGAAGTGGTGGAAAGCAACAACCGGGTCCGGGAAGCCATGGTCCGGCAGGATGAGGAAGTCCGCAAGGTCCTGAGGGAAGCGACCCAGGTGGTATTGGCCAGCGGGTCCGAAATGGAAACGACCCTCATCGCCTGCGCGGAGGTGGATGCCCATGGGGTTTTGGCGACTTTCGCCTCCCGTTACGACGGGCAATTCCTGCGTCCCCAGGCGGGAGCCTCTTTATATCTTAAAAACGCCCGACACCCATTATTAGCCTTGGAAAACCGGGAGCAATTCCGGGAGAAGGTGATTCCCTTGGAGGTCGAGTTTAAGGACGAGGTGAAAGTCATTTTAGTCTCCGGCCCCAATGCCGGCGGAAAAACCGTCGCCTTGAAAACCCTGGGGCTGGCCTGCGTGATGGCCCAGGCGGGACTTCCCGTTTTGGCCGGAGGGACGAGCGTTATCCCCCTGCTCAAGCATTTCGACTGCGATCTCCAGGACGGCCAAAGCCTTTCGGACCACTTGAGCACCTACGCCGCCAAGTTGAAGGCGCTGAAGCGCATGTTGGACCACGCCGGCCCGGAGACCCTATTGCTTTTGGATGAACTGGGCGCTGGTACGGACCCGCGCGAGGGCGGAGCCCTAGGGCTCGCTTGCCTGGAAACCTTCCGCGAGAAAGGAGCCCTCGTCCTGGCCAATACCCACCAGCCCCTTTTGAAGCTCTTGACCCAGGAGGAAAAGGGCATGGCCAACGCGGCGATGTTGTTCGATGAAACGACCGGCAAACCCACCTTCCGCCTGGCCTCCGGCATCCCCGGCCAATCCTATGCCCTGACCTTGGCGCGTCAATTGGGATTCGACGAGTCCATCTTGGAAAAGGCGAAAGCCCATCTGCCCCAGGGCGAGGTGGATTTATCCGAAATCCTGGCCAAGCTCGGCCAGGAAAAACAAATCGTGGACAAGGCCAAGCAGGAGGCGGAGAGGGCCAGGGACAACGCGAAGAAATTGGAAGCGGAACTCATGACCGCGCGGCGCCAAATGAAGGATGAGGCGAGGCGGATCAAAAAAGACGCCCAGGTGGAGGCCCAAGGGCTTCTCGTCAACACCAGGCGCAAGATGGAGCATTTGATCCAGGGCGTACAAAAGCCGGGAGAGGGCGGGGTCAATCGGGAACGAATCAAGACCGCCCGGGTGGAAGTGAACCAGAAACTCAAGAATATCCGCCCAGCCCCGGCGAAAGTTATCCTGGAAGTGGGTGATTTGAACGCCGGGGACAAGGTTTTCTTTAAATCCGGCAATTGCGACGTCGCCGTCGTTTCTGCGGACGAGGAGAAGCTGGAAGCGGTCATCCAAATGGCCAACGGCATGAAGCTTTCCTGCAAGTATTCGGATTTGGGACGGGTCTCGAAAACGCCGCCTCCCCCCAGGCCCGCCACCCCGGTCATGGATCCCAAAGCCCTGGCGGAAAAGGGGAAGCTGGAGCTGGATTTAAGGGGAAAGCTGGTGGACCAGGCCCTGCCGATGCTGGACAAGTTCCTTGACGACGCCCTCTTGGTGGACCTGCCCTTTGTCCGTATTATCCATGGAAAGGGAACGGGGGCATTGCAGGAAGCCATCCACAAGCACCTGCCCGCGGCGCACCCGAAGGTGGAGTTCGCGATGGCGGAACCGAACCAGGGCGGCACGGGCGTGACGGTGATCAAGTTTAAGAAGTAACATTTTTCACCACAGACGGCGAAGCCGCCTGTGGTGAATAAGCCGTGAGGAATTGATTTGAAATATACCGATGAAATTATTCAGAGGGTCAAGGACGCGACCGACATCGTCTCGGTTGTCGGCGAGTATGTGCCCCTCAAGAAAGCAGGCGTCAGCTTTAAAGGCCTCTGCCCTTTCCACAGTGAGAAATCCCCCAGCTTCACCGTCTCCCCGACCCGCAACGGCTTCCACTGCTTTGGCTGCGGTAAGGGAGGCAACGTCATCACCTTCATCATGGAAATGGAAAAGATCGCCTTTCCCGAGGCCCTGCGCCTGTTGGCGGAAAAGGCCGGGATCGCGCTGCCCAAACCCCAGGAAACCCAAAGGGACCAGGAACAGGAGAAGATCCGCGAGCGGATGCAGGCGCTGAACGAGTTCGCGGGAAAATTTTTCCATGAAAAGCTTTTGTCCGCCGAGGGCCAAAAAGCCAGGGACTATTTCAAGGCCCGGGGCTTCACCAGGGAAACGGCGGTGAAGTACCAGATCGGCTTTGCGCCGGAAGGTTGGAACCACCTGATGGCCGCGTCCCAAAAAGCGGGTTTCAGCCAAGAAGAACTTTTGTCGGCTGGGCTCATCGTCCAGAACGAGGAAAAAAAGACCGTCTATGATAAATTCAGGAACCGCCTGATCTTTCCGGTCAAAAATAATTATGATAAAATTGTCGCCTTCGGCGGCCGGACGTTAAGCGACGAATCCGGCCCGAAGTACCTGAATTCACCTGAAACGCTCCTGTTCAAGAAAAGCGAATGCCTCTACCTGCTGGATATGGCCCGGGAAGCGATCCGGCAAAAGGGTACCGTGCTGGTGGTGGAGGGCTACTTTGACGCCCTCGCCCTCCATCATTTTGGGTTTGAGAATACGGTCGCCACTTTGGGAACGGCCCTGACGTCCCAACATGGAAGGCTTTTGCAGCGCTATACCAAGGAAGTTGTTTTTTCCTACGACGCCGACGCGGCGGGTCAAGCCGCGGTCTTGAGGGGCTTTGAACCCCTGATCCTGTCCGGCCTCAACATCCGGGTGCTGGTGATGCCGGACGCGAAGGACCCGGATGAATACCTGCAGAAACACTCGAAGGAAGAGCTGGAGGGTTTGATTCAAAAGGCCCCGGACTTTTTCCGCTGGTGGGCCCAGTCGGTCAAAAAGAGATTCCAAGGAGCCCCCATTGAGGAGAGGTTGAAATCCCTGCAGTCCTTCGTACCGATGATTTTGCAAATACCCGATGAAGTATCGGTGCAAACGGCCTGCGCGGCGGTGGAATCCGAGCTGGGATTAACGGCCAGGGATTTGATCGAGATCGTGAACGCGGAGCGCAAGAAGGGTGTTCGAAAAGCCGCTGGCGACAGGGTGGGGCCGGCGAATCCGCCGGCGGTTGAAGGCGCTCCTTCGCTGGAAGATAAAAAGGATTTCCAAATGGAGGCTGATTTTTTGGCCTTTCTCTCCGAGGAGAGGGGGGAGTTCATTCCCTGGGCCAAGGATGAGCTGTTGCCCGAGGTTTTCTCGAGGGAAGGTTTCCGGCAATTGTTCGAGAAGCTGTGCGCCGGCGAGATGAAGGTGGAAGAGCTGAACCGGATCCCCGATCTGGCGCCCTCCTTTATCCGGATGGAGAATGAAACAGGCAAAAAACACCGCGAGGGCATGCTGATTGACCTGGCCCAGGCCCTCCGGAAGCGGCACTTGAAGCGTCAGATGTCGGATTTGAGGAACCGGCAGGTTGAGGCGGAAAAAGCCGGAGAAGTCGAGAAGGCCCAGCTGTTGGCCCAACAGATGATGATGCTCAAACGCCAATATTCGCAAGGGGTGGGGATAAAATGAAGCCAGCTCCGAAACCAAAATCCGATCACGTCAATAAGATCCTCGCGGTTGGCAAGGAGAAGGGCTATATCACCTACAAGCAGGTGAACGACATCCTCCCCGACGAGGTTGTTTCCTCCGAGGAGATCGACGATATCCTCTTGATGCTGGGGGAGAACGACATCAAGGTCGTCGACCAGGAGGAAAAGGCCGCCGTCATCCCCGACGGCGACAAGGAAGTGGGGGCGGGAGCCGCAGGGACGAAAGACGAGGACGATGATGAGGAGGAATTCGAAAAATCCTTCGAGACGGCCGGTGTGGAAACCCGCATGGGGGACCCGGTCAAGATGTACCTTCATGAGATGGGACGCATCCCCCTTTTAACCCGCGAGGAGGAAATTTCCATCGCCAAGCGGATCGAGGCCGGCGAGTTTAAAGTGGAAAAATCCGTTTTGGGAAGCGCCCTCGGTTTTCAAGAGCTCCATGATTTATTCCTGTCGATCATTAAAAAGAAGAAAACCCTCCAGGAAACCATCGATCTGGACCCTTACGCCGACCTGCCGGGCGGGGTGCCTGAAAAGCAAATCCGCGCCAAGATCCGGAAGAACCACGGGAAACTCAAGGTCATGGAGCGCCAAATCAAGGCCCTGCAACACAAAGTGGGGCTTAAATCCCTGGCCGCGGACCAGCGCAAGGCGCTGGCCGAGCAGTTGGATGGGCGCCTGATCGACCTTATTTGGCTGGTGAAGGACTGCCAGTTCCAGAAAAAGGTGAAGGAGAGGCTCATCGGACGGCTTCGGGACCAGGGGGAAAATATCGAGGAGCAGGAGCATGTGATGCACCTGCAGGAAAAGCAACTGAAGCTCCCGCCTGAATCCTACGTCAAACTGCCCAGCCTCATGAAGGACGGCGTCCTAGGGGACCTGAAACTCGTGGAAAAAAAGAGCGTGCTGAAGGGCAAGGATTTTCTCAAGTCCACCCGCCTTTGGGATGAGGCCCGCCGCCACATCAAGAAACTGGAAACGGAGGCCATGACCACCCGGGAGCACATCAAGGTCATGATGAGGTCCATCCGGGTCGGCGAAAGGGAGGCTTATTACGCGCGCATGGAATTGGTGGAAGCCAACCTGCGCTTGGTCATTTCCATCGCGAAAAAATACACCAACCGGGGTTTGCCTTTCCTGGACCTGATCCAGGAGGGCAATATCGGCCTGATGCGCGCGGTCGAGAAATTCGAGTACCGCCGGGGCTACAAGTTTTCCACCTACGCCACCTGGTGGATCCGGCAGGCGATTACCCGTGCCATCGCGGACCAGGCCAGGACGATCCGCATCCCGGTGCACATGATCGAGACGATCAATAAGTCCATCAAGGTTTCCCGTGATCTGGTGCAGGAATTAGGCCGGGAGCCCATGGCGGACGAAATCGCGGAGCGGCTGGAGATGCCGGTCGAAAAGGTCCGGGCCATCCTAAAAATCGCACAGGAGCCTATTTCCCTGGAAACACCCATTGGCGAGGAAAAAGACAGCCACTTGGGCGACTTTATCGAGGATAAGGACGTCATTTCACCCGCCAACGCCGCGGCTTTCGTCCTCCTCCAAGAACAGATTTCCAAAGTCCTGGGAACCCTCAAGGAAAGGGAGGCGGAAGTCCTCCGCCTGCGTTTCGGACTCAATGACGGATATCCCCATACTCTGGAAGAAGTGGGCAATACCTTCAAGGTCACCCGCGAGCGAGTAAGGCAAATTGAGGCCAAGGCCCTCCGCAAGCTCCGGCATCCCTCGCGCAGCCGGAAGCTAAAAGGATACTTGGACTAAGTTCTGACGGGCCGATGGGTTTGGATTCCCCCGCCCCCTGTGGAAGAGGCCTGTGGATGGTACCCTTACGGTTTTGAATCATCCTCCTCCCGGCCATTTCCTCACGTGGGGGAAGGGGTACTCCGCTCCCGTCACCGATTGGTAACGGTCTTTTTACCCAAGGTCCCTTGCAATCCAAAGTCTTTTCCCTCAAATTGGATCCACTTTTGTCCGGGAGGAAACCATGTCGAAAAAAACATACGCGGTGTTGGGCGCTACGGGCCATATCGGCCATGTATTGACGGAAAAACTTTTGGAGAAAGGGCATAAGGTTCTTGCCTTGGGACGGGATGAAAAGAAGTTGGACGGCCTGAAGGCCAAAGGCGCCGAAATTGCCTCCCCTTCGTTCGGGGACTCGGCCGCTTTAACGGAGGCTTTTAAGGGGAAGGACGGTGTTTTCTCCATGATTCCTCCCTCTTACGGCGTGGAAGACTTCGCCGACTACCAGGACAGGACCGGAGAAGCCATCGCCCTCGCCATCCAAAATTCGGGAGTCCGGTATGTCGTCAACCTCAGTTCCATCGGGGCGGAAGTTCCCTCCGGGACCGGGCCGATCGCCGGCCTTTACCGGCAGGAACAGCGCTTGAACAAGCTTTCGGGCGTCAACGTCCTGCATTTGCGTCCAAGCTCCTTCATGGAAAATCAGTTTTGGAGCATCCCGGTGATCAAGGGGATGGGATTCAATGGTTCGGCGACCCCTGGAAACTTTCCCCTCCCGATCGTGGCCACCAGGGACATCGGGGAAAAGGCTTCCGAATTGCTGGACCAACTCGGCTTCCAGGGCCATTTGGTTTTGGATTTTACGGGCCCGAGGGAATACACCCTCGTGGAATTTACCGCCGCCCTGGGGAAGGCAATCGGAAAGCCTGACCTAAAGTACGTTCAGTTTTCGCTTGAGGACGCCCGAAAGGGAATGGTGGAAAGCGGCATGAAGCCCCGGATGGCGGACCGGATGGTGGAAATGTATAAGGCCGGAAACGAGGGGAAATTGCGCCCGACCCAGGAATTAACGGCGAATCACCGGGGCAAGACTCCCATCGAGGAATTCGCGAAGGTGTTCGCGGCGGTTTACGGCCAAGGTTGAATTTTCCCGGACGGGAAGCCTCTTTTGATTAAAATGAACGGGACGGCTTCGCGCCGGTCCAATTTATTTTAAGGAGGAATGGATGACTTTTGCCAAATGGGTTTTCAGGATTTCCGGGATTTATGGGATCTTGATCTTGGGTCTTTTTTATTTCATGGAAACCAACCCCCTGTTCAACGCGCCTCCTGCCATCACCCATCCGGAATACTATTACGGTTTTGTCGGGGTAGGGCTGGCCTTCCAAGCGGTGTTCCTCTTGATCGCGTCGGATCCGGTAAAATACCGGGCCATGATGATCCCGTCGGTCCTTGAGAAATTTTCCTTCGCGGGGGCCCTCCTGGTCCTCCTGATGGACCAAAGAGTTTCCGCCCAATTGATCCCGGCGGGAATTTTGGACGGGACCATGGGGCTGTTGTTTCTCCTTTCTTTCTTCAAGACAAAGTCGAATTAAGGCCATGGATTCCATAAAACTCCTGAATGGACGCGGGATGCCGGCCTTGGGAATGGGCACCTGGGAGCTCCGGGAGGAGGAATGCGCCAAAACGGTTAAGGAAGCCTTGTCCCTGGGCTACCGCCACATCGATACCGCCGAATTTTACGGCAACGAGGAAGTTATCGGGAACTGCCTGGCGGATTCGGGAATCGCCAGGGATGAATTGTTCGTGACCACCAAGGTTTGGACCGACCATTTCCACGCTTCGGCCTTTAAGAAGGCCGCTGAAAACTCGCTCCGCAAACTCCGGCTTGATTACCTGGACCTCCTGTTGATCCATTGGCCCAGTCCGGCGGTTCCCTTGGCTGAGACAGTCGGGGCCCTCTGTGAATTGGCGAAGGAAGGGAAGACCCTGGCGATCGGTGTTAGTAATTTTTCCGTCCACCAGCTGCAAGCCGCTGTCTCGCTGGCGTCGGTTCCGATCTCCTGCGATCAAGTCAAGTTCAACCTGGAGGAGAATCAGAAGGAACTTTTGGGTTACGCCCAATCCAAAGGCATCAACATTACCGCCTACACGCCTTTGGGGCGGGGCAGCTTTTTACTGAATCCGGACCTGTCCGAAATCGCCAGAACCCATGGGAAAACACCGGCCCAAACGGCCCTGAGGTGGCTGATCCAGCAAAAGGGGGTTTCCGCGGTCCCGAAATCGGCGCGGAAAAAGCACCTTCAAGACAATTTGGAAATATTTGATTTTGAACTTTCCCTGGCGGAGATGTCGCGGTTGGGCCGCTTGGCCGCGACTCCTTAAGGCCTGTGGTGACGGCCGCGCGTCATTAGGGTTTCATGAGTCCGCGGGGGACCGGGGCTTTGCTGATCCACCGAGCGGTTACTTTTTGGGACCGGCAAAATACCAGAGGATGAGGCCCAGCAGAGGCAGGAAAAGAACCAATAAAACCCATAAAATCTTGACGCCGTTGGATGCCTTGCTTTGGATAATTTGGACGACGGCCCAAATGTCCAATATGAAAATAACTAAGCCGAATAAATTTCTCATTTCCAAAACTCCTTGGTTTAAGGCGACAACCTCTTCGAGGCGCCTTCAAGATACCATAGTGGTTCGATTTTTGGACAAATCCCGCCAGCCCGCCCGTTTTGGAAATCAAAAAAATATGGCCCCCGCCTAATATTTTTCATGCATATTTCCGCCGGTTGATTAAAATGAAGCCACTTTCTGGGGAGCGAAACATGACCGAAGCAATGGATGATTCCAAATACGCCAAGGGCACCGCCATCTTTTCGATCTATGAAAAGGTGGAACTTCCGGCGGATCCGAAAAAAAGATGCTTGGCCCTGCTGGACCTGGGCAATGACAGTCTTTTGGCCAATGATTTTAACATCCTCGATTTTGTCCCTTACCCCGGGCTTGGCAACGTGGCCCCCGACGCGGTCTTGAAGTACTCCTGGATCCTTTCCGAGTCCCACCGGGTGTTGATTTATGACCCGAATACCAAGCGCCTGATCGATGAGCTCTATACCTGCAGTCCCGAGAAGGACGGCTGGCTCATGTTTGAGAAGACCAATAAGCTCATCAAAAAACCCACCAAGACCGTCTCCCTCCATGAGATTGTGGGGAAAGAAATGGCGCTGAAGGAAGAGCCGGATAAGCTTTTTCACTCCGTGAAAAAGGCCTGCGGAAAATTGCGTTTCGCCCCTGATTCCAACTATTGCGTTTCCGCGGTATTTTTCGACATCCCGGACCGCAAACTGGACGAGGACAGCCTGGAAGTGATGCTGACGAAGGCCCTCAACAAGGATGACCAAAAACCGGTCATCGAATCCGCTTGCCGCTACGACCCCCAGGGCTATACCTACATCCACCAGTCGCCCAAACATTTCGCCGGCCTCCACAGTTATCCCGGCACCCTAAAATCCGCCCACTTGAGCCTGATCGGGACGGGAAGCGCCATTGTCTCGGTCCTGGAGGACATGGAAGAAGTGGTTTACAAAACCAAAAAGACCGAGCCCACCATCAGCGTGAAGATCGTCGCAGAGGATTTCTAGAATTGAGCAAAGGAAGACTAGAGGCCTTCAGCGACGGGGTGATCGCGGTCATTATTACCATCATGGTTCTGGAGCTGCGGGCTCCCCGTGGGGCGGAGTTTGCCGCGCTGCTTCCCTTGGGCCATAATTTTATGAGTTACGTTTTAAGCTTTATCTTCCTTGGTATTTACTGGAACAACCATCACCATTTATTTCAGGCGGTTCAAAAAGTCAACGGCCCCATTCTGTGGGCGAACCTGCACCTGCTGTTTTGGCTTTCCCTGATTCCCTTCGTGACAGCCTGGATGGGGGAGAATGGATTCGCGCCGCTTCCGGTGGCTCTTTATGGGGCGGATCTGCTTTTGTCCGGAGCCGCTTACTTCATATTGGTCCACGCGCTGATCGCGCACCACGGGAAAAAATCCATCCTGGCCGCCGCCATTGGGGACGATTTTAAGGGAAAGGTATCGGTCGTTCTTTATTTAACCGCCATCCCCTTTGCCTTCTTTGTCGCTTGGGTGTCTTTCTGCCTCTATATTCTCGTCGCGATGATGTGGCTAATCCCGGACCAGCGGATCGAGACGGTTTTGAATAAATAATTCTAGGAGGAACGGATGCCGTCTTGCTTAGGCTGTGGGAAAGACATGAAGGAAACGTCCCGAAAGATCATCAAGGGAGAAACGGCCGGGGCCGCTCCCAATTACAAGGCGGTCTATCAATGTAAGAATGATGCTTGCGGCCAAAAGGGCCAAAAGCGGAGTTTCCTCGACGATGGAATGATGTTCATTCCCCTTCCCGACGGACAGTAGCCCCCCGAATTTCTAAATTCCGCCAGGCCTTTTTTCGGTTATGCTGTAATGGTTTGACGATGAATCGTTGTTATGGTGACAGAGCCTTCTTAGCTGACGGATTGCACCTGGCAACTGATACCTGTATTGGGGGCATTAGCTCAGCGGTCAGAGCAGGGCACTCATAATGCCTTGGTCCCTGGTTCAAATCCAGGATGCCCCACCACTTTTGCTTGGCCATTGCTTTTTTCGCGGGTCCTTTTCCGGCCGGTGAAAAAACCAGCTAACGTTCGCGTGGATCGACTCCAACCCGAGCCTGTCCGGAGTTATCATTGGCAACCTTCTTCAATTTAATGATGGGCCGTTTTCGACCTTTCGTGTTTTCCGTCTTGACGGCGCTTATCCTATTCCTTCAAGGCTGTACCTTGTTATTTGTGGCCAAGGGAGAAACCCGCTACTTCGAGAAAAAGGGGCCTCAATTGCCGCCGGCGGCGTCCTTGTCCCGCCAAATGAGCCAGCCAGTGGTGTTGAACTACCCAGTTAGGGAAGGCGACACGCTGGAATCGGTCGCCATTCTTTATTACGGTAAGGCGGACCGGGGGAAGGAAATCGCGTCAACTAATCATTTGGGCTTGAAGTCGCGCCTCGAAAAGGGGATGGTTTTAAAGATCGTGAGTCCGGTTAATTTTCCAAACATCAAGGAACTTGAAAAGAAAAAAACGGCGGCAGGATCACCGCCGAAAACCCCGGAACCGGGCCCCATCTCCCATGTCGACACCTCCCCGGAAAACATCACCAAGGTTGCACGGCCAAAATCCAACAACGCGTTTGGCCCTGGGGAAAAACTCCGGTTTGAAGTCCGGGCCCTTTCCATGGTGGGCGGCTACGGCACCTTGGAAATTGGGAATCCGGTCCTAGTCCATGGCAGGCCTTGTTTTCCCTTGTCTGCTAAGGCGCAGACAGCTTTTCCCTTCAGCTTGATATTCCAGGTTCATGATGTCCAAACCAGTTTTTTTGACGCGGTGGATTTTATTCCCTGGAAATTCGAGAACGATGTCCTGGAAGGGAAACACCAGTCGAGAAACGAGGAGCTTTATGATCAATTGAGGCATAAGGTTTCCCGATCCAAGGGATCGGAATCAATCGAGGATATCGACGTGGCGCCTTTTACCCAGGATATTATTTCATGCTTCTATTATTTCCGGCTTCTGCCCTTGGAGGTGGGGAAGAATTATTCCATCCCCGCGCAGGCCGCCGGGAAAAACTACAACCTGATCGTGGAAGTGATTAGAAAAGAGAAAATAACCATCGCCTCGGGTGTTTACGACTGTCTAATGGTAAAACCCCATGTCCGTTACGCGACGGTTTTCCGCAATACGGATGACATCGATATTTGGCTGACGGATGACCAGCGCCATTTGCCGGTGTTGGTCCGGAGCAAGATCTTCATCGGAAGCGTGGAAGCCTCCCTCACCGACGCATCCTTGCCGAAATTAAAAGAAGCGGTTAAAAACGCTGGCAAGGCCGCGTCGGAGAAATTGAGGCGAAAGCCGTGATGAATCCCTGGAGATGGAGCGCCGCGGTCCGAGGGCGGAAAGGCATGGTTTTCTTTCTTTTGCTTTTATTCCCGTTATTGGTGGGGAGGGCTTTGGGCCGGAATGATATCATCACCGTTCCCATGATCTTAACCGATTATTATGGTTGGGCTTATACTGAGGCTTTCGAGGATAAATCCGAAATTTACGCTTGGTCCACCGCTGGCGTGGACGCCTTGGGTTGGGGAATCATCCTGGCGCGGAGGGAATACTCGGGTTTGTTTTTGGTCAATGTGGCGGGGATCGCCAAGACGATTTATCCGGCGGTACAGCTGCTGGCCTCCTCGGATCCCGGCGTTCATGAGAGGGCGTGGATCGCCTTGGGTACCCACGCGGTCACCTTGATCAGTTTGGAGCTCCTCGGGAAACCCGTTTTGGGAATCCAAGCCTGGGAACCCCGGCGCGGGGGATTCGGTGCGGAGCTGGCTTGCCGCTTTTAAACTTCAAGGAGTCGACCTTTTGAAAATTTTAATTTTTGTCATAGCTGCCTGGATGACGCCATGGGGCGTGAGCGCCGAATCGCTTACGGGTGAAGCGGGAAAGGGTCCGATAACGCCTATCGAGACCAAAATGAACATGGGTTTTCTTGGGGTCTTGGGCGGCTCCATGGACTATAGGATCAAGGGCCGAAAAATAACACGGTACGAGGATTTCAAAAGCCTCATCTATCCCCTGCGCGACGAGGAATCGTCCCGGATGATCCGGGAGTCGGAGACCGATCATTTCACCGCGATGGTTTTGTACGCGGCGGGCTTGGGCCTGGGTGTGGATCTGGCCTTGGTTTACAATCCGAACCCCCTTTTTAAGGTGGATTGGCTGGACCGGATCATTACGGGAATGATCGGGGTTCAAATCTTCGCAGGATTGGGGGGGCTTTTTGATGCCAACGCCGAGGGCCACAAATACAACGCCGTTCAGCGCTACAACCAATTGATAAGCCAGCCGAAAGAAAGCCTTCTGGATTTGCGGCCCCAATGGTCCGCCGATAAGCGAGAATTCACCCTGGCTCTGACCAGGTCCTTTTGACCAATCCCAGCCAAAAACCATAATAAACATCGCAAAATAAAGGATTTGGCCGTTTATTTAACTGCAACTTTTTGGCAGGCCCTCTCGTCTTATTAGCGGGATGAAAGTTAAGCCCAAATCAAAAGCCCGAAAGGGTTCGGAGGATTCAGATGAAAAAGTATATTGCCACTTTGATGACGGTGTTGTTCTTGGGAAGCACGGGCTTGGTGTTGGCCGATGAGGCCGCCGCTCCCGCGACGACCCCGGTTGCCAAAACCGCGAAGCACAAGAAGCCTAAAAAGGCCAAGAAAGTAAAGAAAGAAGCCGCCGCCCCGGCCGCGTCCACCACGCCAGCCGCCAAGTAACTTCTTTTAATAATTCTCCCCGTCAGGGGAAGGAATTTAAAAGCCCCTGGATAAAAATCCAGGGGCTTTTTTTATTCACCCCGTTGAAATTTCCGGGTCAAACCATTATTCGTCAATGAAAGGCCAAGATATCGGCGTTGATTTTAAAGGCCCCCATAGTGTACAAAGGACATCCGTTTTTGAGTCTTCAGCCCCGGAAAGGCAGCGATGAGCACCGAATCCAACAACTGGAAAACCCAACTACAAGACCAGATGCCGGCGGATTGGGCCAAGGAAATCGACGAGTTCGAGGCCCAGATCGAGCTCAACAAACAAGGCAAGATCGAGCCCCGTATTTTCGCCGAAACCCGCCTCCGGCGGGGGGCCTATGGCCAGCGTTACGACAACGGCCACCGCAACGACGGCAAACAAATCCGAAAACTGCAATATCCCAACCCAACCCTTTGGAAGGGGCCGGATACCCATTGGGACGCGCCGGGAATGCTCCGCATCAAGTTTCCCTGGGGAGGCCTGACGGCCGACCAAATGGACATCTTGGCCGACCTGGCGGAAGAATATTCGGACAGCATCGGCCATATCACCACCCGCCAGGACTTCCAGCTCCACTTTGTCCATATCGAGGACGCCCCCGATTTGATGCGCCGGCTTTCTTCGGTTGAAATCACCACCCGCGAGGCCTGCGGCAATTCCGTTCGAAACGTTACCGCCTGCCCCCTGGCCGGCGTTTGCCGGACCGAATCCTTCGACGTGACGCCCTATTCCAAGGCTTTGTTCAAGTTCATGCTGGGCCATCCGGACGCGCAGGATTTTGGACGCAAGTTCAAGGTGGCCTTTTCCGGATGCGCCGGCGAAGCCTGCGGCTTGGTCAATATGCATGACATGGGATTCGTGGCCAAAAAATTCACGGCCTACGGCAAGGAAGTCAACGGGTTCGACATTTACGTGGGCGGCGGTTTAGGCCCCGTGCCCTACAACGCGAAACTTTTGTTCGAGAATCATCCGGTCGAGGAAATGCTTCCCGTGACCCAGGCGGTAGCCCGGGTCTTTGGGCGCTTGGGGGAGAAGAAAATCCGCGGCATGGCCCGCATTAAGTTTTTAGTGGCGAAACTCGGCATTGAGGAATTCCGCCGTTTAATCGTGGAGGAGCGCAAGCTCCTTCCCAATGATCCGCGCTGGACCGGCTTGATCGAGCAGTATTTACAAGAGGGCGAAAAACCCTCCCGGAAATCCGCGAACTTGAAGGCCTCTTCCTATCCCAAGGGCTTTTTGGAATGGAAAAAAACCAACGCCTACCAGCAGCCCCAATACGGCTACGTGACGGTTTATGTGAAAGTGCCGTTGGGGGACTTGACCTCCAACCAACTCCGCGCTTTGGCGGAGATGGCCCGCAAATACGTGAAGGATACGGTGAGGGCCTCGGTGGAGCAGAACCTCCTCTTCCGCTGGGTGAGTGAATCCGATCTCCCGGCTTTTTACGAGGATTTGGGGGCCATCGGACTCGGCGCCGGCGGCGCCAATACCATTTCCGATATCACCTCTTGTCCCGGCACGGACACCTGCAAGCTTGGGATCTCCGCCTCGAGGGGGCTGGCCCGGGAGCTTTCCAGGAATTTGGATGAAATGATGAACCGTCTGCCGGAGGAAGTGAAGAACCTGAAAATTAAGGTCAGCGGCTGCCCCAATTCCTGCGGGCAGCACCATATTTCCGACTTGGGATTTTACGGTGTTTCCCGCAAGGCCGGTTCCTATACGGTGCCGCATTTCCAGTTGGTCCTGGGCGGCCAATGGGTAAATAACGGAGGATCATACGGCCTGGCGGTCGCGGCGGTGCCCTCCAAGAGGATTCCCGAGACCATCCAGCGCCTCACGGCCAAGTTCGTGAGTGACCGCCAAAAAGATGAAAATTTTCAACATTTCGTCCAACGGATCGGCAAGACCGAAATTCGAAACCTCCTCCAGGACCTGATGGTGATACCGAGTCATGACGCCGAACCCTCGCTTTATTCCGATTGGGGGGACCCTCGGGAATACACCATCGCCGATATCGGCAAGGGCGAGTGCGCCGGGGAGGTGGTCAATCCCTACGAGTTTTCCGTTACCGCCGCCGAAAGCAAGGCTTTCGAGGCCCAGGTCATGCTGGACGGAAAGGACATGAAGGGCGCCGTGGACCTGGCCTATGAATCCATGATTTTTTCCGCCGAGGCGGTGGTCCGGTCCCGTAACCGCGAATATGTGGGGAACGCGGACAATACGGTCGGTGAATTCAAAAAATGGTTCTTCGACACGGGCGAATTCGTGAAACACGTAAATAACACCCAGTTCGCCGCCTATCTTTTTAAGGCGCACGAGAATAAATTGGCCCATCCCACCCAGGATGAGGCGCACCGAAGGGTGGAGGAAGCCCAGCTGTTTTTAGAGGCGGTCCATAGTTATTTAGTGAACGCCGCGCCGGGACCAGCGCCGATGCCGGGTAAATAAGGGCAATTCTAAATTTTGAGTTTTTAATTTTAAATTGAGGAAGCGATGGATCTTCGAAAAATCAACGTTAAATTTTTCACCGAAAAGGGGGACCAGGTTCCCCTGGCGGCCTTGATTCCCGTGTTCCACCGCTGGATCCAGCAGGACAAGCTGGAAGGGATGCTCATCGACGTGACCGAATATACCCATGTGCACCAAGGGCCGGGCCTTCTGTTGATCGCCCACGAGGCCAATTACAGCCTGGACGAGATGGACGGAAAACGAGGCCTGCTTTACAACCAGAAGAGGGCGCCTGAAAAAAGCGGGGAAGACCACCTGCGGACGGCTTTTCGAAGGGCCCTGCAGGCATGTTCCTTTTTGGAAAAAGAGCCGGAGGCCGGCGGGAAAATGAAGTTTGCGGTGAACCACCTGCAGGTTTTCGTCAACGACCGTTTGGCCGCCCCCCATCATTCCCAAACCACCGAGGAATTGGAAAGAGCCTTGAAACCCCTGTTGGATTCCCTTTACGAAGGCGCCAAGTACCTCCTGATCGCCGAGAGGGACCCGAAGAAGCGCTCCGGCTTCGAGATCAAGGTGGACAAGCTCTTTGATTTGGAAGTTGTCCTGAAAAAATTAAGCCAAAATTAAATTACCCCCCGCCCCTGGAGCTACCTTTTTTCCTGGAGCCTGGCCAATTGGAAAGCCGCTGAGGTGCGGTTGCCTGGGCATTGAACCGCGGTCCGGAAAGCCGCTTCCGCCTCGGGAACTTTGTTGAGCCGCCTCCATTGGGCCCCCAGCTCGAAATAAAAGGTTGCCGAGGGGTAACCCCGCTTGGAATTTTCCCCAATCAGCCGAAGGGTCGATGCCGTATCCCCCTTTTGGTTTTCACGGACGGCTTTTAAGTAATAACAGGCGGCGATAAAGGGGTCCCGCGCCATGAGGGTCTGGAGCCTCCGGAAACTTTCCGCTTTTTGATCCGGGGAGTCCGGATTCTCCCGGTACCCATCCTGAATATTCATGGATTGGAATGACTGGTCCGCGGCGACCCAATCCTTGAGAAAAACCTCGGTCTTAGGATTGAAGGGAATGACCCCCAGGATAATTCCTCCTTCCAGCCGGCGCAGGTCCCCCGACAACCACTGCCATTGAATCTCGGGCAGCCGCTTCCGCAGGAAGGGCTCCAGGTTGGCATCGGTTAAAACCGCCGCCCAGGCTGGGTGGGCCCCCTGGCCGAGGACCGGACCCCCCGCGTCGAAGGAATAATCCGCCAAGCGGAGGGTCCGGTCCTCGGCCAGGGGGCCGAATTCGGTTAAAACATATCCCGGGCCAAGTTCCTCACCCTGTCTTTTTAAAATCTCATAAGCCCGGTAGGCTTCCAAGGGCTTGTATTTCCAATTTTCCGCCTTTTCCCATACCGATCCATAGCCGATGAAAAGGTGCCCCGCGTCCATGGCGGTCGAGAACAAAAGCAGCAGTCCCAAGGCTTTCCACCGGTGGTTCGCCTTGGCGGCGCTTAGGAGGGAATCGATGCCGATCGCGGACAGCATCAGCACGAAGGGGAGTCCCTGGAGGATTCGGAACATTTCCAGGTTGTTGGTCAGGAAGGCGGGAAGCCAGCAAAGGACCAGGGCGAATAAAAGGAACCTCGATTCAAATTTTTGGCGGCGCTTGGCCAATTCCAACAGACCCAGGAAAAAACCGGCGGTCAAGAGGGGGTTGAGAAATCCGCCCCAATAACCGGCGTAGCCGGAAAGGTTGTTCTGGTGGGTCCAGAACAAATTAGTGACATAGGAGAGGCAACGCAAAAGGTGATTTTGCCACGTGTCGTCCCAAAACCAAAGGTAACCCACGTAACTTCCGGGAAGCCGCCATTGGGTCCAAGCGAGGGGCGCGAGGATCGCGGCGCAGGCGGCCGCCAAGGGAATGAAAACCCGTCGCCGTTGGTTCTCGTATCTCTTCCATAAGTAAACCAGGGCCAGGGCGAAAACGACCGCCCAGGAATAGTAAGCGTAAAATCCCAAGCCCAGGCCGAGTCCCGCGGCCAAAATTTTTCCGAGGGAGGGCACTTTGGAATCCTTGCCGGTCCATAAACCCGCGGCCCAGAGGGCCATGGCCTGGCAAAGAAAAGAAAAATTTGTCGCGTTGCAAAAACGGGCTGTGTAAAGGGGCCAAAAGCTGAGGGCGGCCAGGCAGGTAAAGATAAAGGCCGGGCCTGGTAGAAAAAGCCGCCAAGCCGTCCAGCCCAGCAGGAGGAGGGTCAATAGGGATAGCAAGGCCGAAAAAAGCCAGAGGCTGGTGAGGGACGCGTGGCTGGCTTTAAAGAAGAAAGCCAAGGCCCAAATCATGAGGGGCGGATAGTGGTTGGCGGTGTAAAAAAAACCCCAATTCCATTTTTCGCATAGGTCCATGGCGGAGGAGAAAAAATAACTTTCGTCCCAAAGGGGCCAAAGGGATAGGGAGGTCAGACGGTAAAGCCTTAGGCCTATTCCGAGGGCGATGGGGACGACCCAAAGCCATGGGAATGGGGGGGAGGGGTTCCCCTGCCGGAGCAAGGTTTGGTTCTCGCAAGGGCGGTTCAGAATTGAGATAAGTGAAATGAAAAGGGGCCCCAGGACGCCGGAACAAAGAACGAGGGCCTTGAGGGGGCGGTCTAAGGGTAAATAGCAAAGGATCGCGCTGGACAGGGCGAGCAGGGTAAATAGAAGAATTGGATTCTCGAAAAGAGCCGGAGGTTTTTTCGCGGTCGGCCCTGGTTGGGGTTCGGCGCTCCGCTCCGTTCCCTCATCCCCCATATTGCCATCCGGTGGTGGAAAGCAAAAGCGGGCCTTCGGCCCCGCCCGGCGCGGCGTCGAGGACCTCGGCCAAGACCAAAGCGTGATCCCCCTGGTCCACCACCTGCAGGACTTCGCATTCCACGAAGCCGGCCATGTCGGGAAACACGGGATTTTTAAAGAGAGGGCTTTCCCGGAAGGGCTCTCCCGAGAGGCGTCCCTCTTCCGGTTCCAGGTGCTTGAAAAATTTCTGCGCGGTTTCCTTTTGATCCTTGCCGAGGAAATTCAAGGCGAAATGGCCCGCGGCCTGGACAACCGCGAAGGTATAGGAATCCTTTTTCAAGCCCACGGCGATCAGGGGGGGCTGGAAGGAGGCCTGGGTCACCCAACTGACCGTGGCCGCGGCGGTTTTTCCACCGGCCCGGCTCGTGAGGACATAAAGGGCGTGGGGGATCATTCTTAAAAGTTTTTTCTTCGCTTCCTCGTTCATGGGAACCTCCGAGCCAGTCTTTTCCACGCCTATTTTAACCATCGATCTCACGGGATGCCATAAACCCTTTAGTTTTATGGGGGCAAAGATACTGGCCACGTGTTAAACTTCACACCCACATCAAATTAACCGATCGCTAAAAGAAAGAGAAAACCATTGGATTTCGTCGAAACGCTTCAGAAACTCGCGGCCCTTCAAACGACCGATTCGGGATTGGACGAGTTGGAGCGCCTTAAAAAAGGCTTCCAGCAGGGAGCCGCGGCTTTGGATGCCAATGTCACCTCCTTAAAAGAGAGCGTCCAAACCGAGAAAAAGAACCTGGAAGAACTTTTGAAACAGCGCAAGACGCTTGAGATTGAGGTCGGAGCGCTGGATACCAAAATCGCCAAGTACCAGGGCCAGGAGAACGAGGTCAAGAGCAACGAGCAATTCACGGCGTTGAAGCATGAGATTGAGAAAAGCAAGGAAGAAAAGGCCAAAGCCGAGGAAAAGGTTTTGGAGCTGATGTTCAAGGATGACGAGCAAAAACAGAAAATCCAGGCCTTGTCCGCCCAATTGGCCCAAGCCGAGAAAAAAGCCCTGGAAGATAAAAAGGACCTGCAGCAGAAAATAGCCGACTGCGACAAGGCCGCCGCCGACAAAAAAGAGGAGCACCAAAGGCAATTCGCCGAGATCCCCCAGGAGTTCGCCGAAAGCTATGAATCCCTCAGGACCCACGGCAAAAAGATCGCCGTGGCGCAGGTGCAGGAAGACCAAACCTGCAGCGGCTGCCACATGAACGTGTCGCCCCAGATTTTAAACGAGATCCGGAAAAACATCGCGATCCAGCGCTGCAATTGCGGAAGATTTTTGTACGTGAAAGACTAAAGTCAATTTCACCACGAAGCCTCGAAGAAATGTTAAAAAGTCCTGGGATCGCCGAAAATGAAATGATTATCTTCGTGTCTTAGGGCTTCGTATCGGATTTTGATTTTTTTAATGGTGAGGTTTTTAAATGAGCGTCGCGACGGCGAAAAGGGTTTTGAAAATCGAGGCCGAGGGCTTGCTCCAATTGGCCCGGAAGACGGGCAAGTCCTTTGACCGGGCGGTGAACCTCATCCTCAAGTCCCGGGGCCGGGTCGTGGTTACCGGCATGGGTAAGTCGGGATTGATCGGCCGGAAAATCGCCGCGACCTTTTCTTCCACCGGGACCCCTTCCTTGTTTTTGAGCCCGGCGGAGGCCCTGCATGGCGATTTGGGAAAAGCCTCCAAAGGCGACGTCGTGTTGGCCTTATCCAATAGCGGCGAAACCGATGAGTTGAAGACCCTCCTCCCGCTTTTAAAGAGGATCGGTTGCCGCATCATTCTCTTGACGGGAAATACCTCTTCCAGCCTCACCCAGCAAGCGGACCTCTGGGTGGATGTGGGAGTCCGCAAGGAAGCCTGTCCCTTAAACCTTTCCCCGACGGCCAGCACCACCGCGGCCCTGGGGATGGGGGATGCCCTGGCCATAGCCCTGCTGGAGGCGAGGGGATTTACGGAGAAAGACTTCGCCCTTTTCCATCCCGGCGGGGACCTGGGCCGGCGCCTCCAAATGAAGGTTTCCGCTATCATGCGCCAGGGGAATAAAATCCCCCAAGTTCCCCCGAAAGCCGGGTTTAAGGATATTGTCCGGGAAATCAACGAAAAAAAAGTGGGCGCGGTTTGTGTCGTCGAGAAACATAAGCTCCTGGGAATTATCGTGGACGGCGACTTGAGGCGGGCCCTGCTGAAAGACCCGGACATCCGCCAATGGAACGCGGCCAATCTCCGAACCCCCCATCCGACTGTGATTCGGCCGGATATGACCTTGGCCCAAGCCCTACAATTAATGGAGGAAAAGACCATTTTTCAACTGCTCGTGGTGGATATGAAAAAAAGACTGGTGGGTCTGGTGCATTTGCATGATTTGCTGGGCCGCGGCAGGATCAAGATTGGGTAGGGTTTTGCCGGAACCAAGGGAAACATTTTAAGCAAGGGATAAGGCATGAGCCTGCGGAACATTAAACTAATCCTGACCGATGTGGACGGTGTTTTAACCGATGGCAGGGTTTATGTGGGGGCGAGGGAAGAATTCGTCGCTTTCGACATTCAGGATGGAATCGGCCACCGGCTGGCGGCTTACGGGGGACTCAAGGTGGGCTGGCTTTCCGGCCGCCTCTCCAAACCCGTGGGGGTCCGCGCCAAAAAGTTAAAAGTCCCCTATCTCTACCAGGGCAAACTGGACAAACTCGCCACGGCCCAAAAACTTTGCGGGAAGGAAGGCTTGAAGCTTTCGGAGGTGGCCTACATCGGCGACGACCTCATCGATTTGCCCTTGCTGGCCCGAGTGGGTTGGGCCGTAACGGTTCCCTACGGCCGGCCCGAGGTGAAAAAATCCGTCCATTACGTTACTCAGGCTCCCGGCGGCGCAGGCGCCTTCCGGGAAGTGGTTGAAAAAATTCTTAAGGCCCAGGGCCTTTGGACCAGGGCCGTCCGGCTATTTCATGAAAGCAACGGGAAAGCTTCCGCTTCGACAACCGACGCTCTCAATTGAGGTAAGTTTTGTCCAGGCCCCTTCAAAAACTAAAAAATAACTTAATCTATTATTCCGCCCGCCTCTTGATAGCGGTCATCAACCGCCTGCCCATGGGCCTTGTTTCCAGGCTGGGGAGGGGTTTCGGAAGCCTGATTTATGACCTGGCGGGTGGGGAAAGGCGGAAAACGTTAAAGAGCATTTCCGCGGCTTTTCCCGGCCAGAGGGATTTGGGGCAGGATGAAGCCTTGGCCAGGGCTGTGTGGGTTGGGTTGGGGCAAAACCTATTCGAGATTGTTCGGTGGCTCTCGATGACCACGCCTCAGGTGATTTCCCAAGTCGCCAGGGAGCGGGGATGGGAGCATTTAGACAAGGCCCTGGCCAGGGGCAAGGGTGTATTCGTTGTGACGGGCCACCTGGGCAACTGGGAGCTGTTAGGGGGAAGTCTTGCAGCCCACCATCCCACCGCGGCTTTGGCCCAAAAGTTGTACGATCCGCGTTTCGATGAGCTTGTGACCTGGATGCGCACCGACATTTTGAAAGTTCGCATGATCAAGCGGGGCCTGGCCTTGAGGGGCATTTTACAGGCCTTGAAGGAAAATCATCTGGTCTATGCCCTGGTGGACCAAGACACGGGAAATGACGGACTCTTCGTGCCGTTTTTTGGAAAACAGGCCTGGACCCAATCCGGGGTGGCCCGGATCGCGAGGAAAACCGGCGCGGCGCTGGTTCCCGCGATCATGGTCCGGGGGTCGGATGGCCGCTTTGAAATGAGAATCGACGGGGAAATTGAGGTTCCCCATACAGGGGATTTTGAGGGGGACGTTTTGGAAACGGTTCGGCGTTATACTGAAGCCATCGAGTCCTATGTGAAGGCCTATCCGGACCAATGGATGTGGATGCACCAGAGGTGGAAGACCAGGCCTCCCGATGAGAAAAACACAAGCGGCCTCTAGCTCCGGGAGTCATGACTCCCGGGTGAATCGTGGGAATTATTTGAACGAAATGATTGGCTTGGCGTTTTGGCTTCTTGAAACCGGATGGGTATTGATTTCAACTAAATTGAATTGGAAATACCGTGAAAATTTCAAAAATTGAGACCATCCCCCAGGATCCGCTTTTGAAACTCCTGGCGGAAGAAGCCAGGGCCGCTCGTCGCAAGAGGATGGCCGCCATTTTGGGGGGCTCGCTGGTCCTGATCGCCCTGCTTTACTGGGGGCTGAATCAAAGCAAGCCCAAGCCCTCCAGTTCGGAAGTTTTCACCCAGGGGGAAAACTCCCCCGACGCCGTCATCGAGAAATTCCACCTGGTCTCGACGGTTCAAGGCCAAAAAAGGTGGTCCATGGACGCCGATATCGCGCGATTTTACCAAACCCAAAAAATCGCCTACGCGGATGTTATTTACGCCCAATACTTTAAAAAGGATAAGCTGATCTCGACCTTAACCTCGGACAAGGCCACCATCAACACCGAGTCGAACGCCACCCAGGCCGAAGGGCATGTGGAGCTGATCGTCGAAAACGGGTCCAAGCTGGAGACGGACAAGTTGAATTGGGAGCCGGAAACGGATCTGATCAAAACCGAAAGCCGGGTCCATGTTTACAAGGGAATGGATGATATCACCGCGGTGGGGCTGGTGGCCGATACCCAGCTCAATAATATCCGCTTTATGAGGGATGTTCATACCCAGGTGAGGGACACGGGGGAAATTGAGAATTTTGGGAAGTCGAAGAAGTTTTAAAAGGTCATCAATAGTTACGGCCAAGGCGCCAAGGAAGACTGAGAATGAAGAATGTTTGTTTAAAAACTTATGGTTTTCTTGTCGCCCTTGGTGCCTTGGCGGTGAAAATTTTTTTGATGTTTGGCATTTGCGTTCCGTTGTGGGCCTATGACATCAAGGACAACCGGGAAGTTTCCAACCGGAAGCCGGTCAATATCTCGGCGGTCCAGCTTCTGTTTGACAGGCTGAAGGGATTGACTTTATTCAAGGGGGATGTGAAGGCCACCCATGACCAGGTCGTATTAACCTCCAATGAAATCAGGGCGGTGTCGGAGAACCGGGAAGCCACGGCGGAGGGAAAGGTCAAGGTCGTGGATCCCACGGCGGCCCTGACCATGACTTGCGGCAACCTGGAATATTTAGACCTGATGAACCTAATGACCGCCCATGATCATCCGCTGCTGACCAGCTTGGATGAGAACGGCAGGCCCATCACGGTCCTGGGCCGTCAAATGGAACTGGATTCGGTGAGGAAAACCGTGGTCATCCAGCAAAACGTCCAAATCTTTCATGACGGAGGCCGGGCGGAAGCTCAGAAGGCCACTTTCTTGTCGAAGGAAGATAAGTTTATAATGGAAGAGGATCCCACGATGACATTGCCCAACGGCCGTCTTTCCGGGAGAAGAATCGTTTCCAACCTCGGTTCGGGGAAGAGCCTGTTGGTGGAAGGCATGGCGGACGCGGTTTTTTACCCCGGGGGAATGCCCCAGACCGTGAAGACCGGGAAGGATCCGCTGCTCCCGGTGAACCAGAATGGGGAAAGGAACCGGGACCAGGCTCCGCCGTCCGCTACCGGCCCTACCGCCCCGGTGAGCGCCGCATCCGCGCCCGCGGCGACCCCGGGCGCCACACCCCAGCGCTTGCCGCCCGGATGGGGGAGCAAGGGCCCTGGTATTTTCGGCCCGGTCCATTGAGGAAGTACCCGCCCGGACGTAAGGCTCGAGGCGGGCCGCGGGTATGAAATTTTAGGTGAAAAGGCTGGGACCATGCGAGTGCTCCGGACGAACAACCTGGTGAAAAGTTACAGCAAGAAAAAAGTGGTGGACCATGTGTCCATTGAGGTCCATCAAGGGGAAGTGGTGGGATTGTTGGGCCCCAATGGGGCCGGCAAGACCACGACTTTCTACATGACCACCGGTTTTATCTCCCCCAATGAGGGGCAGGTTTTTTTGGAGGAGGACGGGCAGGTCCACGAATTGACTTATCTCCCCATGTATAAGCGGGCGCGTCTGGGCATCGCCTACCTGCCCCAGGAGCCCTCCATTTTCCGGAAGCTTTCGGTGGAGGACAACCTGAAGGCGATCCTGGAATTGACCAACCTCCCCCCGGTGGACCGGGAAAAAAGGCTGAAGGAGCTTTTGAGCGACTTGAAGGTGACCCACTTGGCCAAGCAAATGGCCTATACCCTTTCGGGCGGGGAACGGCGCAGGGTGGAAATCGCCAGGGCCCTGGTGCTCCAGCCCAATTTCATACTGCTGGACGAGCCTTTCGTGGGGATCGATCCCATCGCGGTCCAGGATATCCAGGGCATCATTCGATTCCTGAAAAAGAAGAAAATCGGGATTTTGATTACCGACCACAACGTGCGGGAAACCCTTTCCATCGTGGACCGAGCCTATATCATGTTTGAGGGGAAAATTCTTTTATCCGGCACGGCCGCCAAGCTGGCCTCCAACAAGAGGGCCAGGGAGATTTATTTGGGCGAGAGATTTTCGTTGAAGTAACCTTGATCGGAGTTTATTTATCAAGACCCGGTTATCCAAAAAGTCCGGTTTGAAAGATTGGATCGATCAAACCCTAAAACCCCTCTCGAAATTATTAAGGGCGGTCGGCGTCAGCCCCAACCTCGTCACGGCGGCAGGGGTGGCGGTGACCTTCATGGTTCCAGCCTCTTTGCTCCGGGAACAGGGAGGAGCGGCGGGGTTTTGGCTTCTGGGAGCCGGTTTTTTTGATGTCTTGGACGGGACCCTGGCTAGAAATAGCGGTTTCAAAGGTCCTTTTGGAGCCTTTTGGGATTCCACCCTGGACCGTGTCTCGGAGGCGGTCGTTTTTGGCGGGTTTATATTGTATTATTACCAGCACCAAAATCCCCAGGCGCTTCTCCTGGCCTTCGGCGTCTGTATCTTATCCCTGCTCGTTTCCTACACGAGGGCCAGGTCGGAAGGCCTCGGGATTGCGTGCGAGGTCGGCCTTTTGCCCAGGCCGGGAAGGGTCATCCTCCTGGCTTTAGGTCTGTTCACCGGTCAATGGATCGCGGCATTAGGCCTAGTGGGCCTTTTGTCCCTGGTGACGGTGGGTCAAAGAATCGTCCATGTTTGGAAGAATGCGGAAAAGTAACAAACGGGTTACTCCGTGATATTGCCTGGAGGTTTATTAAGTTATGCCTAAGATTCGAGTGGCCATCGTCGGCGTGGGTTGCTGCGCTTCCTCCCTGGTGCAGGGCGTGAAATTTTACCGTAATGCCGAGGAAGAGGGTTTCGTCCCGGGACTCATGCATGTGAGGCTGGGCAAATACCACGTGGGCGACATCGAGTTCTCCTGCGCCTTTGACGTGGATTCCAACAAGGTGGGCAAAGACCTGGGCGAGGCGATTTTCGCGCCGATCAACAACACTATCAAATTTTCCGACGTTCCCGCCCTGGGGGTCAAGGTTGTCCGGGGCCACACCTTTGACGGTTTGGGCAAATATTACCGCGAGGTGGTGACCGAGTCCGCCGAGGCTCCGGTGGATGTGGCCAAGATCCTGAAGGAAACCAAGACCGATGTCCTCATCAACTACCTGCCCGTGGGCAGCGAGGAAGCGACGAAGTTTTACATGAACGAGGCCATGAAGGCGGGCGTGGGAGTGGTCAATTGCATGCCAGTCTTCATCGCCTCCAACCCGGCTTGGGCGAAGAAGTTCGAGCAGGCTGGCCTGCCGATCTTGGGCGACGATATCAAGGCGCAGGTGGGGGCCACCATTACCCATAGGATTTTGGCGAAAATGTTCTCGGACCGGGGGGTAATCCTGGACCGGACCTCCCAGTTGAATTTCGGCGGCAACATGGATTTCAAAAATATGCTGGAAAGGGAAAGGCTCGAGTCCAAAAAAATATCCAAGACCGGCGCCGTGGTCAGCCAATTGTCCCACCCGATCAAGCCGGAGGATATTTATATCGGCCCCTCGGACTATGTGCCATGGCTCCAGGACCGCAAGTGGGCCCATATCCGCCTGGAAGGCCGGGAGTTCGGCGATATCCCCGTTTCCATCGAACTGAAATTAGAGGTTTGGGATTCCCCCAACAGCGCCGGGGTTGGTATCGACGCCATCCGCTGCTGCAAGATGGCCATGGATTCCAAGTTGGCCGGGGCGATTGAGGGGCCTTCCTCTTACTTTTTCAAGACCCCGCCGGTGCAGTATTCGGATTCGGAGGCCCACGAGTTGGTGGAGGCCTTCATCACCCAATACCGCAAGGCCGGGGAGCCGATCAAAGTCCGGTAACGGCAATTAGGAATGTGGATTTAGAGGTTAGAAATGAAGAAGCCCGGCTTATCCCCAATCGCCTTTGGCGAAGGGGAGCCGGGCTTTTTTGTTTTACCTAGAGGTGGAATCCAAATCAACATGAAGTCTCAAAGACGCTTCGATAAATAAAAATTTGGTTTTTCACTTTGAGTCTTCCCGGCGACCTGCTGGATCTTGGCGGATGTGAGGAAATGTGCTTAAAGTCAATACGGCCATCGAGAAGGCGACCCTCTATAACGGCGAGGCCGATAGGGCCCTGCGGGACGCGACCATCCTCGTCTCTGGCGAGAAAATCGCCTATGCCGGCGAGCATTCCAAGGCGCCCGAGTACCAGGCCTTGGAAGTCGTCAATGGCAAGGGTTTGTTCGTCCTTCCGGGATTGATCGACCTGCATGTCCACGGCTTGGTCAGCGAGGCCGTCCTCTACAGTTTTCTTCAAAACGGCGTGACCACCATCCGGGATTTGGCCAGCGATATTTTCGAGGCGCTGGAGTGGAAAGCCAAGGAACGTTCCGGCCTTATCCCGTCCCCTCGAATTTTCATTTCAGGTCCTGTCCTGACCTGCCACCAAGGCTATCCGGAAAATGTATGGGGTCCGCGGGTGTCCGCCCCGGTCCAGGGACGGTACCAATCCCAGGAAAAGGTCCGTAAGCTGGCGGGAATGGGGGTGGACGTCATCAAGGTGGGAATGGAGCATGAGCTGGGACCCTGCCTCTCGGAAACGGAGCTCACGGCGATCGCCGCCGCGGCCCATTCCCTATCGAAACGGGTCACGGTCCACATCACCAATGAGGAGGATTTCGCGGTCTGCGTGAAAAGCGGGGTGGATGAAGTGGCCCATATCCCCTCCCGTCCCATTTCCGATGATCTTTGGAAGGAAGCGGTTAAAAAGAAACTCCAGATCATTCCCACCCTCCACGCCCACGCCGGCTGGGCGGAGGAATGGAAACGAAAATCCGGCCATCCCTTCGGGCAATATTGCCAGCATGGCTTCAAGGCGGGCCACCACCAATGCCAAAAGAACCTGGAGCGGTTTTTGAGCCTGGGAGGGAAAGTGGTTTATGGCACGGACGCGGGAAATCCCCATATGCCCTTTGGGGTCTCGGTGAAAGAGTGGCGGGATTTACAAAGCACGGGGTTGAAGCCCATTCAGTGCCTCAAGATGGCGACATCGGAAGCGGCTAAGGTGCTGGGGATGGAAGAGGCGCTGGGGACGGTTGAAAAGGGGAAGTACGCGGATATGGGCCTTTATCAACATGATCCCCTGAAGGATCCCCAGAATTTTCGGACCCTCCAGACGGTTTATAAAAGCGGGCGGTCCTACCCCTCGGGACCGTTGGAATTTCCCCAGCCCTTTGATCTGGATTTTTGGATCCGCCAATGGGAAAAAACAAAATTCAAACCAGGATGGCAGGAAAAGACCTAGGACTCCCCTGGTTTCCTCCATGGTAACCCTGGTGAAAGAGCACTAATCAAGTTGCTTTTTCTTGGACGTGAAGAGGTATAATTCTTGCACGGATATAACCTTTCACGGGGTGGCACGAGTTATGCGCCAGCAGTTCAGCATGAATCAAAAAATGCAGCAGCGCATGGTCATGACTCCTATGCTGCAGCAAGCCATGAAGATCCTCCAGCTTTCCACCCTGGAGTTGAAAGAGTGGGTGGAAAAAGAGATGCTGGAAAACCCCGTCCTCGAGGAAGAGGGTGAGGACACCCCCGCCACCGCCGCCGAGAAAGCCTCCCCCACCGACGCGGTCAGCGCCCCGCCCGGGGAGCAGGAAAACCCCGACGCGGACGCCCTGATGGAGCTGGCCCGCCAGCGCCACCAGACGGATTTGGTCGAGCACATGAAGGAAGGCGACCGCTTCAACAGCGAAACCTGGGCCATGTACAACGAATCGGCCGAGTATGGCGAGTCCGGCGACTCCGAGTACGGCGGAAGGGAAAGGCCGGACGGCGATCAGGAAAAAAGGGATTTCGTGGAAGCCTCCATCACCCGGACCCAAACCCTCGCCGAGAGCCTGGAGTGGCAGCTGCTGCTCGTTTCCCAGGATGAGAAGGAAAAAAATCTAGGAAAAGTAATCATCGGAAACCTAGACGAGAACGGGTATTTGATGGACAAGGTGGAGGACATCGCCGAGTCCCAAGGTGTTTCGGTCCAGGAAGTGGAGAGGGTCCTGCAGCTGATCCAGGGTTTTGAGCCCCCGGGAGTCGGGGCCCGCAATTTGCGGGAGTGCCTGCTGCTGCAGCTCGAAAATAAGACCGGCGATTTGGCCCGCAAGGCTTACCACCTGATGCTGAACCATTTCGAGGACATGGAAAAAAGACGCTATGCCGTTATTACCAAAGCCCTCGAATGCTCGGACCAGCAGCTCCGGGAGATATTGGCTTTTATCGCCACCTTGGAGCCCAAGCCTGGCCGGTCCTATCAGGAAAACGAGACCAAGTACATCACACCGGACGTCAGCGTCAGGAAGATCGAGGGTGAGTATGTGGTGGTCCTCAATGACGAGCCTGTTCCCAAACTCCGCATCTCCTCCTATTACCGGAAACTCCTGAAGGACAAAAAAGCCATCGACGGAAAAGAGACCAAGAAATTCCTCGAGAATAAGATCCAATCGGCGCTCTGGCTGATGAAAAATATCGAGCAAAGGCGCAAGACTATTTTCCGGGTGACGGAGGCCATTTTCCGCATTCAACGAGATTTTTTGGAGGTCGGCATCAGCGCCCTCAAGCCCCTGACCTTGAAGCAGGTCGCGGACATGATCGGGATGCACGAATCCACGGTCAGCCGCGTCACCACGCATAAATATGTCCAGACCGAGAGGGGGATTTTCGAGTTGAAGTTTTTTTTCACCAGCGGGCTTGAGTCATCCGATGGAATGGATGTGTCCTCCCTGTCGGTGAAGGAGAAAATTAAGGATTTGGTGGCCCAGGAATCCCCCCAGAAGCCCCACTCGGACCAGAAAATCATGAAACTGCTGACGGACCAGGGATTGTCGATCGCGAGGAGAACGATCGCCAAGTATCGCGAAGAGCTCAAAATCCCCTCCGCTTCCCAACGGCGGAAACTCTAAAGGTCCGTCCTCGGCTGTTCACTCTCCGCCCTCCGCAACGACTTTGAATTCCTGCGGTTTTAGCCCCCGGCTTTTTATGAAGTATGCTTTTGGGCCTTTAAATATTTTACCTGACAGCGAAAGGCGGATAGAGGAGGGCGGGGGTTGACGGCTGTCACATTGACTTCCCCCCCTCGGGTGTTAGAATAACCTCTCATTTCCTAAGCCTTCGTATAGGTAGGCGGGGGCGGAAATTGAAAGGAGTCTCCCTTGTTCACCAAGTCCGAATCCTCCATGAAAGTCCACATCACCAGCCGACACGAACAGCTCACCGCCGGTCTTAAAAACCACATTGAGGATAAGATCAGCCGGGTGGAAAGGTACCTGGGACGGGTGAAGGAGGCCCATGTGGTCCTCAACTTCGAGAAGAAAATCCATCTCTGCGAGGTCTCCCTCGTTTCCAAAAACCTCAAGTTGAGCGCCAAGGCTTCCTCCCGGGACATGTACCAATCCATCGACGCGGCTTTGCAGCGGCTTGAATCCCAAGCTCAAAAACAAAAGGACAAGCGGATCGGCCGCCACCGCGCGGACGGTTCCCGTTCCGCGTCGTCGGTGGTCCATGGTTTAATACCGGCGCCTATGGAAGGGGAGTCGGTCAAGGTGGTCCGGTCCAAAAAATACGCGGTCAAACCCATGACGGTGGAGGAAGCGGCCCTTCAATTGGCCTCGTCCAAGGATGAGTTCCTGGTTTTTTCCAACGCCGAATCGGAGCACACCAGCGTGGTTTACAAGCGGAAGGACAATCATATCGGCCTGATCGAGCCGGAATATTGAGACTTGGACGTCGGTGATCGGCTGTCATTCGGCGGCGGGATTTGAAGCGAGACTTTGAATTTAAACTGATAGCTGGCGGCTAGCCGCTGCCAGCTCAACTTTCGGAGGATGGAATGCAGATTTTGGATTTTTTGACCGCCGACGCCATCAAGATGTCCCTGGAGTCCAAGAATAAAAAGGACGCGATTAAGGAACTGGTCGAATGCCTGGTGAAATCAGGCAAGGTGAAGGACAAGAAAAAAATGATCCAGACCCTCATGGAGCGGGAGGAACTGGGCTCCACCGGCATCGGGCAGGGGATCGCGATTCCCCATGGAAAGTCGGACACGGTCTCGGATTTAGCGGCGGCCTTCGGGCTATCCCCCGACGGCATCAGCTTTGATTCCCTTGACGGCGAACCGGTCAATATTTTCTTTTTGCTCGTCGCGCCCGAAGGGGCGGCGGGAGCCCACTTGAAAGCCCTGGCAAGGATCTCCAGCCTCTTGAAGGATAAATACTTCCGTAAGTCCCTCGTTTCGGCCAAGACGCCCGAGGATGTCATCAAAATCATCCAGGAAGAAGAAAAACTCAAGCATTGAGGGCCCCGGCCCCCGCTTTTTCCCGTCCCCGATTCCCCCCGGCCCTTTTATAATGGCGGCGGGGTTGTTCCTTTTATCCCCTTGCGTGGATGTCGTTCGAACGGCGTTCGAAATTAAAGATCGCTGGGACGGTCATTTTCTCATATAAATCTTAATAAGAAAAAATGGATCCCGAAAAAACACGAAAAGTTGGAATGACGGCATGAAAAAAATTTCTGTTGAGTCCTTTTTCCAGCAGGCCAAGGAACGCCTCCGCCTGTCCCCCGTGACGGATGAGGGGATGGCCAACCGCTATATCGTCAGCGTGGACATCAACCGCATGGGCATGGCCTTGACCGGCTATTTGAAATGGTTCGCCTATGAGCGCCTGCAGATTTTGGGAAAAACCGAGATCCATTATCTCAAAACCCTCAAGCCGGCCCAGCGGCGGAAAATCCTCAAGACCCTGCTGTCCCACCACCTTCCCTGCATCGTCATCACCCACAAAATGAAGCCTCCCGCGGATCTGGTCTCGGAGGCCAAGCTCCGCCATATCCCGCTCTTTACCACTCCCACACCCACCACGAAGTTCGTGTCGGAAATATCCGTTTATTTGGAGGAGGAGTTCGCCCCTGAAACCACGATCCACGGGACCCTGCTGGATGTCTATGGGGTGGGAATTTTGATCCTGGGCCACTCCGGGATCGGGAAATCGGAGTGCGCCTTGGACCTGGTGGAACGGGGACACAGGCTGGTGGCCGACGACTTGGTTTATATCAAGCGGCTGGCCAACCGCATCCTCATGGGCTCCCGCTCCGAGATCATCAAGCACCATATGGAAATAAGGGGGCTGGGCATTATCAATATCGAGAGCTTGTTCGGGGTGGGAGCCATCCGGGACAAGAAGCGCATCGAGTTGGTCATCCGACTGGAGGAGTGGGACAACCAGAAGGAATACGACCGGCTGGGTCTGACCCCCTCCACCCATAAAATATTCGACGCCGAAATCCCCATGTTCGTCATTCCGGTCCGCCCGGGAAGGAACTTGGCGGTGATTATCGAGGTCGCGGCCATGAACAACCGGCTGATGAAGCTGGGCTATTTCACGGCGCAGGAATTCGCCGACCGGGTTTCCCGCATGATGGCCGAGGAGCAATCCCGCCAGCTTCCCCCCAAGGTTAAAGGCAAGAAATGAAGCATCGAAATCATTTTCGCCACCAAGGCGCCAAGGCACCAAGGGCAGATTTTATTTTATTAAAATATATCAGCGACTTATTTTGGCGGGGCGGAATTGCTTGGCGTCAGGGTGTCTTGGCGGTTGATGCCGCGGGTATTTACTGATGATGGGTTTTCGATGGCTTTATCCCGGCATCCGCCTGAAGCGGTGGTTTTTCCTCATCGCCTTTTCCCTGGTGGTGCTGGTGGTGGGTTTTTCCGGGGTCATGAGCCAACATATGAGCGGAGTCCATTGGCGTCCCACTCCGGTCGTTGAGGTCGAGGACCATCTCAAACGCTTAAAGTTCGTGGACTTTCTTTTTATTTTCCTGGCCATTTGGGGGATATGGCTTGGCCTGGGCCGCTCCATCCACACGGTGCTGACTTATTTTATTCCCGAGCGCGAGAAGGATTTCGTCAACATCGCCTACCAGCGGAATCGACTCAAGCGGGGGCCCCGGATCGTGGCCGTCGGAGGGGGAACGGGCCTTCCTAACGTGCTGTCCAGCTTGAAGCACTACACCAGCAACTTGACCGCGGTGGTCACGGTGGCCGACGACGGGGGAAGCTCGGGCCGCCTCCGGAAGGATTTTGGAACGCCCCCGCCGGGCGACATCCGCAACTGCATCGTGGCCCTGTCGGACCAGGAAACCCTCTTAAACCACCTTTTCCAATACCGCTTCAAGGGCCATGGCGATTTGAAGGGGCACAGCTTCGGCAATCTTTTCATCACCGTGATGAGGGAAATCACGGGCGACTTCGGAAAAGCCGTCGAGGAGTCCAGCAAGGTGCTGTCGACCCGCGGCACGGTCATGCCGGTTACCTTCGAGAACATGACGCTCCAAGCCAAGCTTAAGAACGGGAAAACCCTGACCGGCGAGTCCTTGATCGGCCAAAGCAAATCCCCGATTGAGAGCGTGATGCTGAAGGAAAAAAGGATAAGGCCCAACAAGGAGGTGCTGAAAGCCATCCTGGAAGCCGACGCAGTCGTGCTGGGGCCGGGGAGCCTCTATACCAGCATCCTGCCCAACCTCCTGATTCCGGAAGTGGCCGAAACCATCGCCCTGTCCCGGGCCATTAAAATTCTGGTCTGCAACGTCATGACCCAGCCCGGCGAGACGGATTTTTTCTCGGTCGCGGACCATGTCAAGGCGGTCCTGAAGCACACGGGCCCAAATTTCGTGCATTATGTGATCGCCAACAAGGAAAAGGTCCCAGCGAGGCTTTTGAAAAAATATGAGGCCTTCGGCCAGGAGCCGGTGGTTTTGGATGATGACGCGGTGGAGGAACAGGGAGTCAAATTGGTCAAGGCCAACCTGCTTCACCAGGAGGATTACGTCCGCCATAGCCCGGAAAAGCTTGGGAAAGCCATCATCCGCTTGTTGGTGATATAACGGGGTTTCGGAGTCTTGAAAAGAGGGCTTTCGAACCGGAAAGTGAAGAGGGAGAATGATCGGCGTCATCGTCGCGACCCATGGTGAATTCGGGAATAAACTGCTTTCGACCCTAAGGATGATCTTGGGGGAGTTCGAGGCGGTTCATTCCCTTGCCCTCCTGCCGGAGGACTCCATGGAGGTCTTTCAGGCTAAAATGGAACAGGCCCTCCAGACGGTGGATCCGGAGGCGTCCGGCGCCTTGGTGTTGGTGGATATGCTGGGGGGCACCCCCTTTAATGTGGCGATCCAAATGTCCCGGAAACGCCCGGTGGAAGTGGTCACGGGCGTGAACCTGCCCATGCTGATTGTCGTTTCATCCCGCCGGGATGAGGCGGACTTGAAGGTCCTCGCCGCGGAAGTCCAAAAGGCTGCCCGGGAGAGCATTGTGACGTCGATGGAGTTGTTTAAGAAGTGAACGGCAACACAAATTGAACCGCGGAGTGAACAGAGTTACACAGAGTAAAGCATCGCAATTATTTCGAAATCGTTTTTTCCGTACTCTGCGTTACTCTGTTAACTCTTTGGTGAACAAGGTTTGGGTGACATGGAAATTCAACTGATACGAATTGACGACCGGCTGATCCACGGCCAGGTGGTGGTGGGCTGGGTTAAGGCCCTGGACATCCAGCGCTTGGCGGTGGTGAATGACGCCATCGCGAAAAATACCATGCAAAAAACCTTGATGGAAATGGCGGTGCCGGCCGGCTTGAAGGTGAGCTTTTACACGGTGGAGGAGGCGGTCGCGGCTTGCGGGTCGGCCGTGGAAAAGTCCCGGTGCCTTTTACTCTTCTCGAATCCGGTGGATGTGGTGGCCTACCAGGACAGGGGTGGCGCCCTGGCCTCGGTGAATGTGGGCGGCCTGCATTTTGGCGAGGGGAAAAAGCAAGTCTGCAAGACGGTCTGCGTGAACCCGGAGGACATCGAGGCCTTCAAGACGCTCAAGAGCCGGGGAGTGGAATTGGAAATCCGGGCGGTGCCGGGCGATTTGCGGGAACATCTGGACAAGTACCTGCCGGAATTAAAGACGAGTTAACCACGAAGACACGAAGTTCACGAAGAAAGGCATGCCATGACGGAAAAAGGACGAGGGATGATTTTAAGGACTCTTTTTTTACTTCGTGCCTTCGTGGTAAAGGGGCGTTAAAAAATGAAAAAAGTCACTTTTATCTTCGGCGTGCACAACCACCAGCCCGTGGGGAACTTTGGGAAGGTTTTCGAGGACCTCTACCGCCAATCCTACGAGCCCTTCGCGCGAATCCTTCACCGCCATCCGAAGGTGAAATGCACCTTCCACGTGACCGGACCCCTGCTGGAGTGGCTGGAAGAAAACCGCCAAGATTATTTCAAACTGCTCAAGGAAATGTCCGACCGGGGACAGATCGAGTTTTTTACCGGCGGGATGTACGAACCCATCCTGGCCATCCTGCCGGACCGGGACAAATTGGGGCAGATCCGCATGCTGACCGATTACCTGAGGCGGAAGTTCAAGACCGAGGCCAAGGGCATGTGGACCGCGGAAAGAGTTTGGGAGCCGCACTTGACCAAATCCCTGGCCGAGGCTGGGGTGAAGTACATCGTGATGGATGACGCCCATTTCAAGGCCGCGGGCCTCAAGGAAGAGGATACCTTCGGCTATTACCTGATGGAGGAGCAGGGCTGGACGACCGGCGTGTTTCCCATCTCCGAGAAGATGCGCTACATGATTCCCTTCCACTCGGTGGAGGAGGGCATCCAATACCTCCAGTCCGTCGCCACCGAGGAAGGCGACCGCTGCGTGGTCCTGATGGATGACGGCGAAAAGTTCGGCGGCTGGCCCGACACCTACAAATGGGTCTATGAGGAAGGCTGGCTGGAAAAGTTTTTCACGGCCCTGGAGCAAAACGCCTCCTGGTTGAACCTGGCCACCTTCTCGGAATTCGCTGAGGATCATCCGGCCAAGGGGAGCATCAACCTGCCCACCGGTTCCTACACGGAGATGGGGGAATGGTCCCTGCCGGCCGAGGCCGCGGAGGAATTCGAGCATATCCGCCATGAGGTCCGGGATCGGGGGGAAATGCCCCGGTTCGAGCGTTACCTGAAGGGCGGTTTTTGGCGGAACTTCCTGGTGAAGTACGCCGAGAGCGGCCATATGCATAAAAAATTATTGTGGGTTTCGGAAAAGGTGGAGGAAGCTCGCCGGCACCTGGCGAAGAAGGCCACGCCGAAACAGAAAGCCGTGCTGGAGGAAGCGGAAAAGGCCCTGTACCGGGGCGAATGCAACTGCCCCTATTGGCATGGGGTATTCGGGGGTTTGTACTTGAACCACCTTCGGTTCGCCGTTTACCGCCAGTTGGTCGAGGCGGAAAAGCTGGCCGAGTCCCTGCTGCCGCCTCCCGCGAACGGGATCAAGGTCATCACCGCGGACTTTAATAAGGACGGCAGGGATGAAATCATCCTTGAAAGTTCCAATTACCACGCGATTTTAGAACCGGCTTCCGGCGGTGTCCTGACCGAATTGGACTATCTTAAAAACCCGATTAATTTGTCCGATACCCTGACCCGGCGGAAGGAGGCCTATCACAGCAAGCTTCTCGCCCTCGCCCAGCAGGGCCAGTCCCAGGGAGGGGTGGCCAGCATCCATGACCAAGTCAGGACCAAGGAGCCGGGGCTGGAAAACAAGCTCTTCTATGATTCCGCGCGCCGGGCCAGTTTGGTGGAGCATTTCGTGGCGGTGGGTACGACCTCGGAACAAATGATGAAGAGCCGTTACCAGGAACTGGGCAATTTCCGCGGCGCTGTGTTCGAGGCGAAGATCCATGAGCCCAAGAAAAAAGGCCAGCCGGCCCAGGTGCTGATGGCCCGCGAAGGCCAAGTGGACGGGTCGCCCCTCAAGCTGGTGAAGAAACTCCAATTTGGGGCGGGGGATTTCAACCTGGAAGCTTCCTATGAACTGCAAAACAAGGGGGCGAAGAACCTGAATTTCCTGTTCCTGGTCGAGTGGAACCTCACGCTCCTGGCGGGCGACGCCCATGACCGGAATTATTTCGTGAAAGGACGGGATCTTTCCCAGCCCCGGCTCTTTTCCCAGGGCGAGGAGAAAGAAGTGACGGAAATGGGCTTGACGGACGGCTGGCTGGAGTTGGAAGTGAATTTCAGCGCCGAAAAGCCCGCGACCTTTTGGCGTTATCCGGTGGAGACCATTTCCCAATCCGAGGGGGGCTTCGAGAGGGTGTACCAAGGTTCCTGTCTGTTGTTGGGCTGGGAAGTATCCTTGAGGCCCCAGGAAGCCTTCCAAACGAAAGTGACGACCCAGCTGATCGATAGGGCTGGTAAGAAGTGATTTTTAATTTTTGTCTTGAATTTAAAATATTTGGGGACCAAGTGAAGTTGCTTCGCGAACCGTATCTTGAGATTAAAACAAACAAGGAATTCTCCGAATGATGGAACATTGGTTTCCTGTGTCCCTTTTAATGGCCTTCCTGAGCCTGGATGTTTCGGCGGCGGGCCAGTTCATGATTTCCCGTCCCATTGTGACGGGTCCGGTGGTGGGCTGGCTGGTGGGGCATCCCGGAATCGGCCTTGAGCTGGGAGCCCTGATTGAACTGATTTGGATCGGCGACGTGCCGGTGGGAGCCCACCTGCCCCTGGACCTGACGGTCCTGACCGGGTCCGCGGTGGCTTTCGCCTGCGAGTTGGCCCAGGGGAATTATCCTCCCGAGGCTGTGATGACCTACGCGCTGGGAGTGGCCATTCCCTTGGCTTTCCTCGCTACGGAGGCGGAAATCCTCCTCCGGAAATTTCACGTCCGCTGGATCCATTTCGCGCAGCGCATGGCCCTGGGGAGCCACTTCCGGACCTTCGAGTGGATCAACAGCATTGTCCTAGCCGAGCTTTTCTTGAAGGGCTTTTTCATCGCGGTGGCCAGCTTAACCCTGGCCCATTGGAGTTCCCGCCTGTTCTATATGCTCTCCGAGAGGGTGGTGGAGGGATTGTATTATGCCCATTGGCTCCTCCTGGCCTTGGGCTGTTCGGCGGTGATTGACCTGCTGGTGGAAAAGAAAACGGCTATCTACCTCATCCTTTCCATCGTCTCCACCATGAGCCTGGCGGTTTTCTTCCAGGTCCAGGGCGTTTACCTGGTTTCCCTGGCCCTTTTCGCCGGGTTTATTCTCACCCTCTTTTACGTGGGGAAGGGAGAGGCCTCATGACGCCAGAGGAGAAAAAAACCGTCCGCCTCAACAGCGCCGATTACACCACGGCCTTCCTGAGGGTCTTCGTCATCCAAACGGTATGGAATTTCGAGCGTTACTTGAGCTACGGGGTGGCCTATGTGCTACTGCCGGTGCTGAAGAAAATCTACCAAATCCCGGAGGAGAGGGCCCAGGCCTTGTCCCGGCATTTGGAATATTTCAACACCCATCCCTACATGGCTTCCTTCGTGCTGGGGGCGGTGATCCGGATGGAGGAGGAAAAACAGCAATTGCCGAAGGCGAAGCAAAAGGAAAAAGAGGAGGAAATCAGCGCCCTCAAGGTCGGCATGATGGGACCCATCGCCGCCATGGGCGACAACCTCTTTTGGGCCACCATCCGGCCCTATTGCGGACTTATCGCCGTCACGCTGGTGCTTTCCCAAGCCTTCCAGGTGAAGGGCCAATATTGGATCATCCCCCTGCTCTTCCTTCTGGTTTACAACGTGGCCCATGTGGGGCTCCGGCTGATGGGATTCGTCCAAGGGTACCGGCACAGCGACCAGGTGGTGTTAACCCTGCGCAAGTACGGATTTCAGGAAGCGATCCGGGGCCTCCGGCTGGCTTCCATCCTCCTGCTGGGAGTCTTGATCGTTTTCGTCAATTTGTCCGAGCTGGAAAAGGAAGTGGGGCTTTTTATCCTGAAACTGACATTTTTCACGGCGATCGTGGGGCTTTTTACCTTCGCCTTGCACCGGAAGATCAGCCCCAGCCAGTTATTTTACGCGGTGGTTTTGTTTGCCCTGATTCTGGCCTTCTGGCCCGAATTGAGCGCCCGCCCGGTGTTTCACATGGGGGTGGCCCCATGAGCCGGAAACGGAGCAAGATGAAAAAAGGAGGCTTTTGTGAAGCTCAATGAGAAGATGACCATCATTAATAAGTTGGGCCTCCACTTGAGGGCGGCGGCGGAATTGGTGAAAGTCGCCAACAAGTTCAAGAGCCAAGTCATGATCCATCACGGCATCCAGAATGTGAACGCCAAGAGCTTGATGGGACTGATGACCCTGGCTGCGGCCCAGGGAACCACGATCGAGTTCGCCGCCGAGGGCGAGGACGCCAAGGAAGCCCTGGCGGCCCTGAGGAAGTTGCTGGAGAACAAATTCGGCGAAAAGGAATAACCGTTTGCCTGGAAGGCACGAAGTCCGCGAAGAAGGATAAAAATCAGGAGCGGTCGGTCTTTGGTTTTAAATGGAATTTTTCTTCGCGGCTTCGTGTCCTCCTGGTTAAAAATGTTCTTCTTTTAAGGAGTTGCTCTTGTCTGAAAAGATTCTAACGGGTGTTCCGGCTTCCGGCGGCATCGCCATCGGCCCCGCTTATGTTTATCATCCCGAGGGATTTTCCGTTTCCCGAAGGGTCCTCAAGTCCGAGGAGGTAAAGGACGAATTGGACCGCTACCAGGCGGCCCTGAAAAAGACCCGCGCCCAGATTTCCGAGATGGAAGAGAAGATGAAGGAAAAACTGGGGAAGGAACATGCCGCCATTTTCCAGGCCCACCAGGTGGTGTTGGACGACCCCCTGTTCATGGAAGAGGTTCCTGGATCCATCCAAACGCGCCGCCTGAACGCCGAGTTCCTCCTCAATGAGGCCTTGGACAAGTTCAAGGCGGTCATGGAATCGCTGGAGGACGGCTACTTCCGCGAGAGGGGCGGGGACATCCAGGACGTTTGCAGCCGACTGATGCGCAACCTGGACGGCCGGGAAAAAGACGACCTCAAAAAACTGGACCGGGAAGTCATCCTCATCGCCAACGACCTTTCGCCCTCCGACACGGTCACCATGTCCACGGAAACCATCAAGGGCTTTTGCACCGATGTGGGAGGCCGGACCTCCCACGTGGCCATCGTGGCGCGCTCCCTCGCCCTGCCGGCGGTCGTGGGAATGAAAACCATCACCTCCGAGATCCAGGAAGGGGATTGGGTCATCGTGGACGGCAACAAGGGATTGGTGGTCGTCAATCCATTGCCCCAGACCCTCAAGCAATACGAAAGGCTGAAGGAGGGCTACGAGGCCTTCCAAAAAAGCCTGGAGACCCTCAAGGCCCTTCCCGCGAAGACCCCGGACGGGCACCAAGTCACCTTGGCCGCTAATATCGAAATTCCGCAGGAGTTGGATGAGCTGGCCCGCCACGGGGCTGAGGGAATCGGCCTGTACCGCACGGAGTTTCTTTTCATGAACCGCGAGGAAATTCCCACCGAGGAAGAGCAATACCTGGCCTACAAAGACTTGGCCACGAAGACAGGGGTCAATCCCGCCATCCTGCGCACGCTGGACCTGGGGGGCGACAAGTTCCTCTCGCACCTGAACCCCTTCCAGGAAAGCAATCCGTTCCTGGGCCTCCGCGCCATCCGCCTTTGCCTGAAACGCCCCGAGATATTCAAGCCCCAGCTGCGGGCCATCCTCCGGGCCGCGGCCCACGGGCCGATCAAGATCATGTTTCCCATGATTTCCACCTTGGCCGAGGTCCGGGAATCGAAGATTCTCCTGAACCAATGCATCCAACAATTAAAGAAGGAAGGGCAGGTTTTCCGCTCCACCATTGAGGTGGGGGCCATGATCGAGATTCCCTCGGCCGCCATCATCGCGGACCTTTTGATCCAGGAAGTGGATTTCTTGTCCATCGGCACCAACGACCTGATCCAATACACCTTGGCGGTGGACCGGGTGAATGAGTCGGTGGCCTACCTCTACGATCCGGGCAATCCAGCGATCCTGCGGCTGATCAAGATGACCGTGGATGCCTGCCACAAGGCCGGCAAGTGGGTGGGCATGTGCGGCGAGATGGCCGGCGACCCTGTCTTCGTGCCGTTGCTCCTGGGGATGGGGCTGGATGAGTTTTCCGTCAGCGTTTCCGTAATCCCCGAGATCAAGAAGGTCATCCGCTTGATGCCCTTTGATAAGGCCAAGGAAATCGCCCTGGCCGCCCTCCAGGTGAAGACGAGCGAGGAAGTTCTCAAGCTTATCCGCGAGAATATCCCCGCCGAACTCAAGGCCATTCTTTTTTAACCATTGAATGTGTCTCGATTTGAAAAGATGCTATCTGTCATTGCGAGGGCCAGCCCCAATCGGGGCGGTTTGGACCGTGGCAATCTTTGTTAAACTTTAGTGCCTACTGCAAAACCTGTGATTCCCACGTCGCAAATCGAGCCTATCGGCTCAGCCCCTCGGAATGACAGGAAGCCGAGACGCCACCTTATTCTTCGTTTTTTGGAGAAGGCAAAATTGAACCATAATTCGGGACTTTCATTCTTTCTTCTGTTTCCGTTCATGATTATGTGGCAGCACAAAGGACTGGTGATTGTCTTTTTGGTTTTACTTTCGATGACTCTTTTTATCGCGAGTAAAGAATTTAAACTTCCGCTAACGTTGGAAAATGTTCTTAAAATTCTATCTGTTTGGATTTTAGTGGTTTTGGCATTTGGGTTGATCCTTTTTTTCAATATTCCGTTTGAGCCCACCAGTAAGTAAGACGAAGATTTTATTGAAATTCCAATCCATCCCATTAAATAATAAACTTTACGCTGTTTTCAAAATAAACCTAGGGGTATCGAGTGAAAATGACCATCCGAAATACCTGGCTTGCCTTGGGAATCCTCGCCGCCGCCGCCCTTTCCGGCTCAGCCCAGGCCATCGGCTTGAGACTGCCGGCCCAGCAATTCAACCTAATTTATAACGGCATGGGCGGGGCGGTGGGGGCCGACGGCACCTTTTTCAACGCCGCTTCCTATAATCCGGCCCTTCTTTCCCAGGCCCCCTTCGGCGTGGAGGCCTTCAGCCTGGGTCTCAACATTTCCAACGACACCTTCGGGGTGATTGACTACGTCCAAAACATCAATTTCCAGGCGGACACGGCCTTCAAGAACCTGAGTGAGGGGCTGTTTACCAACAACTCGGCGGAGATCACCGACGGGCTCAGCTCCATCCAGGACGTGGTCAACCACCTCGCCGACAAAGCGGTACAAGCCGGGGCCGGCCTCAATGTGGCGGTTAAGGTGACGCCCAACCTGGGAATCCAAATCTACAACAGCACCCACGGCCTCCTGGAACTTCAGCAGGGAACCTTGACCCAGATCCTTGATTCCATTCCGCTGCCTTATAACTCCAGCACCAGCGGCGCGGAGGTCAACAGCGCGGTAGCGGTCTTGAGGAATGACCTGCAGGCCGGCATCGACGCGACCTTGACGAGCGCCCAGCAATCGTCCGTTTCCGGCGATATTGCGGCTTTGAAAAATGGGACCGAGGATCTTCCGACTTTTGTGGCTCATGTGAAGGTCGCGGTTCCGACGGTGGATGAGGACGCCTTCAAGAGGGAACTGATCGATAAATTGATCAACGACTTGGCCATTCTCTCGACCCTGGTGTATTCGGACACGGTCTTCATGGGTTCCTACAGCTTCGATCCCTGGAAGGACCTGCCCTTAACCGCCGGCATGAACCTCAAAATCGTCAACCGCCATATCGCCTACGCTGCCATCTCCACTTCCGAGAATTCCGGCGTCCTGAACAACTTGGGCGACGATATCAAGCAAAGCACTACCCGATGGGGAGCTGATTTTGGGTTTCTTTATAAGGTGAAGGAAATCCAAACGGATTTTGGCTTGTCCCTCCTCGATTTATTCCACGCGGGAGCCAGCCTCAACGCCAGTTCCGGTTCGCAATTGGCCGGCGTCGTGACGGATCCCGCCCCGACCATCGTGCGCCTGGGGGCTTCCTGGCACATGGTTCCGGATTTGCGGGTCAACCTGGACATCGACGATATCTTCGGCGACACTTCCTTTTACGACGGCAGCCATTCCTTCGGCCGGTTCAAGTTTGGGGCTGGCTACAAGGCTCTGGGATTCCTAACCTTGCGAGCCGGCTTCGGCAACGACCATCTGGCCGGAGGCATCGGCGTCCTGGCCGGATTCTTCGGGTTGGATTACACCTACGCGGCGGACGACCTGAGCCAAAGCTTCAACCATTACGCCCAAATGCGGTTGGTGTTTTAAAGTCCCTTAGGGTCTTGTAGGGGCGATTCTCCGCGATCGCCCTAGGGTTCCTCGATCTCCTTTTGTCGTGAATTAGCCTCCTTGTCCCGTTAAAATCATCCTTATCCCATGGAAAACACCCGGCCCAACCAACTGAAGATGTGGATCCCCGCCGCCATCTTTCTTTCAGCTTTCAGTTTCTCTCTCGCCGGTCTTAACCCGACCTTTTACCTTAACGACAGCCCGGAAACCGTGACGGCCTGCGTCACCCTAGGCATTCCGCATCCGCCGGGCTATCCCTTGCACACGATGGTGGGCCACCTCTTCACGCTTCCACCTCTGGGGCATTTTCCTTTTCGGGCTAATCTTTTCGCGGCAGTCTTGGCCTCGTCGGTTTGCGCCTTGTTGTTTATCCTGTTAAGGGACGGGCTGAAAATTTCAACGGCCCTATCCCTCTTGTTCTCCCTCCTTTGGATCACCGGCGCCTCCTCTTATCCCGCTTCCCTGAGCGCCAAAACAGGCCTTTACCAATTGACGGCTTTGCTTCTTTTGGCGGTCCTTTGGGCATTGCTGGACAACAAGTTGGGGTTCGCTGTTTTTTTGTTTGGAATTTCCTTGGCCAACCATTGGATGAGCA
>Ga0265319_1000162_pt1 | contig 50501 bp, 42 predicted proteins | sample 4824metaG_FD_192443 | JGI IMG/M metagenome (GOLD analysis project Ga0265319, IMG submission 192443) | Rhizosphere microbial communities from Carex aquatilis grown in University of Washington, Seatle, WA, United States - 4-8-24 metaG | ecosystem: Host-associated > Plants > Roots > Rhizosphere >...
AGCACGGGCGAGTTCTTTGGTGGCGGCCTCGCTGATGTCGCGATGTATCCGGCGGCACTGTCGAGCTCGCAGATCACCTCGGACTACAACGCGCCAAGCCAGAGCGCGCTCGCGTCGCAGATCGAAGTGCGTAACCCACTGCTCTACTACCAACTCAACGAACCGCCGGCCGTCAGCGAGTTCTGGCTGCCGAGCGGCAGCGGGCCGGGAAACATCGTCAGCGGTCCCGGCGGCGACTTGTGGCTCACCGAGGTGGGCAGCGACAAGATAGCGAGCGTTAGCCCGAGCGCGTCAAACAGTTACACGGACGCGTCAAGCAGCAACGACCCGGCCACAGCCCAGGCGTACGTCAGCAACGCGCGGTCCGGGCCGTCGTCGCTGCCGGGTTCGCTGTCGATCGGACTTGACGGCTCATCAGGCTACTTGAGACTCGGCAGCGGGTTGGCTGGTGGTACCGGCGGTGATGCTGGGGTGACGTGGGAGGCGTGGATCGATCCGACGTCTGTTGCGAGCGGGTTGACTCAGGACATTTACCGCAAGTGGAATTATGGCGGCTCGTTTCTGTTGCACGCCAACAAGCTGTATGCGGCGTTTGGCAACGGCAGCTCGTCGGAGCTGACGATCGGCGACTCGAGCGGGACGGTGGCGGCGAACCAGTGGAGCCTTGTTGCTGCGACGTACAACGCGAGCACGGGCGCTGTGAACTACTACATCAACGGGGCTGCGGCGGGCAGCGGGACGATCGCGACCGGGCAGCTCGGCGGCAACAGTACGCCGCCCTCGATCGGCGCGTATTGGACTGGCAGTAGCACGGGCGAGTTCTTTGGTGGCGGCCTCGCTGATGTCGCGATGTATCCGGCGGCACTGTCGAGCTCGCAGATCACCTCGGACTACAACGCGCCAAGCCAGAGCGCGCTCGCGTCGCAGATCGAAGCGCGTAACCCACTGCTCTACTACCAACTCAACGAACCGTCTTACTTGGCGCAGTACTCGGTGCCGACCGCAACCAGCGGGCCGCTCGGCATCACCGTCGGACCGGACGGCAACCTGTGGTTCACCGAGTACTTCGCGAACAAGATTGGGAGCCTCAACCCGACGTCAGGACAGTTCGCGGAATACACGGCCGGCCTCAGCGCCGGGGCGGGGCCCAACCAGATCACCGCGGCCCCGGGCGGCGCGCTCTGGTTTACGGAGTTCGGAACCGGATCGATCGGCAGGATCACGACGTCCGGCGCCGTCAGCCAGTACCAAACGCCGAGCGGCCAGACCTCGGAGCCGCGAGGCATCGCTGAAGGACCCGACGGGAACCTGTGGTTCACCGAGGCCGCCACCAACAAGATCGGCTACATCAACCCGACCACGGACCAGTTCGACAACGGCGGCAACGAATACTCGATCCCGTCCGGAAACAGCCCGAACGGGATCACCCAGGGCTCAGACGGCGCGCTCTGGTTCGCGGACAACGGTGCAGGCATCGGGCGGGTGACCACGACGGGCCAGTTCTCATCGTTCACTTCAACCGCAGGATCTCCGGGCAGCATCGCCGTCGGCGCCGACGGCAACCTCTACTTTTCGGACGGCAACGTCAACGAGGTCGGCCGTGTCGCAACGAGCTCGCCGTACACGCTGACCGATCACGCTGGCGACGTCACGACCTTCGGTCCGCTGGCGAGCGACGGCTCCGCGGTCCCCGTGCTGATGACCCAGCCCGGGGGCATGAACCACGAGTCCGTCATCTACGACACGATCAACAACCAAGCCGACCCGGTGTACGCGATCAGTGCCGCGAGCGGAATCAGCGTGCAGGCATGCGTCGACGCGCCCGCCGCCGGCTGCCGTGTGCTTCAGTTCATATACGCCACGTCGACGGGCGGCGATACCGCGGCGTGCCCCACCACGGGCGGCGACACGGAGTACCTAAACCAGTTGGCGGAGGTCGACTTCACTGCGTGGGACCCAGCGCAGTCGAAGATGACGACCACGCCCGTCGCTTGCTACCTTTACAACACGTCAGGACAGCTGAGCTACGAATGGGATCCGCGTACTGACGCGACCGTCACGCCGACCGGGACTGTTAACGGTTCCGGCCTGCAAACGCAGTACGCGTACACGCAGGGCGGGCTGCTCGACTCGCTCACGCCGCCCGGCCAGCAACAATGGACGTTCAACTACGGCGCGAGCCCGTACCCGGGTGACTCGACCACCGGATCGCTGGCTTCCGTCAGCCGCACGCTAAACAGCGTGAGCTCGACCCAGACCGTGCAATACAACGTTGGAACGAGTACGCCGTACTCGTTCGCGAACGCCGGCAACTGGGCGGAGAGCACATCAGGCGCCCAGAACACGCCATCGACTGGCACGGCGATCTTCCCGCCCAGCGACTCCAACCCGGGCCAGTCGACCTACAACCAGGCGACTATCTACTACCTCGACGCGTTCGGCGAGGAAGTGAACGTCGCGAGCCCGCCAGCCCGCGTGCTCGAATACAACGCGGGGCTGAACAGCGGCGCGAAGCCCGGGAGCGTCACGCTCGGCGCGGACGGCAACGCGTGGTTCACGGACCAAAGCGCAGGCACACCGGCGATCGGCAAGATCACTCCCACCGGCTCCATCACCGAGTACTCGACCGGTCTGCCGGTGGGCAGCACGCCAGCGGCGATCACCACAGGACCCGACGGCAACCAGTGGTTCACCGACCCCGGCGCCGGCGCGCTCGGCAAAGCCACAACCGCCGGCGCGCTCACCGAGTACTCGAGCGGCCTCGCCGCTGCCACCAAACCGACCGCCATCACGAGCACCACCAGCGCGCTGTGGTTCACCGACGACGGCACAACCCCCGCGATCGGCGCCATCAACGCAACCACGGACGCGATCACCGAATACACCACAGGCCTCAACGCGGGCAGCAAACCGGGCGGGATCACGGCGAGTCCGGACGGCAACGTCTGGTTTACCGACGCCGGCGCGACACCGGCGATCGGCGAGATCAACACGACGACCGACGCGATCACCGAGTACGCCACAGGTCTCCAATCCGGAAGTCAACCAAGCGCAATCACAGCCGGCGCCGGCGGCAACCTCTGGTTCACCGACCCCGGTGCCAACGAGATCGGCACGATCAACCCGACAACGCACTCGATCACCGAGTACTCGATTCCGACCACAAACAGCAACCCGACCGCGATCACCCTCGGCTCAGACGGCAACGTGTGGTTTGTCGAACAAGACACGAACCAGATCGGCAAGATCACGCCGACCGGCGTGATCACCGAGTACGCGATCCCGACCCCGTCGAGCGCTCCCGCCGGGATCACGACCGGCGCCGATGGCGCCCTGTGGTTCAGTGAGAGCGCCGCAACCCAAATTGGGCGGATCACAACCGCCGGGGTAACCGGACAGGGCTGGATCTCGACGACGCAGTACGACCAGTATTACGAGGTCGCAAGCACGCTCTCGCCGCAAAACCGACTCGAAGCGCTCTCCAACAGCAACCCGAACAACGAAGCGGGGCTCCTACAAACCCAGAACCTGTACAACGGGGAGAACGGCCAGCCGTCCGAGGGCGCTCCGACCGGGACGGAACTCACCCAGACCCTCGGGCCGCAGCACAGCATCGTCCTCCAAACCGCCGATGGAACCGACGCCGCCGGAAGCACTCAACAGGCGCGCGCACAAACGAACTTTGTCTATGACTGCTCCGACAGCTCCTGCACCACACCAGGCAGCGGCCCGTACTACCTCGTCACGACCGACACGACTGGAGCCCAGGTTGCCGGCCAAAGCACCGAGGGCGACGTCCAGACCACGACCACGAGTTACGGCGGCCAAAGCAACCTTGGCTGGACACTACGCCAACCGACAGCCGTCACCGTCGACGTCCCGTCCGGCAATCTGACGTCGACCACGTTCTATGACCCGGCGACCGCCCAGCCGATCGAGACCGTCCAGCCCGCTGATGCGACACCGGCCGGCCCTAACTCCTCCGGTATAAGCAACGACGCGTCGGCAACCCAGACCTACTACTACACGAGCGGCGCGAGCGCCAGCGTACCGTCCTACTGCCAGAGCCAGCCGGCGCTGGCTGGGCTCGTCTGCCAAGCCCAGCCGGCGAGGCAGCCGTCGGACTCCGCGGCCCACGGCCTGAGCAACTCGCTGCCCAGCTTGGCGGTGACCGGGGGCGCGGCAAGCAATGTCGCGATCACAGCCGGCATCTCCTACAACATCTGGGACGAGCCGCTGCAGACAGAACAGCTCGTCTGGAACACCTCCGGCAACGAGGACACAAGGACGAGCACGCAAACGTACGACGCCGCGGGACGAACGCTCACCAGCGCACTCATCGCGACCGCCGGCACCGCGCTCCCGACGGCGTACGACACCTATCACGCAGACACCGGGCTGCCGTGGACCCAGACCCGCGGAACCGGCTCGGGCGCGCCAACGATCACCGAAACGTACGACGGCTACGGACGCCTGCACACCTACGAGGATGCGAACAGCAATACGGCAACGTATACGTACGACATCGACGGTCGCGTCTCGAGCATCAACGACTCCGGCGACAGCACCGAAAACCAGACACAGAACGCCGGCAACACGACCTACGCCTACGACCCCTACACGGGCAACCCGACATCCGTCACGGACCCATCGGGGATCAGCTTTTACGGAACCTACGATGCCAACGGCGACCTACTCGCCCAGGCGTTCCCCAACGCGATGACCGCGAACACAACCTTCAACGAGACCGGCACGCCGACATCGCTCACCTACCTGCAGTACGAGAAGTGCGCGCAACCCGGCGGCTGCACCCCGTACACCGACGCCGTCGCGTCGAATATCCACGGCGAATGGCAAGCCAAATCGTCGACCCTCTCTAGTGAGGCCTACACCTACGACACCGCCGGACGCCTCTGCCAAGTCGCGCAAACACCGTTCGGCGGAACCGCGACGCTGCGCCAGTACACATTTAACGCCGACACGGACCGCACGAAGCTCACAACAAGCGGAACCAACGAAACGAACTGCACGACCAGCGGCGGCACAACCCAAAGCTACAACTTCGACTCAGCAGACCGCCTGACCGACACCGGCATCGCGTACGACTCGTTCGGACGGATCACAACCACCCCGGCGGGAGACTCCGGCGGGTACACGCTCACGTCGTACTACTACGTCAACGACTACGTCCAGGGGCTCACCCAGAACGGACTCACGACGACGTACACGCTCGACCCGGCGAACCGGATAAGCGAACGCGTCCAGACCGGCACCAGCAGCTCCAACCAGCTCAGCTCCTACGACGGTCCAGGCGACACCCCCGCTTGGACTCAGAACGTCAACAGCGGCGGGCAACCGACAGGCACCTGGACACGAAACATCACCGGTATCGATGGCGGTCTCGATGCAATCCAAACCAACACCGGCACGCAACTCCAACTGTCGAACCTACACGGCGACATCATCGCCACAGCCCCGACCACCACCACCGGCACCGTCACCCTCAACTCCTGCGAAGTCACCGAATACGGCGTCCCATGCGCCAGCGGCGTGACAACGACCCGCTACAGCTACCTCGGCGCCAAACAAAAAGCCACCGAACTACCGTCAGGGATCATCAACATGGGCGCCAGGGTCTACAACCCAGACACCGGCACCTTCCTCCAAACCGACCCGATCCCGGGAGCTGACGCGAACGCCTACGGCTACACCGACGGGGACCCAGTCAACGAAACCGACCTCAGCGGGGATGTGTGCCTTCGAACGCCAAACGGCCGTTGTGCAGTCCCTCCGTCGGGGCATGCTGCGAAGCCGAAATCATCGCCTAGCGTCGTGTCGCAGGTATTCCACTTCGTTACGTCCACAGCCCCGAATGCTGTTGCGAAAACCGCCGTCACCGTCGCGCCGATTGTTGGGCACGCTGCACTCGGGTTCCTACAGAGCACAGAAACCGGACTCACCGTGTACGCGGATGTCATGGGGAGCACCGCCTGTTGGGGCGCCGCTTCTGAGGCCCCGGTAATAGTTCCTTCATGTACGGCGTTCACCGGCGGCATGACAAGCCTCGCGGCGTATCAGGCCAAAGAGGCGTACGACAATTACAAAGATGCGGTCCACGGGGTGGTCGGCGGGAAATGAGATTGCGACCAACACCAACGCTGCTCTGGCTCTCCGCCTTCCCGTTTCTGTTCGCAGGCGTCGGACTTGCGATGTGGGGCGTCGGAACTGGCGTGCTTTGTCTCGTCATCGGCGGAATAACCTGCTTGTTCGCCGCGCGAAGGGTGCGGGCGCGCGCGGGTGATGCGACGAGCAGTCGGGCCGGTGGTGGGGCGACTGACCGCTTCGCCCGATGGTTCCAGTTTTCGATTATCGTGCTTGCGCTCGGTGTTCTGGGCGTCTTCGTGAGCTCGGGCACCCGGGCAGGGATCATTGCGCTGTCCTGGGCCGCTTTGGCCATCATTGGCGGGGCGATCACGCTCGTCCTAATGAGGTATAGCCACAAGCCGTGACCTGCTGAAGCTCGACCCTCACGCTCACGACTGGGTCGATGGTGTCCGAGGTAGAGCACGACCGATATGACCAGGGGAGGAAATGGTGGCACGTCAGCTGATGCTCGGTCAAATGAACACATAGTGGCTGTGGTCGTCGGCCCCGCGTTCGGCGGCGAGCGACTGTGGAACCTTGCTCTTTCATCCCACGTCGGGATCGTGAAATCGCCAATGAGGAGGTCGCGCAAGCACTGTGGCGCGGTGAACACGACGATCCAGCTGCCCCGAGGAAGGACGTGACGCTATTCAACGGGACTGGGGAATCGCCCGACTCCGACTCCGACTTCCTGTCGATCATCGACGACGTGGAGTTGCATCACGGGGAGGACAGCTACCCCGACTCCCCGCTGAACGTCATAGAGGTCATCGGTACCCCGCTGGCCGATGCCGTCCGCGACTCGCTAGCGGCCCTCGGATTCGAACGTTCGAACCGTCTGCGAGTGGTGGCTCGGCGCCAAACAACGAGCCACCGAACTCCCGTCCGGGATCATTGCGATGGGAGCGCGCGTCTACGACCCCTCCACCGCGACGTTCACGCAACCAGACCCGATCCAAGGCGGCGGCGCGAACGCCTACGGGTACACCAATGGGGACCCCGTCAACATGACAGACCTGAGCGGGAGGTCGGCAGGGTTTCCGGAGCCAATGTGCGGTACCGGACTTTCGGCATCTGCCGCGGCGAGGAGATGCTCAAGAGGGACAGGGCCGGGGCTCTTTTCGGCGCTAGCCGCGGCAGCGCATGGTCTAACCAGCGGAACAGTCGGAAAAGTAGTCCTAGTGGTCGGCGTCGTGGCGACCTGTCTGGCTCCTGTATCTGACGCAGTCTGCGTGGCCGGCGCAGTTGGGGCCGGCATAACGCAGGGAGGCTCGGATAGATCCCAAACGCCGCTCGGAAGGGCGTTGGGGAATACCGGCTCTGCGTACGGTGCAGCGTCAGCCTGCTTAGGAGTCGAGAACGCGAGGCTGGCTATCGGTTGCGGTGCCGCCCTCTACGGTGCCGCACACGCTCTCACTGAGACGTTGAGCCGGCGCCACTAATGGGCCTCACTGGCCTCCCGTCGGCCCGTGGCGATCGGGCGGGACTAGGTTGGACGGCGTGAATACGGTCGCGCTCTACGTCCTTGCCGCCAGCGCGGGCCCCAACTACACCCTCGGGATAGGGTCCCTCGTGCTCCTCGTCGTCGGAGCGGCGTCGATCCTAGCTCGGCCGGAGACTCGGCTCGGAGTAGTCCCGGCGCCGTGGGGCAGGGTGCTGGGGGTTGGCGGCGGCGCGCTGCTCGTTGTCTGGGGCGCGGTTAACTTGGTTCGCGCCCTCGGCGGGTGAGCGATCCTCGGCGCCAAACAACGCGCCACGGAACTCCCTAGCGGGATCGTCGCAATGGGAGCACGCGTGTATGACCCGTACACCGGGACGTTCACGCAACCGGATCCGATCCAAGGCGGCGGCGCGAACGCCTACGGCTACACGAACGCCGACCCGGTCAATATGACGGACCTGGGCGGGCAGCGCGGCAGCTACGGAAACGGATGCGCCACTAGCGCCAACGCGGCGAAATGCGACGCGCAGACAGCACGCACCATTCGGAGTTGGCCGTCAGGCGGACCGTCGGTCGGGAGCACTTTGGTTCACGTCGGTGAGAACCTTGCGGCGTTCGGGCCATATGCCGCCTACTACGGCGCCTACCAGACTGCCAGGGCGATAAACTCAGTTGGCGCCCATCTCGGCGGCGTTGGACGATCCGTCGCGCACGCCATTGTCGGATCAACGGGCCTGCCGGAGGTCCAGAGAGCGGGTCTCGCGGTGGACCAAGCCATTGACTCGCTCAAGGGCGAAAGCACCAGGGATGAAGGGGTTGTTGGCTCAATCGACCCTCTCCACGATTGGCTCGGGTCCTGGCCAGAGATTTATCTCCCGGGAGTTCATCGCAACGGCAAGACCGACTTCGAGGGGTAGACCAAGTGTTCAGCAGGAAGGCATCGACCCTTCTCGTGCCGTTCCTTCTGATGCTTCTCGCAACGACGGCTGCCGGATGTGAGTCCATCGACCCCACCGAACAGTCCACATCGCTCGCGATTTCCAACGACCTCAAACGGTCGGTGGCGATAAGCCTATGCGACGACAGTGCCTGCCGCTCGTTCGACTACACGGACGATATTGCGGCCGGGGCGATTGATGAGGTGAACATCTCCGACCGTGGCATTCTTACTCGGTGGCTCGTCGCGGACAGGGCCGGACGCACATTGGGGTGTCTCCCCCTCAGGCTCACCGGAAAGTACAACGGCCTGGAGGTGCGGGTCACCCAGATGGTGAGGTGCCCGGGCGAGAAGCCGCTCGTGCTGCGCCAGGGCCGCAAAACGAGCGGCGTGGTGTGACAGGTTGGGACCGGGCCGATGCCCGCTCACCATGCTGCCGCGGCGACCGGGCTCGGCGCGGCGATCGCGGCGGCCGCGCCCGACTAAAGCCTCCTGTGGACCTCGAACCGCGTGTGCTCTAGGCGCCGTTTTGAGAGTAACTCAGGAAAGCGTGAGCTCGTCCGATGGGGGCCGTCGTGCTGCCGCTATTTGCGGTGGTCTGCGAGGAACGCGGCGGGTGTGAGGATGGGGATTCTCTGAAAGGTGCGGAGGGAGAGGAGGTCGTCGTCTCCGGAGACGACGTAGTCGGCGGCGCCGTCGAGTGCTGCCTCGAGTACGCGGTTGTCGCTGTCGTCGTTGACAACCTGGAGCTGGCTTGATGTGGTGATCGTGACGCTGGCGTTCGCGACGAGACTCGCGATCGTGTTCGGGTTGGCGAACGCTGCGGCGAGCTTGCGGTAGCCGAGGACGCGACGCAGCTTAGCGATCAGCGCCGGACTGGTTAGGAGGGTCAGCTCGCCGGCGAGAGCGGCGTCGAGGATCGCGGCGGGCGGACCTGACCAGCCCAAGCCGGAGACGAGGACATTGGTGTCGAGGACAACCCGGGTCACTTGGCCGCGCGGGCGGCTGCGATCGCTTCGTCGACCACGGTCACATCGAGACCGGCTTCGCGCACGGTCTCACGCACTTTGACGAGCCGCGCCTGAAGTTGTTCGGCTGTCGCGCGCCGGTCGGCTTCTGTCAGCCGCTCGTATTCGGATGGGCTGACGAGCACGACGAGCGGTTCGCCGCGGCGCATCAGCACCAGGGGCGCGTTGTCGGCGCGAACCTCCTCGGCTAGCTGGCCGAGCTTTCCGCGCGCCTTGTCCAAACCGATTGTCCGTTCCACGGCGACCGCCTCCGGTTGATCGTAACGATAACCGTACGGTCCGCGTGCACGTTCGTCAAGCACGGGTCCGCTGGACGCCCCGACACTCGGTACCCGCCAGGTCACGCGCAGCCCCTAACCAAAGCGCGCCAAGCTCGGAAGCTTCCGTCCCAATGGGAGCACGCGTGTATGACCCGTACACCGGGACGTTCACGCAACCGGACCCGATCAAGGGCGGTGGCGCGAACGCCTACGGCTACACGAACGCCGACCCGGTGAACGAGACGGACCTGGGCGGGAAGTCGGCGGGGTCCCCGGAGCCCCTATGCGGCGCCGGCATGTCGGCATCAGTCGCGTGGCGGGAGTGTCATAGAGGCGTGGGGCCAGGGCTAAACTGGGGCATGGTGGCTGAGGTTGCGGCCGATCTCGGCGCCGCAGCCGCGTGCGCCGGGAGTGCCGGTGTTGGCTGTCCTGAGGCCATCGCCGGAGCAACCGCAGTCAATGCGGCCGTGGACGCTGCGTCAGGTCATCTGGCTGACGTGGCTGTGGACATCGCCGTGGGCTGGTTCGGCGAGAGCACGATCGAGCTGGGCATTAAGCTCATGGAGGAGCAAGGGGCGACGAAAGCCGTGCAGATAGCCCATAAGCTGATGGTCGGCGGGATCACCTCATTTTACGAGGCGGAGAAACTGCGAAAACATGAATAGGGGCGGGGTTGGTGCAACGGCTACCAGTCAGACCGAGGGGCCGGAGTGGCGTTTCTATCGGATGACCTCTGTGTTGGTCTGGGGCTTAATCCTCGGCTTCGGCTGGGGAACGGTCGGTGTACTCATTTGGGTTCTGGACTATTACGTCCATCGTCATGGCTCAGTGGCTGGCCTTGTCGGTGGGGTTACCATAATCATTGTCGCCTTCGGCCTGTTGATGGTGTCGAGTTTGCTCAATGGTGTGCAAGAAACGAATGAGGGGCTGGTCACGAGAGAGCGGTTCTCGCGCGATTTTGTGGCCTGGGACGAGATCGACTCTGTCGGTGTCGGCTCGAGAGGCTTTCAGCGCATCGCAGTTAAGTGTAGGTCCGGCCGGACTGTGATACTGGCGCTAGCTCCGCAATACCAGGTCTTGTGGCGCGGCGGCCGGACGACCGACGCAGTCGCCCTTCTTACCGACCGCGTGAACCAGGTGCGCGCGTCGCGGGGTCTCGAGGCAATCGAGTAAGGCCTAACTAACACGGCCGCACAGTCAGCGGAGCATCGGAGGGATCGGCAGTGGCGGCGGCGGCGTGAGTGATGCCGATGCGTTTACCTCCTCAGAAGCTCGGCGGCGCTTGTGGTGGTTGCTGACGATGTTCCCTGCGGCGCGCGCCCAGCGTGCTCGGCATTCCACATGCCAGCCGCCGATGGTCGGCCGCCGATCGTGAAACGTAGCCGCGATAGGCGTGCTGCTCCCGGTCGGCATTCCGACCACTGCGCTCGGCCCGGGCTTCCGCGTGCTCCCTTCCGCCCTGGAGGCTTTGTTCCGGGTGGGTGTGTTGCTCGGGCTAGTTGCGTCCGAGGACGAGGTCGATGCCGGTCATGATGCGCTCGAGCTGGGTGGGCGGGATGCGGCCGACTCGTTCATCCAGCATGGTTCGGTCGATTGTCACGATCTGTGAGACGTTCGCGACCGAGTCTTTGGGAGGCCTGTCACGGCCCCGGGGAGCAGCACGTTGCCGGGCGCTGCGGCGAGTCGCTGGTTGCTGGTCAGGGGTACGACCACGGTTGTCGCGATGCGGCTCGCGTTGAAGGTGCTCTCGTGCGGGCTCTCAATGCTGCATGTACCGGTGTCGATGCGGTCGCGTATCGACCAGTCGTGGTACGCCTGACGCAGCGGCTACCCAGCTGGTGGGGCTGTCAGGTCGCTCACGCGTCAATGAAGCTCGACGAGCGCTGGCACACGGGGTTCTGGCCATCTGGAGCCGCCCCTGCTGCTCCAGATGGCCCTTGTGATGCCTGTCAGCGGCGGGCCGGGTGGCTCGTAGTCGGCGGGGATCATGAGGAGACCGATAGCACGGACGACTACCTAGCGAGCCACCCCGTTCAACTCCGTGGTTGGTGCGAGCTCGACTTTCAATCGCCGCCGCGGAATCGATCCGAGCTTCAGCGGGCTCTCGACGCCGCAAGGGCCCGTAGCGTCTCCCTGGCGCTGGCGCTGAAAGGTCTGCGCCGGGTCGCTGCTCCCTTCAGCCCAGGTGGCCGCCTGTGGTTAGGTGGACGGCTTGTCGCCGAAGCGTTGGCGCGCGGCTTGGCGTGAGACGCCGAGTGCGATGGCGATGCGGTTCCATGAGCGGCCGGCGTTTCGTGCGGCTGTGACTGCGTCGCGCAGACGGGCGTCGTCGGCACGGACGCTCGCGTGCCGATCAGCGTGTGACAATGGGTTGATGGCCGCCGCCAAGGAGGCCTCTGCGCCGTTGACGGGGGCGGGTTGGGGGTCGTTGTCGCTTTCGTCGGCTGCTGCGCTCAGCGTGGACGCTGTTCTGGAGCGTCTCGAGAGTACTCAGGCTGGGCTCTCGCAGGCGCAGGCGCGGGAGCGGCTTGCCACGGTCGGCGCGAATGCGTTGCGTAACCATGGCGCTCGTCCGTTTGGAGTGTTGGCGCGCCAGCTGCGCAATCCGCTGCTGGTCCTGCTTGTCGCGGCGGCGATCACGTCGTTCGCGGTCGGTGAGCGCACGAGCGCTGCGATCGTCCTGCTGATCATCGTGCTGAGCGTCGGGCTTGGCTTCGTTAATGAGTACCGCTCGGAGCTGGCGGTTGAGGCGCTCCATTCTCAGCTGCGGCACACGGCGCTCGCTCTGCGCGACGGCGCGGTCGTGGCGGTCGACGTCACCGACCTCGTGCCGGGCGACGTCGTGCAACTGGCGGTCGGCGATGTGGTTGCGGCAGACCTGCGGCTCTTGCAGGCCCAGGGCCTTGAATGCGACGAGGCGGTACTGACCGGCGAGTCGCAGGCGGCGGAGAAGAGTTGCGCCCCCGTGAGCGCGCCGGAGTCCTCGCTGGACCTGGCCTCGTGCGCGTTCATGGGTACAGTCGTACGTGAGGGCAGCGGCCTCGGAGTCGTCGTGAGCACCGGTGGAAGGACCGAGTTCGGCGCGATCGCACTGCGCCTCGGCGAACGTCAGCCGCAGACCGCGTTCCAGCTCGGGCTGCGCGACTTCTCGCTGCTCTTGGTGCGCGTAACGGTCGTCCTGGCCGGCTCGATCCTCTTGATCAACGTCTTGATCGGTCGCTCGCTGCTGGGGTCCGTGCTGTTTGCGCTGGCGATAGCTGTCGGCCTCACCCCCCAGTTGCTGCCCGCGATCGTCACGATCAGCCTCTCGACCGGCGCCAAACGGCTGGCCGAGCGCAAGGTGGTCGTCAAGCGGCTGGTGAGCATCGAGGACCTCGGCAATATCGTCGTGCTCTTCACCGACAAGACAGGCACCCTAACCGAGGGCGCGATCACATTCGCCGACGCACTCGACGCCGCCGGCCGCCAGTCAGATGTCGTCCTGCGCGCGGGGCTGCTCTGCAACGACGCGGCGCGCGCAGGCGGACGGGTGGTCGGCGGCAACCAGCTCGACCAGGCACTCTGGGAGGCTCCCGGCGCCGACGCGGCGTTGCTGGACGGCGCGAGGCGCGTCGCGGCCCTGCCGTTCGACTACGACCGGCGCCTGGCCTCCGTCCTGATCGCGCAGGATGGTCGCGCGCAGCTGATCGTGAAGGGCGCGCCGGAGGCGGTGCTGTCACGCTGCACGAGCGTGACAGCGGACGCTCGCGCGGTGCTGGACCGCCAGTTTGCTGGCGGCAGCCGCGTGATCGCAGTCGCGACGCGAGCCGTCGAGGGCGCCGCGACGCTGAGCGCAGCGGACGAGCGCGACCTCGAACTCGCGGGCTTTCTCACCTTCAATGATCGCCCCAAGGCCGACGCCCGCGAGGCGCTGGAACGTCTGCGGCGCCTCGACGTGCAGGTGAAGGTCATAACCGGCGACAACGACCGCGTCGCGCAGAAGGTCTGCGGAGATATTGGCCTGGATGTCGGTGAGACGCTCACCGGCCCCGAGCTCGACGGGCTCGACGACCGACAGCTTGCGGCGGTACTGCCGAAGACGACTATCTTTGCGCGCGTCAGCCCGGAGCAGAAGTCCCGCATCATCAAGGCGCAGCGGGCGCTCGGGGCAACGGTCGGGTTCCTCGGCGATGGCGTCAACGACGCCGTTGCCCTGCATGACGCCGACGTCGGCATATCGGTGCAGACCGCGACCGATGTCGCCAAGGACGCTGCTGACATCGTGCTGCTCGACAAGGATCTCGAGATCCTCGCGACCGGCATCGTCGAGGGCCGACGCATCTTCGCGAACACGATCAAGTACGTCCTGATGGGGACCTCATCGAACTTCGGGAACATGTTCAGCGCCGGCGGCGCTTCGCTGTTCCTCAGCTTCCTGCCGATGCTGCCGACGCAGATCCTCCTCAACAACCTCCTCTACGACGGCAGCGAGATGACGATCCCGACCGACAACGTCGATGAGGAGCAGCTTCAGCGACCCGCGCACTGGGACACGGCTTTCATCAGGCGCTTCATGATCTTCTTCGGTCCGATCAGCTCGATCTTCGATTTCGCCACCTTCGGGATCATGATCTGGGTCTTCAACGCTCATGCGCCGCTGTTTCGATCGGGGTGGTTCGTCGAGTCGCTTGCGACGCAGAGCCTGATCATCTTTGCAATCCGCACACGCCGCGTTCCGTTCTTCCGCAGCAGACCGAGCCGGCCGCTGGCGGTGGCAACCGTGATCTGCGTGGCGATCGGCGGCGTGCTTCCGTACTCGCCTCTTGCGCACGTGCTTGGCTTCACCGCGCTGCCCGTCGGCTTCCTCGGCGCCCTCGTGGCGATGATTTTGTTCTACCTCGTGCTCGTTGAGCTCGGCAAGCGGCGCTTCTATCGCGCGCGACCGCACCCTCCAGTGGTGACGCGGAGGCTCTCCGACCGCGACCACCTGATCCACCACCGTGCGTCCCGCTGGACGACCACTAGACGACCGATGGCCGCTCGCCGGGCCCGCGCCGCCTGACGTCCTCGCGCCGCGCCCGCCAGACCGGCCGGCAGTTGCCGGCGCAACGTTGAACCGCGCCCGCGCCGGCCATGCCGCTTCTGGCACTCTCCGGGCGAGAGTGCCAGAAACCCTTGACGGACCCCGGCGACGCGCTATATTGGAGATGCGCTTGGCACTCTCCGACCGAGAGTGCCAGAACCCCGGAAGCACTGCGCCGGGAAGTACACACTCAACGGAGGTTTCGAAGATGAAGCTCAAGCCCCTGGGCGATCGGCTGATCGTGCGGGCGATCGAGGAGGAGGAGACCACTGCAAGTGGCCTCGTTCTCCCGGACACCGCGAAGGAAAAGCCACAGAAGGGCAAGGTCCTCGCCGTCGGCGACGGCAAGCTCGATGACGACGGCAAGCGGATTCCGCTGGACGTCAAGAGCGGTGACGAGGTCCTCTACAGCAAGTACGGCGGAACCGAGATCAAGGTCGACGGCGAGGAGCTGCTCGTGCTTCGCGAGTCCGACGTTCTCGCTCTCGTCGAGTCCTAAGGAGAACTGAACCAACCATGGCTCACAAGGAACTGAAGTACAACAGCGAGGCGCGTAAGGCCCTCGAGGAGGGCGTGGACGCGGTCGCAAATGCGGTCAAGGTCACGCTCGGCCCGAAGGGTCGCTACGTCGTGCTCGACAAGAAGTTCGGTGCTCCGACGATCACGAACGACGGTGTGACGATCGCACGCGAGATCGAGGTCGAGGATCCGTTCCAGAACCAGGGCGCGCAGCTCGTCCGCGAGGTTGCGACAGCGACCAACGACGTGGCCGGCGACGGCACGACGACGGCGACCGTGCTCGCTCAGGCGATCGTTCGGCAGGGCCTCAAGAACGTTGCGGCCGGTGCCAACCCGCTCGGCCTCAAGCGCGGCATCGAGACCGCCGTCAACCAGGTCGTGGCGAACATCGGCGCGCAGTCCAAGGAGGTCTCCGGCAAGGACCAGATCGCTCGCGTTGCGACGATCTCCGCCGGTGACGAGGAGATCGGCGACGTCATCGCCGACGCGATCGAGAAGGTCGGCAAGGACGGCGTCGTAAACGTCGAGGAGGGCCAGACGTTCGGCATGGACCTCGAGTTCACCGAGGGCATGCAGTTCGACAAGGGCTACATCTCGCCCTACATGGTCACCGACCAGGACCGCATGGAAGCAGTGCTCGAGGATCCCTACATCCTCATTGCCAACCAGAAGATCGGCTCGGTTCGCGACGTGCTGCCGGTCCTCGAAGCGGTCATCCAGTCCGGCAAGCCGCTGCTGATCATCGCGGAGGACGTCGAGGGCGAGTCGCTCGCGACGCTTGTGGTGAACAAGCTCCGTGGAACGTTCACGGGCGTTGCGGTCAAGGCCCCCGGTTTCGGCGATCGCCGCAAGCGGATGCTCGAGGACATCGCGATCCTCACGAACGCCGAGGTGATCACCGAGGAGATGGGTCTGAAGCTCGAGAACACGCAGGTCTCGCAGCTCGGCCACGCCCGCCGCGTTGTCGTCGCGAAGGACACGACGACGATCGTCGACGGTGCCGGTGACGCCGCAGCGATCAAGGGCCGCATCAACCAGATCAAGACCGAGATCGACAACACCGATTCGGACTTCGATCGCGAGAAGCTCCAGGAGCGCCTCGCGAAGCTGTCCGGCGGCGTCGCGGTCGTCAAGGTCGGTGCAGCGACCGAGACCGAGATGAAGGAGAAGAAGCACCGCGTCGAGGACGCATTGCAGGCCACCCGTGCCGCCCTCGAAGAGGGCATCGTGCCCGGTGGCGGCGTCGCGCTGCTGCAGGCGACCAAGGCGGTCGACGTCGACGGCATCGCCGACGACGACGAGAAGACCGGCGCGCGTATCGTGCTCCGGGCTCTTGAGGAGCCGCTGCGTCAGATCGCTGAGAACGCCGGGCTGGAAGGCTCGGTCGTGGTCAACGATGTTCGCAAGGCAAAGGCCGGATTCGGACTGAACGCCTCGACCAACGAGATCGTCGATCTCGTGGCCGCGGGCGTCATCGACCCGGCGATGGTGACTCGCTCGGCGCTGCAGAACGCCGCATCGATCGCCAAGAACATCCTCACCACCGAGGCGATCGTCGCCGAGGTCCCCGATAAGGACCAGGGCGGCGGCGGTGGCGGCGGTGGCATGCCGGACATGAGCGGGATGATGTAAGGACGTCGAAGCTTTTGAGGCCCGGCTCAACGCCGGGCCTCAAAACTTCTCCTGTGGTACCTGGGCCGCGCACTTGTGCGTGGCCTTTCGCGTCACTAGCAGGCCTGGCCGCGCAGCGTGCGCGGCCTTGGGTCCCTAGTCGGTGAGTGATTCGCGCGCGCGCGGGGGCTCGCCGACGTATTGCGCGCTTGGGCGGATCAGCCGGCCCTCGCGCTTCTGCTCGAGAATGTGAGCGGACCAGCCCGCGGTGCGCGCGCAGACGAACATCGGCGTGAAGAGTTCGGGCGGAACCTCCGCGTCGTCCAGCACGACGGCCGACCAGAATTCGACGTTGGTTGCGAGGACGCGGTCGGGGCGGCGGGCATGAAGCTCGGCGAGCGCGGCGGCCTCCAGTGCCTCTGCGACCTCGAGGCGGGGCGAGCGTAGCTCGCGCGCCGTCCGTCGCAGAACCCGCGCGCGTGGATCCTCGGCTCTATAGACGCGATGGCCGAAGCCCATCAACCGCTCACCGCGATCAAGGGCCTCCCTGACCCACCGCTCGGCGTCACCCAGCGCGGCGACCTCGTCGAGCATCGCCAGCACGCGTGAGGGCGCGCCGCCATGGAGCGGACCTGACAAAGCCCCGACGGCGGCTGAGAGAGCGGCGGCGCAGTCAGCCCCCGTCGATGCGACCACGCGGGCGGTGAACGTGGACGCGTTGACCCCGTGCTCGGCGGCGGAGATCCAGTAGGCATCGATCGCCTTGACGTGGCGTGGATCGGCCTCGCCGCGCCAGCAGATCAGGAAGCGCTCGGGGATCGAGCGTCCCTCCTCGACCACGGATCGCGGCACCGGCGGCACCTCGCCTCCGCGCGCCGACTGGGCGACGAACGACAGCGCGGTGACGGAAGCGCGGGCGAGATCGTCGCGCGCTTCCTCATCGCTGATGTCGATCAGCTGCCGCAGCGCCCACGCCGGCGCGAGCATCGCGAGCTCTGCCTGAACGTCAACCCTGGTGTCGCCGGACCGAACGCTCAGCGACATGGGCTCCGCGGGCGTCAGGCCCGGGTTGAACGTGCCGTCGACGAGCAGACCCCAAACCTGTTCGAACGGCACGTGCCCGACGAGCTCCTCGATGTCGATGCCGCGGTAGCGCAGCGCGCCGCCGTCACGGTCCGGCTCGGCGATCTCGGTGGCGAAGGCCAGGACGCCTTCCAGTCCGGACTTGAGTTCGCTCACGACTGTAGCGTCGCAAAATTCGCCGAACGGTACGCTGCCCCTCGTGCTGATCGACGCCGAGGAGCGCCCGTGTCGGCGGAGCTGATGTTCCGTCCGGCTTCGGAGCTCGCCGCGCTCGTGCGGACGGGCGAACTGTCGGCCCGAGAGCTCGTCGAGACCTCGCTCGAACGCATCGAGTCGCTCGACGATGCAGTCGGGGCCTTTGTCGAGGTGGACGCCGACGGGGCGCTCGAGGTGGCCGACGGGATCGCGCCCGGCGACGCGCGTCCGTTCGCGGGGGTGCCGATCGCCGTGAAGAACAATCGCGCCGTCAAGGGACTGCGGCTCACGCAGGGCTCTGCGCTGATGCGCGACTTCGTCGCGCCGTATGACCACAGCGTGGTCGCTTCACTGCGCGCGGCCGGCTTCGTGATCGTCGGCACGACGAAGATGCCCGAGTTCGGGATCCTGCCGGTCACCGAGCCGGCACACGGCGGGCCGGCGCGAAACCCCTGGGATCTACGGCACACTCCCGGGGGTTCCTCCGGCGGAGCTGCCGCAGCGGTCGCAGCTGGGATGATCCCGCTTGCCCACGGCAACGATGGTGGCGGGTCGCTGCGGATACCCGCCGCTTGTACCGGTCTCGTCGGCCTCAAGCCGCAGCGCTACCGGGTCTCAGCAGCACCTGACCTCGGCGCGTCGATGCTCGCGAGCGACGGCGTGCTCACGCGCACTGTCGCCGACACGGCGGCGCTACTCGACCTGATCGCTGGCTACGTGCCGGGAGACGCAGCATTCGCTCCGCCGCCGTCGGAGCCCTACGCGATCGCCGCAGAGCGAGCGCCGGGTGCCCTGCGGATAGCGTTTACGCACATAGCGCCGATTCCCGGCGCACCCGTGGACCCGATTTGCGCGCAGGCCACCACGCGCGCCGCGAAGTTGCTCGAGAGCCTCGGACACGCGGTTGAGGAGGTCACGCCGCCGTGGCAGAGCGAGGAGATCGCGGACCTTTTCGGCGCCTACTTCGGCGCCAGCGTCGCGGTCAGCCTCCACTACGCGTCGCTGGCGAGCGGTGCTGCCCCCGGCCCGGCTGATGTCGAGTCGCTCAGCTGGGCGCTCTGGGAGCGGGCGGGCGCGATGACGGCCGTTCAGTTTCAGGTGATCCAGAACCGCCTGGCGGCGCAAATGCGCGGCGTGATCGCGTTTCTGGAGGGCTACGACGCTCTGTTGACGCCGGCTCTGGCGCAGCGACCCCCGGCGATCGGCGAGCTCGATGGAAACTCGCCGACGCCACTCGACACCTACCTCCGGGCCGGCTACTTCACTCCGTTCACACCGATCTTCAACGCCAGTGGCCAGCCGGCGATCGCGTTGCCGCTGTTTCACGGTGACGATGGATTGCCGCTAGCGGTTCAGCTCGCGGGGCGCCCCGGCGGCGAGGCGACGCTGCTCGCACTGGGCACGCAGCTCGAGACGGCTGCTCCGTGGAGCGACCGCCGCCCGCCGACGCTCACCCCGTGACGGCTAGCACGTCCGCCATCGATCGCGGCGATACCCCGAGCAGCCGCGCATCCGCCGTGCCGCGCCGGCTGGTCAGCGAAACCTCCATCAGCTCCGCCTCATCGGGTGTCGCGAAGGCGTGGGTGCCCGCCAACCGCTCCAGCAGGCGCAGCGAGCTCAGCACAACTGGAGTTGGGACGTGCACGAGCGTTCGGCTCCGCCCGGCGCGACGGAGCAGGAGCTCGACGATCTCGGCGTAGGTCAGCGTGTCAGGACCAGCCAGCTCGTAGCGCGAGGACGCCTCCGGTGGCAGACGCATCGCGCTCACGACGCACTCCGCGACATCCTCGACCCAGATCGGCTGAAACTCCGCGCGGCCGCGCCCCATGATCGGGGTCACGCCGGGAATCCTCCCGAGGCGCTCGAGCAGTGCGAGAAAAGGGTCACCCGGCGAATAGATGATCGACGGGGCAAACACGACGCTCGGGAGCGGTGCGTCGAGCACCGCCCGCTCGGCGAGAGCTTTGGCTCGCAGGAACCGTGCGCGGCTCTGCGTGCTGGCACCAAGCGCGCTGAAGAAGATGAAGCGCCGCACGCCGGCGCGACGGGCAGCGTCGACCATGCGCCACGTCGCGATCGCGGCCAACTCCTCGATCGAGGAGCCAGGTTGATCGCGGATCGATGCGGCGAGATGAATCACCTCGTCGACGCCACGCATCGCGTTGCGAAAGGACGGCGGGTCCGCAAGGTCCCCCAGTGCGATCTGCACGTGAACCCGCAGTGCTCCGAGCGCTCGCGGGTCGCGGACGAGACAGCGCACGGGAGTCCGCTCCATGACGAGCCGATCGAGAACCGCCCGCCCGACCAGGCCACTCGCGCCGGTCAGCAGGATCATGCGGGCAGCGTACCCCGGCGCGCCGGATGCGTAGTATTCCCCCCGCACTCAACTCCCCGAACCCAGGAATCTCGCAATGGCATACGTGATCGCCGAGCCATGCATCGGCACCAAGGACAACTCGTGCGTCGAGGTCTGTCCCGTCGACTGCATCCATCCGACACCGGAGGAGCCCGGCTACGACGAGGTCGAAATGCTCTACATCGACCCCGAGGAGTGCATCGACTGCGACGCCTGCGTCGAGGCATGCCCGGTCGACGCCTGCTTCGCCGAGGATCAACTACCCGGCGAGTGGGACAAGTACATCCAGATCAACGCGGAGTACTTTAAGAAGTAGCTGCGGGGAGCTGGCTGCGGGATCCGGCATTTGGCCGGCTGTCCTCGCCAGGCACCTTTGGCGGGTGATCTGGAGCTTGCGCCGCCGAGGCGCCGGTGGGGGGATGCGTGGCCGGGTTACGGCGCCTGGTGGCGGCTCGCGGCGCCGGGCTCGTCGGCTCTCGGCGACCGGCCGCAGGAGCGGTACGGGCGCCGCTCGCTTGACGGTTCTAGGTGACGGGCTGCGCTTGGGCGCAGAAGGCGCAGCGCTTGGCGCCGATCGGAATCTCCGAAAGACATTCGGTGCATTGCTTGCTCGTCGGATCGGGATCCGCCTGGCCGCGTGCGCGAGCCGCCGTCATCACGTTGATCGGCTTGACGATAAAGAAGAAGACCGCGGCGGCGACCGAGACGAAGCTGATCAACGCGTTCAGGAACGATCCGTAAAGGAACCGGCTCCCGTTGATCGTGAACGACAGGGCGCTGAAGTCGTGGCTACCGAAGATGGCCGCGACGACCGGCGTGATCAGGTCCGCGACGAGACCCGAGACGACCGCGGTGAACGCCGCGCCCATCACGAACGCAACCGCCAGATCGATGACGTTTCCGCGGATCAGAAACGACTTGAATTCGCCGAGTAGGCCCCGCACGGCGCGCATCCTTGCACATTTCCCGCGGGGATCGGGCTTTCGCCCGATCGTCCTCGCTGGGAACCTGGGCGAACGCGTCTCGAGCGATCACGCCGCAGGCCCGAACCAGACACGACGCCACGCGCCGGCGCCACGCAAACGTGCTTTTCGGCGAAGCCGAAAGATCATCAGTACGTTGACGACAGAATCCACAGTCCGAGGCAGGTGAACGCGACCATCACGGTGAGCATCCAGTACTGCGAGCGGGTTGCTTCGCGGGGGTCCGGATAGAGCGTGAGGGCGCGGTCGTGCGCGAGCGTGATGCCGGCGGCGTGGCCGGTGACGAGCGCCGCGACCTGCACGTACCAGAGAAAGTTGCCGGTCAGGAGGGCATAGTCCGGCTGGAAGTTCGCGGTCCCGAAGTAGTTCGCGCCGTTGCCGAGCGGATCGGAGATGAGCGCGATCAGCGATTGTCCGGAGAACGCGAACAGCGAGAAGTAGTGGGCCACGAAGTAGGCGGCCGCGATCGGCAAAAGCGTGTGGGCGAAGTTGCGCGTCAACTCGGCGGTGCGATAGCGGGTCGCGATTCCCGACATCCCAAGAACGCCGAGTCGGAACAGGCCCGCGACAGCGAGGACCATCCCGGTCAGCCCGACCGTTCCGGCCAGCTCATCTGCGGTCAGGTCTCCGGTGCCGGCGAGCCCGAGGCCGATGAAAAGGCTCTGGAGGTCGTAGAACGCTCCGTTCGGGTTGAGCCACACGCTCGAGTTCGAGAAGCCGTCGAAGCTGGTGGTGCCGATCATCACGATCACCATCGCGATCGTTCCCGGTACCAGGTCGAGCGACAGGGCGCCGATAAACGGCGGTCGCAGCAAGACCTCATAGCCTTTCCGCGGCTGCGCCCTGTGTTTCCAGTGCAGGGGCGCCAAACGACCAAGTAGGTTGAAAAACACCGCGAACGCGTCGCCGCGATCAGTCCAGACGTCGATTCCGTAGAGGCTCATGCCGACCAGTTGGACCGCTGCGTAGCCGAGCGAGAGGAACGCGAGCAGGTCGGGCGCGTCCTTGTTCACGTAGACGAGCTCGAGCCATGCGAAGCCGAGCAGCCCGCCGACAGCCGGCCAGCGCCCGAGCCACTCCGGGTAGCGAAGCGGCTCCGAGGACGCCTGGCCTGCGCCAGCGCGCCGCGCGGCCCACGAGACAGCGCGGGCAAAAGCGCGCCACGGGTTGAAGGGCCGAAACGCGTCGCCAAGGAGGATGCTCGCAAAAGCAAGACCGACCCAGAAAGTTACGTAGATCCAGGTCGGCGCGATGTTCGACAGGGTGATCTGCGAGCCGGCGATTCCGGCGTAGACGATCAGCACGAACAGCGCGATCCCGAGCGCCCCGCAGAGCGGATCTAGCCAGGCGGGAACGCGCCAGATCGGTCGCTCGCGAATCCGCCCCAGCCGCGGGGTCGGCCAAAGTGTCGCGAGCGCGACAAAGGAGACGACGAGTACCACCGCGGCGGCCCACGCGAAAAGCCACTGCGGGATCGGCAGGTTCGTGACAAGCACCAGTCCGTGCGCAGACGCCGACGCTGGAACGGTCAGGCCGGCGAGCAGGCCTGCTCCGGTACCGACCGCTAGTCGGCGCGCCATCAGCCAGCCATTGGCAGCGCCATGCCGACCGGCTGGCGCTCTGCTACGCGCGGCGGGGGTGCTAGCGCGATCAGCCCGCGGGCGGCAAGGCGGATCGCTTGCGCCGCCGGGTCGTCCGGGTCGTGCACGACGAGTGGCACGCCGGCGTCCGACTGCTCCCGCAGCGCCATCGTGATAGGAACCTTCGCGAGGAGCGGTACGTCAAGCTCGTCCGCGAGAGCCTGCCCGCCGCCCTCCCCGAAGATCGCGTAGCGCTCCCCGTCAGGCGTCACGAACCCCGTCATGTTCTCGATTACCCCGGAGATCTCCAGTGAGACCTTGTGCGCCATCTCCGCGGCGCGCCGGGCAACCCGCTGAGCCGCTGCCTGCGGCGTCGTCGTGATGACGAAGCTCGCCTGGGGTAGAAGCTGGGCGAGGGTCATCGAAACGTCGCCCGTGCCGGGCGGGAGATCGATCAGCAGAAAGTCGAGCTCGCCCCAGTCCACGTCCTCGAGGAACTGCTTCAGTGCCTTATGGAGCATCGGGCCGCGCCAGACGACTGCGGCGTCCTCCTCGACGAAGAAGCCGATCGACATGACGCTGATCCCGCCCGCCTGCAGTGGCACGATCTTCCGCTCCGCCGAAACCGCCGGTCGGTCGGCTGCGAGGCCAAGCATGCGCGGGATCGAGTAACCCCATACGTCGGCGTCGAGCACGCCGACCTTGCGCCCTTCGGCGGCGAGGGCCGCGGCGAGGTTCACGGTCAGCGTCGACTTGCCGACCCCGCCCTTTCCCGAGCCGATACACACGATGTTCTGCACTCGCGCGAGAGCGCCCTCGGGCAGCTCGGTCCGTCCCAGCGTCTGCCGCAGCGCCGCCTTCTGGGCGTCGTCCATCACGTCGAAGCTGACGTTCACTGCGCGTACGCCGTCGAGCGACATGACCGCGTCGCGCACGGCACTCTGGAAGTGACCCCTGATCGGGCAGCCCGCGGTCGTGAGCGTGACGGTCACCCCGACCGTGCCGTCCGTGCCCGGATCGATCGTCCGAACCATGTCGAGCTCGACGATCGATCGGTGAAGCTCGGGGTCGATGACGACCTCGAGCGCGCGGCGGATTTCCTGAACCGAAGGCACCTGTGCGCGAATTGTCGCAAACCCTCGGCGCGGCTCTCTGCTCGGGTCGCAGATCGCTCAGCCGCACATTCGTCGAAGCACCGCTTAAAGACCTCCGGGACGCCCTTGCGAGACGCCCCGGAAGTCGAGGGAGGAGAGGGTCCTTCACTGCCGACGGGGTATGAGGTCGGCAGACTTTCCCGTGATCCGGCCTCTCCGAGCCGGGCGGTGGAAGTTCTGTTAAGAGTGTGTCGGCATCTCCGGGCGAATCTTTGAGGCGATTCCCGTCCCCTTCGCCGCAAGTTCGTTCAATCTTCCCCGGGTCCGCTCGATATTCAGCTCGAGGCGGTCGGCAATCCGCCCCCGGTGATCGTGCATCATCTCTTCGACGTGCGCGCGCGCTTTCATGCCGCGCTCCTCGAAATGGAGCAGCTCGCGCCCGGCGCGCTCGGCGTCACCGAGAGCGCTCGCAACCCCGATCAGCTCCTCTATCGCAAGCAGCGCAGCTCCAAGTGGAACGAGCAAGGCGCGCTCGAGGGGGTTGCGCTGCGACGCAGGCAACGCGGCCTCGCCCTCTCGGGCGTCCGAACCTTCGTTTTCGATCAGATCCATGCTCACCACAAACCTCTCAGGCGATCTGCGACTCAGGATACGTCAGCTGGGTAACCGCCGGCTAAGGCGCGCGCGTCGTTGTCGACTTCGTAACAGGTCGCCCACCGACGCGCAGGGATCGGCCTGAATTGGGACGCTTATCGTGCGCCGGCCTGTGCGCCGGAGCGCGCGCGCGCCGCCGTTCTGGCAATCCACGCGGCTGGGTCCGACAGCTCGGCTCGTGACGGCAGCGCTTGCTCATCGACCCAGACTCGGTCGAGCGCGGCAATCCCGCCGCGCTCGACGACGCTGTCACAGAAGCGCTTGCCTTCGCGGTATTGGCGCATCTTCAACTCGATGCCAATCAGCCGTTCGATCAACCGCAGCGGTGTCGAGCGCGTCGCGCGCCGTTCCTCGAGGCCGGCGCGCAGCTGCGCCTGGGTCGCGATGATCTCCGACCCGATCACGTCCATCACGTGCTCGGCGTGTCCCTCGACGACCGCCATCGTGGTCTGCAGCCGGTCGACCAACTCGCGCCGCTCACGCCCGACGACGAACGTGACGAGCTCGCCGGTGCGAGCGGTCTCGACGAGCCCTCGCAGGTCATCGGCGCTGGGCATCCGCAGCGACGGCGGCGTGGCGAGGCGCAACTCGAGCGACTCGAGAAGGCTGCGCAGACCGTCCGCCAGGTGGCCGCGCAGCCAACCAACGCCACCGAACTGAACTGCGTGCGTCACCTCGTGCAGCGTGACCCAGCGCAGCAGATCGTCGCGGTCCGCGCGCAGCCGCTCCGCGGTTGCCACGAGGTTTGGCACCACGAGCAGCAGGCGAGGCGGGCCGCTCGGGTCGAGCAGCGGGATGTCGTACTGGCCGAGCACGCGCTGAGCCAGGTAGCCGGTCATCGCGCCGAGCTGGGCTGAGAGGATGGCGCCGCTCGCCCCCTTTGCGAGCGGTCCGAGCGGGGTTGCCGCGAGCCCGCCCGAAGGTAGGCGCTCCTCGAGCCCGTCGAAGACCGGCCGCATCGTCGCGATGTTCGCGTCGATCCAGCCGTGGCGAGAGACGAGCTCGGGGCGCGGCAGCGGATCCCGCGGCGCGAGACTCGTGTACGCGATTACTCGCTGCTCGGCGTCGCGCGCGATTGGGCCGAGATCCCGTCCCGCAAAGCTGAGCCCATCCGCCTCGCCCGAAAGCGAGCTGGCGATGCGCCGCACCAGTTTCCAATCGATCATCTCTTTGATGATCGCAGCCGCCCCGCTTCGGCCGGCACGGCCGCCAGCTCAGCGACGCTCGCGGCTGTCCGCGCCGCGGCGATCGGCGAGCGCGATTGGAGGTCGAGCAGCATTCCAAGCGGCTCACGCGCCGCGGTGAAGGCGATCTCGCCGCCGCTCTCTCGCAGGATCAGCTGTGCGGCGGCGCAGTCGACCGAGCGCGAGCTCCAGAAGGTCACCATGCCGTCGACGCGGCAAGCCGCGAGCTGGCAGAGCGAGAACGCGATCGAGCCGTAGGCACGCAGTCGGTGCGCCACGCCGGCCAGAGCGGGGAGCCCGGCGGCGATCCATTCCGGTCGCGCCGATTCGACCGCGACCAGCTCGAGCAGTCCGGCGGCAGTTCGGCGCTCGGCTGCGTTGCGCTCCAGCGGCCGCCCGTTGAGGAGCGCTCCGCCAGAGCGGGTTGCGCACCATTCTTCGTCCAGACCAAAGTCGTGAACGTAGCCAAAGTTGACATCTGCCATCGTCGGTTCGCCACGGCCCTCGAACGGAGGCTCGGCCACCGCGATCGACACGGTGTAGGGCCAGAGGCCGCGCTTGGCGTTCATCGAACCGTCGATCGGGTCGATGACCACGCGGGTCGACCCGGACCCGTATGCGACCTCGCCGCGCTCCTCGGAGATCGCGGTGAACTGTGCGCCCCTCGCGTGAAGTCGCTCGAGCTCGGCAAAAATCAACCCCTCGGCTGCATCGTCGATCACGAGCGTCTGGTCTCCGCCCTCCCCGCGCCCGACCTCGACAGCTCGCTCGCGAGTGGATGGGTACGCCTCGAACATCGCCGTCAGCTCGGCTGCGATCCGTCTGCATGACGCGAGCCAGTCAGGCGTATTCGCGGCGGCCTCCATGCGGTCATATCCTAGGCGTGTGGCGACTACGCTCGACGGGCTGACCGGCGCGCAGCGCAAGGCCGTCGACGACCGCGCGACGCCGCTCTTGATCGACGGCGTTCCGGGAGCCGGCAAGACGGAGGTGCTCGTGCGCAGGTTCTGCGCGCTGACGGGCGCCGACCCCGGCGGTCCGCAGCCCATGCTCTTGGTGGCCGATCAGCTTGCGGCTGAGTCGGCGATGTCGCGAATCGAGGCGGTGATAGCCGCCGGACACGCGTCCCTGCCGGTTCATTCGACCGTTGAGCTGTGCGAGCGGCTGCTCGCGGCGCACTCCTTCGCGGCGGGAATCGAGGACCTGACGCCGGTCCTCACTGCCGGCGAGCGCCTGGCGCTGCTGTTGGAGAACGCGGGATCACTCGAGCTTCGCCACCACGATTTCCGTGGCCGGCCGCTGGCTCTGTTTGCCGCCTTCGTGCGCCGGATCGATCAGCTGAAGGCCGAGCTGGTCGATGCGGAGCGCTTCGCCGAGCGATCCGCCGCGGGCAGCGATCGCGATCGCGAATTCGCCGCGGTCTTCCGGACCCACGATCGGCTGCTGCGCGAGCGAGGCGTTCTCGATCGCGGGGATGGGCTGATCGCGTGCGTGAGAATGCTGGAGCGCGAGCCGGCGATCGCGTGTGCGCTCGCCAGCCGCCACCCTCACCTGCTTGTCGACGACTGGCAGCGGCGCAGCGGCGGCGAGCGAGAGCTCGTGTTGCTGTTGGCGCGGTCGGGGATGGCCCTGACGCTCGCCGGTGACGACCTCGAAGCGGCGATCACCGCACAGCCGCGCCTGGCCGCGCTGGCGGACGAGTTGGCTCCCGTGTCCGTTGTTCGGCTCGAGCAGAGTCTGCGTTGCCCGCCGCCGGTGCTCGCCGGCGCCCGGGCAATCGCTACCGGCGGCGAGGCGGTTCCGCACAAGCGCGGCGATGGGGCGAGGGCCCAGGACGTCGAGGCGGTCGTCCGGTTCTGGCGCTGCAAGAACGCGCGAGCGCAGGCCCAGCATGTAGCTGCAGAGATCGAGGGCTTGCTCCGCGCAGGGCTCGCACCGGGCCGGTGCGCGGTTCTGGTGCGCTCGGTTACGGCCGACAGCGCCACGCTCGTCGAGGCGCTCGACGAGCGTGGCATCGAGTACCACGTGAGTGGCGCGGGCGCCTTCTTCGAGCGCACCGAGGTCCGCGATGTCCTCGCCTGGCTTCGCCTGTTGGTCGATCCGCGTGACGCGGCGGCGGTCGTTCGTGCGCTTGCGCGGCCGCCGATCGAGCTGCATTCGGTCGACATCGCCCGCTGCGTCCAGATCGCTCGCCGTCGCAAGGTCGACGTCGTCGCCGGCTTGGGTGCCGCGCTCGAGTCACCGCTGCTCCCGCCTGAAGCACGCGAACGGGTCGCTCTGTTCATGCAGATCCACCGTGCGTCAGCTGCGGCTTTCGACGAGGAGCGGGCAGACCTGTTCGTCCATCGCCTGATCGAACGACTCGGCCTGCGACGCCACCAGCTCTTCAGCGCGAGTCCCGATGTGGCTGAACGCATCGTCAGCCTCGGCCAGCTGAGTGAGCTTGCGACTCGTCATGCCCACGCAGTTCCGGGCGCGACGCCGCGTGAATTCGCGACGTACGCCGCGGCGGTGGCTGAGTCGGGCATCGGCGACGAACAGATCGCAGCGCCGCCGCGTCGCCCGGGTGTGGTGCTCGCGGGTGCGGCAGAGGTGGCCGGGCAGGAGTTCGACCACGTGTTCCTCCTGAGCGCCGGCAGCGCACCGCCACCGCGGGCCACCTACGTCGCGATAACGCGGACCCGCGAGCGGCTCGTCGTGGTCGACGTTCCCGGCGGCACGGGTGAGGCTCCGAGCGCGGTCGAGCTGGCGCGCGCTGCACTCGGCGCCGCGTGGGAGGAGCGCGAGGAGGAGCTCTACGGTCCGACCGAGGCGTTGCAGGCGCTGTTCGGCGAGCGTCGCGACGAGCTGCTCGACGCGGTCGCGAGAGTCGGCGCGCGCCTCGGCGAGCTGCGCTTCGACACGGATCTCGATGTCACGCACGCGGTCGTTCGGCTGCTCGAGCTGATCAAGCTGGCAGCGCTGCTCGAGCGCCGTGACACACCCGCGAGCGCGGCCCAGAGCCTCGATGACGCGCTGGCTGACGTCAACGCACGGCTCTCGGCGGCAGCCACGCCGCTTGAGCGCGAGATCCTCTCGAGTTCGCCGCTCGACGCGACGCTGGTCGGGGCGCAGGGCGCAGCGCGCAGTCACCCGGCGGCGCGCGAGGAACCCTCTCTCGCTGCGTTCCTGCCGCGCCGCGGGGACGGCCTGGTGCTGTCGGCGAGCGACATCGACACCTACAGGTCCTGCCCGCTTCGCTACAAGTTCGCGCGGGTGTTTCGCATTCCCCGCGAGCCGACGCTGAACCAGCGTTTCGGGATTCTCGTTCACCAGGTCCTTGAGCGCTTCCACGAGGAGGGCGCCGGTCCAATGGGCCCGGACGGCGCCGAGGCGACACCGATTCTGCGCTTGCTCGATATCGCGTGGCGACGCAGCGGGCTCGGTGACAGCGCCGAGGAGTTGCAGCTGCGCGAGAAGGCGCGCGCCGCTCTGCTGCGCTACGCGGAGCGCGATCGCCAGGCAGGGCCCGGAGCACCGACGCCGCGGTGGTTCGAGCGTAGCTTCTCGTTCCCGCTCGGCTCGCATCTGATCCGCGGACGTGTTGACCGCATCGATGAATTGCCGGGCGGTGGGTTCGAGTTGATCGACTACAAGACAGGCCTGCCGCGGCAGCGCGAGCAGCTTCGCGGGGACGTGCAGCTGGCGCTGTACGCCGTCGCCGCGCGTGAGGCTTGGAACCTGGACGCCGCGGAGCGGACCTATTACTACGTCCTCGACGACATTCGCGTGACACTTTCACCGCGAGACGAGGGCACCGCCCCGATCGCAGAGGTTGTTGAGCGCGCCGGCGAAGCGATCCTCGCTGAGCGCTTCGAGCCGACGCCATCGCGCGCGGTGTGTTCGATGTGTGACTACCGGATCGCCTGCCCGGCCGCCGAGAAATAGCCCGCCGGCCGGATCACGGGGCCAGCAGCAGCGCATCCGGCGCGCTCGCCGGCCCGTTGTTGCTCGGCGCCGGTGAAATCGCGACCGGTGCGGGCGCTTGCAGGTGGATCAGCCGGAACCCGTGGTAGTCGACTTCGGCGACTGTCCTCCACGCGCCGCCGAACAGCTGCGCCAGCGGCGGGCTCGAGATGGCATTCAGCGCGCGTTGGTGCGGACCGCGCTCGGGTGCCACCATCGCCCACAGGCTCGTGCTCGTGAGTGTGGCGTTCAGCGGTGCCCGGTGCATGTCGAGCGCCGCGACGTTGACATAGATCCCAGGGAGCACGGCGATCGGCTGCCCGCGTGACTCGGCGACGAGCTTCTCGCCGGCACCGCGCCAGTCCGCGGGCTGGTAGCGCCAGTCGGTTTGGACGATGAGGACGGTGGCGAGACAGAGGGCGCTGTAAAGCGCCAGCGGTAGGGAGCGAAGCCGCGAAAGCCCGATCGCCGCGAGCGCCGCCACGCAGATCCATACGCCGAGCAGGTTGCGGGCGAGCAGGTCATCCCGGATGCCGCTCAGTGCCGACAGGATCGGGATCCCGGCGCCGATCAGCGCAACCGCTGCGAGCAGCCGCACCTCTCGCCGGCTGCGTCCCGCGACGAGAGCGCAGAGGACCGCGCCGACGACGAGCAGGATGCCGGCGCCCTCCAGCCACTTGCTCGGAACGTTCGTCCCCATCGCGAACTGCCGGATCACCGACCCAAGGCGTCCACCGAGCGGCTGCGCACCGATGTACTGCGTTCGCTCGGAGGAACCGCTCTGCGACGTGAACAGCGGCAGCAGGGGCACGAAGGCGACACCCACCGCCGCGCACGCAACCAGGATCTGTCGCCGGCGCTGACCAAGCACGACCAGCAGCACCGAAGCCTCCGCGAGAACCACGAAGATCCCGAAGTAGTGCGTCCAGAGGCACGCCGCAGCCGACAGCACCCAGAACGCAAGGCGCGCTCGCGAGGGCCGCTCGATGACGGCCGCCAGCGCCCACACCGACAGCGCCGACACCAGCGCGAGCAGCGCGTAGGAACGGGCGTAGATCGAGAAGCCGACCAGCCAGGGATTGATCGCGCAGATCCATGCGGCGGCTAGCGCCACGCGGACGCCGAGCACGCGGCGGAGCCCGAGGAACGCGACCGGCACGAGCGCGCAACCGGCCAGCAGCGATACAGCGCGCAGCGCCGCCGGGCTACCGGCCGCAAAGACCTTCACCGACAGCCAGCTGAGAACGTAGAAGAGCGGCGGCGTCGACTCGGTGGCTTTCACGGCGCTCCAGACTCCGGCAATCGAGGCGTGCCCGGCGATCGACGCGGTGAAGACCTCCTCGTAGCCGAGGCCCTGCGACGCGACGAACGGTGCTCGGAGAGCCACTGCAACGGCGGTTGCCCCGAGCACGATGAGCCAGGGCGACACGAAAAGGCGCGACGCGGCGGTCGCTGAAGGTGACGGCCGGACCGTGTGGGCGGACGCCGCAGCCGACGCCAAGGAGGCTCTACCCTTGACGGCCTTCGCCGCCGCGCTGGCGCAGGAACCGCTGGAACTCGCTAGCGAGCCGCTCCCCGGACGGTATGTCCTGCGTCTCGCCACCTCGTTCGTCCTCAGCCAACTGCTCGAGACGTTCGACGAAAGCCTGGACGTCCGGGTCACTCTGGACCGCGATTCCGACCTGCCGATCGTAGTCGTCGGCGGCCGATTCGAGCTCGCTCGCGTCGACTGCTACTCCGACGAGGCCCTCGAGCCGACGGATCAGCGCCAGAGCCGCCTTTGGGTTCGGTGCCGCGGCAACGTAGTGGGGGACGCTGGCCCACAGGCTCGCCGATGGGATCCCCCGGTCACCGCAGGCCGCGCCGAGGACACCAAGGATCCCTGTCGGCCCCTCGTAGCCGGTCGGCTGCAGTCCGAGGCGGTCGATCAGCTCCACGTCCGAGCCGCTCCCGCTGACCTGGACGGGAATGGTGTGCGGGACGTCGGCCAGCAGAGCGCCGAGCGACACGACGAGCTGGACGGAGAGCGCCTCGGCCAGGTCGAGGATCAGCTGCGTGAACGTCCGCCAGCGAATCGACGGCTCCGGGCCGCCGACCAGGACGAGGTCGCGCGGGGCCCGGGGGATGCGCGCTTCGAAGACCTCGACGGCCGGCCAGACGATCTCGCGCCGGCCTTCGTCGTTGTTGATCACCTTCGGGCGAGTCGCCTGGAAGTCGTAGAACTCCTCGGGGTCGATCCGCGCGAACCGCGTGGCGCCGAGCGCGTTGCCGACGAACGAGAGAGCTGATGAGGCTGCGTCGCCGGCGTCGTTCCACCCGGTGAAGGCGCAGACGAGGGCTGGCGCTCTGAGCCCGTCGGGGCGGTGCTCCCACAGCAGCGGCTGCATCCGCTTCACCGTACATCATGCAGCTGTGGCGCTGTCCAGCATCGAAAACGTCGCGGGCACCAAGGAGCCGGCCGTCCCCGCAGGCGACGCCGGCGCCCCTACCGTCGACGCCGGCGCGCTTCTGGCGACGCTGCGGGCGGGCGACGCGGTCGACGGCGTCTTCGCGTGTACGCGCAAGGAGCGACTGCTGACCCGGGGCGGCGCGCCCTACCTCGCGCTCGAGTTGCGCGACCGCAGCGGCGCGCTCCCGGCACGCGTCTTCCGCGACGCCGACCTCCACGGTGGCCGCTTCGACCTCGGCGATCTCGTTCTCGTGTCGGGGCGCGTCGCCCGCTTCCGCGACGAGCTGCAGGTCGAGGTCGAGCGAATCGAGCGAGCGTCCGGCGACGCGCTCGATCCGACGCGGTTCCTGCCGGTCGCCTACCGGGATCTCGACGAGCTCGACGGTTTTCTCGAGCACCTCGCGCGCGAGGTCTACCAGCCGGGATACAAAGCGGTCCTGGAGGCGATGCTCGGCGACGACGGGCTGCGCGCCGCCTGGCGCCTGGCCCCGTGCACGCGCACCGCGCACCACGCCTATCTCGGCGGACTCCTCGAGCACACGGTCGCCGTGGCGACCCTGGCCCAGGAGCTCGCCCTCGCACATCCCCGGCTCGATCGCGACCTGCTGCTCACCGCCGCGATCGTCCACGACATCGGCAAGACGCGCGAGTTCACCTACGGGGCGACGATCGAGGTGAGCGACGAGGGCCGGATGCTCGGCCACGTGCAGATCGGGATCGGGATCGTCGAGCGCTACGCGGCCAAGCCGCTGGATCCTGCGCGGCGCTTCGCGCTCGCCCACTGTGTCCTCTGCCACCACGGCCCGGACGCGGCGCCCGCAGGCCGTTTCCAGAGCGCCGAGGCGCTCGCGCTCTACCGGGTGAACTCACTCGACGCGAGCGTCAAGGGCGCGCTCGAGCATGGACTCGACCCCCGGCCGCGCCGCGCCGCGACTACGCCCGATCCCGGGCGACCGCCGTCCTGAGATCGCCGCGAGCGACGATCACCGCGTGGCCGGCGACTTCGACGCGCTGGTCTCGGCGCCGTCGCCCATGTCGACTTCGATCTCCATCAGCGCTCCCGCTCCGCCCGCAGCCCGGCGATGATCAGGTCGAGTCCGGCGCGGAAGCTGCCCTGGCTCGGCTCGCTCGCCAGGTGGCGGCTGAGCGCGCGGATCGCCGGGAAGCGGCCGCGGAGCCGCTCGGAGCCAAGCGCACGCTCGTCGATCGCGAAGCCCGCGATCTCGCCGAGCGCGTAGCCGTGCGTGTAGGCGGCGACGACCCGGTAGGCAGCGACCGACCGCGCGGGCGTGAAGCCCCCGGCCCGCAGGCTGGCGAGCAGGTCCTCGACCGGCTGCAGGGCGGTCGCGCCATCGAGCACCCGCAGTGCGAGCAGCTCGAACGCACGCGGATGCTCGCGGGCCAGGCCGCGCACGCTGCTCGCGAAGCCGCGCACCGCCTCACTCCAGTCCGACGAGACGCCGCGCGGCTGGATCTCGCCCATCATGTACTCGGCGACGCCGTCAAGCAGTGCCTGCTTCGACTCGACGTGGCGGTAGAGCGACATCGCCTCGACTCCGAGCGCGCCGGCGAGCGTGCGCATCGTCAGCGCCTCCGGGCCGTCGCGGTCGATCAGCAGAAGCGCAGTCGCGAGAATCGCGGGGCGCGATAATTTGGACGGGCGTCCGCGACGTCGCGGTTGCCTGTGGCCGCTCGGCGGCGCCGCACTGTCTGCCAGGCGCTGGCTCACGGGCCCATCCTCGCGGAGTTCGCCGTCCCCCGCGTTGCCGTCCGGGGCTTGGAGGACACTCATCGGTCCGATGTCCCCCGATCTCCTCCCCCGATGCAATTAGCGATGCTCGCCATCGGCGTGCTCGTCGGCGCCGCGCTCGCGAGCGTGCTGCTGGCCGGGCGGCTGCGGACCGAGCGCGCTCTGCGCGTCGCCGCCGACGGCGCCCACTCCAGTCAGCTCCAGCTGCTCGAGGCCAGCCGCACTCAGCTGCGCGACGAGATGAAGTCGATCTCGGCCGACGTGCTGCGCGAGACGGGACAGTCACTGGGTCGCGAGATCGCCGCGCAGCGCACCGCCGACGCCGAGCGCGCGGCTGCAGAGATGGCGAAGCGCACGCTCGAGTTGCGCACCCTGATGGAGCCGATGCGCGAGAAGCTCGGGAAGGTCGAGAGCGAGCTCGAGAAGCTCGAGCGCGAGCGACGCCAGTCGCAGGGGCAGCTCGGCGAGATGTTCCGCCAGGTCGGCGACGGTCTCGCCGCGTTGCGGCTCGAGACAGGCACCCTGGTGGGCGCGCTGAAGCGGCCGTCGGCGCGCGGGTCGTGGGGCGAGATCCAGCTGCGCAACGTGATCGAGATGGCCGGGATGGTCGATCACTGCGACTTCACCGAGCAAACGACGATCGCGACCGGCGATGGCAAGCTGCGACCCGACGTCCTGATTCGCCTGCCGGGCGGGAAGCTGATCGTCGTCGACTCAAAGGTTCCGCTCGAGGCCTACCTCGCCGCGACGGAGGCGACCGAGGACACCGAGCGCGCGCTCCAGATGACGCGCCATGCGCGCCAGACGCGCGACCACATCACGAAGCTCGCCTCGAAGGCCTACCAGTCCCAGCTCGACACGACGCCTGACTTCGTCGTCATGTTCATCCCCTCTGACGGGATCTATCACGCCGCGCTCAGCGAGGATCCGTCGCTGCTCGACTACGGCGTCGAGCAGCACGTACTGCTCGCCACTCCGACCACGCTGATCGCGCTGCTGCGCGCCGTGCACTACGGCTGGAAGCAGGAGCTGATCGCCAACTCGGCTCGTGAGATCGCCGAGACCGGTCGCGAACTGCACCGTCGTATGGCGCGGTTCGTGGAGCCGTTCTCGCGCGTCGGGCGCCAGCTCGGCTCGGCGGTCAATGCGTACAACGAGGCCGTTGGCTCGTTCGAGGCGCGCGTCATTCCGCAGCTGCGACGGATCGAGGAGGCCGGCGCCGCTTCCGAGCGTGAGATCGAGCTGGCCGGCGTCGAGGAGTCACCGCGCGTGCTGAGCGCGACGCTCGACGCAGCCGACGACGACGAGCCGGGGGGCCAGCAGGAGCTCCCCGGGACGGTCGCGCCGATTCGTGCGCAGGCCGGGGCTCACCTGCCGCAAAAGCCCGCGCGCGAGCGCGCCGCGAGCCCGCGTCGCCGCGCCGGTTAGCGCTGCCCCCAGCAGGGCCACCGTTTCCTCAGGGCCACTAGCGCCTCGCCGCTGCACACCGCCTGCGGTCGGCGTTCGCCGCCGCCATACTGGTTCCGGTGTCAGTACAGCTCGCACTCAGCGAGATGATCGAGCCGCTGCGGGTCGATCCGTCCAGCACGGCGGTGATGTTCGACATCGACGGAACGCTTGCGCCGATCGTGCGTCACGCCGCGGATGCGGCGATCCCGGAGGACACGCGGCGGCTCCTGATCGCTGTCTCCAAGCGCTACGGGACGGTCGCCTGCGTGACCGGCAGGCCCGCGCTCGTCGCGCGCCAGATGGTCGGGATCGGGTCGATCGCCTATATCGGCAACCACGGGCTCGAGCGGCTCGCGCCCGGTGACGGTGAGGTCATCCTCGATCACCGGGCCGGCGCCTACGCGAAGCGCATCCACGCGTTTGCGAGCGCTGCGCAGACGCCCGACGTTGAGCGTCTGCGCATCACACTCGAGGACAAGGGGCCGATCGTTGCGTTTCACTGGCGCGGCGCGCCCGACGAGCACGCCGCAAGCGCGGCGGTCGCGCAGATCGCGCAGGCCGCAGCGGCCGCTGGACTCGCTACGCACCAGGGACGCAAGGTGCTCGAGGTCCGCCCGCCGATCCCGCTCGACAAGGGCCGCGGCATCGCAGCGCTGCTGCGCGGCCGCCGGCCGGCAAACGGTCTCTACGTCGGCGACGACGTGACGGACCTGGACGCCTTCCGCGGGCTGCGAGCGGCGGTGAGCGGCAGGGCCGTCTGCATCGCCGTCGGCTCGGAGGAGGCGCCGCCGCAGCTACTGGCCGACGCCGACCTCGTCGTCGCAGGGACGGCGGGCGTTCGTGAGATCCTCGACGAGCTGCTCCGCTGACGCATGTCGTTCGCCGACTTCATCAGAGCCACCGTCCTGCTCTGTGCCGGCGCCGCCACGACGCTTGCCGCCGTCACGGTTCTGAGCGCCGCTGCCGAGCACGATCCGGGCGCGGCGACGTTCCCGTTCATCTGGTGGGCGGCCGCCGCTCTGATCGGGTTCGCGCTCGACATGCGTGGCGGGGCGCTCCCCGCAATCGCTCGGCTGCTCGGCTCGTCGCGGTCGATCCCGAACGTCCCTGAACCGGCCGCCGGCCTGATCATGATCGCCCGGCTCTGGCCGCTGCTGATTCTCACGCTGGTCGCCGGCGTGATGGGGATTCTGGCGCCGCAGATTCCCGGTATCGCCGCGGGTTTCACGATCATCTCGGCGCTCGCTTGGCGCAACCAGTACGCGGCTGTGCTCGCCGTGGAGGGACGCGACGGCGTCCGCTTCTACGTCGATCGCACGCCGTTCTGGCGCCCGATCTCGCTGACGCGAACGCCCGGGTTCAAGGTCTTCCGGCCAACGCCTTGACACGCCTCCTCGCATTCCGGCGGTCCCGCGATCGCTGAGATCCTGCTCGTGTCCCTCGGCTCGACCGCGGGCCTTCGCAGCGTCGACGACGAGCTCGCCGCGAGCATCGAGCGCGCCGGCGCGCGGGTCACGGTCGCGCGGGCGGCGCCCCCGCGCGAGGTGAGGACGCTGGCGCTGACCGACTACGTGTGGGCGCGCGCGGCCCGTGCCGCCGCACTCGAGGGCCTCCGACGCGTCCGCGGCGACCTCGTCATCTACTCGACGGTCACCGCAGCGCTCTTTGGGCCGGTGGCGGGCGCGATCCGCTTCGACGCCCTCGCCGCGGACAACAGACTCGGCCGCCATGGCTTCTGGCAGCGCTCGCTCGAGCGCCGACGACTCGAACGCGCAACGCTCCTGATCCCCCAGAGCGCGGCCTCGCTGGCGGGCGCCCCGCGCAACCATGCGCCGGCTGTCGTGGTGCCGGTCCCGGTCGCCGCCTCCGGCCCCCGGATCCCCCTCGCCGAGCGCGACATCGCTGCGATCACCTACGCCGCGAATCCACGCAAAAAGGGCCTCGACCGCGTGCTGGACGCGTGGGCACAGGTGCGCGGTGACCGCGACGTCCTGGTCGTCGCGGGCTCCGACGACGTGCCGCGCGCCGAGGGCGTGCGAGCGGTTGGAGCGCTCGCACACAGCGACTACCGCGCGCTCCTGCGGCGCTCGCGCGTCTACGTGACGGCTCCCCGCCGCGAGGACTACGGCATCGCACAGCTCGAAGCGCTGGCCGACGGCTGTCTGCTCGTGACGACTCCGGCGCCCGGCGCCTACGAGGCGCTCGAGCTCGCACGCTCGCTCGACGCCCGCCTGGTCAGTGAGGATCTTGCGACCGCACTCCGTACTGCCCTCGCGAATCCGCTCGATGGCTACGGCGCAGCCGCCGCGCGGGCGCTCGCCCCGTTCTCGCCCGCGTACGTCGATGACATCGTCGCGCGCGAGCTGCTGCCAAAACTGATCCCGCACGCCTAGATGGCTGATTCCACGGACGCCGCCAGGCGGCACGACCAGGCCGTGGGTTCAAGATCTAGGGCGGGCAGTGAACGCGAGCGCCAGCTCTCAGCGGGAGCGCTTTCGCCGCGCGGCGAGATCCGCCCACGGCAGCGTGTTCGCGACGTCCTCTCGTCGCAGCCAGGCGCGGCGCGCGGTCCAGATCCCGTAGCGGAGCCCGCTCAGCCGCGCCGTGGAGTGGGCGTCGGAGTTGACGAGCAGCGCGACACCCGCAGCGGCAGCCTGGCGCGCGTGGATTTCGTTCAGGTCGCGACGATCGGGGTTCGAGTTGATCTCGAGAATCGTGCCGGTCCGCGCGCACACCTCGATCAGCGCCGCGATGTCGAGCTCGTAGGGCGCGCGCCGCTCGATCAGCCTGCCGGTCGGGTGGCCGATCGCGTCGATCAGGGGGTGGCTCGCGGCCTTGCAGATCCGCTCGGTCATGGCGTCGGCGCCCATCCCAAACGAGGTGTGGACGCTCCCGATCACCCAGTCGAGCTCGGCCAGCAGCGCGTCCTCGTAGTCGGGAGATCCGTCCGGCAGGATGTTGACCTCACTGCCCGCGAGCAGCTTGATCCCCGGGATCGCGAGGTCGGCTTCGTGGACGAGCTCGATCTGGCGGCGCAGCTGGTCGGGCGAGACGTCGTCGCCGAACCCGTGCGTTGCCGAGTGATCGGTGATCGCCAGGTACTCGTGCCCGAGCTCGCGCGCCGCGATCGCCATCTCCTCGATGCTCGCCCGACCGTCCGACGCGGTCGTGTGCGCGTGCAGGTCTCCGCGCAGGTCCGAGAGCTCGATCAGGGCCGGTAGCGCTCCCGCCGCTGCCGCGTCGAGCTCGCCGCGGTTCTCGCGCAGCTCGGGCGGAATGTAGTCGAGTCCGGCAAGCGCGTAGACCTCTGCCTCCGTGGCGCACTCGTGCGTCACCCCGGTCGCGTCGTCGAGCACGCCGTACTCGGAGATGTGCAGGCCGGCCCGGACGGCGCGCTCGCGCAGCGCCGCGTTGTGCGCGTTTGACCCGGTCAGATGCTGGAGCAGGTTTCCGAACTGCTCGGGTGCCACGGCCCGCAGCTCGACGGTCATTCCGGTGTGGCTGCGTCCCCGCGCGGCGCTGTCCCCGGTCCGTGAAGCCCCCTCGATCAGCTCGAGACCCTCGAGCGCATCGAGCAATGCCGGGCGGTCGACGACGATGTCGATGTCCTTGACGCTGTCGGCGCGGCGGCGTGCAGACCCGGCAAGTTCGATCTGGGCTGCCGGTTCTAGTTCGCGTAGCGCGTCGACGATCGCTTCACCGATCGCAAGCGCCCGGTCGAGCACGACGCGATGGCGGGGCCGCTCGGCGTGACCCGCGTCGAGCGCGGCAATGATTGCCGCCTCACCCTTGGCGCCAAAGCCCTTGAGCGAGCGGATCCGCTCACGGTCGGCCGCCTCTCTCAGCGCGGCCGGGGAGTCGATCCCGAGCTCGTCAAACAGCCGGCGGGCGCGCTTCGGTCCAAGCCCGGGGAGCGCCGTGATCGCCAGCAGCCCCGGCGGGTAGCGCTCCCGCAGCTTGGCGGCGGCGGGGATCTCGCCGGTGTTGAGCAGGTCGAGGATCTTCTGTTCGAGTGTCGCGCCGATGCCGGGCAGCGTCGTGACGGTCCCCGCGCGCGCCAGCGCCGCGACCGCAACGGGCGCATCTCGGATCGCCTTTGCAGCGTTGCGATAGGCGAGCACGCGGTGAACCACGGCTCCGTCGAGCTCGTAGAGGTCGCCGAGCTCGTCGAGCGCGTCAGCGATGGCGCTGTTGGCGAGATCGCTCATTCATCTAGGTTATGCCGCCATGCCGCGGACCGTTTGGTTGATCATTCCGACGTACAACGAGCTCCCAAACATCGGGCGCGCAACCGCTGCGGCAAGTGCCGAGCTCGAACGGGTGGCCCCGGGAAGCTTTCGCGTGCTGATCGTCGATGACTCCTCGCCCGACGGGACGGGTGAGCTCGCGGACCGGCTCGCGGCGCAGAGCGGCGGCACGGTCGAGGTTCTGCATCGGACCGAGCGGGAGGGCCTCGGCCCGGCCTACCTCGCGGGGTTTGCGCGGGCCCTACAGGCCGGCGCCGACCTCGTGATCGAGATGGACGCGGACATGTCGCACGATCCCTCCGACATCGGACGCCTCATCGCGGCGATTGACGAGGGGGCCGACCTGGCCCTTGGCTCCCGCTACGTCGCGGGTGGGGCCGTCGCGCACTGGGGTCCGCTGCGCCGGCTCGTCTCGCGCGGTGGCTGTCTCTACGCGCGGCTGGTTCTCGGCCTTCCGATCCGCGACCTGACCGGCGGTTACAAGTGCTTTCGCCGCGAGGTTCTCGAGGCGATCGATCTGCCCTCGGTCCGCTCTCACGGTTACGTGTTCCAGGTGGAGTTGACGTTGCGCGCCGTGCGTCGTGGATTCAGCGTCGTCGAGGTGCCGATCACCTTCTACGACCGCGAGCACGGGTCGAGCAAGATGTCCACGAGGATCGCCGTCGAAGCCGCTTGGCTCCTGCCCCAGCTGCGCGCACGACGCGGACTCGGCTAGACCCGCAGCCCGATACTCAAGGCGCGCGCTGTTCGTGGTCGATACTGGATCGATGCTTGATCAGACGGCCGCCGGGGTGGACGGGGGCTCCCCCCTCGAGGAGGTGACTCGCTACGCGTTCGTCTACGGCGTCAAGCGCACCCGGCGCACGTTGCACGACTGGCAAAAGGACGGCTGGCGCGTGCTCCGCCGCTGGTTCGCCGCGAGCTTTGCGATCGCCGTCTGCCTGCTGCTCGCGGTCTGGGTCGTGGCGGGCGTGTCGGACTCGACCGGATTGAACGTGCAGACCAGCAGTCCGCCGTTCGCGGTCGGGAACCTCGGTGACGTTTTCGCGATCTTCGGTCGGAACCTGCTGGTGCTCGCCTTCCATGGGCTCGCCTGCGTCGCCGGCTTCATCGCCGGATCGTCGTTGCCGCTGCAGGCAGAGCACAAGCGCGGGCTCAATCGCGTGATCCATGAGCGTGGCGGAACGATCGCGATCGCGTTCGTGATCGCCGCGACCACGTTCTCGCTCTCGGCTCAGGCCCTCGTGATCGGCGGCGACGCCGCGGCCGTCGCGACACGCCTACACACCTCGCCTGGCGTACTGCTCGTGACGCTCCTGGCCCATGCTCCACTCGAACTGACGGCGCTCTTCCTGCCGCTCGCCGCATGGATCACCGCAAGTCGCCGCGGCGAATGGGATCAGCTGCTCGCCGCGACCATGGTCACAGTGCTGATAGCGCTGCCGCTGCTCTTCGCCGCGGCTTGCATCGAGGTCTTCATCTCGCCGCATGTGCTACGCGCCCTGGTCGGCTGATCGGGCGCTACATTTTGTATAGTATTGGGTGGTACTTAGCCCAAGCGAGTGGAGGCCCGACATGGCCGGCAATCTTCAAGAGGTGACCGACAACAACTTCCAGGCCGAGGTGATCGAGTCCGAGACCGCGGTGCTCGTCGACTTCTGGGCGCCGTGGTGCGGGCCGTGCCGCGTGGTGGCGCCCGTGCTGGAGCAGATCGCGGCCGAGCAGGACGACCTACGGATCGTCAAGCTCAACGTCGATGAGAACCAGCAGACCGCGGCTACCTTCGATGTTCTCTCGATCCCGACGATGATCCTGTTCCGCGGCGGCCAGCCCGTCAAGAAGATCATCGGCGCCTACCCGAAGAAGAAGATCGAAGCCGAACTCGAGCTCGTCGCGGCGCCGAGCTGATGCTCGTCGCGCCGTCGAGCTGACGCTCGAGACCGCTCCTATGGCTTGCGCGGCGCGCGCTGCAGCGAGATCTGCAGCGCCTCACCGTCGACCGTGGCGGTCGTGGCGTGGGCGAGGCTCCGGTCGCCGTAGGTGGTCGAGGTGGCCAGCGTCTCGCCACCGATGTACGACTGGTGCGCCCGGGCGGCTTTGACGAGAGGCTCGGCGCCCGCCAGGTCGAGCTCGATGCGATCGCTGATCTCTAGGCCCGCCTCTCGCCGTGCGTTCTGCACCGCGTGGACGATCTCACGTGCCTGGCCTTCTGCAACGAGCGCGTCGTCGAGCGCCAGCTCCAGCGCCACGGCGTGTGAGCCCTCGCGCTCGAGGCCGTAACCCTCGAGCGGCGCCAGCGACAGCAGCAGATCCTCGGCGCTCAGGCTGTGATCGTGACCGCCGATCGAGATCGCGACCTCCTCGCCGTTGCGCAACGCGGCAGCAGCACGGTCCGGATCGAGCGCCGCGACGGCTGCGGCGACCTGCGTCATCTCCTTGCCGAACCGCGGCCCCAGCGTCCGGAAGTTGGGCTTCATCGCGTAGCTTCCGAGTTCGTCGGCGGCAGCGACGAAGCGCAGCTCGTGCACGTTCAGCTCGTCGCGCACCAACTCGCCGAGCCGCTCGATCGCGTCGCGCTCACGGCCGCTGGCGACGATGATCGCCTCGTGGAGCGGCTGGCGCAGCTTCACCTTGCCGGCGGCGCGCGCCGCCAGGCCGAGTCGCACGGTCTCGCGGACCGTCGCCATCGCCGCCTCGAGCTCGACCTCGCGCTCGCCCGCAACAGGGAAGTCGCACAAATGCACGCTGGGCTCGGTCCCGTCGAGGTTGTCATACAGCTCGTCCGCGATGAACGGGGTGAACGGGGCGAGCAGCTTGGCGATCGTGACCAGTGCGCTGCGCAGCGTCTCGAGCGCTCCGGCGTCCCCGTCCCAGAAGCGCCGGCGGGAGCGACGCACGTACCAGTTCGACAGGTCCTCGACGAGGTCCGAGATCGCCCGCCCCGCGCTTGTCGCGTCATAGGCCTCGAGTCCGTCGCGGACCGCCTGCGTGCTCGCATGTACGCGCGAGGTGAGCCAGCGATCGAGATCGGTCGGCTCACCCCGTCCGGTCGGCGCGGCACCGCCCGCAGCGTTCGCGTACAGCACGAAGAAGCCGTAGACGCTCCACAGCTGTCGCAGGAACAGTCGCACCACCTCGCCGACCGCGTCCGTCGAGAACCTGGTGTTGTCCCACGGCTGCTTGGACGCCAGGAAGTACCAGCGCCACGCATCGGCGCCGTAGCGCGCGAGGATCTCCTCGGGGTCGATGACGTTGCCGCGTGACTTCGACATCTTCTGTCCGTCGGCGTCGAGCAGCAGCCCGAGACACACAACGTTGCGGTAGGGCGAGCGGTCGCGCAGGAGCGTCGAGATCGCCAGCAGCGAGTAAAACCAGCCTCGCGTCTGGTCGAGCGCCTCGCAGATGAAATCGGCGGGGAACGACTGCTCGAAGCGCTCCTCGTTCTCGAACGGCGCATGGTGCTGCGCGAACGGCATCGAGCCGGAGTCAAACCAGACGTCGATCACCTCCGGCACGCGCCGCATCGGCTCACCGCACTCATCGCAGGGAAAAGCGAGCTCGTCAACGTAGGGACGGTGCGGGTCGATCAGCGTCTCACCGCTGCGGCGCTCGAGCTCGGCGAACGAGCCGATGCACCTGACGTGGCCGCCCTCGCAGCGCCAGATCGGTAGCGGCGTTCCCCAGTAACGCTCGCGCGAGAGTGCCCAGTCGACGTTGTTCGCGAGCCAGTTACCGAACCGCCCTTCCTTGATCCCCGGCGGATGCCAGCTGACCGTCTCGTTGGCTCCCATCATTCGCTCCCGCAGGCCCGACGTCGCGATATACCAGGAGCGCTTCGCGTAGTAGATCAACGGCGTACCGCAGCGCCAGCAGTGCGGGTATGAGTGCTCGTAGGCCTCCTCACGCAGCAGCAGGCCGCGTTCGCGTAACTCTTCGGTCAGCTCGACGCCGAGCTGCGGGTCCTTGACGTGGCGGCCGCCATAACCGATCACGCGCTCGTCGTAGGTGCCGTCGGGCGCGACCGGGTTGTAGACCGTGAGCGGGTCCATCGGGTCGACGAGGCCGGCTTCGCGTGCCGCCTCGTAGTCGTCCTGACCGAATGCCGGCGCCATGTGGACGATCCCGGTCCCGTCATCGACCGTGACGAAGTCGCCGCCGATGACCGGGAGCGCGCCGGCCTCGCGGTCGGTCGCAGCGAACAGCGGACCGTGGTAGCTGCGGCCGACGAGCTGCGAGCCCGGGACGCTCTCGAGCACCTCCACCTAGGCACCGAACAGCGCCGCTGCCCGTGCCTGCGCGACGACTAGCGTCTCGCCATCGACCCGTACCCGTACGTAGCCGAGGTCAGGGCCGACGGCCACCGCGACGTTGCCCGGGAGGGTCCACGGCGTCGTTGTCCAGATGACCAGCTTGTCCTCGCTGCCGACCAGCTGGAGCTTGACGTAGACGGTTCGGTCGACGACGTCCTTGTAGCCCTGTGCGACCTCGTGCGAGGACAGCGCCGTCCCGCACCGCGGGCAGTACGGGACGACCTTGTGCCCCTCGTAGAGCAGGCCCTTGTCGTGGATCTGCGCCAGCGCCCACCAGACCGACTCGATGTAGGTCGGATCGAGCGTGCGGTAGGCGTGCTCGAGGTCGATCCAGAAGCCGATCCGCTCCGTCATCTTGTTCCACTCGGTTAGGTAGTCGAAGACCGACTCGCGGCAGCGGTTGTTGAACTCGGCGATCCCGAAAGCCTCGATCTCGTCCTTCTCGGTGATACCGAGCTGGCGCTCGACCGCGATCTCGACCGGCAGGCCGTGACAGTCCCAACCGCCCTTGCGCTCCACGAGGTGACCGGTCATCGTCTTGTACCGCGGGTAGATGTCCTTGAAGACGCGCGCGAAGACGTGATGCGCGCCCGGCGGCCCGTTCGCGGTCGGCGGCCCCTCGTAGAAGCTCCAGCGCGGCGCACCCGCGCGCCGGCGCAGCGACTCCGCGAAGACGTCGCGCTCGCGCCAGCGCTCGAGCATCGCGAGCTCGAGCTCGGGGAACGACTGGTCCTTGTCCACGGCCCGGAACATCGGCGGATTGTAGGAGGGCGGGGGCCGGCGCCCGGATCGCCGCTCGCGTCGGGGTAGGGTTCGTCGCGTCACGCAACCCCGAAAAGGACGACGTTCATGAGCGCAGAGCCTCTATACGGCGGCGAGACCGCCAAGGCAATCGAGAACTTCAAGATCTCCGGCGAGCCCGTTCCACACACGGTGATCCACTGGCTCGGCCGGATCAAGGGCGCGGCGGCCGTCGTGAACGGCGAGCTCGGGCTGCTCGACGGCGAGCTTGCCACGCGCATCGCGCGGGCAGCCGCCGAGGTCGCGGACGGCAAGCACGACGCCCAGTTCCCGATCGACGTCTTCCAGACCGGCTCGGGCACCTCGTCGAACATGAACGCCAACGAGGTGATCGCGCATCTCGCGGGCGAGGGCGTCCACGCCAACGACCACGTCAACCTCGGCCAGTCCTCAAACGACGTCTTCCCCTCGGCAGTTCACCTCGCCGCACTCGAGCAGGCGACCAGCGAGCTGCTTCCCGCGCTCTCCTCGCTCGAGTCCGCGCTGAGCGCAAAGGACAAGGAGTTCCACGACATCGTCAAGTCCGGCCGCACGCACCTCATGGACGCCGTTCCGGTGACCCTCGGCCAGGAGTTCTCGGGCTACGCGGCGCAGATCCGCCTCGGACGCCGGCGCGTCGAGAACGCCCTGCCGCAGGTCGCGCAGATCCCCCTCGGCGGCACCGCCACCGGCACCGGCCTGAACACACACCCGCAGTTCGCCGCGAAGGTTCGCGAGCGCCTGGCGAAGGAGACGAAGCTCACGATCTCCGCGCCCGAGGACCCCTTCGAGTCCCAGGGCAACCGCGACGCGCTCGTCGAGCTCTCGGGCGCGCTCAAGGTGCTCGCCGTGTCGCTCACGAAGATCGCCCAGGACCTCGCGCTGATGGGCTCCGGCCCGCGTGCCGGCATCGGCGAGATCTTCCTGCCCGAGCTACAGAAGGGCTCCTCGATCATGCCGGGCAAGGTCAACCCCGTGATCCCCGAGGTCGTGATGCAGGTCGCCGCGCAGGTGATCGGCAACGACACCGCGATCACGATCGGCGGCATGCAGGGCAACCTCGAGCTGAACGTGCGCGTCCCGCTGATCGCCCGCAACCTCCTCGACTCGATCCGCCTGCTCGCGCACGCCGCCAAGGCCCTAGACGAGAAGTGCGTCCGCGGCATCGAGGCGAACCTCGCCGGCTGCGAGCGCAGCGCCGAGTCAACGCTGGCCGCCGCCACCGCGCTGAACCCGCACATCGGCTATGACGCGGCCGCCGAGATCGTCAAGGAGGCGACCAAGTCCGGCCGCTCGCTCCGCGAGGTCGCCCGCGAGAAGGGCGTCAGCGAAGCGATCCTCGACGAGGCACTCGACCTGCACAAGATGGCGCTAGGCGGCTGACCGGGGGGGCAGTCGCGATCACCGGGCGCTCCCCGGATGGATGAACGGCGTCGTCGTCGCGATCTCGACGAAGCCGAGGCGCCGGAGGATCGGGCGGCTGTCGGCCGAGGCATCCACGCGCAGGTAGCGAAAGCCGAGCGCGGCTGCGGCGGCCGCTCTGCGAGCGACCAGCGCGCGAAACACGCCCTTGCCGCGCCATGCCTCGACAGTCCCGCCGCCCCACAGGCTCGCGAAGTCGGTGCCGTGGTGGAAGTCGACGCGGCCTGCCGAGATCGGCAATCCGCCGTGCGTGGCGATCACTCCCGCCGAGCTTGCCGGCGCGTCCCGCAGGCCGCGGAGCAGCTCCCGTCCAAGCTCTCTGTTGAGCGGCCCATGCTCGGGTCCGAAGACCTCGTCGTTCACGGCGACGAGCTCTGCCACGCTCGCTGCGTCGGTGGCATCGCGCAACTCCACTCCATCGGGGGGCCGGACGTCGAGCTCGAGTTCCGCGAGGTCGGCGATGAGCAGGCCCTCCTGCGGCTCACTGCGGAATCCGGCGGCGCGCAGTCGCGCAGGCAGGTCCTGCGGCTGGTCGTAGGAGTAGTACTTCCACTCCCAGGCGAGTCCGAGTTCGGCAAACCGCTCGATCTCGCCCGCGATCACCGCGTCGGCGTTGCTCTCATCCAGAGCGGCCCAGGTCACGCCGTTCCACCCCGTACGCGACATCGTGCGCAGCACCGCGCCGTCGCCCCCACTTGGACGTTCGCCGCCCGCCTGCGGCCGGCGGCGTAGCTGGTCGTCGAACGCGGCGAGCAGCTCACGCGGATCCACGCGACTGAGCAAACCAGATCGCTGGTCGGCGTGCCCCGGTCAGCGTGCGGCCGGCGCGCCACCGCCCCCCGCCGCGAGCAGGCGTCCGAGCAGCTCGGCGGCGCCTCGCTTCGACAGCGGCTCGTTCAGGTTCCCGCATTTCGGCGACTGAACGCACGACGGGCAGCCGTCAGCGCAGCCGCATTCGCTGATCAGCCTGTATGCGTCGCCGACTAGCTCCTCGAATCGGGCGAACGCCAGACGGGTGATGCCGACGCCACCGGGATGGCCGTCGTGGATGAAGATCGTCGGACCGCCGGTCTGCGGGTGCGCGTTCGTCGAGAGGCCGCCGATGTCCCAGCGGTCGCACATCGCGAGCAGCGGGAGAACCGCGATCTGCGCGTGCTCGGTGGCATGCAGCGAGCCGAGCAGCAGCTCGGGCGGGAAGCCGTCGAGCATGCCGGCGTCGAGCTCGAACCACAGGGCCTGCGTCGCGAAGCGCGTCGGCGGCAGGTCGAGCGCAACGATGTCGACCGCCTGATGATCGGCCAGGTGCCGGCGCTGGTAGGCGAGCACGGTCTCGGTCACGAGCACGCGTCCGAAGGAGAGGCTGACACCGAGCGCCTCGCGCCGGTCGAGCAGCCGCTCGATCAGCGTGTCGGTCTCGCGCTTGGGCTGTGTGTACCAGTCGCCGTCAAATGGCTCGACGAGCGCGCGGCGCGCGTCCAGGTCGAGCTCGCGCACGTGGTAGGAGCGCCCGAGGTGCAGGTAGATGGCGCCCTCGTGAAGCGTCGAGAACGCCCGCGCCGCCTCCGTCTGGCCGATCAGCTCGCTGGTCGAGACGTCAACGATCGCGTAGGAGTCGGGCGAGGCCGACCGCAGTGAGACCTCGCCGGCCGGGTAGCGCTCGCGGCGCATGAGGACGAAGCTGCCCTCCTTGTTGCGCAGCTCGCCGAGTCCTTCCAGCCGCTCGAGGTAGGCGAGCGTGCGCGGGCCGAAAAACTCGCTGTCGGCGGCGGTCAGCGGGCCCTCGTGGGCTGCGCACAGCAGGTGCGCGAGATGGATCTCCTCGGACTCGTGGTCGAGGATCGCGGACTCGACGGGGCGTTCGAGGAAGTCGTCCGGGTGGCGCGCGAAGAACTGGTCGAGGGCATCTTCGCTCGCGACGTACAGCGCCAGCCCGCGACTTCGCCTTCCGGCGCGGCCCCACATCTGGCGAAGGCTCGCGATCGTCCCTGGGAACGACACGACCACCGAGGCATCGAGCGTGCCGACATCGATCCCCAGCTCCAGCGCGTCCGTGGTGATCACGGCGGCCAGCTCGCCCGCCATCAGCCGCCCCTCGATCTCGCGTCGCTGGGCGGGCGTATAACCGCCACGGTAGGGCGTGACGCCATCCGCCAGACCGCCGGCGCCGAGGCGCTCGAGCTCGAGCTTGGTGAGGCGCGTCACCAGCTCGACCCCCTTGCGTGAGCGCACGAAGCAGATGCACCGGGCCCCTTCGGCGACCAGGCGCGCGAGCAGCTCGGCGCCCTCGCTGACCGCGGAACGTCGGACCCCGAGTGCCTCATCGATCACGGGCGGGTTCCAGATCGCGATCCTGCGCCCGGCCGACGGCGAGCTGTCGCGATCGATCAACGAGAAGTCCTCGAGCCCTGTCAGGCGCTCGGCGAGTTCGACCGGATTTGCGATCGTCGCGGAGGCGAGGAGCAGGCGCGGCTCGGTCCCGTACGCGGCCGCGATGCGACGCAGGCGTCGCAACACGTTCGCAACGTGCGAGCCGAACACGCCGCGGTAGACGTGTGCCTCGTCGACGACTACGACCGCGAGGTTCGCGAACAGCTCGCTCCAGGCGGCGTGGTTGGGGAGGATCCCGACGTGGAGCATGTCGGGGTTGGTGAGGATCAGATTCGAGCGCCGACGGATCTGGGCGCGGGCCTCGCGCGGAGTGTCGCCGTCGTAGATCGCGGGGCGCACGCGATCGGGCATCCCGAGCGCCGCGAGGGCACGCGCCTGGTCCTGGGCGAGTGCCTTGGTGGGGTAGAGGTAGATCGCTCGCGCCTTGACGTCGCGCAACAGCACGTCGAGCGCCGGTAGGTTGAAACAGAGCGACTTTCCCGACGCGGTGCCGGTGGTGGTGATCGCCGGTCCCCGCCACGCAGCCTCGAGCGCCTCGAGCTGGTGCTCGTAGAGCGAGCTGACGCCGGCGTCGGCGAGCGCTTGAACGAGCCGCGGATGGAGCTCGTCCGGCGGTTTCGCAAATCGCGCGGCGCGTGAGTGCTCGACCGCCTCTCCGACCAGCTGCTCGCCGCCCCTTGCGGCGTCGAGCAGTTCCGTCCACGGCTCGATCGCACGAGTCTTCGGGGCCGCGGCAGTCACCCCTTGCCATAGTAGGGAGCCGTGCCCTTCGAGTCCCCAGCCGCCTGGCGCAAAGCGCGCAGCTTCCATCATTCGCGCTACACGCCGGAGGTTCTGCACGCCCGCAAGCAGCGGATCTCGGTCTGCCTGCCGGCGCGCAACTGCGCGGCCACGATCGGGCCGATCGTCGCGCGGTGCAGCGAGCTGCGTGACGCACAGCTGATCGACGAGCTGGTCGTCATCGACGGGAGCTCGACCGACGAGACGGCCGCGATCGCGGCGGCGCACGGAGCGGTGGTCCATCACGAGGCGGACCTGATGAGCGCGTTTGGGCCAGTGCAGGGAAAGGGCGACGCGATGTGGCGCGCGCTCAGCGTGCTCGACGGCGAGATCATCTGCTTCCTCGATGCCGACCTCGACCGGTTCGCCGCGCACTACGTGACGGGACTCGTCGGGCCGCTGATCGAGAACGACGACGTCGAGTTCGTCAAGGCCTTCTACAGGCGCCCCTACCGCGTCGGCGAGCTCGCCGTCCCCGACGGCGGCGGCCGCGTCAATCATCTCCTGGCGCGCCCGGCTCTCGCGATCTTCTTTCCCGGCCTCGCGGGAATCGACCAGCCGCTCGCCGGGGAGGTCGCGGCGACGCGTGCACTGCTCGAGCGGATTCCATTCACGACCGGCTACGGCGTCGAGATCGCGATGCTGCTCGACGCCTACGACACCGTCGGCCTCGACGGGATGGCGCAGGTGGACCTCGACATCCACCACAACAGCCATCAGCCTCTCCTGGCTCTGAGCGCGATGGCCTACGAGGTTCTCTCCGTGGTCGCCGAGCGCCTCGAGCGCGAAGGCCGGCTGACCGGCTTCGAGCCTTCGCCGCTGCTCGGTCGCGAGCGCCCCGATCCCTCCG
>Ga0265319_1000163_pt1 | contig 50418 bp, 42 predicted proteins | sample 4824metaG_FD_192443 | JGI IMG/M metagenome (GOLD analysis project Ga0265319, IMG submission 192443) | Rhizosphere microbial communities from Carex aquatilis grown in University of Washington, Seatle, WA, United States - 4-8-24 metaG | ecosystem: Host-associated > Plants > Roots > Rhizosphere >...
CGGTGGACTCCGCCGGAGCGGCGGGAGCGCGGGGATTGGAATCCTGATTCATGATTTGAGGCTCCCGATCAGCTCCCGGGCCTCGGCCTCGCCGGCGCGATGGGCGCGGGCGATCCGCTTCGCCAGCCCGCGAAAGCGCAGCGCCTTCAGGTAGTAGACGAAGGCGTCGAGCCGCGACTCGCGGCGCGGGGGCACGCCCCAGAGGTGGTTGATGACCATGGCGCTGCCCGCCGCGACCTTCGCGAGCAGTACGACATAGTCCGGGGTGAGCCGCCGGTTGGGCATCAGGTGGGTGAGGTGCAGGCAGCGGAACTGGCCGGCGCCATGGCCGTTCTTCACGATGAAGAAGACCAGGTCGGTGTCGTCGCCGCGGAAGAAGCGTTCGGCGGTCTCGCCGACCAGCTGGCGCCGCGGGTCGTGCTCCGCGAAGGCCGTGTAGGCGCGGGCGCAGGCGGTGCGAACGAACAGACCCGCGCCCGGCGGGACCACGTCGAGGGTGTTGCTCCAGCGGTCGGCGGGAAAGTCGCAGCAGGCCATGCGCCCGAGATTCTCGGCGATGCCCGGGCCCGGCGGGCTCTCGCACTCGGGGGCGATGACGGCCGGGCCCCAGCAGCCGAGTCCGGGCCAATCCCCGGACAGCTCGAGACCGCGCTCACAAAAATCCGCGGCGGGGAGATTGTCGTCGTCGAGAAACAGAATCACCGGCGCGGCGGCGACCGCGATCGCGGCGAAGCGCGCGCGCAGGAGCCCGGAGACCTCGAGGCGGACGACCCGGCTGGCGAGGCCGAGGTAGCTGGTGAGGCCGGCCGTCAACGGCTCGGTGCTCGCGCTGTCCACGATCAGGAGCTCCCACTCGGAACGGGGCAGCGTCTGCGCGGCCAGCGCCAGCAGCACGCGGTTGAGATAGTCCCGCCGCGGGTTGCGGGTGCAGATGGCGATGGTGAGTTTCATCAGGGAGGGAGGAAGCTGCTCGGGTCGTTGCCGGGCTGGCCGGTGCCCCGCTCCGTTCGCGGGCTTGCTTTCGGGAGGACCACCAAGGCCCGGTTGGGGCCGCATGGCTTCACGTGGCCGGGCTCTCCGGCTCAACGCTCGCGTTCGCGGCCGGCCGGATTCACCAGGCGATTGCGGATGCGCCGGCTGAGCAGCCGGCCGAGATTTCCCGCGCATTGCCTGAGGGAAAAGCGATCATGTTCCAATTGGAGCCAGGCCTCGCGGTAGAGCATCCCGTGTTTCCGCGCGATGAACTCCTCGGTGGCCCGGCTGCGCTTGCGGGAGGTGACGATCATCGACTCCCGCTTGACCCGGTAGTCGAAAAAAATCTCCGGGACATAGGCGAATTCCCAGCCGCGGGTCATTGCGCCCAGCCACATGTCCCAGTCCTCCAATCCCTGCACCGGCATGGTTCCGTCGTAGCCGGAATTCTGCTCCCAGACGGTCCGCCGCAGCACGGCGCAGGCGTCGATGTAGTTCCAGCGCATGAGCCGTTCCCGGTCGAACGGTCCCGTGACCCAGCGGTCCGAGCGGGCGCCGAAATTCTGGGCGTCGCCGTAGACCACGCCGACTTGCGGGCGGGCGTCGAGCAGGGCGAGGGCGCGCTCGATAAAAACGGGCCGGATCATGTTGTCCGCATCGAGCGGAAGGATGTAGTCCGCGGCGGTCGCGCGGATCCCGACGTCGCGGGTTGCCGCCAGGCCACGGTTCTCCTGCTGGATGACATGAAAACCCTCGCGCGCCAGCCGCTCCACCTCCCTTTGGGTATGCGGGTCGGTCGAGCCGTCGTCCACGATGACCAGCTCGATGTCGTCGCGCCGGGCGTCCACGACGCTGCCGACGGCCTCCTGCAGGAATTCGCCGTAATTGTAGCACGGCACCACGACAGCCAGGCGCGCCTTCATGGACGGGCCTTGGCTGAGGCGGCATGGCCCCGTTTTGCCGCGGATGGCTTTGTGCCCACGGTGAGTTCTCCCCATGTGGTGAAATCGAAACCGGCGTCTTTCATGGCCGCCGCGAAGATTGCGCGGTTGTCGCCGAAAGCGGTGTCGTCGTGCAGCTCGATCACGAGCGCGTCGACGCACCCGATCCAAGAAGAATAATTGCTGGCGAAGATGGCGCCCTCGGCCCCCTCCACGTCGATTTTCAGCAGCGAGATGCGTTCCCGGCCGCTTTCCCGCAGCAGCGTGCCGATGTCGGTCGCCAGAAAACCGCCGGATTCGTGGGGGAGGCATTCGCGGACCTGCCGGGACCACTCCCGCCCGTCGCGAAAGGGCGATTCATTCAGCCTCAGCCGCGCGGGGTGGGACCACACCGCGGAATGAACGGCGCGGGCCCGGGGACCGAACGTCCGCAGGTTCTCTTGCAGAATCCCGAAGTTGCCGGCGTCGGGCTCCACGGCGATCAGCTCGGCGGCGGGAAAGCGGCTGAGAAAATAGGCCGAGGAATATCCGGCATTGGCGCCGCAGTCGATCACCAGGCCCGGGCTGCGCAGATGGTCGAGGCACTGGTACTCCCGGAACATGAAGATCTGGCTGAACACCTTGACGTCGGTGGTGCGGGAGCGGCAAACGAGCGGGAAGGCGCAGTGCTTGGACCGGAGAGTGACGATCGGTGGGCCGCTTTTTTGCGACATCCGGTACTGTTGCCGCAGGAACCTGCAATAGTTGAGCAGGCCCAGGCTGCGAATGCCCTGCACGGGGCCGGGATAGTCTGTTCCCGAGCCCATCCAGTCTCTCAATCGGTCAAGCATGATGGTGGTGTTTCAATTTCAGGCCAACGACGGTGCGACTGCTCCTTGGGCTCCCGGCGATGTCCGCCGGCGCGCGCGGAAGATGGCCCGGGTGTCCGCTTCCTTCCGGTCGCCGTCGTCCTTGATGCTATGGATCACCCCATGGCCCGCGCGCGCGAGCGCTTCGGGAGTGTCAAACAGCCCCTTCCACTTGGAGGCGAAAATCCGCGACGGCCCCGAGGTGTACTGGATCTTGAGCCGCAGTGCGTAGGTAATGAGGGCCATCAGCACATCCTCGGCAAAATCGATGGGCAGGAAGTCCCGCGGTTGCGCGAAGAACGGATCGGCGGCCAGCCGCCGGAGAAATTCCGGCGAGAGGGCGTAGGCCCCGCCCTGGCACCACTCGCCCAGGACATAACCGTTCCGGACGGCCCGGTTGATCAGGAGGCGGATGTGACGACGCCAACCCCAGAACGAAAAGATCAGCTTTTTCCGTTCCCGGTCGTGCGACACCCGCTTCGACCGCCAGTAAAGACGGGTCGTCATGATATGGCCGGCCGGCACGGGCAGGCCGGTCGGCGAATCGAAATTGCCCAGCATGCCGATGTCCGGGTCGAGGGCGAAAATATCGGCGATCCTGGCTGCGCAGGGATTGATCACCAGCGCGTCGGAATCGAGCCGGAGGACACCGCGGCACGGGTGGTTCCGCGCGATCCAGAGCAGGGCGTCCACCATCGCCATGCACAGGCCGCCGGACCACCAGAGGCCTTCACCGCGGCGCGCGTTGGGCAGGACCGTTGTCGGGATCCGTTGCGTGTGCCCCGCCTGCGCCAGGGCCCCGGCGTCATTGCCGTCGTTGATGATGACCGCGCACAAGGGCAGGTCAGCGTAGACCGCGCACGCCTCCAGCAAATCCGAAACGCGCGCCAGCTCGGCTTCACCCGGACCGGCCGGGATGAGGAGGCACAACGGCAAATGCGTCTGGGCCGAGGGGGAGGAAGAAACGGGCATGGGAAGGAGGAATCCGCGACCCTGCGGGGAGCGCGGCGCTGAAGGGCTTGATCAGTGCCCGCGTCGCAGTCCGCAGACGTAGGTCGCGAGCCAGTAGCACGCTACGCGTGCGGAGCGACGAATATGCCAGGCGCGGACAAAGCAGTCGCGGGCCACGCGGGGCGTCGCGCGCAGGGCGATGCGCCCGGCGGAGGTCCAGGCCTCCGCGGTGGCGCGCCGGCGGATTTCCGGCGCGGCCACGTCCCATTCCAGGTGTTGCTGGAGCACCTCGGCGCTGGCCAGGGCCATCGGGCCGGCGTGGGTGGTCAGCGCCGCGGCATGCTTGCGGTAGAGGCAGGTGTTGCGGCCGGTGCAGGCGAAGACCGCGCCGGCGCGTGCGCAGCGCAGCCACATCTCGCGGTCCTCGACGTAGCGGTAGGCGGGATTGAACCCGTGCACGCGCGCCCAGAGTGTTTTCTTCAACAGCACGGAGGAGGGCTGCACGACGTAGTGGCCCAGGTACAGCGAACGTGGATAGTCGCGGACGGCCGCGGGCGAAGGCGCGCGGATTTCAAGTTTTTCTCCGGACTCGCTGTCGAACAGCAGGGAACCGGCATGCACGAAATCGGCCGCGGGCCGCTCCCGCGCGCAGGCGACGAGGCTGGACAGATGATCGGATGCCCACAGGTCGTCGCTGTCGAGCAGGGCGATCCATTCGCCCCGGGCCGCGGCGATCCCGGTGTTGCGCGTGGCGGGAAGGCCCACGTTTTTTTCGTGACGCTGGTAGGAGACCGTTTGCGAAACGGTTCGCGCGAAGTCGCGGACCAGATCCTCGACTCCCTCCTTTGAGCCGTCCTCGGTCACGATCAGCTCCCAGTCGGGGAACGTCTGGTCGCGGACGCTGGCGAGGGTCGCCGGCAGGTAGCGCCCCGCGTTGTAGGCGGGAATGCAGATGGTGATGAGCGGGGCGTTCATGGGATGGAACCCGGCGTGGTGGAGCCTGCGAATGAAACGGCGTCGTGCGGCGGATCGTTCGCCGCGCGGCTGCGATCCCAATGGAGCCCGGTGCGGCCCGAGGTGGCGGGCACGCCGCAGGCCAGGCTGGCCGGGGGGATTTCGCAGGTGACGAGGGCGCGGGCGCCGATGATCGCCCCGTCACCGATGCGCGCGCCCTTGAAGATGCAGGCGCCGAGCCCGATCCACACATGATTTCCCACCACGATGTCCCGCGGCGGATTGATCCGCACGTTATGCTCGTCGTAGATCGCGTGGCTGTCGCTGTTTCTCACCTCGGCGTGCTGGGCGATCATGCAGTCCTCGCCCACCTGCAGCCGCCGGCCTTCCTGCGAGACCAGGGTGGCGCCGGTGACCGAGGTCTTGGCGCCGAGGGACAAATGGCTGCCGCGGTCCTCGACGCTGAGGCGTACATGGCGCAGCCGGCAGCCGGCGCCGATGATGAGTTCCGCGTCCTCGCCCGTGAGCGTGATAGAGCAGCTCCAGAGCCGCGCACCCGGTCCGATGATGAGACGGCAGCCCGTACCGAGAATCTCGATCCTGGTGCCGCGCAGGATCGCATTGTGCCGCTGCACAACGTGGCCGCGCCCGCGCCTCGTGAAGCGGGTGCCGTGCAACCACGAGAAAAGCGCGGCGACGGAGGGCGAGGAGCGAAGGGTGGTGAAGGACATCCTGGGAGTGGGGGTCCGGACGCTCAGCCGCAGTGCCATCCGGGCTGCAGGAGAATCTCCAGGTAGCGGGTGCCGCCGAGCGGCGTGTCGTTGGGCACGCCCCAGTTGGTGTTGGCCTCGATGAGCACCGGATCGTTCCCCGGGAGCGCGATGTCCCAGCCGATCAGCGCGATGTCGGTGATCGGCGCGTGGGCCCGGAGCGCAAGGGCGGCGACGCGTTCCCACTCCGGGATGATCGTGCCGCTGATGATCGCGTCCGTGTCGGGGTGCCGGTCGTAAAGCGGTGAGGCCGGATCGAGCGAACGGGCCGGTCCCAGGCGCCCGGTGGAGTCATAGTCGGCGCCGAGGCCGCCGGCGTTGAGATTGTCCACGACGGCGCCTGGGCGCGGGAAACGCATGAACCCGCCGATCACCTCGGCGGGAGCGGCCGCGTTCTTCCGCCCGGTGATGACGCGCACCGTGCACAAGGCGCCGGGGGAAAACGCCGCCCAGGCGGGACCATTGCGCAGGCGCGGCTGGAGCACCCACGCCAGGCCACCGAGACGCCGGTCGGCGTAGCCCGCGAGGGTATCCCCGGTCAGCCGGGTGCCGTCGTCGGCGTGCCACGACCGGTCGGCGGCCGCATGGACGAGGATGCACGCGCCCTGTCCGCCCCAGAGCGCGGCGGGCTTCAGGAACAGGTCACCGGAGGGCAGCGGTGCGAGCCAGCGCGGCGCGGCGCCGCCGCCTTCGCTCTCGGCGATCACGGTGACGGTGGGCAGTCCGTGCGCGGCGCAGAACCGGGCGAAAGGGATCTTGTCGCGCACCCGCTCGGGCCGGGCGCCGCGGTTGAGGAATTCCATGAGGGCCTTGTTTTCCCCGTCGGTCACGAACTCCCGCGCCCGGCGGCGCTGCTGCGGCCGGTCGAACCGGAACTCGTGCTGGTCGGCGAGGCGGAGGTTGTGCGCCACCTGCAGCCACCAAAGATCGGGTATCCCGACGGCGCGCGGTCGCGCGGTCGCCCGCCAGTCCAGGGCCGCCTTCAACCCGGCGAGCAACGGCCATGCGATCGAGCTCGTGAGCACATAGGCCCAGCCGCGCTCGGCGACGAGCCGCCGGCGGATGACGGAGCGCGCGGCGATGCGGATGCCCCGCAGCTGCCGTTCGCGCGGGGCGGACCAGGGCGGCAGCGGGAGCGTCCAGGCAAAATCGTTGCTGTCGAAATGCCGCTTCAGCCAGGTGCCGGGAGGATGGTTCAGCATCGGGTCAGGCGTTGAGGGCGGCGGCGAGGAACGCAGCCACCTCGGGCGTGGGCGTGTCGAACCACGCGCGGACGATTTCGAGGTAGCGCGTGCCGCCGAGCGGTGTGTTGGTGAAAAGGCCCCAGTTGGTATTCATCTCGACGAGCACGGGTTCGTCGCCCGGGAGGGCGATGTCCCAGCCGATCAGCGCGAGGCTGGTGATCGGCGCATGCGCCCGGAGCGCCAGCGCGCGCACGCGCGGCCAGGCCGGGATCACTTCGCCCCGGATCGCCGCCCCGGTGTCCGGGTGGGTGGAGATGCCGGTGCGGGGAAACGCGGGGTCGCGGGCCGGGCCGAGGCGGCCCGTGCCGAGGTCGAAGTCGGCCGAGAGGGCGCCGCGCGAAACATTGTCGACGATGGCGTCGCGCCGCGGGAAGCGCATGAAGCCGCCGACGATTTCCACGGGACCATCCGGCGCGGCGCGACCGGTGACCACCCGCACCGTGCAGAGGGCGCCGCGGGAGAAGCGGGCCCAGGCGGATCCGTTGCGGAGGCGGGGCTGCAGGATCCACGGGCGACCCGCCTGCTCGCGCGCCGCGTAGTCGGGCACGCCGGGGGAAGCGAGCGACTCGCCGTTCGCACCGAGCCAGCAGCCGCGCACTGCGTCGAACGGCAGCGCGCTGATGCCCTCGCCGCAGCCGAGGTCGGCGGGTTTCAGGAAAAGGTCACCGGCCGGCAACGGCTGGAATTGAACGGACTCGCGGCCGTTGCCCTCGGCCAGCACCTCGACGGTGGGCAGATGGTGGGCCGCGCAGAAGCGGGCGAAACCGCGTTTGTCCTCGAACTCGGGCAGGCCCGTGTTGCGGTTGATGAGGTCCATCAACACCTGGTGCTCGTGACACGGGAGGCTGAGACCCACGAGCGCCCGCTGGTCCGGCAGATCGAAGGCGAGGGCCGTCTGGTCGCTGATCCGGAGGTTGTGCGCTAGCTGCACCCACCAGAGGTCGAGGAAACCGCGCGCCGATCCGCGACCCGCGGAGCCGGACCGGGCGGCGCGCAAGGCCAGCCAGGCCTTGAGTCCGGCCATCGCGGGCCAGACCGCGGACTGGACCATGACAGGTCCCCAGCCGCGCTCGGCGAGGAGCCGGCGTCTGAGCACGCGGCGTGCGACCCGGCGAAGGCGCCGCACGGCACGCTCCCGTCGGCCCGCCCACGGAGGAAGCGGCACGGTCCAGGGCAGGTCATTGGCGTCCAGGAGACGCTTGAGCCGGCCGAAGGGCGAAAGTTGCGCCGCGTTCCCGGGTGGCCGGAACGGCGCGGCGGCATCACGGGCGACCGATTCGTAGAGCTCGAGGTGACGCCGCGCGATGACGGGCCACGCGAGCGTCTCGATCGCGAACGTGCGGGAGGCCGTGGCGATGCCGGCGCGCCAGGCGGGCTCGGCGACATACCGCTCGCAAAGGGACGCCAGGGCCGCGGCGGAATGATCGGTGGCGAGCGGATAGACGGTGCCGGCGCCGTAGTCGCGGACGCCGCCGCGGTCGCTGGTGACGATCGGCAGGCCGCACGCGAGCGACTCGACGATGGCATTGTTGGCCGCGCAGTCCTTGAAGGGGATGAGATGGCAGGTGGACTCCTGATAGAGGCGGCGCAGCGCTTCGTCGTCGATGCGGTCGTGCCAGCGAGCGCCCGGCAGTGCGCGCACCGCGGCAAGTTCCGGCCCGTGCCAGTTGGAGCCCGGCACCACGAAGTCGAAGCGCCAGTCCGGATGGCGTGAAGCCAGCCTCACTACGGTGGCGGCCGTCAGAGGGAAATCGCGCAGGAAACGCCCGACGACCAGGATCGAGGGCGCGGCGGCGGGCGAGGTCCCGGGATGAAAGAACTCCGTGTCGACACCGTGAGGGATGACGACGGTCCGGTGCGCGCCCCAGGCGCCGGCATAAAACTCCTGCTCGCGGGCGGTCAGCAAAACCAAGGTGTGCACGCGGCCGGTCCGGGGCGGAGGCGCCTCCCGCACGGAGGCAGGCATGTGCAGCGTGGCGATCACGGGCTGTTTTCCCGGAGCCTGGGAGAGGTAGGGGTCATGATTCTCGCCGACGAGAAAATGCACCGCGGCAAACCGCGAGGTGGCCAGCGCCCAGGCCGCCTCCAGCTCGCTGAACGCCTGCGACTGGTTCCGCACGGGCCAGCGGTGGAGCACGCTCCACGCCTTGCCGGCGAACCGGCGCAGGCGCGTGTCCGGTGTGTCGATGATCCGCACGCGGCGCTCGTCCGTCATGAAGCGCGCAAGCTGGTGAATGCCCGAGTAACGGCTCTGCCCGCCCAGCCGGTCGGCCACGAGGAGAAAACGGTGGAGGGCGGAAATCATTGCGGTCGGATGAGCGGGAGCGCCCGGGAATCTTTCTCCTGCCTCTTTATCCTAATCTTTCGCTCCTCGGCCTTTTGCGGCTGGAGGCACGGACGAGAGAAAGAGAAAGATAAAGAGGAAAGAGAAAGAGGCGCTGGGGAAGGAAGGCAGCCCGGTTACGGACGGAAGAGCGCGCGGCCGCCGGAGAAGGCCAGGTGCGTGGCGAGGGCGACGTTGCCCGGCGTCAGGCGCCAGGCGCGCCAGAGCTGCCGGGCGCTGGCGCGGGCATCGGTCGCGCGCAGCAGGCGGGCCTCGTTCGCGAGGCTGCGGGCGAGCTGCCGGCGGCGCGCGCTGGCGGGCACCGCGGCGAGATGAAAATATTTCTCGTAGAACCGCACCGTCTGCGCCGCGACGAGAAGCGTGCGGCCCATGGTGCTGCCGGCGTGCTTGGCGTAGTGGCAGGTCACGGCGGGCTCGATCGCGAACCGGCCGCGAGCCAGCGCGGCGCGCAGCCAGTAGTCCCGGTCTTCGCCCACTCGGAAACCGGGATCGAAGGCGCCCGTCCTGCTGGCGAGGTCGCGCGTCAGAAGCACGCAGGAGCTCGTGACGATCACGCTCTCGGCGAACAAGGTTCCGACCGGATCGACGGCGAGCGATGCGGGCGGCAGCACGTCCCCGAGTGCGTGCCCGGTGGCCAGATCGAAGGTGTGCACACCGGCGACCACGAGCCCGGCCCCGGCGGCGAGAAGGCGGGAGCCGGTGGCGAGGTGCTCGGCCGACCAGAGGTCGTCGGCGTCGAGAAAGGCCACGACCCCGGCGGTGGCTAGGTCGAGGAGGCGGTTGCGGGCTGCGGCGACGCCCTGGTTGCGGCCGAGGTTTTCATAGCGGACGGAGTGTGCGTCGCGGCTGGCCAGCCCGCGCACGATGTTCTCGGTGCCGTCGTGCGAGCCGTCCTCGACCACCACCAGTTCCCAGTCGCGGTGGGTCTGCGACTGCACGCTGGCGATTGCCGCCGCAATCGTCGGGGCGGCGCGAAAGGCTGCGATGAGCACGCTGATCTTCATGCGGCGCCCTCGGCAAACGCGAGCCACGCGAGGCTGCGCTGCATCGCGGTGGGAAAATCCACCGCCGGACGGTAGCCCAGCCGCTGGATCGCGCGGTCCGAGGGCAGGTGCCACCGGCATTGCTGAAGGAGGACCAGTTCCTGCGTGATGCGCGGCGGCGCGACATCGGCCAGCCGCCAGCCGCCGGGCGAAGGCGAGACGGGGGCAAGGGTGGCGGCGAGACCCTTGACGATGGTCTTCAACCGCGCGGGCACGACGGGCAGAACGGTCTGCACGGCGCGTCCGGAAACCAGTTGGGAAAACCTTTCCGATGCGGTGAGATGGAATTCGGGCGCGGTGGCGAGGCGGTGGATCGCGGCGGGATCGAGCCCGAGCGAGGTGGACGCGCGGCCGTAAAATTGCGACCAAGTGATGCGGCCGGCGTCGCCGACAAGGTAGGCGCCCGCCGCATCCGGCGGAGCAGCGAGGGACTGCGCAACGGCCCCGACGAGGTTGTCGACGTAGATGCCGTTGCAAATTCCGCTGCCATCACCAAGCAGCCAGGCTCGGTGTTGGCGCAGGTCGGCGGCGAGATCGGCAATCCAACGCGAGCGCGGCCCGAAGACGACACCCGGCCGCAGGGCGAAGCCCTCGAGTCCGTGCCGGGCGCAGCCGCGGAAGAACGCGCGCTCGGCGCGCACCTTGGCGTTGTTGTAGTCCATCGCGTGGTGGCAGTGAAGGGGGGTGTCCTCGTTGGTGCCAGGCTCCGGGGCCTGGCCGTGCACCGAGGCGCTGCTCAGGTAGACGACCCGCCGCACCCCGGCGGTGGCGGCGGCTGCGCAGAGGACCGCCGGCATCGCCTCGATCTGGCGCGCGTCGCCGAGGGCCGCGTGGACGACGGCGTCGCAGCCGGCGAGGGCGGAGGCCAGCGAGGCGGCGTCAAGCGCGTCGCCGATGCGCCATTCCAGGGCGAAGCGCGCCGGCAGGGCGAGGCTGGAGGCGCGGCGCACGACCGGCACGACCGCGTCACGGCCGCCGAGGTGAAACATCTCGACGAGACGCGTGCCAATGAACCCATTGGCCCCGATGACGGCGATGGTCATGCGCGGGCGGCCCGGAGCCGCGCGTTGGCGGTTTCGGCGGCATCGAACCACGGCTGGTCCAGGAACTGCCGGCGGGCGTAGCAGGCCTCGATGAGACGCAGGGCGCGCGCACCTTCCCGGCCGTCGACGAGGACGGGTGTGCCGAGGCGCACGGCGGTGACGACATGCTGCAGCTGCGCGATAAAACTCTGCGGATTGGTGGCGGCGACGGTGCCATCGGTCCCGCGCAATGTACCCTCGAGGGAGAAGGGCGCGCCGTTGAAGGTGACACCGAGGCCGTTGGCATCGTTCACGGTCCAGCCGACCGCGCCTCGTTCGAATTCAAACGCGTAACGCTGGGCCGTGGCCCAGTCGCGGCTGAGCTGCACGCGGCCGGTGACCGACCCGAAGCGCAGGGACACGCGGGCGTTGGCCTCGAGTCCGCCCATGGCGTCGTCGGCGTACTTGAAGTCGTCCGGGTCGCCCAGCCACCAAATCAGGAGGTCGAACACATGCACCCCGATATCGAGGAGCACGCCGCCCGGCGTCTCGCTCTTTTGGAAGAAGGCGGGTGAGGCGGCCGGCCAGGTGAACGGGCCGCCCTCGGCGAGGGAGAAACTGCGCAGCGCGCCGAGCGGGCCGGCGGGTCCGCAGAGGAATTTGAGCGACCGGCTCGCCGGGAAGAAGCGCTTGTAGTGGCCGATGGCGAGCACGAGTCCCGCCGTCGCGGCGGCGGCGATCATGCACTCCGCCTCGGCGCTGGTGGCGGCCATCGGTTTTTCGCACAACACATTCCACCCCCGCCCAAACGCCTCGATCGCGTGGCTCGCGTGCCAGCGAGGCGGCGAGGCCACGATGGCCAGGCCGCCGCGGGGCGCCTCCGCCTGCTCCAGCGTGGCACTGGCGGTGGCGGCGGGAAAAAGCGACTGGAGCCGGGCGCGGGCGGACTCGACCGGGTCGACCAGCGCCGCCACGCGAAGCAGCCCGGCGTCCTCGAGGGCGCGCAGCGCCGGTGCGTAGAAGAGCTGGCTGACAGCGCCGCAGCCAACAAGCACGATGGGAAGGGGAGCCATTGGATTGGTCAGCGGCGCAACAGGCCCGCGGCAAAGGCGGTCTGGATTCTTTCGGGACTGAATTCGCCGCCCGCGAGATGGCGGGCGGGTTCGCTGCGCCGCCGCCAGGCGGACTCACTGCGCAGGTCGCGCGCCCAGTCGGCGAGCTGCGCCAGCTCGGTCGGGGAAAAAAAATCCGCATACCCGTCGCGCTGCGCCCACCGGCCGACGGCGCTGTCCGGTGGCGCGACGATGGCGCACGGGAGGCCGAGCTGGGCATATTCAACGAGCTTGCTGGGGAAGCTTGTCGCGATCCATGGCATCTGCTCCACGGTGTCGGAATAGGAGACCAGCATCCCGGCCGCCTCCCGGGCGAGATGGGCGAGGGCCTCGCGGTTGGTGGGGAAAGGCGCCACGTGGGCGATGGGGTCCGAGCGGAGCAATTCCGCGAGGGCGGGGGTTTCGCGTGTCAGCAGCACGAGGCTCGCGCCCGCGCCGGCGAGGGTCCGGGCGATCCGTTGCAGCAGGGGAAACTGGGCCGGCCAGATGAATCCCGCGTAGTACACGCGCGGGCAGCCGGCGAAGGCGGCCTGCCAGCCGGAAAATTGCGGCCGGCCGGCGGGAATCGGCGGCAGCACGCGGCGGATCGCCACGGGCAGCCCGTAGGCGGTCGCCAGCTCGGGCGAGACGAACCAGCTGCGATGGGCCTGGCGCAGCATCCACGCGTGGCGGCGGTGCAGCCGGTCCTTGCCGGCCGGATCGGGCGCGAACGCGGCCGCGTCGTCGTGGACGAGCAGGGACAACGGGGCGCCGCACCGCCGGGCGTAGCGCGTGGCGATCTCCGGATAAAAATCATCGTGCGCGGCGAGGTAGCCCAGAACGGCGTCGGGCGGCTGGGCACACATGAGCCGCGCACATTCGCGGGCGAGCAGCCAGGTGCGCAGCGTGCGGGAAACCGGAAATCGTCCGCGGAAGGGCGGCCACCAGACACGCCGGAGGGGGAGTGTCAGCACCGGCCAGCCCGCCTGCCGGCAGGCCGTGGTGTCCTGGCCGCGTTCGGCGATGATCGAGATGCGCCAGCCGGCGGCGGCAAGCCGTTGGAGATGGCGCAGGATTATGACCGGACTGCCCGGACCTTCGGCGGGCGTCTGGCCGATGTAGGCGAGATGCGGCATCAGCGTGAGGAATCGGGCGCCGGCACGGGGGCGGTGAGGGCGAAACGCAGGGCGCGCCAGCTGGCGGAATCGCGCGGACGAAGGCACACGGCGCGCCAGCCATGGCCGACCGCGACGCGGCGGGAGCCGAAGGCGAGGGAGGACGCGGCCCATTCGCGGGCGTGCCGGGCCGGATCGCCGTGGCTTCCCGCGTCATCGGGGATCTGTCCCGGGTCGAAGGGAAGCCCGCGCACCGCGCAGGCGTCGCGCATGATCGCGAGCTTCACGGCCCGGCGCCCCGCGCGCCGGGTGAAGTTGATGCTGGCGGTGTGCACGCGGTAGCGAAGCAGCGGCTCGGCGAGATTCGCCAGGGTGCCGTTGAGAGCGAGCCGGAGGTAGAGGTCGAGATCCTCGAGATATTGTGTCTCCGGCCGGTAACCGCCGGCGGCCCGGACCGCGTCGGCGCGAAACATCACGGCGGGATGGATCAGCGCGCCGCCGTCGCCGGCGAGCAGCAGGCGCTCGATTTCTGCGTGCCGCAGCGGCCGGGGGCAGGGCTGGACCGACCGCCCGGCGGCGTCCATGAACGTGACCGCGCTGCCGAGCGCCACGAGGCCGGGGTCGGAATGGAAGCGATCCCGTTGCTGCACGAAACGGTCGGGGGCCGACTCGTCGTCGGCATCCATCCGCGCGACCAGTGGCCCGCGGGCGGCGGCGAGCCCATCATTCAAGGCGCCGACGATCCCCGTGTTCGGCCGGGTGATCACGCGCACGCGCGGGTCGCGCCGGGCGTGGCGGCGCAGGATTTCCAGCGAGGCATCCGTGGACCCGTCATCCACGGCGATCAATTCGAAGTCCGCGAAGGTCTGCGCGGCGATGCTGTCGAGCGCCGGCTGGAGGTAGCGCGCGGCGTTGTAGACGGGCATCACGACGCTGATCTCCGGTTGATTCGCGGACATGGGACGGACGGGTTTCATGACTCGGCCCGGTGCAGAAATTCGTTGATGTCCGGCTGCACGAACCACGGCTGGGCGGCGCGCAGGCGCGTCTCCTCCCAGTTCCACCATTGCAGGACGAGCAGCCGCTGGATGGCGCCAGCCGGAAAGCGGAAGCGGATGAGCTTCGCGGGAACGCCCCCGACGATGGCATACGGCGGCACATCCGCGGCCACGACCGCGCCCGCGGCCACGATGGCACCGTCCCCGATCGTGAGGCCGTCGCGCACAAACGCGTGGGCCCCGAGCCAGACATCGTGGCCGATCGTGATGGCCCTGCGCTCGGCGGCATGATCCGCCGGCGCAAAGGAGGCGCCGCATTGCCGGCGGGTCGAATAGAACACGGGCGCGGTGGAGGCGAGGTCGACCGGATGGTCGCCGCAGCCGAGCAGTGTCCGCGGGCCGATGGAGGCGAAGCTGCCGATCGATACCTCGTCCAGACAGGCCTCGCGGGCCACGTAGGAATAGCGCCCGATCCGCACCTCGTTGAGCGCGCATTTGGACTGCACCGAAACCCAGTCCGCGAGGGTGCATTGGTAAACCTCCGCATCCTGCTCCACGACACAGTGCCGGCCCACGGTCGAGCCGATCACCCGGGCCCGATGGCCGACGATCACGTCGTCGTCCAGGCGGGTTTCGCCTCCGAGCCGCGCGGCGAAGACCCGGCACTCCCGACCGATGACCACGCCCGGGTCGACACGGCATCCGGAGCTGAGATAGCTCGACCGGCCGATGTGGGCGCGGGGGAACCGCAGGCGATTCCCGGCGGCGCGAAGCCACGGTTTGGAGGTTTGGCGAAGCGACGCCATGTCAGTTCCTGAAAAGCTGGCGGGCGAGGCCCGGGAGTCGCGCGAGCAGGCGCAGACGTGCGATCTGACCGCGGGAGCGGCCATGAATGACTTCGCCGAAAAGCCGGTCGTGGAAGGCGTCGGGCTGGTCGGTGCTGCGGCGGCGCGAGGTGGGCACAGTCGGATACACCGGGAGATTCCGCAGGTAGAGTTCCTCTTTCACCGTGTGCGTGGCATCGGCGTCGAATCCGAGGTTCTGGATCAGGTTTACCGACGACACCAAGGTGACGCGGCGTTCGGCGAGCAGTGCGAAGCTCCACTGGAAGTCCCAGGTGTCCACGCGGCCGGCGGCCAATTCGTCGAAGTTGCGCGTGTGTCCGTGAAAATTGAGCTCGTTGCCGAGGTAGCGGCGGATGCCCTCGCGCACCTCCGGCGGTTTCCACGCCTCGGTGACGTCGAAGCGATAGTCCTTCCACGAACGCTGCCAGGAAGCCCAGCCCCAGATCCAGTTGAAGGTGCTGGGCACCACCGGGCCCTGTGACGGGGCGTAACGGCCCAGGGGCTGGAAGCCCGAGATGGCATGCACGTGCGGATTATCGCGGTGGGCGGACAGCATCGCGTCGCAAAAGGGAAAGAAGTCGGGATGGGGCAGGATGTCGTCCTCCAGCACGATGGCCTCGCCCAGCAGGGCGAACGCGGCCGTGAGCCCCGTCGAAAGCCTCTGTCCGCAGCCGAGGTTCGTGGCGGCGTAGTCGCGGGTGACGACGCATTCCCAATCGAGCAGATTCTCGACGATTTCCCGGGTCTCACGACAGAGAACAACATCCTCCGGGCGGGTTGGGCGTGGTCCATCGGAGATGAGGTGGAGGCGCGAGGGACGCAGTTGCCGCAACGCGCCAAAAGTCCGGCGGGTGACCTCGGGGCGGTTGAAGAAAACATAAATCACAGGCGACTGCATCGGGAACGGATGGGAAACGGCGCGTGGGAGAGTCAGTGCCGGCGGGTCGCCGGCGGTGTTCTGATCGCACGGTTGCGGCCGGAATTCGTTCTTGCTTCGAGACCGTCGAGAACGACGAACGATTACGAGAACGAGAACGATCAGGTCGGATCCAACGATAAGATCAGGCTGCGCCACAACCGGCGGCGGCATGGGTCTGGCGGCGTTCGCCGAGCAGCCGTGCGGCCAAGGGGCCGTAACAGACGCCGGGCGCGAGGCGGGCCTGCACGGCGGCGAGGGCGCGGTCCGCCGCCGCCGCGCGAGCGGCGGGATCGAGCAACAGGCGCCGGACGGCGGATGCGAACTCCGCGGCCGACCCGGCGATGACCGCGGCATCGCGCAGGAAAGGCGCGCCGACCAGGATGTTCGGGCTCGCGACAATGACCCGGCCGAACGCGGCGGCCTCGACGAGCTTGATGTTCAATCCGGTCGAACGCAGCAGGGGCACGATCGCGATGGCCGCTCTCGCGTAATAGGTTTCCAGACCCGGTACCATGCCGTGAAAGGCGACGCCCTCTGGGCGCAGCACCACCGAGCGGTTGACGGAACCGCAGACATCGAGGGTCGCGTCCGGCACATCCCGCCTCACCTGGGGCCATACTTCGTGCAGAAACCATTCCAGACCCTCGGTATTGAAGGCGTTGTCGCTCCCGACAAAAAGCAGTCCGCGGGAGGAGGATTCCGCGACGGGGATGCGCGCCTCGAGGGCCTTGGGTGCCACCAGAACGGTCGCCTCCGGGGCGAGGGTGCGGAATTCCTCCGCGTCCGATTCCGAGATGGCGACGATCGTGCCGGCGGGCCGCAGCCAGCCGGTCTCGTCCTCCCGGCTGATTTCCGGTGCGCCGCTGTCACCGTTTCGCCCGGCGGAAAGCAGCGCCCTTTTCCAGCCGACATCATGGGCGAGGCAGGCACGCCGGGCGCCCTTGAGGGATGGCAGCTGGAAGACCGGACACATCCAGGAGTAGCTGGCGAGGATCGCGGCGGGTCGAAACCCGCGGGCGAAATGCTCCACCGAAGCGAGTTCGCCGGGAGACGGCGGCGATGCCCACGGGTGTCGGTCCCGACCCGCCGCGGTGACGGGTGGCGGGCCTCGGCGCGGCCGACGGAGGCCGGTTGCCTCAAGCAGGCGCCGCACGCGATGCAGCGCGCGCGCCTTGAAAGGAAACCAGACCATGCCGGGGAAAAAGTAGTGCCGGCCGCAGCGGATGGCGCCGGGCAGACGCAAGCGAACCGAGGAATCGAACGCATCCGGCAGCCGCCACCACTTTTGCCAGAGCAGATGTTCATGGGGCGCGAGCCAGAGCATCTCGACCCGGAATCCGGCGCAGGCGAGGAAGCGCGCCACATCATGCAGGTACGCGCCGGCGCCGTCCTCCCAGGGCAGCGGCGTATGGCGCGTGACAATGAGAAGTTTTTGCATGGACCGATTTGCGGCCGGCGTCACGGCGCCGTCTTTATGACATCCACGGCAACGGGCGGACGGGCGTTCGGCGACGAACGATGGGTGGTCTCGTCCGCGCTGGCCGGCAGCACGTCCCAAAGCGCCACTTCCATCAGGGCATCCGGATAGGAGGAACCTTCGATGGCCGCGCAACTGACGTGGTATTGGCTCTCGGGCAGGGGCCAGAAGTCCATCCCGAGTGTGGCGCGATACGTGCCGGGCTCGAAATCGAGCGGCGGCGTCATCGCGTCGGAATCCAGCGTCAGGACCCTCTGTCCCTCGCGGGTGCTGAAACCGATGCCGACCGCGAACCGGCGGACCGGCTCCCTGAGCCTGAAATCGATGTAGAATTTGACGGGATGCCCGTAGCGGATGGCCTGGCCGCCGGTGGTGCCGAGTTCCAGCAACCGGACGCGGGCGCCCTCGCCGTGGGGCCGGGCGCGGTCACCGAGTGAAATCACCGGAGGGGATGGCTTGATCTGGCGGGAGTAGCGCGCGATCGCGTCCTCGACCGGCATGAGGCCAAGGCTCTGTCCGGCCTCGAGGAAGAGGCATTTGCCGCAAAGGCGCCGCAGCGCCTGCATGTTGTGGGTGACGAGCAGGATCGTCCGCCCGTCGGACGTGGAGATCTCCGACATGCGGTCGAGGCATTTGCGCTGGAAATCGGCATCACCCACGGCGAGCACCTCGTCGAGGATCAGGATCTCGGGCTCGAGGTGCGCGGCCACCGCGAAGGCGAGGCGCACATACATCCCGCTGGAGTAACGCTTCACGGGGGTGTCGATGAACTGCTCGATCTCGGCGAAGGCGACGATCTCGTCGAACTTGGCGCCGACCTCGGCGCGGGACATGCCGAGGATCGCGCCGTTGAGATAAATATTCTGGCGGCCGCTGAGGTCCGGATGGAATCCCGTGCCCACCTCGAGCAGGCTGCCGACGCGGCCGTCCATGATGATTTCGCCCGTGGTGGGCTCGGTCGTGCGGGAGAGGATCTTGAGCAGCGTGCTCTTGCCGGCACCGTTCCGGCCGATCACCCCGATGATTTCGCCGGGCTGGATGTCGAAATTCACGTCCTTCAGGGCCCAGAATTCGCCGGTGGGTGTGGCGGCGGTAACGGCACCCCGGCGGAATCGGGCGGTCAGCCGCCCGAGTTCATCGCGAAAACTCGTCATGCCGATCTGCCCGAGCTGGTAGCGCTTGGAGATGCCGCGCGCGGTAATTATTGGCTGGCTCATTGCAAGGACGCGGAACCGGGTCAGACGGTGTCGACGAACGTCCGGGCCATGCGCTGGTAGAGCGCAATGCCGGCGGCGAGGACAACTGCCGTGAAGAGCAGCGAAATGAGTTCGCCGGCGAAGGTGACGCTGCCGACGCCGAGCAGAATGATCCGGGTGAGCTCGACGATGGACGCCATCGGGTTGAGGTTCACGAGCCAGCGCCAGTGGGCGGGGATGCGGGACAGGGGGTAGATGACCGGGGTGGCATACATCCAGACCTGGAGGAGGTAACCGGTCAGCTGCTGGAGATCGCGGTATTTCGCGGTGATGGCGGAAAGGAGGAGCCCGACGCCCAGCCCGAGCGCGGCGGTCTGGACGAGCAGCAAGGGCAGCAGGGCCAGCGACCAGTTGAAGTGAAACGCCGCGCCGGCAGGGGTCACGACGAAGTGCCAGAGCCAGAAGCCGAGAAAGACCGCGAACTGGACGAAGAACGCGATGAGGCTGGAACCGCACATGGCCAGGGGCGGGATCAGCCGTGGGAAGTAAACCTTGCTGAAGATCCCGGCGTTGCCCGCGAGGGAATTGCCGGTGCTGCCGAGGACGTTGGAAAAATAATTCCAGCTCAGCTGGCCGCCCAGATAGAACAGCATCGGCGGGACGCCGTCGGTCGGGATGCCGATGATGCGCGAGAACAGGACGGTGAAGATCACGGCGTTGATCAGCGGATTGATGACAAACCAGATCGGGCCGAGCAGGGTCTGCTGGTATTTCGCCGTGAAGTCGCGCTGCACCAGCAGAGCGAGCAGATCGCGGTAGAGCCACAGGCCGGCCCAATCCACGCTCAACCATGACTGGTCGGGCCTGATCCGGATCCGATGTGCGACTGCGGGAGGGTTCATGGAATGACGGAGGCCGCGGGCCTGGCGGGACGCGTGCTGTCGGCGGCGGACCAGCACAGCGCCGCCAGCACGATCACGTTGAAGGCCACGGCCGGCATCTGGAGGGGGAAGTCGAGCTGGGACTGCAGCAGCACGGCGGCGAGCCCGCACGCCGCCGCGATGCCAAGCCGCCGGTGCAGCGGGCTGAGCCAGCGTGGCGAGTGGATGACCGTGACGAGGGCGCCTGCGAGCAGGCCCCACCAGCCGAGCGTGGCGGGCACGCCCCATTCGACGGCGAACTGGAGCAGGTCCTGGTGGGAAAACTGGACCGATTGAAAAAAGGTGCGCACAAACGGGTCGCCGGTATGGCGGCTGGCGGCACCCATCCAGTTGCCGGGTCCGTGGCCGCTCAGGGGACGGTCGGCGATGCTGCGGAGCGCGGTATGCCAGATTTCCCCGCGGTCCCCGAGCCAGCCCCCCTGGGCCGTGCCGGGAATGAAAAGGTCGTCGCGGATGAGGCCGGGCCAGGCGGACTCGGGAGGGGGCACCGACGCGGTCCGGTCCGGCTCGTCGGCGAACATGAGCTGCCAGCGCGCGCGAATCTCCCCCGGCCGCCCGGCGAGAGCGGCCACGATCACAGCGGTGCACACCACGCCGGCGGCGATCAGCGCGCGCCGGCGGCCCCGGAGGTTCAGGCTCCGGAGGAGAAAGGGTGCCACCAGGAGTGCCGCCACCTGCGGGAATCGCGAGACGTGGCTCCCGTGCGCGGCGATCAGGAAGATGGTGCCGAGTGTGCCGGCGACTGCCAGGCCGCGGGTGAGGAAGGTTGGAAAGGGACGGTCCCATGCGAGCCAGGTGAGCGCGACCGCCAGCGGCCAGGCCGTGTTGAAGTAGGCGCCGGCCGCGGTGTGGTGGTAAAAGGTGCCGGCGAAATTTCCCGGCATCCGCCCGTCGTTCCGCCAATAGATGCCGGTGGCGTGGGTGTAATCCTGCAGCAGGGCGAGGCAACCGACCGCAGCGGCGGTGAGCGCGAGCGCGGCGCCGAAGGTCACCGCCCAGGCACCCGTGTGCGCGAGGTCAATGAGCGCCAGGGTCGAGGCGGCCAGCGCCAGCGTGAGGGCCAGCGTGTTCGCGGGCGTGCGCCAGACGATGCTGTACGGCCAGCGGGCCGCGATATGCGCGAAGTGGGTCTGCGTAAAAGCGGCCACGGAGGTCGGCTGGGCCAGCCCGGCGATCCAGGGGATGGCCGCGAGTGTGAGCACGGCGGCGCTGCCGGCGGCCCAGAGCGGCACCTTGGGACGGGGGCCGCCGAAGATCGACGAGGCAAACCACAGCAGGGTTGCGATCGTGCAGCCCGCGGCGAGCGTCTCGGTGCCGCCTTCCCGGGTGGACCCGAAGTTGAGTGGCGCAAAGACCAGCAGGGCCGTGAAGGCGATTCCCGCGGCCAGCCGCAGGCGCCGGCCGGCCAGGGTGGACGGGCGGATGACTTGGGCGGCGGGGGTCACGCGCCGGCTTTTTCCTCGTACGCCTTGTAATAGTCGGCCGATTGCGTGCCGTAGCCGTGGTAGCCGTAGCTCCGGGCTTTGCTCTCGGGCAACTGATTGAGGACGATCCCGAGGATCGAAATGCCCGCGCCATGGAAACGATCGATCACCTTCCGGATGATGGCGGGCTTAACGGTGCGGTACCGGCAGACGTAGATCATCTCGTGGCAGCAGCGCGCGAGGAGCAACGCGTCCGGGAAGATCGCGGCGGGCGGGGTGTCGAAAATCACCAGGTCGTAGTTTTCGAGCAGGGGCAGCAGCGTCTCGCGGCGGCTGAGGTGGTCGAGGAGCTCCGTGGGATGCTCCGAGGTCCGTCCCGCCGGGAGCAGGTCGAGGAATTCGCCGACATGAACGATCCCCTCGGGCGCGGCGGGGCGGTCCGCGGGCGGGGTTTCCAGCCAGTGGACCCAGCCGCTGGTCGGCTTGATGCCGAAGTAGCGGTGCAGGGTGGGGCGGCGAAGGTCGCAGTCGACAAGGAGGGTGCGCCGCCGGTGGGAGGCGAAGACGGCGGCGAGATTGCTGCAGAGGAGGCTTTTCCCCTCGGCGGGCACGCTGCTCGTGACCAGCAGGGCCTTGGGAAAACCGAGCGGCGAGCGCACCTCGATTTCGCTGAAGATGCCCCGATAGGCCTCGGCGAGGTCACGATTCTTGCTCAGGCGGTAGACCTGGGCCTTCTCGGCGTCGCCCATCTTGCCCATTTTCTTCACCACGCCCAGCAGCGGCTCCTGCAGGGATTCCTCCACCTGCGCCGGGGTGCGGATGCGCGTGTCGAGCAGGCCGAGCAACAGCGGGAGAAGCACGAGCAGGCCGAAGCCGGCGGTGCCGGCCTTGACGGCGATCTCCATCGCTCCCGTGTCCGACGGCGTATCCGGCGTCCAGGCGGGGTCGAAGATGGCGATGTTCGTGTTCGCCATCTGGCTCGCGATGTTGGCCTCGGTCAGCCGGTCCACGATGCGGGCGTAGGTCGCGCGCTTGGCGTTCGCATCCTGGTCGAGAAATTTGTAGTCGACGGAAATCTTGTCGAGTTCGCGCACCTGCACCTCGGAGCCGGCGGTTTCCGACTGGAGGCGCTGCAGGTACTGGGCGGTCACCTCGTAGCGGGCGCGGAGGTCGGCGATGGCCTTGTCGATGCTCTCGTTCAGCATGCGCCGGGCTTCACTTGCCTCCAGTTCGTTCTGCTTGATCTTGGGATGCTGGGGCAGGTAGCGCTCGCTGAGAATGGTGTGCTGCGAGAGCAGGTTGTTGAGCGAGTTGTTCAACGCGGACACCTGGCCGGAGGAAAGGATCTGCGGGATCTCCAGCAGGTTGCGGTGGCTGCGCTGGTATTCCTCGACCTTGTCGATCAGGGATTTGGCGTCGATCTGGTCGAGCGTGGCCTGCACGACCGCGGTGCCGAGCGAGGACATTTGCCGGAGGACGACGTTCTGGGTCTCGCCGATGGCGGCGAGATTGTTCTTCGCGCGGTAGCTCTGCATCGCGTTCTCGGCCGCGTCGACCTGCGCCCGGGTCTCCTCGGCCTGGTTGCGCAGGAAGACGATGGCCGAGTTGGTGCGGGTGTTGGCGCTGTCGAGATTGTAGTCGATGTACTTGCGGGCATAGCGGTTGGCGATGAGCGCGGCGGCCTCGGGCGAACGGTTGGAAACCTGGATGCCCAGGATGGGCACGCCGCGGCGCGCGAAGACCGTGACATTGGGGCGGATGATGCCGGCGAGCGAGGGCGGGGCGGCGCCCGGCTTCAACGGATCCGCATAGGCCTTCTGGATCAGTTCCGTTTCCGCCGGGCTGAACGAGGCGAGCACATAGTCGGCGAACGTCTTGCTCCGCAGCTGCTCCATGTGCGTGTTCAACTCGCTGGCGGTCTGGAGGCTGGTGTCGACCACCTCCTGGATGTTCAGGACCCGGTCCTTCCGGGCCTCGAAGAGCAGCGAAACCTCCGTCGTGTAGATGGGTTCGAAGTGGGGCCGGAAAATGACGATCAGCGCCGCCGCGACCGTTCCGGCCAGGGCGCCGATCCACCAGCGCTCGATAAACATGTCGAGAAAGTCCCGGGGCGTGCGGTGGAGCGCCCCCGGGCGCGCCTTCGGCCCGGTGGCATGGCTGGAAACGGTGGATGCGGATTTGGTCATGGGCGCGGTCAAGGGATCATTGAAAGGATGGAGTATCCGGCCGGAGGCGGGTCAGGGACGGGGTCCTGCGGCAGCCGGACGGGGTCAGTGGGAAATGAGCAGCCAGAGCATCCATCCAACCCCGGAAAGGGCGGCCAGGCCGCAGAGCGCCAGGCTGCCGACGAATCCGAAGAGGATGAAAACCTGGATGCGGTCCGGGCTTTGGGGGCTTCCCTGCCGCAGTGTTGCTGAAGTCCGCAATCCGGTTGTACGGCGGGCGGCGATCCGGGATTTTTTCATGGCGGCGGCACGGTTCAAAACAGCCGCTCCGGCACCCAGATGCGGTCGCCGGGATAGATCGAGAGGTCGGCGCGCTCCCGGCCGGCCTGGCGCCGGCCGGTGATGGTATTCTCGAGATCGACGGTGGTGACGGTTTCCTTCCCGTCGGCCGATCGATGCGTGATGGTCACCGCGTCGGACTTGGAAATCGGCAGGAATCCGCCGACCCGGGTGATCACCTCGACGATGTCGAGGCTTGTGACATCGCGGGGAAAGACGACGGTTCCGGGCGTGCGAACCGCGCCGAGCACCGAAATTTCCCGGGGGAAATAGGAGGTCACGGTGAGGGTCACCACCGGCGTGCGCAGGAACTGGCGGTCCCGGTAGGTGCCCTCGATGGCGTGCTCGGCCTCGCGGACGTTCTTGCCGGCCAGGATGATTTCGCCGATCAGCGCGAGCCGCACCTCGCCCGAGCGGGCGATGGTCTGGCTGGCGGAGAGGTCGGACTCGCCAAAGACGGAAATCGACACGGTGTCGCCTGGGCTAAGGCGATAACTGGGGTCGGTGGTCGCCGGAGGGCCGACCGGGCCCGACACGGGTTCGAGCGCAGAGGCGAGGACGGCCGAACCGAGCAGGAGCGTGACCGAGAGAAAGATGGAGGTGCGCGACATGCGGGGGAGGCGGAAGGTTAGAATTGGTAGGCGAGGCTCAGGCTGACGACCTGCCGGTCGAGCGTGGACAGTCGGTCGGAGGAGTTCACGGAGGTGAGGTCATAGGTGAAGTCACCTTCCCACGACCGGGCGAAATGGTAGGCCAGCCGGGCGCCCAGGCTCGCGATCTTGTCCTGGCGCGAGATGGTGCGATAGGAGGACCAGTTGTAGCCGGCGGTGAGCGAGCCGGTGAGGTTGTACCGGAGGACCTGCTCGACCCCGAGGTCCACCTCCGTCGATACAACCGACAGGTCGTTCGCCGACAAATTCTGGGTGCGCTTGGCGGAGAAAGTGGCCTTGGTGGTGGACCGCGCCTGCCAGGCCAGGCTGAGGTTGCCGGTCAGCTCCCGGCTGCTGCCGGTGTCATTGATGCCCGGCGAGGTCGCTTCCTGGTAGACCACCGCGAAGGACGACGTGACCTTCGGAAAATATTTCTCCGGGAGGAACGGACCCTCGAGGCTTGCCGAGATCACCGAGCCGTCCTCCTGCCGCACGCCCGAGGTGGTTTCCGCCGCCGAGCGCTCGAGGATGCGGTAACCGTAGCTGATCCCCGCCCGGAGGGTGTCATGGACGAAGGCCCGGCCGAGGCCGGCGGACAACATGATCGAATGCTGGTCGAGCGGCACGCCGAGCGAATTCCCGCCGGAGGAATGAAGCTCGTCGTAGTCGCCGATGACGCGCAGGGAATTGCCGGCGAAGAAATCCTTGTAGTCGTACGTCGCCTCCGACGTGAGGATCTGCTGGCTGCTGGCAACGGAACGCTGGGCGTCGCTGTAATTGCCGCTGAGGGCGAGGTCGCTCCGCGGCCCGGTGACGAACGCGCCCTGGCCGATGAACGTCGAGGTCTTCGAGTTGATCCGCGCGTTGATCTCGGTGTCGACGGTGGACGCCTCGACGTAGGCGGCCGACAGCAGGCCGGTGTAGTTGCGGATGTCGGACTCGGGGATCTTCAGCGAGACGTCGGCGTCCAGGTTGTCGGCGTTGAGCTGGGTCTGGTCCAGATACCGGATGAGGGAGATTCCGGCGTTCGCCTCCGCCTCGATCTCGCCGGCTTTTCGGGAATACGACACTTTGGGAGCGAGCGTGCCGAAATAATCCGCCGTGGCGTCGCGCGTGCCGTAGACGTTGGAGTCATAGGTCGCCGTCGTCGTGAGGCTGGCCGAAACGTTCCCGAGGCCGAGCGGGATGTCGGCCAGCGCGGAGGTTGCGGCGAGAGACAAACCGGCGGCGATGAGGATGGTTTTCATGATGATCGACAGGTGGTCAGGGAACGGATGCAGGCGGCAACGCTGGGGCGCGGCTTGACCCAACGGTTCCGTCTTTCACGTCCCGCTGGCTTGACGGACTGGGAACGGCGGCGGGCAGCGGGCGGACTGCCGTCATTGGCCTCGTGTCGAGGTGCGTCAGGCGGGGCCATTGGCGGGGCCCGGAAAAGAATCAGGCCGGACGCGCCGCCGGGACGGCGACCGAGGGGCGCAGGGCGGCGGACACAAGCTGCGGTCGCTCGGCGCGGCTGATCAGCTGGTCCGCCGGGACGCTGATTTCGACATCGTGACCCAAAAGGCTGAGCAGGACGCAAACGCGTTCATGGCCGCTGGCAGACTGGCGGACGCGTCCCTCGCTGCCACGCAGGCAGCCGGCGGCGACGCGGACCCAGTCGCCTTGGGAAAAAACCGGGGAAAGGAGCGGGGCACTGGCGGGCTCAGCGTGCTGGCGCAAATGAGCGATCGTCTCGTCATCGAGGCGCGGCGGGGGTCCGCCGAAAGCGACCAAGCCGAGCACGCCGGTCGTGCTCACGACATGGCGGACCTGCTCGGGATAGCGAAAGCGGGCGAAGAGATAACCGGGAAAAAGGGCCTCGGTGACGTTTTGCACGCCGCCGCGGCCCTCGCGCCGGAGACGGATGCGGGGGGCAAAGGCCTCGACGCTGGTGTTTCGCGCGAGGTTGAGCGCCGCCAGGTGTTCGCGACGACCCTCGGCCCGCAGGCAGAACCACCCGAGTCCGCAGGCATCCAGCAGGGACCGGAACGTTTCCGCACGGGGCGCCGCCTTGGCAGGGCGGTCCAGCGAGGCGAGGGAGCTGAGCGGTGCGGCAAACATGGCGTCTATCAGGCTTCCGCCCGGTCGTGAACGTTGGCAAGTGGTAACGCCCGCGGAAGCACACGATCAGGGATTCCCCGATATTCCGCAGACCGGTGGGCGCGGACCCGGGACAGTGTCCGCCTGATTCCGTCCCGGCCCCGATCCGTGTATTCTCCTCTCACCCCGCACAGGAGAAACATCCAAATGCTTAAAAATCGACAAGACGGACTGATCGGCCTCCACGGCACGATCCTGCTCATGCTGGTGGCCACGGCTTTTCTCGGCTCGTTGTTGCTGGTCGAGGCCCGGGGCTGGATCCATTTCAACCTCGAGGTGAACTGGGGCCTTTACCTCGTCGGCGTGTTGGTGGCGATGGCGTGGATCCACTACAGCCTGCGCGGGGCCGGCGACCGCCTGGGAGTGTTGACCTGGCGCGAGGCCCTGCGCCTCACGATGCAGCAGCTGGTCCGCCTCATGGTGGTCCTGTTCACCGTCGCCTTCGTGATGAAGGACGTGGATGTCTCCCGGGCCTTCCTGGTCGGTTTCCTGTTTGTGGCCGCGGTGCTCCTGTTCACCGCGAATTACGTCCTCGCCCCGCTCCTCGCCGCGATTTTCTTCCGCCGCCAGCGGCTCCGCACCGTGATCGTGGCCTCGCAGGGCGAGGCCCGGCTGCTGCAGGCCTGGCTCGCCCCGCGTTCGACCCTCGGGATCGACGCGATCGGGTATGTGACCCCGGACGGGGAAAAAGCCGGGGAGGATCCCATGCGGCTGGGCTGCCTCGCGGACTTGCCGGACATCATTGCGCGGCAGGCCGCCGACCAGGTGGTCTTCTCGCAGACCGAATTCTCAAATGACCGGATCGCGGGGATCATCGGCTCCGTCGAGCAAGCCCACTGCCGGGTCCGGTTCTTCGTGAACATGCGGTCCGTGTTCCGGGGCAGCCCGGAGACGATCGAGCACAACGAGCACTATGCGTTCGCCGCCTCCACCCTCGAGCCCCTCGAGAATCCGCTCAACCGCGTGCTCAAGCGGCTCCTCGACATCGTGGTCGCGCTGCCGATCGTCCTCTTCGTCCTGCCGCCCCTGACGCTGGCGGTGTGGCTGGTGCAGCGCCGGCAGTCGCCCGGCCCGGTGTTTTACCGGCAGCAGCGCTCCGGGCTGAACCGCGAGCGTTTTTCCATCTTCAAATTCCGCACGATGAAGGTGGGCAACGCCCTCCTGTGCGCGCAGCAGGCCACGGCGCGCGATGCACGGGTCTATCCCTTCGGGCGTTTCCTCCGGCGGAGCAGCCTGGACGAGATTCCGCAGTTCCTGAATGTGATCATGGGCTCCATGAGCGTCAGCGGCCCGCGGCCGCACCTGCTGGAGCACGATGAACAGTTTGCCCGGCTGGAGCACACCTACTTCAAGCGGCACTTCGTCAAGCCGGGCATCACCGGCCTGGCGCAGAGCAAGGGCTTTCGCGGCGAACTCCTCGCCACCAGCGACCTGGCGAACCGGGTTCTCTACGACGAACTCTACGTGACCAGCTGGTCGCTCGGGCTGGACCTGAAGATCCTGGTCGACACCGTCCGCCAAGTCGTGGCACCGCCCCGCTCGGCCTACTGACCACCATGCGCATCCTTGTCACCGGCGGCGCGGGCTTCCTCGGCTCCCATCTCTGCGACCGCCTGCACGGCGACGGCCACGATGTCGTCGCGCTCGATAACCTCTACACCGGGCGGAAGAGCAATCTCGCCCACCTCCTCGGCCGGCGGAACTTCGAGTTCGTGCGGCACGACGTCACCGACCCGTTCAAGTACGAGGTGGAGCAGATCTACAACCTCGCCTGCCCGGCCTCGCCCCAGCACTACCAGTACAACTCGATCAAGACCACGAAGACCTCGGTGCTCGGGGCGATGAACTGCCTCGGCCTCGCGAAGCGCGTCAAGGCCCGGGTCTTCCAGGCCAGCACGAGCGAGGTGTACGGGGACCCGGAACTGCACCCCCAGCCGGAGAGCTACTGGGGGCGGGTCAATCCGATCGGCCGGCGCTCGTGCTACGACGAGGGCAAGCGTTGCGCCGAGACCCTGTTCTTCGACTATCACCGCGAGAACCGGGTCGATATCCGCGTCATCCGCATCTTCAACACCTACGGCCCGCGCATGCACGAGACCGACGGCCGGGTGGTTTCCAATTTCATCGTGCAGGCGCTGCGCGGGGAAAACATCACGATCTATGGCGACGGGCAGCAGACGCGTTCCTTCTGCTACGTGGACGACCTGATCGAGGGCATCGTGCGCTTCATGAACCAGTCGTCGATCGTCGGGCCGATGAACCTCGGCAATCCTGGCGAGTTCACGATGCTCCAGCTGGCCGAGCTCGTGCTGAAGCTCATCGGCGGCAAATCGCGGATCGTCCACCGGCCGCTGCCCGCGGACGACCCGAAGCAGCGCCGCCCGGACATCACGCTCGCGCGCGGCGTGATCAAGTGGGAGGCCATCGTCCCGCTGGAAGAGGGCCTGGAACGCACCATCGCCTATTTCCGGACCAAGGTCCGGCCACTTACATGACTAAAATATGCTGCATCGGGGCCGGATACGTGGGTGGGCCGACCATGGCGATGATCGCGCTGAAGGCGCCCGACATCACCGTCACGGTCGTCGACATGAACGCCGCGCGCATCGCGGCCTGGAACTCGGATGAGCTGCCCATCTACGAGCCGGGCCTGCACGACATCGTGCGCCAGTGCCGCGGGCGGAACCTTTTTTTCTCCACCCACGTCAAGGCCGCGATCAAGGACGCGGACCTGATTTTCGTGGCGGTGAACACCCCGACGAAAACCTACGGCCTCGGCGCGGGCCGGGCCGCCGACCTGCGGTTCATCGAATCCGTGGCCCGGACCATCGCCGAGGTGGCGGAGACGGCGAAAATCATCATCGAAAAGTCCACCATCCCGGTGAAGACCGCGGAGACGATCAAGGAGATCCTCGCCGCGAGCGGCCGCAGGCTGGAGCACCAGGTGCTGTCGAACCCGGAGTTCCTCGCGGAGGGCACGGCCGTCGCCGACCTCCTGTCGCCGGACCGGGTGCTGATCGGCGGCGAACGCACGCCCGGCGGCGCGCGTGCGGTCGCGGCGCTGGTCGAGGTCTACGCGCGCTGGGTGCCGCGCGAGCGGATCATGACCACCAACCTGTGGTCCGCGGAACTGTCGAAGCTGGTCGCCAACGCCTTCCTCGCGCAGCGCATCTCGTCAATCAATGCGATCTCCGCGCTCTGTGAGGCGACCGGCGCCGACGTCGACGAGGTGGCCGGGGCCATCGGCCGCGATTCGCGCATCGGCCCGAAATTCCTCAAGTCCTCGGTCGGCTTCGGCGGGTCGTGCTTCCAGAAGGACATCCTCAACCTCGTCTACCTGTGCGAATGCTACGGGCTCGCCGAGGCCGCGGCCTACTGGGAGTCGGTCGTTTCGATCAACGACTGGCAGAAACAGCGCTTCGCGCAGAAGATCGTGGAGCAGCTGTTCAACACCGTCGCGGACAAGCGGATCGCGGTGCTGGGCTTCGCCTTCAAGAAGGACACGGATGACGCGCGGGAATCGCCGGCCATCAGTATCGTGCGCGACCTGCTGGCCGAGAACGCGCGCGTGGTGGTCTACGACCCCCAGGTTCCGGAGCGGCAAATCCTCAAGGACGTGCTCGGGCCCGGGAGCGAAAGCGAGCGGCTGACCGTGGCGGTGAGCGCGGAGGAGGCGGCCGAGGGGGCGCACGCGCTGGTCATCGTGACGGAGTGGGATGAATTTGCATCGCTCGATTTCGTCCGCATCCATGCCCGGATGGAGCGGCCGGCCTTTGTTTTTGACGGGCGCAACATCCTTCCGCTGGAAAAACTGCGCGAACTGGGGTTCCGGGCTTTTGGGCTGGGCAAGCCTGAGCAAGCCCGGGCCCGATCCGACTTTCAACCGGAGGCGGGTGGGCCGGAGATCAGCGGGATCAGCTGCGAGCCGGCCGGCGTCGAGGCCGGTTCGCCGGTCTAGAGCATTTTCTATTTAGTCAGACGCAATCCGGTAGGCCGCCGGCTTGCCCGTTCGACAAGCTCGGGGCTCCGAGCCTGTCGAGGAGCAGGCGCTTTGGAACCCCCGGGCGCGAGCAAGCTCGCGGCCTACCAGGCGTTCGGCTTCCGCAGGTTGCCTTGTGTGTCCAATTAAACCGAAAATGCTCTAGGTGTTCCCATGAATGCCCACGGGTGGGATTTGGCCGACAGCCCCAACTTTTGCTGTCAGGCGCCGATGCAAATCTGGGTGATAGGTCTGTTCGCCCCGCAGGCCGCCTGCGGGCAGGCGTCGTGAAAGTGCGGGCACACTCACGGTCCGCAGGAGTTTAAAACCGACCCGGCCACCGAACGTGAGCCGAATCGTTGTGCCACATGGAGTGGGTAAAGGCCCCATGGGAACCGACGCTGCGAGGTAGTATCCTGCGACCATGAACACACTACTTCTGATCTTCGTTCTGCTTCTCCTGTTCGGTGGCGGCGGCTTTTACTTCGGCGGCCCGGCGATCGGCGGCGGCGGCCTCGGCCTGATTCTGCTGATCTTCCTTGTCGTCTATTTGTTTGGCGGCCTCAGAACGAAACAGTGACCGACAGGACGTTTCCCGCGCTACCGCGGGAAATCCTCCCCTCCTTCGCCCGGCCCGGACGAGGCGACCGGTTTCAATTCCGCCCGCAATGCCATTTCGACGGCTGATTTGGCATACGTCTTCGAGGGTTCCGTGCCGCAATCAATCACGAATCCGTCGGCGTTGACCACCAGCCAGCGCCACGAGTGGGGATGTTCCTGCTCGATCATCGCGATGTTCGTGGTGGTCGGACTGGCGGTGACCTCCAGGGTCGCGAACGAGAAGAGACAGAATCTTGAAACGGTCGCAGCTTCGGCGTCCGAGGAGAGGTCCTCGTAGCGCGCCCAAGCCAAGGTAGAGGGGTGCATGGCCCGAGCCTAGTATTGGAATTCGTGAACAGGTATGGGGTGTTACCCTATGAGCGGTGCGAACCGGAACCTTGCTCGCCGACAAGAAAGCGGTTGCACGAAGTACGGCCTGAAAATCCGGCCGCAGGCCGGCTTTCATCGCGGCAGCCGAAACCACCTTCAGTTCCACGGCCGCTTCACGCCCTGGAGCAGCAGGAAACTTCCGAAGACCAGCACCGCTGCGACCCCGCATTCCTTGATCGCCTGTTCGGGGTGACGTTGGAGCAAGAGCGGATGAAACAGCCGGTCCATCGCCAGCACGGTCGCGAATGCCAGGCCGGCCGCCAACGTCGGCAACCCGAGGCCGACGCGCCCGCTTCCCTTGTTCATCTGCGGTCTCGGGTCGGGCATGGTGCAGGCCAGTATGCCCGGCGGGCGCTTACCGTCAACCGTTCAGCAGACGCGCAGATGCCGCCTTTCTCCGTCAATCCGTTTTTCGTATCGGGCCGTCGATGCCTCGACATGGCCGGCGCGCGCCCCAACGTCAGGGCATGCCGCGGCTGAGTCTTGTCACGTTCAACATCGCCCACGGGCGCGGTCTGACCCCGATCCAGGGCCTCACGTCGGCCCGGAAGATCCGGGCCAACCTGCTGAAGATCGCGCATCTGCTCCGGCGCCTCGACCCGGATGTCGTCGCGCTGCAGGAGATCGACGAGTGCTCGCGCTGGGCGGGAAATTTCGACCACCTTGAGTACCTGCGCGTTCACGCGGGTTATCCCCACGCCGTCTTCGGCATCAACAACCAGCGTGCCGGGCTCATGAACCTCAAGTACGGCAACGCGTTTCTTTCCCGCCACCCGATCGTCGAGTCGGAGACCGTGGTCTTCGGGCAGCGGCGGGTCGGCGAAAAGGGCTTTCTCTTTGTCGAGCTCGACATCGCCGGCCGGCGGGTGCCGCTGGTCAACCTTCACCTGCATTACCGTTCGCGGGAGCACCGCTTTGTCCAGACCGACCGCCTGCTGGCCTGGCTCCGGGAAAAGCAGCGGGCCCACCAGGGCCGGTGGGCGACCACCCCCATCGTTTGCGGCGACCTGAACAATCCCGGCCATCGCTCGGACGCCACGGCTTCGCTGCTCAGTCACTTGTCCGACTATGGCGATTATACGCTCCACCCCCTCTCAGGCCGGACGTTTCCGTCGCCCCTGCCGGGCCGGCTGCTGGATTTTGTTTTTCTGCCTGCGGGCTGCCGTGAGCCGGCCAGCGAGATTGTCCGGTGCTTCCTCTCGGACCATCGGCCGGTGAGGGTGGAGTTCTCCGTCGCGTGAGGGAGACCGGTTGGTCCGATGGAGTGGGATCGCCTTCGACAGGCGGGAGCTGGCACAAGGCTTTGCTTGCTGGAGCGGCGACCGGGAGGTCGCGCCTCCATCCGGGCGGCGGATTTGGGAAGCGATACCAAACCCCGTCGCCCGGAGGTCGGCGGCCACCCGCTAACGACTTTGAAAAACACGCCTTAGTCCGGCTCAGCCGGAATTATGCAGTAGGAAACCGCGGATGACACTGATGGACGCGGATATTTCAGAGCCAAAATCAGGGATTCGTAAGACAGTTCCAATCCCCACCGGGTTGTGTGGCTTAGGGTGATCGAGATTTTATCCTAAATCATTTATCCGCGCTTATCGGTGCTATCCGCGGAAAATCCGACTGAATTGTTCCGGCTCAGTGCTGCCCGGAGAGCAGCCTTTGTTTGGCCAGCTGGAACTCCTGCTCGGTCAGGGCGCCCTGATCCCGCAGGAGCTTCAATTTCTCGAGCTGCGTGCCGAGGTCGGAGGCGCCGGCGGGGGCCATGGGATAGGGTGCGGGCATGCCGGGGCCGGCCTGGGGTGTGCCCGAGACCGGACGGTTGTAGATGTCGAACAACTGGGCAAAGCGCCCGAACGACTCCACCTTGCCATCGACGAGCCGCACGGAATAGGGCTGGTCGCGGCTATTGCCGGACTCGGCCGCGAGGTAATAGGTGAGGTACTCGATATTGCCCTGGGCACTGGTGCTGTCGGGCTGGCCGAGCAGGCTGGTGACCGCGTCCTTGGTCATGCCGATGCGAACGTTGTTCAGCTTGTCGGCGGTCACGCACCCGGCGAGGAGCACGGCGAAAAAGAGGGCGAGGATCCGGGGGGCAATCTTCATGGCGGGTCTTGGGTTAACTGCGGGCTTGGATACGGCAGAGGAGCGCATTTAAGCTGGTCACTCTGTCCGGGAAAGCAAACCCCGGAAAATTTCACTCGCCACGCGCCGCAATCGCCTCCCACTCCTTTGTCTCCGCATGTCCCGCCTTGCCCAAGCCTTCGCCCGTGCCCGGACCCAGGATCGCGCCGCATTCGTCGCCTACCTTTGCGCGGGCGATCCCGATTTTGACACGTCGCTGGCGGCGTGCCGGGCGCTGCTGTCCAGCGGGGTGGACATCCTTGAGCTGGGCGTGCCGTTTTCCGATCCGCTGGCCGACGGCCTCACCAACCAGCTCGCGGCGCAGCGGGCGCTGGAGAGCGGCATGACGGCCGCGCGGGTTTTCGAGCTGGCCCGCCGGCTGCGCGAGACCAGCGATGCGCCGATCGTCTTCTACACCTACTACAACCTGGTGTTTTCCGGCGGGGTCGACGCCTACGTGCGCGCGGCCAAGGCGGCCGGCGTGGACGGCCTGCTCACCCTGGACCTACCCCCGGAGGAGGCGGGCGAGGTGGTGGCCGCTTGCCGGACGCACGGGCTCGAAACGGTCTTCATCATCGCCCCGACCACGCCGGAAGCCCGTATTCCCGTGATCGCCGAGGCGACGACGGGCTTCATTTATTATGTCTCGCGTGAAGGCGTGACCGGCGTGCGCGACCAGGTGGCGGGCAACATCCCCGAGGCCGTGGCCCGGATCCGCCGACACACATCCCTGCCGGTGGCGGTCGGTTTCGGCCTCTCCAACCGGGCACAGGTGGCGCAGGTGGCCGGATATGCGGACGGGGTGATCGTGGGCAGTGCCTTGGTGAACATCATCCGCGACCACCTGGGCGACCGGGGCAGGATCCCGGCGGCGCTGTCCGCGCGGGCGGCGGATCTTTCCGCCGGGGCGGCGCGCGGGGTGCCGGCATGAGCAAGGCGGCGCACAAGATCCTGCTGATCGACGACGACCGGATGCAATTCCGGCTGACGCAGGCGCAGTTCCGGAAGATCCGCGCGGAGGCCTACGAGCTCGACTGGGCGGAGACCTACGAGGAAGGCCTGGCGAAGCTCCTGAGCGGCGGCTATGCCGCGTGCCTGTTGGACTACCGGCTGGGCGATCGCGACGGCCTCGAGCTGATCCAGGAGGCGGTGGGGCAGGGGTGCCGCACGCCCATCGTGTTCCTGACGGCGGAGACGGCGAAGCGCGTGGATTTTGCGGCGATGAATGCCGGGGCGCTGGACTACCTCGTGAAGGGCGAGATCACGCCGCGCACGCTGGAGCGGTCGCTGCGTTATGCACTCAAGCTGGGCGAAACCCTCGAGGCCCTGCGCCGGCTGGCGACCCACGACCAGCTCACGGGCCTGCTCAATCGCCGCGAGTTCGACCGCATCCTCGAGGAGGAAAGCGAGCGCGCGTCGCGCTTCGGCCGGCCGGTGGCCCTCGTGCTGGTCGACATCGATCATTTCAAGCGCGTCAACGACACGCACGGTCACCAGGCCGGGGACGACGTGCTGCGCGAGGTGGCCCGGCGGCTGGGCGCCCTGATGCGCTCGGTGGACCGGGTGACGCGTTTTGGCGGGGAGGAGTTTGCGCTCGTCGTGATGGAAATGGACCGGACGACGGCGCTGGAGACGGCGCGACGGATCTGCGCGGAAATGCGCCGCACGCCCATCCGGGCCGGGAACATCGAACTGTCCGTGACGGTGAGCGCGGGCGTGGCGGTGATGCCGGGCGACGCGGTCGACGGAAAATCCCTCGTGGCCGCGGCCGACAAGGCGCTCTACGCGGCCAAGGCCGGCGGCCGCAACCGGGCGCTGGCCTTCGGGGACCTGTAGGAGCGCGCGACGCGCCTTATCCTCAGTTCCGCTGTTGGATTTGTGCCACGGAGACGCAAAGAGCAGCGGGCAGATATTTTATTAAGCCGACCGGGCCAAAGGGACTTTCACCTGTGGTGTGAAACGCGTTTTTGCCCCGGTTGCCGGTTTGTCCCCAGTGCTCCTTGTACCTTGGCGGTTAACGGCGCTTTTTGGGGTTATTGGTGGCGCGGCCCGAGTTTCACGCTCCAGCCCGCGGGATAAATTGGAATTGATCCCCCTTCACCTCTTTCGAGGACATCCGCGTAACGCGCCCAGTGAAAATCAATCACGGGCGGCATGCGGAAATATGGGATATTCCTTGCCGCGATCAGGATCAGGACTGCGGCCGGCAGCGCCCTCCGCCAGGTGGAGTTCCCGAGTGCGATGATCAGGATCCACAAGGTTACCGTCAGCGGCAGGAATAGATAGCGCTGGCAGATGGGCGGTGAGAACAACATGTACTCCCAGTACCGGCACCGCAGCACGGTGGCCGCCACGACGACGATGGCGACGCCTGCGAGCATCAGCCGGGTGCCCCGGTACTTGGCCGGCACCGGAATCAGGACGATCAGCAGCAGCCATGTCGCCAACGCATAATATTCCCATGGGGAGAACGATGTCCCGCTGACCAGGGGCAGGTAACCTGCGAGTTGCCCGCCGATGCGATAACCCAAGCCCGCCAGCGCGGGTAATGCATGGGAATGCCAGAAAGTCTCGGTGGGCGGCAGTGGAGGATACGCCACGTTGAAATGGTATTGTACCAGGCCGACCGCCACCGCCACCGCCGCGGTCGCGATCGCGCCACCGGTCCGGGCGCGCCAGGCCCGATAAGCGAGGAACGGCGAAAGCAGGAGCGCCCAAGGGCCGGATAGTCCGAAAACCACCACCGCCAGGATATCCCTGGCCAGTTCGCCCCGGTTGCGGGCGGGGGCGCTGATGCTGACGAGCACGAGGAACACCGCGCCCCACCATTGGATATTCACCGCGAACGCCGTGATTTCATCCATGTTCGGCACCATCACGACCGCCAGGGCGCACCAGTACGGCAAGGGCAGGGCACTGCGCGGCGACGCGGCTTTAATGACGGTCGCAACGAGGACGAGCAGGGCGCAGCAGCCGTAGACGCGCGGAGTCCAGGCCAGCGGAAACCACATGGCGAACCCCGCGACCAATCGCGGCATCAGGTGCAGGTAGCCGGCATACGGCATGAGCACCGCTTTCCAGCCGTATGTCCATTGCCCGAGAAAAAACACGACGCCGTCCTCGACCATCATTTGCGGCGCGAGAAAAATGCTGGGACGCCTGAAATACGTGATGCTAAGGGCGGCAAAAGCCAGGGCGGCGCCTGCCAACCGGCGGGACGGCGTGGCCGATTGTGCCTGGCCCCGTCGCGTCCAGGCCAGCCGGGCGAGAATGAGCCCGGTCACGGCGAGCATCAGGGCTCCGCCCCGCTGCACGGCAAAATTCCCGGCCTGAAGTTTCCTGCTCGCCGCGGAATCATCCGGCAGATCGACGGGATGCCTGAGCCTCAGTTGCGTGAAGGAATCAAACGCACCCTTGGGAGGCACGATCCTGACCGTGTCGCCCTCGACCGTGAGGGAGTCGATCTGCTGCACCGGAATAAAATCAGCGGGTTCGAACTGGTACAGCAGCCGGCCTTCCTCGTCACGGATCCGGGCGTTTTTCCAGGATGAAACCTGGTCGTTTTCCGTGGGGTCGAAGCGCAAGCCGTAGAGCTTCCCGGCCGGCAGGGTGAAAGTGAGTTCGACCGGGCCGCCGAGCGAGGGGATGATGGCCTGGCGCGAAGATTGATCGGGAAAGATGCCGTTGCCGAAATCGACAAACACCTCCGCGGTGGTGGGCAGGGCGGTCGCCCCCATGATCGAAAACGTGTTTGGCCGCCGGCCGGCCTGGGGGATGATCGTCGGAAAAAGCAGACTCAGGACGTTGAAGCCGACGCCGACCATCAGGATGGCCAGCAGGTGCGACTTGGAACTCGGCGGCGGGCCCATGGGATCGTGGCGTGTCAGTCTGCCGTCGCGGGACCTGCCGAAGACTTCATCCCGACGCCGGAGCACTTGATGGAGTTTTCGGTCGCGACCGATTTAATGTAACACGCGACATGGGCCTGGGACTTGCCGGCGACATCGAAATGCCGCACCGAGGTACCCCTTGGAAGGTGAGCAGGCTTGTGCAGCGCACCGCGCTCCAAACCGCGGCCCGACAAGGCGGCGAATCCGATGGTTCGGTGCAGGAGTAAGACCATGTCGACCGAAACGAGGGCATGCGGTGGGGAACAGGAGTCAAGCCTCGCGGTGGGCTGCGCTCCGCCAGACAAGAGCGCCCGCGAAAACCGCGTTGAGCCAGAGCCATGCCGTTGAATTCCGTTTTGGCAGGCACAGGAAGAAAACCGTTTGGTGGTTTGACGTAGGAGCCTGCTTGCCCGTTCGACAAGCTCAGGGCTCCGAGCCGGTCGAGGAGCAGGCGATTTTACCTCGGTCCAACCCGCTGATCGCCTGCAATACCAACGGCTCTAAAAAAATGGACTTTCGCAGCCCGGGTGTCCGTGGGTAGGGGGAGGCGTCCCTGCCGAGCCGCGGCTCACCGGGACGGTTCGCCCTACCTATCGTCCAAAAGTTAATGGACGTTGGTATAAGCAGGCTCCTGCCACGGAACGATTCCGGCTGAGCCGGAAAAATTCAGCCGGATTTTTCCGCGGATAGCACGGATAAGCGCGGATAGATGATTTAGGATAAAATCTCGATCACCCTAAGCCACACAACCCGGTGGGGATTGGAACTGTCTTACGAATCCCTGATTTTGACTCTGAAATATCCGCGTCCATCAGTGTCATCCGCGGTTTCCTACCGCATGATTCCGGCTGAGACACGGGCAAGAGACTGGCTACCCGGCCCGGCAGACGCAGACGATGTCGTGCGAAGTCAGCGGTGATTGCCTGTCGGTGACCCGTCTTTCAGGATGATTCTTCGCCTCGCCCGACGGAGGAAAGAAGCTTTGAGTCGACGGATGGATCGCGTGATTCACGTTCTCACCGGGTGCACGGCTGTCGGCAAGACGGAGTGGGCACTGCGGTGGGCGGAAGCGCGCGGGGCGGAAATTGTTTCCTGCGATTCGCTGCTGTTTTACCGCGGGATGGATCTGGGCACGGCCAAGCCGACCGCAGCGGAGCGGATGCGGGTGCGGCACCATCTGATCGACACGCTCGGCCTGGCGGAACGCATGGACGTCGCCCGCTACGTGGCCGAGGCGAAGCGGGCGGTGGCGGAGATTGCGGCACGAGGCCGTCCGGTCCTGGTGACGGGCGGCAGCGGTTTTTATCTCAAGGCCTTTTTCGCCCCGGTCGCGGATGACGTGGCGGTGACGCCGGAGATTCGCGCGGCCGCAGCCCAGCTCGGCCTCGCGGAGGCGGTCGGGAAGTTGCGGCAGTTGAATCCCGACGGACTTGGCGGGCTGGACCTGGCAAACCCCCGCCGGGTTTACCGGGCGCTGGAGCGCTGCCTTGCTTCCGGCCGGACCCTGGTGCAACTCACGGCCGACTTCAGGAATCAGCCCGCGCCATTCGCTGGCTGGGAATCCCGCCTCACCGTGCTGGACCGGCCGCCGGACGAACTGGCGCGACGGATCGAAACACGGGTGGATGCGATGCTGGAGGCCGGTCTGCTGGACGAAGTCCGACGGCTGCTGGCGGCGGGGCTCAAGGACAATCCCAGTGCGGCCGGGGCCATCGGCTACCGCGAGGCGATCGACGTGCTCGAAGGCAGCCGACCCGAATCGGGATTGCGGAACGAGATCGTGAAAAACACCCGTGCGTTGGTGAAGAAACAGCGCACATGGTTCCGGATGCAGTTGCCGTCGCACCGGCTGGTGATGGCGGAGACGGCAAGGATGGATGAGCTGTTTGCGGGCTGAGCCGGAGTCAGACTCATTGAGGTGGAACGCGACCTCCCGCCGTCGCCAAGGCTATGGCAGACAGCAATGGCTTCGCGAGGGCGCCGTAGGCTTGGCGTAGGTGGCCGAGCGCGTTTGGTTTGCGACGACTCGATCCGCCGCCCGGCGGTCGGCGGCCACCTTCTAAAGCAAGGCTTCCACTACAGAGGCGGTGAGTTCCGGGCCGGCCCCGGACTTACTTCTGGTCCAGCACCACGTTGTATTTCGCGAGCGAGGTGCCCTCGAGCTGGTGCAGGTTGGAAATGGCGTTGAACAGGTTGATGCGGGCCTGGAGCTCCTGCACCCGCACGGCCTCGAGATCCTGCTGCGCCTGGAGCACCTGCCGGCTGGTCGCGAGGCCGGCGTCAAACTGGGCCTTGGTGAGGTCGTAATTCTTCATGCTCAGCTGGGTGGACTGGGCTGAGATCTCGACGCTGGTCAGGTTGGCCTGGACCGCGCGGACGGCCGAGCGGACGCTGACAAGGAGGTTCTGTTCGAACTGGGCGAGGGTGACCTTTTGCTGCTCGAGATTGTCCAGCGCCGTGCGGTAACGCGCACGATCGGCGTGCATCCCCCAAGGCATCGAATAAACGAGCCCCAGGCTCCAGTTGTTGCCGTGATGATTGGGCAGGGACGCGATCACGTCGGAGTAGGACGCATCTGTTGCATTGTAGCCGAGGGCACCCGTGAGGTTGAGGGTGGGCAGGCGATTCTGCTTCGCGGTCGCGGCCGAGATCTCGAGCTGCTTGATGGTGGCCTGCTGAGACGCGTAGCCCGGGGAGTTGTTCAAGGCCAGGGTATAGGACGCGTCAAACGAAGGGATGTTTTGCTCCTGCGGCAGGTTGGCAAAACTGACGTCCCCGATGCCGGTGGTGAAGTCGGTCGGCCCGATGACGTTCAGGAGCGTGTCCTGGGCGTTCTGCACCGTGTTGGCGGCCTGGACGACGCTGTTGCGCGCGGTCTGCACGCCGACCTGGGCGGTGAAGACATCGAGATCGGTGCCGGTCCCGACATTCTTCTTGGCCAGGTTCTCGTCATAGAGCGTCTGGGCGAGCTCGAGGCTGTGCTGGAGCACGCGGAGATTCTCGCGGGCATAGACGAGACTGTAATAGGCCGACTCCGTCTGCTGGATGGTCGAGAGGACGCTGGTGCGGTAATTAAGGTTGGCGATGTCGACGCCCAGCTTGGCGGTGTTGATCGGCGCGCGGGCGACCGTGGAGCCGAAATTCTTTAGTAGCGGTTGGCTGACGCTCAACGAAGCTGTGTCGCCAAAGATGGGGTTAAACAAAAAGTTGGCCGAATTTGATGCCTGACGGCTGAGGTTGGTGGTGAGGGTTACTGTCCCGTTGGTCTGGGGGATCGCTTGGGAGACAGATAGCTGAGTGGTCGTACTGTCGGTCCGCTGGCCAGAGCTGGTTGACGTTCCATCGAGCTTGCTGGTCGTCGCCGCGGCTTGTGTCAGGACCCGGGAACTGGAAGCCCCGAGGGTCGGATCAAAATTGGCATTGGCGATGACCAGCGATTCGCGGGCGGTGGCGACCGAGTAGCCCGAGATTGCCAGGTTGAAATTCTTCTTCACCGCGCGCGCGATGCATTCCTGCAGGGTCAGCGGCGCCGTGCCGGTCGGCAGGTTCGGAGCCGCGGCCGGCTGGGCCCGGGCGACCAGCCCGATGGCGAGCAACCCGAGGACAATCGATTGAAATGACGTGCGAGCGGATGAGCGGAGCATATGGATGGGGAAAGCGATCAAAGTCAGTACACAGCGGCAGGGTAAAAAGCTACAGCTTTTCAGGGTCGCTGTAGGCAGGGGGCCTCATGATCGAATGAAGCCCGGTCTGCTGACCGGAGATGACGGACACGGACGCGGAAAGTTGCGTTGAATTCGCGGGTTGCGCAGCAAATACCCCGGGCATTTGCCACCGTGGGATCCGGGCGATTCCCCCGGGAATGTAAGAAACCCACGGTGGTGGATGTCCGTTCCACGGTTGTCGTTGATCATGCGACCGAACCTGGTGCGACCGCATCGACGGCCGGGACATCGGCTACGGGTTGGCCGGTTCCGATTGCTTCAGCTCCTGCGCGACGAGGTCCTGCAGGTAGGAGTCGGTGTTGAAACGGGAAATGGAGCTGGCGAGCTGGGCGCGGGCGCCCTGATAGGCCGGGCCGGACTCGGCGAGGTCGGGGACTTTCTTGTCGGCCACATAGACGAGGACGCCCTTGTCCTGGGCAACGACCATCTCGGACACCTGGCCCTTGTCGAGGCGTTCGAGCGAACCAAGGACCGAATAATCGACGTCCTGCGGAGGCTGGCGCAGGGTGAAGGGTGCGACGGACTTGGTCTCAATCTTGACGCCGGAGGCGGCGGCGGCCGCGGCTTTCTCGAAGGTGTCGCCGGCCTTCAGCCGGGCCTCGATCTGGCTGCGGATGACCTTGCCGAGTTCGACGAACATCCGGCGCTTTTCACCCTCGATATAGTCGGCGGAAACCTTGTCGCGCACCTCGGCGAAGGCCGGCTTGCGGGCGGGCAGCGTCTCCTGCCAGAACAGGACGACCGCGCCGGTGGGGGAAGTCAGCGCGTCCGAATAAAAGCGGTCCTTGTCCAGCTTGAACGCCGCCTCGGCGATCTGCGGCGAACCGCCGAGCTCAGCGGGGCCGGCTTCGCGGGTGAAAGGCGCGAGGGGCTTGCGGGTCTGCTTGCCCGCGGCGAGCAGGGCGTCGACCGCGGGGCCGGCGGTCACCTTGCCGTCGAACAGGGCGTAGGCCAGGTCGGACGCGGCCTTGACGGCGAGGCGCTGGGCGCGCTCGAACTTGAGCGCCGCTTCGACCTGTGGGCGCACCGCCGCAAAATCGGCGGCGGGATCGGGCTTTGCGTCCTTGGCTGGCGCGGCGGCCTTGGGGTCGGCTGGCTTGGGGAAGCGGGCGGGATTGGCGTCGTAGTAGGCCTTCACGTCGGCATCGGTCACGCTGACCTGGCTGGCGTAGGCGGCGGCGGGAAAGTCCACGTAGGTCGCGCTGACCCGCGGGGGAATTTCATAACGAAACGCGTTTTCCGTGAAAAATTTCGTGAGGTCGGCCTCGGTCGGCTTGATTGAAGGGGAGTAGGCGGCGTAGTCGGCAGTGGCGACGCCGATGGTCCAGGTGGAGTCACCCTGGACGAGCTGGGACTTGACGTCCGCGGGGAGCACGTAGCCGGGTCCGCCGAGGAGCTGCTCGACGCGGGTGGCGCGCCAGTCGTCGGCGAGCACGCGGCTGACATCGGCCTCGGTGAGGCGCGGATTGGTCTTCAGCGAATCGCGGAAGGTGGCGTAGCGCTTGGCATCGAACTGGCCGTCGTCGCCCGCGAAGGCCCGCAGGGTCTTGACCATGCCGGCGAGTTCATCGGCGGTGGGCGCGGGCACGTGCAGTTCGTCGGCCATATGGAGCGCGGCGAAGCGTTGCAGCGCGTACTGCTGCAGCTGGTCGTTCTCGAGGCCCATGTAGCCGGCCTGGAGATTGACGCTGAGGGCGGCGTCGCCGGCGATACGGGACTGGTCCTCCTGCGAGGCGAGGTTGAGGCCGAAGAAAGGACGGGTCTGCACCTGGTGGTCGGCCCGGCCGATGCCGGAGGAGGGGGCGTAGGTGACGACGAACGAAATGATGAGGAGGCCCAGCAGCACGGCGAAGATCGTGCGGAAGTGGTGCTGGAAGGTGCGCTGGATCCAGGAGATCATGGGGAGAAACCGGCGACGGTAGGTGTCGCGTACGGCGGGTGGCAAGGGCGAAGTGGGTCGGGGTACAGGATCCTTTTCAAAGGCGAAGGCTTTCAATCACCTCTCGCGCTGCGAGTCGTTTCCGCCAACCTTCACGCCGCCATGCAGACCGACCTCAAACGCCTATCCATTGACGACGTGGTGCTGGATTGGGGTTTAGCTGAGACCAAAACGAGGCTACTTAACCTTGGAGTCTCGCAGGACATCGTGAACCGCGTTCTTGCACGAAACCAAACTCCTGCCGATTCCGAGATTATCAGAAACGCAATCCGCCTCCATCGCGGCGAATTTCTGGGCCACTTCATCAAAAACCCTCTTCAATGGTACGAGGCTCGATTTGACCTTTCCGAAGTGCGTCAGGTTTACCTGAACAGGTTCTTTCAAGGTAGCAGCAATCCCTACCGTGCCCTCACCAATTTAGAGCAATTGGCTCGTGCCGATGAGCGTTACCAAATCCCGAACTATGACCTTAAGAAGGAGATTGGACGACCAGTCTTTGTGGCGCTCACCCTATCAGGGCCATGGCAAATCTTGGAAGGTACGCACCGTTGCTGCACGAGGATTCTGCGGGATGACAAAGCGCCGGACCCGAATCATGTCGTGCCAACTAGGCGAATTTGAGTGCCCGAGCCTGACCTATTGTCGTGACCGACCATCAATCCATTAAATTTGACGAGAAGGGCTGCGTTGCCCGCTGTCTTATCAAACTCACCAATTCTGAAGCCACTCGGATCAACAAAAGGGAATTCTGCGCGAAATTTGAGGGCTACTTTGTCGATAAAGACGAAAACTACGGAAATCTCACGAATGAGAGAGTTGCGGTCGTTACAACAATTCTTAAACCGCTCTAGTTGGGTCGGAGCGAGAACGAGAAAGAGAACGAATAACGAGAACGATTCGGGGACTGCGGAAGGGGAAACCGGCCATGACCGGGGGCCGGGCACTTAGGACGCCCCGACCGTGCGGAACGGCGGGCGGGACTCGTCGAACGGGTTTTCCTGGAGCAGTTCCTCCAGCGATTTCTGGAAAAACGCCTGTTCGCCGAGCTGCTGCAGGGCCTCGTTGTAGCGGTGGAGGATCGGGTCGATGCGCTCGAGGGTGTCCCCGATCGGATCCTCGCCGAGGTTGTCGTCGAGCGTCTTGAACTCGAACAGCGTGATGCGGTTGAGCGGCCGCGACGGCTGGTAGCGGCAGTCGGCCTCGGAATCGTCGCCGTCGCCCGCCGGGACGGGACTGACGAGCTTCATCGCGACTAGCCGGCCGAGGCACTCGTTGAGGATCTGCGTGGGCACCTTGATCATCATGCTGAGCTGCAGGGCGGACACCGGAGGCAGGCAGGCCTGGAAGCGGCGGCAAATCGTGAGGAGGACCACGAGGAGCAGGCGCTCGCGCATGGCCTCGGTCAGCCGGCCCCAAGCGGACTGGCTGTTGCGGAAATGGACGTTCTGGACGGCATAGCTGATGATGCCGCCGATCAGCACGTACAGCCAGAAGACATACAGGCCGATCATCAGCACCGGCACGACCCCGAGCGATCCGTACAGGCTCTGGGTGAGCATCACGCGCCGCACGTAGAAGAGGGCGACGAAATTGTTCAGCATGAGCAGGGTCGCCACCACGACCGCGCCGCTGAAAGCGGCGCGCCAGAATACGCGGGTGTTGGGAATCACGCGGTAGAAGATGGTGAGCAGGCCGACGAGCAGCGTGAGCGACGCCGCCGGCAGCGACCAGCTGAGGACGCGGAGCAACTCGGCCCCGTAGGGCAGGCGGACCGACAGCTTTTCCATGAAGACGTTCACGAAGGCGCTCGCGCCGAGCAGGGTGATCGCGGCAAAGAACAGCACCGCGCCGAGCGTGAGGATCGTCCAGTAGAACACCACCCGCATGACAAGGGAGCGGCCGGCGTGCACGCCCCAGATCTCGTTGAACGCGTCCTCGACCGTCTTGAACAGCAGCAGGACGATGAGGATCAGCGACAGCGCGCCGAACACCCCAGCCGAGCCCGAGCGGGCGCCGGTGATGAAGCCGTTGATGAGGTCCACGAGCTTGGGACTCGGCGCCAGCGTGACCCCCGTGCGGGCGGCATCGGCCGCGGCCTGCGCGATCGCGCCGTGCTGGGCCTCGAGGGTGTTGACCTGCGGGGCGAGGAAGTGAAGCAGCTCGCTGAGCTTGTCGGCGACGAGGTGCGGGTTCTCGTTGTTGCCGAGCACAAATCCGCCGACGAGCACGGCGATGGCGACGAGCGGGCCCAGGCCGAGGAGCGTGCTGAAGCTGAGCGCGGCGGCACGGCTGGCGGCCCGGGTCTCGAAGAATACCGTCCAGGTGATCGACACCACCCGCAGCACCGCGAAGCACCAGCCGCGGGGCGACCGGTCCCTCAGGTGGGCCGGTTGCCAGATCTCCCGGTGGTAATGCCGGACGGATTTTTTCCAGGCTTCAGCCAGCCGCGAGAACATGGGGCAGGGGCGCGTCCAAGGCGCCGGCGGCGTTCAGGACGTGAGGGCCAGCCAGGCAAAGCCGCCCATGCCGACCAGCGAGAGGCCCGCCGCGATGAAGATCGGCACGTAGCTGACGAAGATGGTGCTGATGTAGAGACCGACCGAGCCCGCGATCAGCGCCAACAGGGACGCGTGCATTCCGCCCTGGGTCCAGAAAATGAGCCCGATAAAACCCAGGCCGAGCGCCGCCCGGAAACGGACAAAGGGATAAAAGCTCACGACGCCAAGGATCAGCATCAGCGCGAGCACCACATCGATGCCGCCGAGGACGACCAGGGGGTGCTCGAGGAGTTGGGCCGGCTGCATCTTCGTCAGGATGTCGGCCACGGGGAGGATTTCACCCGCGGCCGCGAGCACCAGGCCGAGGATGGCGGACCACATGCCGATCTTGGCGCAACGGGCCATGGCGATGGCCGGGTCGGACTTGTCCTTGGTGTCGGCGGTCCGGCCCTCGGCCGCCGCGAGCATGTCGTTGACCGAGATGGGCGCCGCACTGTCAGTTTCCTTGTTGAGGGTCGCGACCTTGGTGTCGCGCTTGATCACGAGTTTCTTCTTTTCCGGAAAGACCGCGGCCTTGACCTCCACGTTGGCCCCGACGGCCACCCATTCCTCCGTGGTGGCGTCGTAGTACAGGGTTTCCGGCGTCACCTGGCCGGCCTCGGCCAGCGATGCGACCTGGTCCAGGCTGAACGGACCGCGGGCCTCGGTTTCCGTCTCGCTGCGGATGTAGAATTCCTGGGGGACCATAAGGCGCGAATCTGCAAGTGGGGCAGGGGAGCGGCAAGCGTTTTGTCGCGGCAGCTCGGGCGGGCCGCTGGGAATCTTTCTCTATATTCTTTCTCTTTCCTCTTTCTCTCCGGAGGCCTGACGAAAGATAAAGAGAAAGAGGAAAGAGAAAGAACCGACAGCTCCAAGAGCGCGAGCAAGCTCACGGCCTGCGCAAGAACGAAACTGACCCGCTGCCAAATATCAGGAGGACGTGTGGGCGGATCGCGGTGACTCCCATGCCGGCCGCCAATTCACATACGCGTGAGTGTCCGCAGTCCCAGGAGTTCGAGGCCGGTCTCGAGCACCAGCAGCGTGCGGGAACAGAGCAGCAGGCGGCGGGCACGCACGGACGGGTCGTCGACATTCACCTTGTCCGCATTGTAGAAAGAACTGAATTCGCCGGCGAGTTCGTAGAGATAGAGGCTGAGGAAATGCGGCCGCAGGGTCTCGGTCGCGAGCCGCACGGCGTCCGCGAATTTCACCACCTTCCGGGAGAGCGCCAGTTCCGCGGGGGATTCGGGCGCGCCGGCGGCCTGCTCGGTGCCGGCCGCGCCGGGTGTCAGGTTGTTCTTCCGGAAGATCGAGTGGATGCGGGCGATGGCGTACAGCAGGTAGGCCGCCGTGTTGCCCTCGAGGGAGATCATCTTGTCCCACGAGAAAACGTAGTCGCTGGAGCGGTTCTGCGACAGGTCGGCATATTGGACCGAGCCGACGCCCACGACCGCGGCAATGGCCCGGCGCTCGGCCTCGGGGAAATCCGGGCTCTTGGAACTGACCAGCTCATAGGCGCGGTCGGCCGCCTCGGTCAGAAGATCCTTAAGCTTGATGTTCTCGCCGCTGCGGGTCTTGAGCGGCTTGCCGTTCTCGCCGAGGACCGTGCCAAAATCGACATAGTCGAGGCGCGGCGGCGTCCGGTTGGTGGCCGCGAACCATTTGTTGGCGGTCATGAAAAGCTGCTCGAAATGATCGCGCTGGCGGGTGTCGACGACGTAGACCGCGACGTCCGCCTTGAGCTCGTCCCGGCGGTACAGGATCGTGGCGAGATCGGTCGACGCGTAGTTCGCGGCCCCGTCCGACTTGCGGACGATGAACGGCTGCTCCTTGAACCGCGGGTGATCGGGGTGAAACACCACCAGCGCGCCCTGGCTCTCCACGGCGAGGCCGCAGGTGGTGAGCTCGCGGTAAATGCGGTCGACCTTGTCGTTGTAGAAGCTCTCGCCGAGCGTGAGATCGAAGCGGATGCCGAGCTGGTCGTAGATCTGCTGGAAGGCGGCGAGGCTTACCTCGTTGATTTTCCTCCAGACGGCGAGGTTCTCGGCGTCGCCGGCCTGGAGTTTCACGAGTTCGGCACGGGCGGCATCCATCACGGCGACGTCGGCGTCGGCGGCGTTGTTGCCAGCCTTGTAGAGGCGCTCGAACTCCTCGATCGGGTCGCGGGCGAGCTCGAGGGTGTTGAGCTCGCGCTTGTAGGCCCAGATGAGCTTGCCGAACTGGGTGCCCCAGTCGCCAATGTGGTTGTCGCGGATCACCCGGGCGCCCCCGAACCCGGCGAGCCGGCTGATCGCCTCACCGATCACGGCGGAGCGCAGGTGGCCGACGTGCATCTGCTTGGCGGTGTTGGGCGAGCTGTAGTCGACCACCCAGGTCTGGCCGCGGATCGGCGAGACGGCGGCCGCGCCGGCGGCCAGGGACTCGCGCGTGGCGTACGTGCGCATCCAGGCCAGGAGGGCGGCGGGTTGGAGCGTGAAATTGATGAAGCCGGGGCCGGCGATGGCAACGGTGTAGGCTGCCGCCACGTCGGGAGGCAGTGCCGCGACGAGTTTCTCGGCGACCGCGCGCGGATTTAGTTTGCGGGCCTTGGCGTAGCCCAGGACCCCGTTGGCCTGGAAGTCGCCGTGCCGCGGGTCGGCGGTGCGCACCTCGGGCACGAAGGCCGCCGCTTCCAGGCCGGCGGAGGCGGCGGCGGACTTGAGGGCCGCTTCCAAGTCGGTGGCGAGGTTGAACGAAACGTGCATCGGGTCACTTCATCGCCGACCCCGCCCGCCGGGCAAGCGCGGAGTTCGATATCATCTTGGCACTGTTATGGCTGACATGCGCATAATAAGCCATGGCTTCACACTGGATCGACATCATCGAGATGCTGCTTCGCTGGCTGCACATTATCGCGGGCATCGCGTGGATCGGCTCTTCGTTTTATTTCATCTGGCTCGACAACACCCTGGAGCCGCCGGAGCCCGGATCGGAGAATGCGAAGAAGGGTGTCGCCGGCGAACTCTGGGCCGTGCACGGCGGCGGGTTCTACAACCCGCAGAAATACGCGGTGGCCCCGGCCTCGCTGCCGGCGAACCTGCACTGGTTCAAGTGGGAGGCCTATTACACATGGATGTCGGGCACGGCTTTGCTCGTGGTCGTGTACTGGCTGAAGGCGCAGGTGATGATGGTGGACCCGACCGTGGCGGTTTTGAGCACCTGGCAGGCTGTCGGAATCGGCGCGGCGAGCATGGTCGGATCGTGGCTGATTTACGATGCGCTCTGCCGGTCTCCCTTGGGGAAGCGCGACGGGCTGCTCGGCGCGGTCGTGTTTGTGCTCCTTTCGGTCCTCGCCTGGGGCCTCGCGCACGAGTTGGGAGGGCGGGCCGCCTACATCCAGGTGGGAACTTCCATCGGCACCATCATGGCGGCCAACGTGTTTTTCGTGATCATCCCCAGCCAGAAGAAGATGGTCGACGCCATGCGGGCCGGGCTGAAGCCCGATCCGCTCGACGGAAAGCGAGGCAAGCAGCGCAGCGTCCACAACAACTATTTCACCCTGCCGGTGCTGTTCATCATGATCAGCAACCACTACGCCACGACGTATTCGCACCCCTACAACTGGGCAATCCTGATCCTGATGTCGGCGGCGGGGGTATCGATCCGGCATTTTTTCAATCTCCGCCACAAAGGGGTGCTGGCCTGGCAGTACCCCGCCATTGGAGCCGTCCTCCTTCTCACGGTCGGCTGGTGGACCACGCCGCACCTCGCGCCGTTGCCGAAGGTGGACGGCCCGGTGACCTTTGACCAGGTGCGGGCGATCGTGGGCCAACGCTGTGTCACCTGCCATTCAACCGTGCCGACGTTCACGGGCATCACCCAGGCTCCGGCCGGCGTGCTGCTGAACTCACCCGCCGCCATCGCGCAGAATGCCCAGCGCCTGTACCAGCAGGTCGTGGTCACCCGGATCATGCCGCTCGGCAATGTCACGCATATCACCGACTACGAACGGGCGGTGGTGGCGGCGTGGATCGCCGCCGGGGCGCCGACCAAATAACCGCGCGCCGGAGTCAGCCGATCGCGCCGCTCAGAAGGCGCGCTCCCGCCCAAGCCCGGCGGATTAGGGATAATCCGCCCTACCTGCAGACACCTTTTTCCACGCCTTCCCAGAGGGGAACCGGGGCCGGAGGTGGGCAGTTTTGGCTCGACTTCATCTGGGGAGTCGTTTGGCTCACAAACTTTTCCGCCTGCGGGCATTGGCCCGTGTTCTCCTCACGCTACGCACAAAACCACCCATGAGCAGCAAACGTAACATTCCGACCCGTCGTTTCATTAAGCCGACTTTCGAGTTCCTGATCGAAAAAAAGCGCGACGGTGGCGAGTTCACCCAAGAGGAAATCCGCTATATCATCGATAGCACCCTTGATGGCGAAATGCCTCAGCACCAACTTGCTGCGTTGGCCATGGCGATCTACTTCTCGGGCATGTCGGCCCAGGAAACGGCGGATTTGACGGAGGAAATGATGCTTTCCGGCGAGGTGATTGACCTCTCCCACATCGCCAAGCCCAAGATCGACAAATACTCGACCGGTGGGGTGGGCGACAAGACCTCCCTCGTCCTGGTCCCGCTGGCAATGGCCTCCGGCGTTGTGGTTCCGATGATGTGCGGCGTCGAGCACGACTACGTGATCAACACGCTCGAGAAACTCGCCTCCATCCCGGGCTTCAAGAGCCAGCAGACCAACGAGCAGTTCGCCAGCCAGCTCGCCCGCATCGGCGGCGCGATCATCGAGCAGACCGAGGATCTCGCCCCGGCCGATGCCAAGATTTACGAGCTCCGCAAGGAGACCGGCACCATTCCCAGCCTCCCGCT
>Ga0265319_1000164_pt1 | contig 50417 bp, 42 predicted proteins | sample 4824metaG_FD_192443 | JGI IMG/M metagenome (GOLD analysis project Ga0265319, IMG submission 192443) | Rhizosphere microbial communities from Carex aquatilis grown in University of Washington, Seatle, WA, United States - 4-8-24 metaG | ecosystem: Host-associated > Plants > Roots > Rhizosphere >...
GAAACCTCGTAGATTCACAATGCATGATTGTCATGGATTCTTCACTTCGCTTCGCTCCGTTTCCCGAAGGGATCCCTTTGGGACAGAATGACATTTATTGGAGTTTTTGAGATAGCTTCTAGTTGCTGTTGCGGAAAAGATTGATTCATCCACTAAGAGCACGAAGTGCACAAAGAAAACGGATGAACTCTTATAAAACGAATCTAAACCATCGCGCTGCTTTGTGTTCTTAGTGGATGTTAACAAACGCGTAACGTGAGCACTAACGATACAGCTCTGAAGGTCACGGAACTTTTGGTCTCGTTCAGATGTCATACATGATGGAAAAGAAAAATGGCGGCTCAGAATACTTTTCAAAAACATGTTGGAAGTGATCCAATGAACGACTTTCGTCTTCCCGGCAAGACTCATATCGGGTACGTCCACCTGAAGGTATCGGACCTCAACCGCTCTCTTCGTTTTTACGAGACTCTTTTGGGACTGAAACGAGCGATTGATCTTGAAGGCACAATGGTTCTCTCTGCTTCCGGAAAAAGTCCGTACCTTGTACTCTTAACGGAGCACCCCGGCGCTCGTCCGAAACCTGAGAGGTCGTCCGGTTTGTATCACGTCGCGATCCGGTTTCCAAACCGGCGTGAGCTCGCGAAAGCCTTCCGTCGGCTTTATGCACACAATGCCGCGTTTCATGGATTTGCCGACCACCTGGTCAGTGAAGCGATATATCTTGCCGACCCGGACGGGAACGGCATTGAATTATACGTGGACCGGCCGCGCAAGGAATGGGTGATGCAGGAAAACCAGATTCAGATGGCGACTCTTCCGCTGGACGTCGACAATCTCCTGAGTGAGTTACGCGAGGACGATTCCGAGACGGACGCTATCGATTCGAACACCGATATCGGGCATGTGCATCTGAATGTTTCAGATTTACATGCCGCCGGCGAATTTTATCACTTACTTCTCGGCTTTGATATAACACAGCGGTCATACCCCGGCGCGCTTTTTTTATCCGCGGGCGGTTATCATCATCATATCGGCGTGAATACCTGGGCGGGACGGGGTGTACCTCCTCCTCCTTCCGATGCCGCCGGGTTGTTGAGTTTTGGAATTTCTCTCCCCGATCAACAAGCTGTAAATACTATTGCGCAGAAGTTTGAAGAACGAGGCGCTCGGTTTGAAATCAAAAAGCATGAAATTCTCGACACAGAAATTCTGCGGGTCAAAAGCCCGGATGCAACGGATGTTGAATTTTTCAGCAAATCGCCTGCGTCATGAGCTGAAAAACAACGATCAGTGGCGTTCAATCAATCGTTGTTTCATTCTAAAATTCCTCATTTGACCTTCCTCGGTTGCTGATTTTGGCTCTTTTCAGGCGATTATTCCACTTCTCAACATTTTTCCGAAAAGTTGGAAATTTGTTTTTTTCTTGTCCGAAAAAGTGTTACTATGGAAGCAGGAATTCTGAATCCAGCCGTCGGAATACGGAGTATATTGTAGGCAGAATTGTAGGATCAAATCAGCACTAACAGTGATTAATGGGCGCGTTGCATTCAAAATATAGCCGTGTGTTTGATCTTCTTCCGGAACTTATTTTTGTCCTCGACAAGAAAGGGACAATACTTGACTACAATGCAAGTGTGTCCAGGCATTTGTTGGAGGGAAATAAAGAACAATCGCTCCATTCCATATTCGATTTATTGAGGGGGGGACACAAGGAAAAGTTTTCGTCCGTCCTTCACACCGTCGACACGGATGTGCATTTCCGTTCTCAATTTCATTATTCCGACATTCGCATTATGGATGTCGAATTGACTCTGAAAAAGTTCGATTCAAGCTCGCCGGAAGTCCTCGTGCTCCTTGCCAATGACATTACCGAACAGGAGAAAATGGAACTTGACCTTCTGAGGTTCTCAGAGGTCATGCAGCACACGATGAGCCCGATTCAGATCACCGACCCGCAGGGAAAAATAGTTTTTGTTAATCCTGCCTTCGAAAGAGTCAGCGGCTACACGAAAGAAGAGTTGTTAGGAAAGAACCCAAACATTCTCAACAGCCGCAAACAGGATGAGAAATACTGGAGAGAAGTGTGGAGCAATATCCTCAAGGGAAAAGAATGGGTCGGTCAAATTCAGAACCGGAGAAAGAACGGCGAATTGTTCCACACGGAGCTTGTGATCTCGCCGATCATCAACCCGTCGGGAATTGTGGTCGGGTTCTTGGGATCGCATAGAGATATTACTGAACAAAAATTATTGGAACAGCAGCTTGTCCGTTCGCAAAAGATGGAGACCTTCGGCACACTTGCAGCAGGAATCGCGCACGAAGTGGGGAATCCGTTGACGTCGATTTCATCCATCGTTCAAGTTATTCAACGGACAACGAAAGATCGCTTCGCGCAGGAGAAGCTCGAACTGGTGAAAAACCAGGTGAACCGCATCGCAAAAATTATCCGGGAGCTTGTCGATTTCTCCCGGCCGTCGGCGTACGAGGTGAAACTGGCAGACGTCAACACGATTATCCGCGACGCCATCAACATCGTCCAGTACGGGAAAAAAGTCCACGACATTACGTTTGTGATCGAGCTCGACGAGAACTTGCCGCATGTCTCCGTCGTTCACGACCAGCTTGTACAGGTATTTCTCAACATTGCGATGAATGCCGTTGATGCGTGCGAAGGGAAGCCGGGGACGATCAGGATTACAAGCCGGGTAGGTCCGGAGAACATTGAAGTCATCATCGAGGATACCGGCAAAGGAATACCCGAGATTGATTTCATAAAAATTTTCGACCCGTTTTACACGACCAAAGAAGTGGGCAAAGGGACTGGGCTCGGGTTATGGGTCAGCTATGGAATCGTGAAAAATTTCGGCGGCGACATCCGCGTTGAGAGCAAAGAAGGAAAAGGGAGTATCTTTACCGTTATCTTGCCATTGAAAGGAACTATCAATGTCTGAAAAAATCTTAATCGTTGACGACGAAGAAATAATCCGCGACTCGCTGACATTCATTCTCCGAAAAGAAGGATATGAGGTCGATGAAGCACGAAACGGAGTTCAAGCGCTGGAAAAAATTATGGCATCATCGTATGATATCGTTATCACCGACATCGAAATGCCGGAGATGCGGGGAACGGAATTGCTGGAAAAAATTTCATTGCGCTCTCCCCATACGTTTGTCATTATCATCACGGCATACGGTTCCATTGAAACGGCGATCGAAGCCCTTCGCAAAGGGGCGTATGATTACGTCCTGAAGCCGATCGAATTTGATGACCTGATCTTCCGGGTTCGCAAACTTCTGGAACACAGAAGCCTCTCGCTGGAGAATACTCTGCTCCGGAAGGAATTGAACCGCCAGTATGATTTTCACCATATTATCGGCCAAAGCCCGGCGATGAAAAAGGTTTTTCAGACGATTGAGAAAGTTGCCGCGAGCGAGGGCACCGTGCTCATTACGGGCAAGAGCGGCACCGGGAAAGAACTCGTTGCGCGGGCGATTCATTTCAACAGCAAGCGGGCGGGAAAACGTTTTGCGGCGATCAACTGCGGCGCCATTGTTGAAACCCTCGTCGAAAGCGAGCTCTTTGGGCATAAAAAGGGCTCGTTTACCGGCGCAGTGGCGGACAAGGATGGCGTGTTCAAAGTGGCAGACGGCGGAACGCTCTTGCTGGACGAAATCAGCGAGATGCCGCTCCATCTGCAGGTGAAGCTTCTGCGAGCCATCGAACAGCGTGAAATATTTCCCGTCGGTTCCAACGACGCGTTTAAATTCAATGTACGGCTGATCGCATCGACGAACAGAAACCTTCGCGAAGAAGTGGCAAACAATAAGTTCAGCGAGGACTTGTTCTACCGGTTAAACGTCGTCGAAATTCATTTGCCGTCGCTCGTTGAACGGGTGGATGACATTCCTCTTCTGGTAGGCCATTTTATTAACACGTACCGGAGCCAAATGGGGAAAAACATCAAAGGCGTTACGAACCAGGCGATGAATGTCTTGATCCATTATCAATGGAAAGGGGAAGTGCGGGAATTGCAGAACGTCATCGAACGCGCAATGATCTTTTGTGAAAACGAATATGTCGATGTCGTTCATCTCCCCGACAATATGCAGAAACTGTCCACGGCGGGAGACGCGGGGCCTTCGGGGGACAATTCCACTCTTAAAGACGCAACGCGCGGGTTCGAACGCCGGTTTATCGAAGAAACGCTGCAGCATCATGATTTCAACAAGGAACTCGCGGCGCGTGAGCTCGGCATCAGTCTTTCGTCGCTCTACCGAAAGATGGAGGAACTGAAGCTTCCCGTGAAACATTCATCATTAACGAAGGACGAGTAGAATGAAGAGCATCGCCTTTTTTGAAATGACGAAGCCGGAAGAGCATTTTTTACGGAAGCGGATGGGGAAATCTTCTGCCGTGCAGTTTTTTCCCGACCCCATTCAGGAAGTCCCGATCGGTAAATTTGCCAAGGCGGATGTGCTTTCCGTTTTCATTTATTCTCTCGTGGAAAAGGATATCATCAAGAGTTTGAAGAATCTAAAACTTATCGCAACGCGGAGCACGGGTTTTAACCATATCGATATTAACGCGGCAAAGAAGCGGGGAATTACCGTCTGCAATGTTCCGTACTACGGCGAGAATACCGTTGCCGAACATACCTTTGCACTCATCCTCTCACTCTCGCGCAATATCCACAAAGCGTACGTGCGAACGCTCCGGAATGATTTTTCACTGCAAGGATTGCAAGGGTTCGACCTCAAAGGGAAAACACTGGGCGTTATCGGCGCGGGCAGCATCGGCTTGCACGTGATCAGGATGGCGAAAGGTTTCGGGCTGAACGTCATCGCGTACGATTTGAAGCAAAATCATTTTCTAGCGGAAACGCTCGACTTCACCTACACATCGCTCGACGACCTTCTTTCACGGTCGGACATTGTTTCGTTGCACTGTCCCTCCAACGAACAGACCCACCATCTCCTGAACATGAAGAACATCGAGAAGGTAAAAAAGGGGGCGCTGTTTATTAATACCGCCCGCGGGAATCTCATTGAAACGCAGGCGCTCCATTATGCCCTGAATTCAGGAATTTTCGCCGGCGCCGGACTCGACGTGTTCGAAGGGGAAGAGATCGTGAAGGATGAAAACCAAATGTTGACCAAGAACGTCCCCGTGGAAAAACTTCATGCGCTGATTCAAAAAAATATCCTGCTCAAAATGGAAAATGTCATTCTCACTCCTCACATGGCCTTCGACAGCGTCGAAGCGGTGGAGCGTATTTTGCAGACGACGGTGGACAATATCGTTGCGTTTGAAAATAACACGCCTCAGTTTGTCGTGAATCAGGGATAACAATCGTCCGTCGCCGGTTATTTCTTCATCGCGCGCCATCGAAAAATGTCTTACTCTCTGCGGCCTACAGTGAACTCGCTGTCTTCTCTGAAAAAAATATCGTTGATTCTGTTGGTGATCGTTCTTCTTCCGGCATTGTTCTATTCCGGCTACGAGGTCAGCTCGCTCAGCACGAGCGAAGCAATGTTCGGGAAAATGTATCGCCAACAGCTCGACGTCGTATTGTTTTCAGTCAATCAATTTGCATGGGACGCAGTTTCTGCATGGGCTGGAACCCTTCAAAATGTCCTGGCCGACCGAAAGACGCGCTCGGGAGGCGAACTTCTCAAATCCGTGCATGATTTTTTGAAGCAACGGGGAACCGTACAGGCTGTTTTCGTTTGTGATACGTCACTGAAAAGCATCATCCTTGTGGAATCCAGCCGGCGCAATCCCCGCCTTGCCCGCTTTAGTGAACACAGTATCCTCTCCCAGCTTAACAGGCATAAAGAAAAACTCGACCGGCTGGTTGATCTTCAACGCGTCGAGTACAGGAAAATTGAGCCGCTTGCGTTTGCAGATTCTTCGGACAAGGAAATTCCGGTCGTGCTCGTCTTCGTTGTCAACGGCTACGGTTCAGCCCCTCGCATTGTAGGCATTGAGCTGGATGCGCGCGACTTTATTCATGATGTCCTGCTGCAAAAACTTTCCGAAGCGGCGGGAGACGAATTTATTCTCGCCGCGATCAATAAGAGAACGAACGAGATCGTTGAAACGACATCGGCCGTCCAGAGGGATGAGATCAGGCAGGACAAGTCGCTTTGGCTGTTCCCCGATTATCTGCTCGGCATCCGCATGAAAGGAAAGACAATTGATGAACTCGTGGAATCGCGGTTTTACCGCACTTTGGTAATTATCGTCCTGCTCGATATGGTCTTGCTGGCGGGGGCGTGGCTGATCTATCGAACCATTCGCCGCGAAATGCAGCTCATTCAATTGAAATCCGATTTTGTTTCGAATGTCTCGCACGAACTGCGCACTCCGCTTTCGCTCATCCGAATGTTTGCCGAGACGCTCGAAATGAAAAGGGTCAGGACCGAAACAAAGAAACTCGAGTATTATCGGACGATCATCCAGGAGTCCGAGCGGCTGACCCGGCTGGTAAATAATCTGCTGAACTTTTCCCGTATGGAAGCCGGCAAGAGAAACTATCAGCTGCTCGACGTGGATTTGAACATGCTCGTATCGCGAGTGATCGAATTCTATGCACTTCAATTACGCACGAATCGCTTTCAGCTTGTCATAGACCTCGGCAAGAAAGTCCCGTTGGTCCTTGGGGATGAAGAAGCACTCGGTGAAGCGCTCCACAACATCATTGACAATGCCATAAAGTACAGCGATGCAGAAAAGTACATTCGTATCTCAACAGGCGGAACGGGAACGTCGGCGTTCGTAGAAATTCAAGACCATGGTATCGGGATCGCAGCCGAACATCATGCTAAAATTTTTGAAAAATTTTATCGTGTTTCTACCGGATTGGTACATAAGACAAAAGGGAGCGGTTTGGGACTGGCGCTCGTTGATCACATTGTGCGCGCTCACGGCGGAACGATTGATGTTCACAGCGCTCCCGGAAGGGGAAGCACCTTTCGGCTGCTGCTGCCGGCAAAAAATATTTTGACCGACGGCAATATCAAGGGAATATGAATTCCGGAGTTAGACATAGCACCGGATTGTTTTACGCTGTCAGACGTAATAGGTTAAACATGAACCGTTGACTGATGAAAAAAGACACGAAGAACATGGTGACGATACTGCTTATTGAAGATGAACCCGAAATGCAGAGAGGATTGCGGGATAACCTCGAGTTCGAAGGATACAAAGTTGACGTAGCCGGCGATGGGAAAGAGGGATTGAAAAAATTGCTCAACCGTACCTACGACCTTGTTATTCTCGACGTCATGCTTCCTGAAATGTCGGGTTTTGACGTTTGCAAACGCGCTCGGGAAAAAGGTGCGGGTGTGCCGATCGTGATGCTGACGGCGAAAGGAGAGGAAGTTGATAAAGTGCTCGGCTTGGAATTAGGCGCCGACGATTACATTACGAAGCCTTTTAGCCTGCGAGAACTGCTGGCGCGGATCAAGGCGGTGCTCCGGAGAAAGGAAGGGAAATCGTCTGAATCAGCAGGCATATTGAAAATTGGATCTATTGAAATAGATTTTTCCACATACAGTGTTTCCAAAAAAGGAAAGTCAATCGAAATGACTCCAAAGGAGTGCGAAATTCTCCGCTTCCTCTGGCAGCATAAAAACCAAACGGTCAGCCGCGATGCCCTGCTTACAAATGTCTGGGGGTACGACGAGTCGATCAGTTCCCGAACGGTCGATAATTTCATTGTAAAGCTTCGTCATAAAATTGAGCAATCGCCTTCCAAGCCCCGCCATATTATCACGATCCACGGAATCGGATATAAATTGCTGCTGTAGAAAAATTAATTGCCCGCCGCATGAAGCATCAGTTCGATGCATCCGAAAAATTGTTTCTCGCTAACCCGCAGAGTCGCGATGATTGGAACTATTATGCGGCTTTGCGTCTTTGCGCGAGCCGAGCTTAAGGGATAATGTAGATAGGTCCCTTCGAGTGAAAAAAACGATCTCCTGCCGCCTTGTTGCCCCCGTGACATCTTTTTACATCTCTTTACCCTGTTGAGACACAACTCACGTTTCCCGATTATAGATTGTATGAGTCAACATGGAGGACTTATGCGTTATATAACATTCGTACTGTTTCTGTTGCTGACATTCCAGCGCGGTTCCGCCCAGGAATGGAAAATGCAAGTAGATTTTCGAGGACAATGGAAGTTTAAACTTGGCGACAATGAAAAGTGGGCGAAGCAAAGCTTCGACGACAGCAAGTGGGAAGAGATTTATGTTCCGGCAAATTGGGAAGATGAGGGGTATCCAGGATACGACGGCTATGCGTGGTACCGGAAACATTTTTACCTTTCTCCGGAGATGTACAACAAACCGGTCTATATCCATCTCGGATGTATCGACGACGTCAGCGAAGTTTTTCTCAACGGACATTTTGTGAGCTTCACGGGCGCTTTTCCCCCCCACTATATTACGGCATACAACGTCGATCAAAAATTTATCGTCCCTAAGGAATATTGGAATTCTTCCGGCGATAATGTTATTGCCGTCCGCGTGTACGATGACGGGCTCGTTGGCGGTATCAATCAGGGGAGGCCCGGCGTATTCGAGATGGTAGATTATTTATATCCGGACTATGCGATCGAGGGAACATGGAAACTGAGCAAGGGCGACGACGACGACTGGGCGAAGCCTTCATTCGACGACTCGAAGTGGCCGGAAGTTCTTGTCCCCGCATATTGGGATACTCAGGGGATGAAAGACTACGACGGATACGGGTGGTACCGCGTTCGATTCACAGTCCCCGAAAAATTCCGTGATGAGGACCTTGTCCTCCTCGTGGGGAAGGTCGACGATGTCGACGAAACGTACCTGAACGGCGAACGTGTCGGCCACACCGGCACGCGGCATGTGCAGGGCTGGGAATATCAGAAGTTCAGGGCATATACCGTTCCGTCAGAAACAATAAAGTTCGGGCGCGAGAACGTTCTCGCAGTCCGCGTGTACGATAATTTCTTGCACGGCGGGATTTATGACGGACCCATCGGGTTTGTTACAAGGGATCACTACCGCCGGTGGGAACGAAAGCATACTGATACTGTAAGAGAGAACAGGAATTGGAAATGGAACTTCTTCGACATCTTTCGGTAGCACACTGTTTTGTCGATTCTCCATGCATGCGGCTCGTCGAAGCAAGGCGAGCCGCATGTTTTATTGTACGTCCCTCCTGTGACAATTCGTGACAACTCTTTACGACCGTGAGACATCTTTTATCTCCACATTCCGTTTAGTTATTTGAAAAAAGAATTGATCTACAAGGATGATTAAATTCACTCAACGGAGGCGGTTATGAAAGAGCACACAATGATAATGATAGCACTGGTCGCGATCTCCGCATACGCCGGGATGATGGCTCAAAGCCCTGCAGCGGCGGATGCGTCTTCGAAAAGCCGCATGTATGACTGCAAAGCGGACCATGGGCTCTCGAATTTGCTGGTCGCGTTACGGTCCGAAAATCAAGGGCTGGTGGAGTCGGCAATGATGCGAGTGGCAGAAGTCAAAATATTTTGTCCGGGCAGCGACATTGCAAAGACAAAGGATATCATCGACAGTCTGTCTGTTCATGCCAACGTTCCTTCACTTCGGTATAAAGCATACCTTGCATCGAATGTCTGCGATAATCCGGTATGGTTTGCAAAAATAGATAATATAAAATCCGAAGAAAAATTTTTTGACATAGTCGCGGCACAATTGCAGGAAAGAATATTCGGCTCGCGGACGGACTATTAAACCCGGCCTCCCGGTTCGTCCGAAGGCGGAGCGCCCCGATACACCCGGGCGTTCCGCTTTTTTCTTGCACTCCATACAAATTGTCTGTACATTTTCACGCACGCCGAAAGGAAGCAGCCATGGAAACTCAACACAGGAAAACATCGATCGTATTCTTCCCGTTTGTCATCGTGTGGACATTGTTCAGCTTCTTTATGAAGTTGACCGGCCGCGTTGTGTCAGCGATTATCGGCTTTGGGTTTATGATTGTCGGCATAACGCTTTCCGTAACGCTGGTTGCCGCTCCAGTCGGCATTCCACTGGCAGTTTTCGGCTTTTTGCTCATGCTTCGAAGCGTTTTTTAGCTCACAGCCTCACACAATCCCCCCAACTATTATTCCATTGCTAAGTCTAACCTCATAAGCACGATATCTTATGGCGCCAGACGATACCGAATTAATTCAAAAAGCCCAGAAGGGTGATTTTTCTTCCTTCGAGCAGCTGGTTTTTCGCTACGATAAGGAAGTCCTGACCATTGCTGCCCGGTTCGTCCGGAATTCGGAAGACGCAAAAGATATTTATCAGGAAGTATTCCTTCGTGTTTATCAAGGGCTTCGCAGATTCAAAATGCAAAGCGAATTTGCGACGTGGCTCTACCGGATAACGACAAACGTGTGCCTCACCCATCGGTCGCGGAAAAAAAAACATACGCACATTCCGCTGGAGGATGAACACGACGAAAGCGATGGAGAACCGCATCCTTCTCATGTCGCGGTCTCCGACGACCCGCTTCCGGACCAGCATGCGATGGCCGATGAGATTTCGACGCACGTCCGGGAGGCGCTGGAAATATTATCACCCCAGCAAAAAATGGTTTTCACATTAAAGCACTATCAAGGATTGAAGCTGCGGGAAATAGCCGAAGCGATGCAATGCACGGAAGGAACCGTGAAGAAACATCTCTTCACTGCAACACAGCGGATGCGAGAACGGCTGAAAGGTGTTTTTGATTGAAGGAGCATAGGATGAAACACGCACAATTCAAAGAATGGCTGCATTTGTCAGTGATCGACGAACTGAATGCTGACGCGCGTCAATTGCTCGACGGCCATCTTAGCGGGTGTTCCGAATGCCGGGTCGAGTTGAGAGATTTGCTGCGATTCCGTTCGGCGATTGCGGAGAATCCGCCGGTTGAGATGACGGATCGGCTGCTTCAGGAAGCACGGCAGCAATTGCATTTGTCGCTTCTTGAACACCGGCTGCGGAAACCGTTCTGGGAACGGGCGGCTCTTTGGGCACAAGACTTTGTCGTTCGCGAGTATAAGATCGCTTTCGGGGGAATTGCGATGGCGGCGCTCGGCATCTTCGTCGGATTTTTGATTTTTTCCCAGCCGCAAAAGGTGGAAGAGAAAACTTCCCGCATTGAAACGCCGGTTGCCGAACAAGCAATGCAGTCAAGCAGCGGAGCCGAATCCTTCACACAGGGAAACACGAGAACGTCGGACCTGCACCTCATCGATGCCGGAGGGAAGGACGGCACTGTCGAGTTCACATTCGAGGCGGTAACACCGATGCATGTACGCGGGAATATCAACGACGAGAAGGTGCAAAAAGTGCTGGCCCGCGCGCTGGTCAACGAAGAGAATGCCGGCGTTCGTCTTCAAACGGTCAATGCGATAGCTTCGCAAGGCCCTGAACATAAGAATCTTGACCCGGAAGTGAAAGCGGCTCTCATCTCCGCGTTGGAAGGGGACGAAAATCCCGGCGTTCGGCAGCAGGCTCTGCGCGTACTTTTGCGGCAAACGCTTGACAACGAGATCAAGCAAGCGTTGGTGTACACCCTCGCGCACGATAAAAATTCAGGAATGAGAATCGCGGCGATCAATGGATTGGCAACGGCGAGCATGGAGGGGCATCACCTCGATCAGGATATTCTTACAATTATCAAACAAAAAATAGATTCAGACAAAAATAACTACGTTCGCCGTCAAGCGCGAACTGTCATAGAGGAGGTTGCACACCGATGAAAACAATATTCAGCTTTGCACTTTCTGCACTCTTTGTATTGTCGATGAACGCGTTTGGCGCGTCGCGCGTTGCCGAAGAAGGAAGGGATTCAAAATCGTTCACAGTTGCAAAAGGAGGCCAGCTCGAGGTCAGCGTCAGCGGCGGAGATATCCAACTCAACGCATGGGAAAAGAACGAGGTGAACGTCGTTGTGGACGGCATTGATGAAGAAGATATGGACTACGTGAAAATCACACAATCCGGGAATACCGTGCGTGTGGAGTATCGACCACGCTGGAATTCGTCGGGCGATGTGTTGTTCAAGATCAGCCTTCCGGCACAGTTCGATGCCGATGTTCGAACATCGGGGGGAAATATTGAAGTGCATGGAACCATGAAAGGAAAACTCACCGGTTCGACGTCCGGCGGGGATATCCGTACCGGAGACATTGAAGGAACAATGGACATGAAAACCTCCGGGGGAAATATTGAGCTTGGCACCGTGAGCGGTGAGGCGGAAGTGAAAACCTCCGGCGGAGATATCAAAGTTGAAAAAGTGGGCAAATCGCTGAATGCGTCTACATCTGGAGGAGATGTCGAAGTGGGGGATGTCGGCGGCGATGCAACCCTTTCATCGTCGGGCGGAGAAGTAAAGGTAGGAAAAGTCTCCGGCAGCGCGAGGCTTAAAACTGCAGGCGGGGATATCGAACTGCGCAGCGCCAGCGGCACCGTTGAAGCAAAAACAGCCGGAGGTAATATCCGACTCGAGAACATCAGCGGTTCGATCGTTGCGAAGACAGCGGGGGGAGACGTTGAGGCGGAATTAATTCCGAGCGGAAAAGGGCCCAGCGAATTGCGGTCATCCGGAGGAAACATAGTACTTTCAGTCCCCTCCAACGCCAAGGCAACCATCGATGCCACAATCGAGCTTCGCGATGGATGGGGGCATCGATGGCTGCATGGTCATCAGAATTACGATATTCATTCTGATTTTAAAGAGGAATCGAAGACCGTTGATAAAGATGAAGAAGAGATCCACGCGGTCTACCAGTTGAACGGCGGCGGCGATAGAATTACAATCGAAACGACCAACGGCAATATCGACGTCAGAAAACTGGGAAATAAGTAACTGGCTCAACGTTTTGTACATCAATTTCAAGATCAGGCGGCCGTCATGTCAAAATTGACGGCCGCTCTTTTTCTCCCCCCATCCTTTTTTCTTGTCGCTGAGTCCAATACTTTGAAACAATTCTCTTCGGGCTACGTTTATTTTTCAAGGACCATCTCCATAGCTCAGTATATCAATAACGTATCCCAAACGCCGAGCAATTCCCAACAATTGACACCATGAAGCGACTCCTCTGTCTTTTTTTCTTTTATGCGCTCGTCAAAGCTAATTCTCCGGACTCAATAGCGGTACAAAAAATTGAGGTTCATGCCGTCCGTCTTCAGGAGCCGATCGTCATCGATGGGATCCTCTCAGAACCGGTATGGCATAACGAATTTGCATTCACAAATTTTAAGCAGAGCGATCCGGACCAGGGCTCTCCCGGAACCGAGCGAACGGAAGTCCGCGTTGCCTACGACGATGCCGCGATTTATATCGGTGCGCGGATGTATGACGCCTCGCCCGATTCCATTATGCCGATCCTCAGCCGCCGGGATCAATATCCGGTCGCGGATTGGATCGGTGTTTTTATCGATGCGTACCACGACCAGCGGACCGGAAATCTCTTTGCATTGAGCGCCGGCGGTTCGGTTATCGATGGCGTTCTCTATAATGATGATTGGAATGATTTATCGTGGGACGGTGTGTGGGAGGGGAAAACACACATCGACGACAAAGGTTGGACTGCAGAGATCCGCATTCCGTATTCACAGCTTCGTTTCAAGGATCAAAAGGATCTTGTGTGGGGAATCAATTTCCAACGAGATATCGGCCGCAGACATGAAAGCGACTTTCTGGTCTATACGCCGAGAAGCCAGAGCGGCTTTGTGTCGCGCTTCGGTGAATTGGCCGGATTGGAGGATATCGAGCCGCCCGGACGTGTTGAGTTCTTGCCATACGTGACAGCGAAAGGAGACTACACGCATTTTCCGTCGAACGACCCGTTCAACGACGGTTCACGCTATTCGCCGAGTGCGGGAGCCGACTTCAAAGTGGGCCTGGGAAATAATGTAACGTTGAATGCAACGGTGAATCCCGACTTCGGTCAGGTTGAAGTTGACCCGGCGGTTGTAAACTTAAGCGATGTCGAAAGCTATTTCGATGAGAAGCGCCCCTTCTTTCTAGAAGGAGCTACAGTTTTTAACTTCGGACAAGGGGGTGCGCGGAACTATTGGAGTTTCAACTGGCCCCAGCCCACATTCTTCTACAGTCGTCGGATCGGAAGAGCGCCGCAGGGAAGCCTGCCCGATGCCGACTTCACCGATGTACCCGAAGGAACGCACATCATCGGCGCGGCAAAACTTACGGGAAAAGTGATCGATGGCTGGAATATCGGGGCGATACAAGCTATTACATCGCGCGAGATGGCCGATGTCGATACGGGCGGACATAATTTCCGCTGGGAGGTGGAACCCGCGGCATATTATGGAGTTCTTCGCGCGCAAAAAGATTTCAATGACGGCCATCAAGGATTAGGGTTCATCTCCACGGTTTCTGCGCGCGATTTTTCCCAGCCCAGTCTGCGGGACGACGTCAACAACAACAGCGAGGTATTCGGCGTTGACGGATGGTCTTTTCTTGATCAAGACAAAGTGTGGGTCATCAGCGGGTGGTCGGGATTGTCCCGCGTTGCCGGAGACCGCGCACGTCTGGTTGCGCTCCAGAGCAACTCCCAGCACTATTTTCAGCGTCCCGACGCTCCGTACCTTGGCGTCGATAGTTCGCTGACGGCAATGACCGGCTACGGTGCACGATTCTCGTTGAATAAGAATAAAGGGAAATTTTTTTCAAATTCGGCCATTGGAATCCTGAGTCCGAGTTTTGATGTCGATGACCTCGGTTTTCAATCTCGGTCGGACATCATCAACATGCACGTCGGAGGAGGGTATTCATGGAGCGACCCGGGAGAGGTTTTTCGGTATGCAGAAACCGGCGGCGCCGTATTTCAAAATTTTGATTATGGCGGCAACGTAACGTGGAGAGGAGCCTTCGAGTACGGCAATCTTCAATTTCTCAACTACTACAATTTTAACTGGAACCTCGCCTACAACCCGCAAACATTCAATAATTACCGAACGCGCGGCGGTCCGTTGACGCTCAACCCGGCCGGTTATCAAATCAGCCTGGACGCAAGTTCAGACAGCCGAAAGAGTTTTCAAGCGGAAGTCAGTGCGTACACATATCAATCAGGTTGGCAGAGAGATATACAGGAATATGTCAGCATTACTTGGAGACCGGCGGCAAATGTTTCTGTAAGCATCTCTCCGACGCTCGACCATGACCTTGAGGCAGCGCAGTGGGTAACATCCACGACCGACCCAACGGCCGCCTCCACGTACGGCAGACGGTATGTATTTGCAGACCTTGACCAGAAAACGCTTTCAGCAAATATCAGGTTAGACTGGACATTCACACCGACGCTCAGCCTGCAATTATTTTTGCAGCCGCTGATTTCGTCCGGCGATTACACGAACTTCAAGGAACTTGCCCGTCCGCGGTCGTTTGATTTCGTAGTGTACGGAACCGGCTCATCGACACTAACAGAGACCAAATCAGCGGACGGGTCAGTTTCTTATTCCGTCGACCCCGATGGGAGCGGTCCGGCTGCACCGATCTCGTTCAGCAATCCCGATTTTAACACAAAGTCGCTGCGCGGAAATGCCGTGTTACGGTGGGAGTTTGTCCCCGGTTCGATCGTCTATTTCGTATGGACTCAAAGCCGATACAACCAGACAAACTACGATGGCCAATTCCAATTAGGCAATTCTGTGGACCGCCTGTTCAACACGCAGGCGGACAATATTTTTATCGTCAAGTTTTCGTACTGGTTCAATATTTGATGTCTATCTTGAGATAGCCTTGTATTTAACCGCTCACGAAGTTCGCGAAGCGATCCCTTTGAGAGATGCCTTCGGCACAAGGAGCGAAGGACGCAAAAACTATTGTTATTTTTCTATGGTCATAACTTCTTGGCGTGCTTAGCGTCTTGGCGGTAAAAAAATGCAGGCACTGGAAATCGTGTTCGAACCGACCGGACAGCCTGTGCAAAAACCGTGATTTGTCGAAATTCTTAGCAGAGTAAAACAACAAGGTGTCCGACAGCTGTTCAAACTTGCACGCTGCCAAGCCGCACGTTGCTTCCAGTTTCAATTCTTGCTACCTTCCCAATAAATTACTTCCACATTCCCTCTCCGCCATGATCGAACGCGACTACATCATGAGAATGATTCAAATGCTGGCGCAGGCGTTGATGAGGATTTTTTCTTTCAAAGAAAAAAGAGATTATCCGCTGGCGTTGAACGAAATCCAAAATGCTTCGAAGACGCTCATCGGCGTCGAGCTAGACGTCATTCGCCGGCTCTCCGACGTACAAATTATTGACCTCCTTACCCTGGTCAAAGATTTCGGCAGCTTGAAATGTTATCTCGCGGGAATGCTTCTTAAAGAAGAGGCAGAAATTCTTGAGCTTCAAGGAAAAGGTAATGAAAGCGTTGACGTTCGAACGAAGTCGCTGAGCTTGTTGACCGAAGCGGCAATAGAAAAAGGCGCTCCATTAAATTCTGAGCACGCTTCCGCTGTTGATGTTGTTGCCGCAAAGCTGAACCACACCGACCTTCCTGTACATATTCACAAGAAGCTGTTTCACTATTACGAATTAGCAGGACAATACAGTAAGGGGAAAGATACTCTGTCTGAGATTCTGAAGAAGGAGCCGAGCTTTGTTGAAGAAGGCTTGCTCTTCTACGGGCGAATAAGGAACAAATCAGATGAGGAATTAGATAGAGGAAACTTGTCGAGAAAAGAATTCGATGAAGGCATAAATATGTTGCAAGAGAAGCTATAGTTTAGATTCATCTGATTCTTATGTTGTTATCCAATTCCGGCGAAGTGGTCAACCGGTTTTTTCCTTAACGCTCCCCCAACTGTAGCGGTATCTTGGTTTCGTGATCTTACTTTCTTTCCGAGAAAGAAAGTAAGCAAAGAAATCTCTCGAAATCGTAACGCGCGGATTCAATCCCAACCGCACATGCTATCAATTTCGGCGCAAAAATATTGTCTCTGTATTCTATCATTGTGCTTGTGCACCGAAATTGAAACCCTTCGATTGAATCCCTCTCCCGCGCGTACCCAACGATTTCGATCTGGTCCAACAAATGTCGAAACCATGAGCTCGGAATCGGTGGCAATGAGCGAGGGAGCGATGCGCGCGTTGGGAAAACGGCGATGACGTGAGAGAATCTTCGGTGAGCCGTTTTCCCTGGCTGGTGCGTGGGGGAGCATCGCGCGGGTTCCGATTCCGAGAAGCTCTCTTTGCTTCTTTCTCTGGCAACAGAGAAAGAAGAGAGGAGCATTCTCACTCAAACTGAGATACCACTCAAACAATGATGAACTTGACATCATCGTAAGTTTTCATTTATATTGCGATGCCAACATCCACGGACGAAAAATTTTACTGAATGCGGATCACTCGAAAGGTTGCCATATGAGAAAGCTATGCCATCTGCTCCTCTTTTTTTCCATGATTGGATTTTCATCGCTTCTACTCGCACAGAAGAAGCCCTCAGCCATACATGGCCTTTTTCCACCAGGGGAAGATAATGCGCGGGCTGCGTTAGATAAATCACCCAGGCACGGCGAATGGGTAAATATCTACTACGACGGCAAAACATTTATTCGAACCTGGATCGTTTATCCCGAACGAAAGGACAAAGCTCCCGTTGTGCTCATGATCCACGAGATCTTCGGTCTCTCGGACTGGATGCGTTCCGTTGCCGACCAACTCGCCAAAGAGGGATTCATTGCAGTGGCGCCGGACCTTATTTCAGGGTTCGGACCGAACGGAGGAGGAAGTGCATCGGTCTCAAGCCGCGATTCCGTGGTGATGCTGATTCGCAATCTCTCAGCCGAAGAAACATACAAGCGGCTGGATTCTGTCCGGGCATATGCGATTCGGCTTCCTGCGGCAAACGGGAATTGTGCTACGGTTGGATTTTGCTGGGGCGGCGGCCGGAGTTTCGGATACGCATGCATCCGGCCAGAATTAAAAGCGGCGATCGTCTATTATGGAACCTCTCCCGACTCTGCGGAACTGATGAGTCTTAACGTACCGGTGCTGGGATTATACGGCGGAGACGATGCGCGTGTCGGGGCAACCGTCGAGCCCGCGTCCGTTGAAATAAAGAAACTTGGGAAGACCTTTGAATACGAAATGTACGACGGGGCGGGGCACGGATTTCTCCGGGCGCAAAGCGAACGCGACGGCGCGAATCTTCGTGCAACTGAGAAGGCATGGCCGAGAATGCTGGTGTTTCTCCGGAAATATTTTTAAAAGGACTTTGAGGATCAAAAAGAGAATGGCTGTCGCTTCCAATGTGACGGCCATTTTTCTGTACGATCAGCCCTCACCAATAAATCTACTTGATGCTGAACCAGAGTTTCAATACTTTGTATCCGTACCACATAAAATTCGGAGATAAAATCTAACGGGAGTAATTGCAAAATGGTCAATAGTCTGAATAAATACAGCTCGCAATTAACACAGAAACGTTCTCAAGCCGGTTCGCAAGCGATGTTATACGGCATCGGCCTGACAGACGAAGACATGAAGAAGGCGCAGGTCGGTATCGCCAGTATGGGCTGGGAAGGAAATAACTGCAATATGCATTTGAACGACCTGGCGAAGATTGTGAAGCAGGGGGTGCAGGAAGCGGGGCTTGTCGGACTCATTTTCCACACGATTGGCGTAAGCGACGGTATGTCGATGGGAACGGAAGGAATGAAATCGTCGCTCCCGTCCCGTGAAATTATCGCCGACTCCATCGAAGCGGTGATGCGCGCGCAATGGTACGACGCCAATATTTCACTCCCGGGCTGCGACAAAAACTTGCCCGGCTCCGTGATCGCGATGGGGCGCTTGAACCGCCCGAGTATCATGATCTACGGCGGAACGATTCGTGCGGGCCACCTTAACGGCAAGTCGCTCGATATTGTTTCGGCGTTCGAATGCTACGGACAATTCATTGCGGGAAAGGTGACCGAGAAAGAATTAAGCGAAGTGCTTCACCATGCGTGTCCCGGCCAGGGGGCCTGCGGAGGAATGTACACCGCCAATACCATGGCTTCGGCAATCGAATCGCTTGGAATGAGCCTGCCATACAGCTCGTCGACCCCGGCAACAAGCGAAGAGAAGATCCGCGAATGTAAAAATGCGGGGAAAGCGATTCTGAATTTACTTGAAAAGGATATCAAGCCGCGGGACATCATGACGCGTAAGGCATTTCTTAATGCCATCACTGTCACGATTGCGCTTGGCGGTTCTACGAACGCCGTCATGCATCTCATCGCGATGGCAAAGTCTGTCGGCGTGAAATTAACAATCGACGATTTTCAGATGATCAGTAATCGTGTGCCATTCATCGCGGACTTGAAGCCGAGCGGAAAATATGTGATGGAAGATGTCCAGGCGATCGGCGGAGTCCCGGGACTCCAAAAATTGCTTCTCAAAGAAAAACTCCTCGACGGGAATTGCTTAACGGTTACAGGCAAATCTTTTGCCGAAAATTTGGAAAATCTGCCCGGTCTCAAAGAGGGACAAAAGATCATCTTCCCCCTTTCCAATCCAATCAAGAAAACAGGCCACATCCAGATTCTCTACGGAAATCTCGCAAAAGAAGGAGCGGTGGCGAAGATAACGGGGAAGGAAGGTCTGCGTTTTTCCGGTCCGGCAAAAGTGTTCAATTCTGAGGAAGAAACGCTTGGCGCACTTGAGAAAAATAAAATTAAGCCGGGCGATGTTGTCGTGATTCGATACGAAGGGCCAAAGGGCGGTCCTGGAATGAGGGAAATGCTTACTGTAACGTCGGCAATTATGGGAGCCGGCCTTGGCAAAAGCGTTGCGCTGATTACCGACGGACGATTCTCCGGAGGCACCCATGGCTTTGTGGTCGGCCACATTACTCCCGAAGCACAAGTCGGCGGTGTGCTCGCCGTCGTAAAAAATGGAGATGTCATCACCATTAATGGAGATAAGAACACGCTCGTGCTCGACGTTCCGAAGAAAACGATCGCGCAGCGTTTGAAAAAATGGAAAGCACCGCCGTTGAAGGCCAAAAGCGGCATGCTCTATAAATATATCAGAAACGTTTCGTCTGCATCGGAAGGCTGCGTCACCGACGAAGGGTGAAAATTGACAGCAGTCTCAAAAACCGCGTATAACGCCATTCCGGGCGGAGCGAAGAATCTGGAATGGGCGGATGGAAACTTATCCTTGCACCAGCTCAGATTTTTCTCCCTTCAAAGAGCTATGTGATCAGAATGACTTATTCACTGATGTTGCGCAAAACCTCAAAAACGTTCATGCTGAGCAAGGCGCAGAGAGAATATTTCGCTCATCCTTCGACGTATCCTGCAAAAAACGCAGGATTTGCTCAGGACGAGCGTTTTCTCTGCGCCGCGTCGAAGCACATTATAGCCCAAAATTGTGATCTGCGTAACATCAGTTATTCATAGAGTTTTTCAGACGACTTTTTGCAAACAGTGCACATAGAATAATTCTCAACATCACTATGGATATCAATCAGCTTCTCCACGATCAATCCAGCGATATTCTTTCGGATGCGGAGGCGGCGGTCTCCCGAGCGCGTTTGGCGCATTACGAGAAATCCGGAGCGGAACACACCCACCAGCGGTTGAAAGCGCTGTATACACTGACCGCGCGCGCTGTAAAAGAAAAAAATCTCGGGCCGATGGTCGCACATGCGGAAACGATTGCACGAGAACGTTTCGAAGCCGGGTTCGACCTTTCAGAAGTCCAGACAGCATTCAATGTTCTGGAGGAAGCGATCTGGGTGCGGATCCTGAAGAATATTTCACCGGCCGACCTTGCCGAAGCTCTCGGTTTGATCAGCACTGTGCTCGGAGCAGGCAAAGATACGCTTGCACGGACGTACGTGTCGCTGGCCAGCAGAACAAAAGCTCCATCGCTCAACTTGCAATCGCTGTTCGCGGGGACACAAGGGTGATAGAAGGTTCTGCCGGGTAGACTTCAACCATATTTTTTCGTCACCAATCTTCATGCAACCGACCGCACATCCGAGAGTCAAAATCTGCTGCATTGCGTCCGTCGAAGAAGCACGCCTCGCAGTCAATCGGGGCGCGTCGGCATTGGGGCTTGTGTCTTCCATGCCAAGCGGGCCGGGGATTATTGATGAGGAAACCATCACGGAAATTTCGGCTTCCATTCCTCCAGCCGTTTCTTCGTTCTTATTGACAAGCAAACAGGACGCCCGGTCGATTATCGCTCAACAGAAAAGATGCCGCACGAACACTATCCAACTTTGTGACAGAATTGAACGGCCGGTGTACCGGCAGCTGCGTGATGCGATGCCCGGCATTGCAATTGTTCAGGTAATACATATCGTCGGGAAGGAATCAATTGACCAGGCGATCGCCATAGCGCCGTTCGTCAACGCGGTATTGCTCGATTCGGGCAATCCGGAAGGGTCGGTCAAAGAGCTTGGCGGGACGGGACGCGTGCATGACTGGAGCATCAGTAAAGCCATCCGTGAGGCCCTTTCCATTCCCGTCTTCCTTGCCGGCGGCTTGCGGCCGGACAATGTTGCAAAGGCAATTGCCGAAGTTGCACCGTACGGTCTCGATGTATGCAGCGGTGTTCGCACTGAAGGAAAATTGGACGAACACAAGCTGGCGCAGTTCTTTCAGGAAATTCGGACGGTATCAGCTCAAATGTATATTCTCACCCGTCGAAATTCATTTGGCTAATTGTCAACATAAGTGTTGATATGGAAAAGAAAAAGATGTACATTATAATAATGGCACATGTCTCATAGCTTTGCCGGCTTCCAGTTCTCGGACTCCTTGGATCTCTCCTGATCATTCAACCACTGGAAAATGCACGCTATCGCCGTGCGTCTCCATTCGATAAAAAACCATCGGCTGGTATTCTCTCAATCTGCGCAATCTGTCATCTGAGTACAATCTGCGCAATCAGAGAAATCACACCATACATAATTCTTAAGGAGTTCGATGAACAGTTATTATCATACATTCCACATACCGGTCATGGGGACCGGGCATTCCGTCGACACTCCGATTCGCGTCGCTCCGCTGGGCATCACGTCCGTTATCTCTATCGTCGATGATTTGTTATTAGAACGGATCCGCAAACACTATAACGAAAAATTCAATATTGCTTACGTAAAAATCCCCCGCTATGCTGAAGACGGCAGGGCGCGAAGAATCACCGCATATCTTGAGACGGTCAGCGAGATCGTCGGACGGAAAATGGAGGCGGTAAAGCAGCTGCCGTTTTTTGCCGAAAACGACAAGAGAAAATATTTCGAACTTTTGCCCGACGATGCCGCCCCGAAAAAAGTTTACACTAAACTTGTGGGGATGAAGCCAGGACCCGAAAGGGACGCGGTGGAGAACGAATTGACTCGTGCCATGGTACCGGGATCTATCGACGTCAACATCATGGTCAAACTTGACCGGATCAATCTCGATAAACACGGCAAGCCACTGAGCGAAGAATTCAGCGACGCGAAAGCAGCGTTCCGGGGATATGCGAATAGCACTCTCCAATCGAGCATCGTTCTTTCTGCGGGCATCAACCAGAGTCTTTTTGGATACATTACGAGGTTCCGTGATTTTTACAGGGACGCGACCGGCGGAATGAGAAAGAAAATAATTCTGAAGGTGACCGACTTTCGTTCGACGCTCATCCAGGGAAGGCTCCTTGCCAAAAAGGGGCTTGAGGTATTCGAGTTCCGTATTGAATCGGGTTTGAATTGCGGCGGACATGCTTTTGCCTCGAACGGACATCTGCTTCCCAGCCTGTTAAAAGAATTCAGAGAAAAACGGGATGAACTGGTGGCGGAATTTCAGCCGCTCATTCAAAAGTATTATGAAACGATGGGATGGGAATATCCAAAGACGGCGGCGGACGCCCGTCCGCTCATTACCGTGCAGGGGGGAATCGGAACGAACGGCGAGGCGCGGAGAATGATGGAAGATTTTGGGATGGACCGCACGGGATGGGCCAGCCCGTTTCTCCTGGTGCCGGAGGCAACATGTGTCGATGATGCGACGCGCGAATTATTACGGCAGGCGGGAGAAGATGATTTGTACGTCAGCGATTTTTCACCTCTCGGCGTTCCTTTCAATAATGTTCGCCGGAGCGGATCCGAAATCTCGATCCATAAAAAAGCCGACGAAGGTGTGCCCGGCTCGACGTGCCCCAAGGGATTCCTCATCTCGAACACCGAGTATACTGCGTTTCCGATTTGCGTTGCATCGAGAGAATACCAAAAACAGAAACTTAACGAAATCGACATCTCCGAATTGCCGGCCGCAGAAAAAGAAAAGGCACGGAGTGCGATTATTGACAAGGCGTGCCTTTGCGAACATCTCGGCAACGGCGCTCTTATTTCGCTCGGCATTGTACAGCCGACGAACTCTCCTCAGGCAATTTGCCCCGGCCCGAACATCGCATGGTTCAAAAAACTGTACACCTTGAAAGAAATGGTCGATCACATTTACGGAAGAGGCGGGTCGCTGGTTCCTGCTGAACGCCCCCACATGTTCGCGAAAGAGATACAGATGTACGTCGACTATTTTGAAAAGTTAGTACAGCGCTGCGGCTACACCGATATGGAAGTCAAGAAGCTTCGTGAGTTTAAGGCAAACCTCGAGAACGGAATGGATTTGTGTCTCCAGTTCGCGGCAAAAACGCCGTACGAAGGAGAAAACCTTGCCTCTATTCCTCCATGCGTCGAAAAAGAAAAGGCACGGCTGAATTCCATTTTTGCCGAGTTCGAGAACGAAATCTTGGTGACCGTGGCTCGATAAGGAGGGCTGCTGGACCCGGTTGTTTACTCATCGGCGCGCGTACGTATTGTGTCGGACATCCCCCCGAAATTCCCAATTGCATCATCTCGTTCATCTTGTTCCCAAACTCTATTTGGGAACAAGTTAGCGTTGGATTGGACCTTCTTAGTCTTGCGTTCCCAACGAGACGTTGGGAACGAGGTAAAATAAGTGTTCATCGCTGGATAATGTTCTCCTTCCTTGCAGAGAAGCCATTCCGATTTGTATTATCATCGTGTTCCAAACGTCCCTTTTGGGACAAGAAACTGCGTCGTTTGATTGATCGGTCCCCTGAAAAAATTTTCTCCCCCGCATCAAAACCTTATTGATTTTCTCTATCGCTTTTGTTACTTTCGACAATCCAATTACAGGAGATGTTGAATGAAAACCGTCCTTATTGTTGATGATGAACCGGCATTTCGTAAGGCACTTGCAGCTTCGCTGAAAGTACGGGGATATAATACGCTCGAAGCAGAAGACGGCATGGCGGGGCTGGACATTGCGGCAAAAAACAGGCCCGACGTCATTCTGAGTGACGTCAACATGGATAACATGAATGGATTCATGATGGTCGAGAATTTACAGCAGGAACCGATGCTGGCCCGCATCCCTGTCATTATGATGACCGCACAAGCTCAAGGGGCGGGTGCGTGGCAATCGGAAGCGAACATCACGTACCTCGACAAAGGGTTCTCAACGCAGCAGCTGGTCGCTGCGATTGAAGGTGTGCTGAAGAAATGATCGCGTTGTAACAGCCCGTCCTATAAACATTGTTGTCCTTTCATCCATTTCAATAATATTTTACTGCCAGGGAACCGCACTCACCAATCCAAGGAATTTCTCCGATGAAAAAAACATTTCTTCTTTTCCTGTCGGTCGCAATGATGGCAGCGGCATTTGCGCAGAAGAGGCCGTTTGCAGTCGAGGATCTATATAAAATCAAAGGGGTCGCCGACCCGCAGATCTCGCCGGACGGAAAGAGAATTGCGTTCAGCGTCACGGAAAGCAATCTCGCCGAAGGGAAATCCAAGACTGAAATTTATTTGATGGATGCCGACGGGAGCGATATGAGAAAACTGACGGACAATCCGGCGGCCGACTATAATCCCCGATGGTCGCCTGACGGAAAATCAATCTTGTTTCTTTCAACTCGCCGCGATGGGTCGCAAGCGTGGATCCTTCCGCTTGAAGGCGGCGATCCGGTGCAGATGACTCAATTCTCACCCGGTGTTTCCGATGCAGAATGGACATCCGATGGCAAGCGCATCGTGTTTACGAGCGACGTCTTTCCGGAATGCGGCGCCGACGGCGATTGCAACAAAAAGATTGACGAAAGCATAAGCAGCGGCCCGATTCAGGCTCACATGGCCGACCACCTTTTGTACCGGCACTGGACTTCTTGGAAGGATGGGAAACGCTCGCATGTGTTCGTCTATGAAATTGATTCAAAAAAATATACCGATCTCTCTCCCGGGGACTACGACGCTCCCGTCTTCTCGCTTGGAGGAGGGGGAGTCGCCGTGTCGCCCGACGGAAAAGAAGCATGCTTCGCGTCGAACCATGATGAGAACGAAGCCGAGTCGACGAACGCTGACCTCTTCGTCGTGTCGACATCCGGAGGCGAGCCAAAGGATATTACCGCTGAAAATAAATCGTACGACGGCGACCCAAGTTATTCTCCCGACGGGAAATATATCGCATACCGGACGCAGACTATCCCGGCGTACGAATCTGACCTATTCCGGATTGCATTATACGACAGAAATACCGGCAAGAAAACTGTGCTGACGGAAAAGTTTGATAATTGGGTGGACGGCATTACATGGGCCCCCGATTCAAAAAGCATCTATTTCACTGCCGATGTTCAGGGACACACACCTCTTTATAGAGTGGAAGTGGACTCAAAAGAGATCACGCAGGTTGTGGATGTGAAATACATCGATGCAATCGATGTATCGCTAGACGGAAAAATGCTTGCCATTGTCCGTCGCGCCGTGGGAGAACCGGTGGAGATGTGGCGCACGACAACGCAAGGGAAGAATCTCCGGCGGTTGACTTTTTTCAACAAACCGCTCGAGGATTCCGTCGATATTCGTCCGGCAGAAGAAATGTGGATCACATCGCCGACGGGGAAAAAGATTCACACGTTTATTGTAAAGCCGCACAATTTTGACCCGTCGAAAAAATATCCGCTCATCCTGAATGTTCACGGCGGACCGCAGTCACAGTGGGCCGATGCGTTCCGCGGCGATTGGCAAGTCTATCCGGGGAGCGGCTACATCGTCGCGTTCCCGAACCCTCACGGCTCGACAGGATATGGACAGGAGTTTACGGCAGAGATTTCGAAAGATTGGGGGGGAGCGGTCTATCAGGATGTGATGGCGGTTGCCGACTCGCTGGAGAAAACTTCATACGTTGACAAAGACCGCATGGGGGCGATGGGATGGTCGTTCGGCGGATATATGATGATGTGGTTTGAAGGGCACACATCTCGTTTCAAGGCAATTGCATGCATGATGGGCGTTTACGACTTGCCGGCAATGCACGGTTCAACGGAAGAGTTGTGGTTTCCGCAGTGGGATTTAGGCGGCACCCCGTGGGAATCTGATTTGTACGCAAGATGGTCGCCGAATCAGTTTGTAAAGAATTTCAAGACCCCGTGCCTCGTCATCACCGGCGAGAAGGACTATCGCGTTCCATACACCCAGAGTCTTGAGTTCTTCACCGACCTCCAGAAAATGAACGTGCCGTCACGTTTGATCGTTTTTCCTAATGACGGTCACTGGCCGAACGGGGTGAAATCGATGCCGCTGTATTACAACGCGCATTTGGATTGGTTCCACAAATACCTCGGTGGAGACCCCGCGCCGTACATCATGCTGAAGATGGTTCGTAACCAGGCGTTTGAAAAGAAGTAGAAGACAATTCTGGGTCCCCTAAACCCTTCACTGACAGGGGAGGGTATGGTTGGGGTCCGGTGGACTAACGGCACTGAGCAATGAAAAAAACTATTGATGAATTCAAATTACTTCTCGATCGGTCACCTGCCGCGCTTGCCGGATTTTCGGAATCAGACAGCCAGAAGAAAACAGCTCCGGACAAGTGGTCGAAGAGAGAAATCCTCGGGCACCTTATTGATTCTGCCGCGAACAATCACCAGCGGTTTGTGCGAGCGCAAATGAATGCCGAGCTGCGAATTCCAGGCTACGAGCAGCAGGTTTGGGTGGCGACCCAGCGGTACCAAAGTGAATCGTGGGCTGATCTTATCCGCTTGTGGAAGAGCTATAACGCTCATCTTCTTCATGTTATTTGTGCAATTCCGGAAAACGCGCTTGGTCATTCTTGTATTATCGGCGACAACAAGCCCGTGACCCTGGAGTTTGTGATTCAAGATTATGTGAGACATCTGAAGCATCATCTCGAACAAATACTTGAATGAGAAGATATTTCTCTCCCCTTACAATGGGGGAGTAAGGCAGAGGTCATTCGTACCAATGAACTTTCGCACTAAACACAATCGCGGTGCTGCTGACTGGACAAAGTCAGAGATGAGAATGCTTTCAACCCTCACATCTCCCGCGAAGATCCAGAGATTTCTCGACACGCTCGAGTACAGCGCCGAGTCGCGGTACCGCTCGCCGCGAACTGTTCTGCGTGACCGCACGGCGCATTGTTATGATGGAGCAGTCTTTGCAGCCATGGCGTTGAGAAGGTTAGGGTTTCCGCCTCTCATCGTCGACATAGATGCGGTCCGGGACGATGACCATGTGATCGCCTTGTTCAAACGTCGAGGCCGTTTTGGAGCGATCGCAAAATCGAATTTTGTCGGGCTTCGGTACCGCGAGCCCGTCTACGCATCGCTGCGAGAATTGGTTATGTCGTATTTCGAGTCGTTTTACAACGTGGAATACGAGAAGACGCTTCGACAGTACACCCGTCCCCTTAAATTATCAATGTTTGACAAGTTGGAGTGGACAACATCCGACTCTGCCCTCGAAAGCATTGGAGATGCATTGAGCAACATCCGCATCTATAAAATCATAGACGCCGCCATGGCGCGCTCACTTTCGCCAGTGGACAAACGCACGTATGACGCCGGCTTGATCGGGGCGAACAAAGCCGGCCTGTATAAACCTTGAGCAATGAATCCCGTGGAGAACACGGGACGCTGGATAGCGCGCCATCAACAATGAACAGCTATCAGCCAACTACCAACATCCGACGGCTTCTTTAACACATGCATCCTGAACACAAACGCGATCAATTTACGGTTTCAGCCGATCCATCGAAATTGGATGTTGAAGCGGTCTACGATTTTTTGACACATTGTTATTGGTCCGAGGGGATTCCGAGAGAAACGGTGGAGCGTGCGATCAAACATTCAATATGCTTCGGCCTCTTTGATGGAAAGAAGCAAATAGGGTTCGCGCGCGTGATCTCCGATCGGGCAACGTACGCGTACTTGTGCGACGTCTACGTTCTGGAATCGTACCGTGGAAAAGGATTGGGAACATGGCTGATGTCGTGCGTGATGAAGCACCCGGAGTTGCAGGGACTTCGGCGGTTCACCTTGCTGACCCGCGACGCTCATGGCTTGTACCAAAAATTCGGTTTTGCGGCGGCGAAGAACCCGTCCCGATACATGGAAATTCACGTCGCGGACATTTACAAAAAATTACAGAAGGAGAAGTGATATGGTAACCGCAATTGTCCTGTTGACTGTTGCACGAGATAAAATTAATCCCGTCGCCGAGCAGTTGGCGGATATCGAAGGTATCACGGAAGTTCATTCCGTAGCCGGGCGGTATGACCTTGCGGTGATCATCCGCGTAAAAGACAACGACCGCCTCGCCGATCTGGTTACCGACCACATCCGGAAAGTTGCCGGCATCGAAAAATCGGAAACGCTTATTGCGTTTCGCGTCTATTCGAAACACGACCTCGAAAGAATGTTTTCGATCGGGATGGAAAAATAAAGAAGGCTGAGTGCCGCGTCTTGCCATTCATGATTACTGTCGAACGCCATATCCGGAAACTGTGAGGTGGTGAAATATTCGGCACTATAAATCATGAAGGTCTCCGGACCGCGGCCTGTATAGTTGTATTACCATTTTTTTTATTCGACCGATAAGGAAAGCAATGCGCGATATTTCAAGAAAAACAACCACTCTTCGGACGGCTATTGCCCGGTCAACATTACGCGTCTCTTCGTCAACGATTACACTTATCCGCGAAAATAAGATCCCAAAGGGAAATCCGCTTGAGGTGGCGAAAGTTGCGGCGATCCAGGGAGCAAAGAACACGAGCCAGATCATCCCGTACTGCCATCCGCTTCCGGTTGATTTTGTCGGGGTTGAGTTCTCGCTTGGGGAAAACGAAATCGTCGCCACTGTTGAAGTGAAAGCGATCTACAAAACCGGCGTGGAGATGGAAGCGCTCACCGGAGCATCCGTCGCGGCGTTGACGTTGTACGACATGATGAAAATGGTGGACGACGAGATGGAAATCCTCGGCGTTACGCTGTTGAGCAAGAAAGGGGGCAAGTCCGATTTTGTAAAACTCGGAGGCATGAAGCTTCGCGCCGCCGTTCTTGTGATGTCGGATTCCATCTCGGCGGGGAAGAAGGAAGACGCGTCCGGGAAAATTATTGTGGAGCGGCTGAAGAATTTGAACATCGACGTCGCCGACTATGCGGTCATTCCCGACGATTCAAAAAACATTGAAGAGAGACTCTTGCACTATGTTGACTCGATGACGCTTGACCTCGTGGTCACGACCGGCGGAACCGGGCTCGGCCCGCGTGACGCTACTCCCGAAGTGATTAAGAAAATTATTGACAGAGAAATTCCCGGTGCTGCGGAAGCTGCGCGCGTGTACGGACAGGCCCGCACTCCTCTCGCAATGTTATCCCGAAGCGTTGCGGGCGTTCGCGGCAAAGCAGTAGTCGTAAGTTTGCCCGGATCGAAGAACGGTGTAACGGAATCGTTGGATGCATTATTTCCTGCGCTGCTTCATGTTTTCAAAATGCTGCGGGGAGAAGGACATTGAGAAAGAAATAATCTGAAAACTTATCGCCTGAAAATTTATTGATAGAGGAACAGATGGCAATCCGTTCCGTTGTTTCAATCGGGGACGATTGTTCAACCGTCCCTATTTTTTGAATGTGAAGTTGTTTTATTCCTCCGCAGAATTTTATTCCCTGCGCAATTGACCCGGCGATAAAAATTCATTTTTTTTAAGTTTGTTCTTGACAAGTCTATGCTTAACTCTTATCTTTCTTGCGTGTAGTATCTAACCTGCTGTAGTCAGTTTGATAGGGGAGTTAAACTTTTCAAGTTTAATGATCATGACTGAATCCGATGAAATCTGGTTTGCAACGTAGGGCATTTGCTGCCCTCTCGCTTGGTCTGCTCGGTGCATTGCCGCTTGCAGTAGCACTGTATGTCCATCTTAACTCGGCTTTCGTTCCATTGCCGCTCGGACATAAAGTACCCGGTCTCGTGGCATTGTCGACGGACGGACAAGTTTTCATACAGGATACGATGGGCAGCAAAAAATCTCTTTTGGTTTTCTTTGCACCGGCATGCAGCCACTGCAGGAGAGAGCTTTCCAATCTCAACGACTTGCTGCCACGGTACAAGGACAAACTTAATATCCTCGGTGTGTCGCTCGATGATCTCCAATCGACAAGAACCACAGCGGCGGAATTAAAGTTGAAATTTCCCGTAGTGGTCGCCGGTAATGAACAGCCGCAAAGAGCCTTTAAAGTAAATATCCTCCCCGCCTTTTTTTGCATCGATGAAAAACAGATTCTGAGAAATTATTTTACGGGCGAACATTCGGTGGAAGTTGATGAACATCTGCTTGAGGACTTCATTTTTTCTTCAAGCGCTCTTTGAGTCTATCGGAAGGGGGAACATGAATAGCAGGAAGCGGTGGGTTGCAATTGTATTAGTTGTGGTAGCTGCGGGGATCGTTAATTCTCTATTGATTTCTCATTCGCACAGCCTTCGAAAATATCTTTTCGACTGGTATGCCGGGGGAGAATATCAAGGGAAGGAGGGAGTGATCATGCAAACACGCTACAATAACTGCGGCCCGACAGCATTACAAATGATTTTCGACTATTACAAAGTTCCCAGCACCATTGACGAAATAGAACGGAATGTTCACCCTGCCGGGAACGGCACGACTATGCTTGCGTTGGAAGAGATGGCCGAACGTAAGGGATTGCATGCAGAAGGGTGGCGGCTGACGTTTTCGGACTTTGTCAATTCCACATTTCCACTCCTCCTTTTTGTGCGCAACGATCACTTTGTCGTTGCCGACAGCGTTTACAAAGATGATGTCTTCCTGCGTGATCCATCCATTGGAAGAGTGAGGATGCCCAAGATGAATCTGCTCCATATTTGGAAAGGGGAAGCTTTGGTTTTTTCAGCACGATGAATAACTTGTTTGCCGGTTTGAATTGCATGTATTGGTTATCCTATTTGACTCAGGCGTTGAAGAGTATAACTGCGGTTTATGCAAAACAAACAGCCGAAGGTAAACAAGAAATAATTCACTAACCGCACATTCTATCATAGGGGGAGTTATGAAACGTTCTCGTTATTTACTGGCGATGGTCATAGTTTTTACCGTCTCCTTTTCTCTATTGCAGCCATGTTCCCATGCATTGTACTCCGCTGCTGCTACGTCGGTTAAGCTCACGGAACAAGAATCGCTGCAACAAGGCGGTCAAAAGTCCGTGCTTGCAATCGGAGCGTGCTCGGCAGGTTACATGTACTGTTTAGATGCCACCGGGGGGAGTTGGTGGGGTACAATTATTTGCTCAGGATCATGGCTGGGCTGCATAGCATTGGCGTAATCCAATTAAGTGAAAGGGAGCCGGCAGATGGCCTGCTCCCTTTCGTAAAATCATGAACACACGTTTTGCTCTGGTACTAGTGTCAATATATATTTGCGCTGAACCGCTGATCTCGAACGATGGAAGCGTGGTATTGTCGGGATTTGTTTCTGATACAAGCGATGTCGGGCTTCCTTCGGCCACAATACGAATAGCAAACACTTCCATTGGAACAGTAAGTGACAGCCGCGGGCAATTTAGGATTTCACTCGTCCCCCGCAAGCTGATGCTGGTCTTTAGTTATGTTGGATGTTTTCCAGACAGCATTACCCTTAATGTGCAACGCGATACCGTGCTGGTTGTCCACTTGGTGCCATCTGAAATTCGTTTTCCGGAAGTGATCGTGAACAGCGAAGACCCTGCATACCCAATAATACGGGAAGCGATAAAGCGAAAGAAGGAGTGGCAGAGGTACATCGTTTCTTTTGAGGCAAAAGTGTATACGAAAGATACGTTTGGGAACGATACATCATTGGGCCTCATTTCAGAAGCATATTCCGACTTGTATTGGCGGAGAGGCGATTCGCTCCGAGAGCTGGTAGTAGCCAGACGGCAAAGCAGTAATATCCCGTCAGAATTTCAATTGGCCATTGTTCATGATTTTATTGATTTCAACAAGGATTCTATTTCTCAATGGGGATATACGTTCATCACACCCCTCGCAGAATCAGGGTTCGAACTTTACGACTATAAGTTGATTGGGTCTCATACAATTCGCGATAACACGATTTTTGATATCGAAGTTATGCCGCGCACATCTCTTCAACCATTGTTCAAAGGCTTGATCTCAATTTCCGATTCAAGCTACGCATTGATTCGAGTTAAGCTTTGTCCTACCAAAATTTTTCGCGTCCCTTTCTTTGAGCTCGATCATTTCGAATTTACTGAGCAATTCAGCTTGTATGATAATCACTTTTGGTTTCCGATTGAGTATCATTTAGCTTCCGCGATGAAATTCCGATATATGTTTATAAAGCTCCCCGTCGTCTTGCACTACAATAAAGCAGTTATCTGTTTTGAGTATAAAACGAATACCGCCGAAAAAGACTCAGTGAAACAGTTGCCGGCGCTTTCTTTTCTTCCTTCCGCGAAGATGTATGACAGTTTAGTATGGAGCAATGTGACTTTATACCCTTTAACAGACTTAGAAGAAAAATCCTATCCTGCGATTGCCAAGAAAGCTGAGACAAGTCCTTTCATAGTAAAATTTGCAAACCTGTTTAAGGAACATGAAACGACTTTCAACGCAATCGACTGTAGATATAATAGGGCAGAGGGGTTTTTCCTTGGCGGCAATGCTATGGAGGACGTAAATTCTTCGATCCGTCTGTATGGCAAAGCGGGATATGGGTTTTCAGCTGCGCATTGGCAGTTTTCTTTTCGGCCTGAAATTACGGTCGACAGTTCGCTTTCGGTCTCGGCCGGCGCAGAGGTGTACAACCGCATAGCTACGTATCCGGTAAATTATGCGGTTTCAGAATTTTTGAATACTGTCTCCGCCCTGTTAAACAAGGAAGACTATTACAATTATTATCTGAGCACGGGGGAAAAAGTGTTTATCTCGTATAGGGGACTCCCGGCATTTTTTGCTATGATAGACTATGTCAGTGAGAAACAAAGCTCAGTAGCGAACTCTACTAATTTTGCATTATCATTTCTTAGGTCTTCGAACGAAACTTTTCGCCTCAATCCGCCCGTTCAATCCGGTTTGATGCGATCGCTGCAATTGAAGCTCATGGTCGGAGAGAATACAGGGGAGAAATTTTTTTCAAAGCCTGAGAATACTTACGGGATTGACCTTGAATATTCATCTCCCCGGATAGGCAGTCAGTTCGATTTTGTTACATGCTATGCAAAGATGCTGGTAGAAGTTCCGACGATGGGATCATATATGCTGTTCAACCCCTATTTGCGTCTGTTCACTTCAGCCGGGGTGGCGAAAGGTTCCTTACCCATGCAGAGAATGTTCTCACTGGAGTCGCCACTGTCCGGGTTCGCTCTCCCAGGCGCGTTGCGCACCGTTGGCATCGCCGAATTCACCGGTGACACGTATTACACATTTTCGCTCGAACACAATTTCAGAAACCTCCCATTTATCATGCTGGCGCTTCCATCTATTGACGTCGATATTATTTTGCGCGTATCTATCGCAAGAATGTGGAATACATCGATTTCTCCAAACATCCCCACAAAAAGCACGAGCGGAACATATTCTGAGTACACGATTGGTCTCGGGCGGATCGCAGACTTTTTTTGTCTTGAACTGAGCTATGCGCTCCGGACGAGATTTGTATTTTCAGTAACGGGAAGTTTGTAGGATACTGTATGGGTTGTGCAGCTTGGAAAATTATTTTTAGTCCCCGGGAGTATTTTTATAGTTTGAAAGCGAACCCCCGTTGGGGGCACAATTGCATTCTCATCACGCTTCTGCAAATCATTTTTACAGCAATACAAATTATCCTTTCTTTTCCTAGCGTTCGAGCTTTCAATGAACGGGAAGTGTTACTTGATAGTGCTGCGCTTATAATGTTGATCTCCCTTCGGAACGTCCTTACATGGTTTTTCGCTTCCTTGGTACTGTTCAACTTTGTTAAAATTGCCGGTGCAACAAAAAACTTTTCTTTGAATCACTCCATAGCAGTAATCGTAAGTTCGCATGTCGTTCAGTGCCTCGCTTTGGCGTTTTCGATCTTGATTGGTTACGCGCGGGTCGTTCTTTCTCGTTCAGATTTTTTTGACCCGGCGGATACTTTCTCTCTTAGTACGGTTTTATTTTTCGATTCCCCGGATTATGTCAGGTATGTTTTGAGCAAAGTCGATATATTTACAATTTGGTACATTGTACTCGTGAGCAAAGGAGTTTTCACTCTTTCATCAATCGGTATAGCACGGTCGTATTGTATGACGGCAATTGTTTTTCTTTTTGGGGTGTCACTACGATTGATGTTATTGAATATATTTACATCATTACCATCTTTGATCCTGAAATAGGAATGAAAATTGTGGTATCCTCAGAGCGGGAGGTCGCATCGAAGCATGGCCCATAAAAACTTTTTATTTATTTCGGTCCGGATCATTCTTGGATGGATGATGACCCTTGCGGGCTGTGTCAAATTGCTTGATACTAAGCATTTCATCAGTGCAATTGATCGTATTGGCGTGCTACCTTCATGGTCTATTGTGCCTTGTGCCATTCTTATCATCCAAAGTGAGATATGGCTGGGGCTTGCTCTTGTCGTCGGTTTTCGAACGAGAATAGTTGCCGCTCTTCTCTCGGCCCTTGTTTCATTGTTTATTGTCGTTATAGCCGTCGCTCTTTTTCGGGGGATGGCCGGAGATTGCGGGTGTTTTGGACCAATCGGTTCAGAACAAATAGGTCGCGGTGTTATCATCCGCGATGCGCTCATTCTGATAAGCTGTCTTTGGATTTCATTTCAAGGAGAGCCAAACAGACCTGAACGCCAAAAAATCGCGGAAGAAAAGCCTGTTGATTATTCTTGAATAACATGAATGAATGTAAGTGAATTACAACTATTAATAGCTTTCCGGGACTTGTCTTTTTGCCAGGAATGGACTATCATCTGATATCATTGCCATTGCACCTTGACATAGGAATCAATGCTGGAATTTAACGAAGCGTTAGAAAAAATATTGAAACACGTGCGGCGGTTGCTTCCGGTGAAGCTTTCTATAGCAGAGTCGCTCGGGTTTGTTCTCGCCGAAGATATCAGGACAAAAGAGCCGATTCCTCTTTTTGATTCTTCTTCGGTAGACGGATACGCAGTTCGCCTTCAGGATATTCGCGATACAGCGGAAAACCATCCGGTTCAGCTGGCGCTACAATCCACTGTTTCAGCAGGATATTCCTCATCTCAATCATTGAAACCCTTCCACACAATTAAAATAATGACCGGTGCGCTGCTTCCCAAAAAGGCAGATGCCGTTGTTATGAAGGAATTTGCAAAAGTCAAAGGGGAGACGATTGTCTTCTCGTCGGCAATAAAAGAAGGAGCAAATCTTCGGCGTCGGGGAGAAGAGTTCGGCAAACTAGAAATTGTTTTCTCGAAGGGGACCATCGTGACCCCGCCCGTTGTCGGGATGTGCGCCACGCTCGGACGGTCTTCAATAAAAGTGTATCACAAGCCTCGAGTTGCGCTTGTCGTTACCGGCAATGAACTTCGCTCCCCCTCGTCGAAATTGCGCCGGGGACAAATTCGAGACTCGAATTCGTATGCTTTATCGGCGGCGCTGAAATCCGCCGGCATTTTTCCACTCCTCATTGTGCATACACACGACGATAAGACACAAATTTCAAAATCTTTCGCCCGTGCGTTAAAAGAAGCAGACGTCGTTATTTCAGCAGGGGGAGTTTCCGTAGGGGATTTTGATTACGTCAAGCAAGCTCTCGGCGACCTTCGTGTGAAAACCGTATTCTGGAGAGTTGCCATGAAGCCGGGGAAGCCAAATTTTTTTGGAACGAGAGGGAAAAAACTGGTGTTTGGTTTGCCCGGAAATCCCGTCTCCGCCTTGGTGTCTCTCGAAACGCTGGTGATGCCCGCGCTCCGAAAAATGATGGGAATCCATTTTTCCGACGCATCAAACTATCACGCCGTGGTCGAGTCTGATTTGAAAAGGAGTGCAGGGCGAACGGAATTTGTCCGCGCTTTTGCATCACGCAACATAAATGGTCAGTTGACGGTGAGACCGGCTGCCGGTCAGGGTTCACACATGGTCGGCGGGCTTGCCCGCGCAAACTGCCTTATCATTGTTCCAAAACAGCAAGAAAACATCAACAAAGGGGATACGGTTGTAATTCGATTTCTTTCGTGGAATCGATCCTGACTGCTTTCAGACATCCGCGATCTCTTCCGTTTCTTCCACCTTCGATATCTTGGGGATAGCATTGCTCTCATAAATGAGAAAATCCGCGACTTTTTTTGATTTTTGTAAAAAATAGAGAGCGTTGTTACTTTCAACACTCCGCAATGCGTTACTACAAATCACTTTACGGGGAATTCTCGGTGTGCTTTGGTGGCATAATAGTTGAGAAGTATTGGTTCAGGCGTTGCAAAATGTTGCGGTATTTATTTGCTAATACCGCCTTTTGATACAATACTAGATGAGAGTTCCATGAAGCGCGGCGGGAATAAAGCGATTTCGGATAAGAGAAAAAACATTCTCCTTCATTCTGCAGACAAGGATTTGATGAAAAGTCTCTCTATCCTCTTGCAGGATCAGTACGGGATCGTCGCAACGGAGACTGTGGAAGAGCTTGCGCTTCAACGAAACAACAAATGTATTTCGCTTCTCGTCGTCGACCTCGAACGCTCGATCCCCGCACTACTCGCGGAATTTGAGCAGCGACGGCTTGAAAACCCTCGTGTCCCTATTATCGTCCTCTATGCTTTCCGGCAAGGTCAGCCGGAATGGGAAAGGAAGATCCGGCAGCTCGCAAGCCAGGTGTTCTATAAGCCGGTTCAAATTGAGGAGATCCTGGAAGCAATTTCTGCTGAGGGCAGACTGCAAGCGGAACCGGAAAAAAAGTAGGGGAACCCGTTTTTCTTACAACATGTTTTCTCTTTTCATAGCCTGTTACTACCGGCAAAGCGGGGAATAGTCTGCGCTTTTTTTGATGTGCAGGCTGTCACACATCGTCTACGGTAAATACCCTATATTTATCCGTCACACCCCCCGTATAGAATTTGCCATATTCCAAAGCCTAACTAAGTAAAAAACGATCTGTATTAGCTTATATATTAATCCGCTCAGCGTTCCGGATTAGATGTTTCAATGGGACAAGTATTCTTATGCCTCGGTGAGGTTGTTTCGCAATACAAAAAATTGTGAGGACGATTTGGAAAAAAGCCAGCTTAAAATATTTGTCGAGTACTCAATAGTTATTCTAAGAGCAGTGAATTTTTTGCTCATCAAATTACATTTTCTCAAGAAAGGATCGATGAAGATGTTGAAAAGGTTGCTACGGATCGCAGGATTCATGTGCGGCATTGGAGCGAGCACGGCAGTCTCGCAGACTGTTCAGCCGTGGTTTGATTCTCCGCTCGACGGCCAGGTGAACAGCATTGTTGTGGGGGGCAACAAAGCCTATCTCGGAGGAACGTTTACCAAGATCGGATATGCTTGCGGCACAGGTGCCTTTCTTGATACCGCCACCGCGAAACCCGATCGCACATTTCCCAAGCTTGACCCGGTGCAGGGAAGAGTGTACGCATCCGTTCCGGATGGAAGAGGAGGATGGTACGTCGGAGGAAATTTTTCGTACGTCGGCGGTCTCCCGCGAAAATATCTGGTGCACGTTCGTTCCGACCACTCTGTTGATTCATGGAACCCCGCTCCCAATGCCTTCGTCCAATGTCTCTCACTCAGCGGCAATCGTTTATATGTCGGCGGGTATTTCACAACTATTGCCGGGCAGACTCGCGGCTACGGCGCCGCGTTCGATACCGCGACCGGAAATCTTCTCGCATGGGATCCGAAGGCCGACAATGAGATTACCGCAATTCAACAAGTCGGCGGGCTCGTATATTTCGGCGGCTATTTTTCTTCAATCGGGTCTCAATTTCATTTCCTTTTGGGTTCGACTGATACTGCAGGGAACGTCACCAGCTGGTCGCCGGGAATCACCGTTCCATATGGGAGTCCTTCCATATCTCAATTCATTTATTCGAACGGCTACTTGTACGCTTGCGGCCCCTTTACGAAACTCGATACCGTTACCTTGTATGGCTTAGCAAAAATGGATCCGTCGGGAAACGTTATCGCAACCTGGAAACCTGCTGCTTCAATTAGCGGAGGCTTTGGCGAAGTATCTTCCATGGCTCTTTCGAACGGAAATTTGTTCGTTGGCGGATCGTTTACGTCTATCGGTGGACAATCGGTAACGAACCTTGCTGAGATTGACATCGCGACTGGAAAAACATTTGCATGGAATCCCGCGCCAAACAATACGGTACGGACAGTGACGATTGCCGGTTCAAGGCTTTTTGTCGGAGGAGATTTCACGTCCATCGGCGGGAAGAGCATAAGTTACCTTGCTTCGGTCGATACCTCGGCGGGAACGGTTTCTGCATGGGACGCGGCGCTCAATGAAAATCCATATACACTCTCTTCGTACGGCAACATCCTTTTCGCCGGAGGACTTTTTACATCGACCGGTTCAGTCGCGCGGAATAATCTTGCAGCGGTAGATCTCGCGAGTGGACTGATTACTCCGTGGAATCCGAATGCCAGCGGAGGCGTGAGCGCACTTGCGCTTGTGGCGGACAAAGTGATCGTTGGCGGAAATTTTACATCGATCGGCTCTACCAATCGTCAGTACCTCGCTGCCGTCGACACGTCGGTGGGTTTCCCTATATCTCTTTCGTCGTGGAATGCATCAACAGGCGGCTCGGTGTTCGCAATGATGGTTCTCGGCAACCGGCTCTATCTCGGAGGAAATTTTGGGAACGTCAACGGTTCCGTGCGCAGCTACCTTGCGGCCGTTGACAAAAACACGGGCGCTGTTCTGCCTTGGCACCCCGCGCTGGACAATGGAGGAGTTTACTCATTCGCGAATTCAGGATCACTCGTTTTCACCAGCGGTTTCTTTTCGATGATCAACGGCCAGACTCGCAATTATGCCGCTGCGTTCGACACAACGACCGATTCGCTCACGGCATGGAACCCTAACCCGAGCTATCTCTGTTTCTCGCTGGCGGCACAGGGACCAACGGTGTATCTGGGAGGAGGGTTTACGACGGTGGGAGGCGTGAGTCGCAAAAGTATTGCAGCCGTAGATACAGCGACCGGAGCTCTTCTGACAGGATTCGACGCGAAATTCGACCTCCAACTCAACGTTAATGCGATTCTGCCTTCGGGAAATCAAATCATTATCGGTGGAGGATTCGAGACAATCAATTCATTGACCCGGGAACAGTTGGCGTATCTCGATGCGGGAACGGGAGCTGTTTCGTCGTGGAGCTCAAACATCAATAATAATATCGGCTCGGGCACGATCTATTCCATAGCGCAAGCTTCTCACACGCTGCTGGCGGGAGGGGAGATAATCTCCATTTCATATTTTCCAGTTCAGAATTTTGCTGTTTTGACTGATACTTCCATCGTGTTGAAGCCGGGCGTGGGCGCATCTCGCAGGAAGATAGATTTCGGAAATGTTCTCGTGGGGAGCTTCAAAGACACGTCCGTGACAATTGCAAACAACGGAGCGGACGTTCTCAATATTGCCAGCATTGTCTCCTCTGGCAATTCATTCTCCGCCCGCATTGCGTCCGCGAGTCTCAAACCCGGCCAATCGTTTGTCGATACGCTTCGCTTTAGCCCGGCAGCTGTCGGCTTCGCAAACGCATCGATCGTCATCACGAGCAACGCCTCATCGTCGCCCGATACGATTCAGGTACGTGGAAACGGGGTTCTGGTTCTGCGAAGTGCCGAGATCCATCATAACCGGGACACGATAAACGTTGGAATTGTCTATGTCGACCATTCCAAGGATACATCGTTCGTTGTTTCGAACATCGGCAATGACACGCTCCATGTTGATTCGATCACCGTGACCAACCCAAGGTTTACGGTGAGACATTCCGGCTTTGCCGTAGCGGAGGGCAGTTCGTTTACGGACACGGTGCGGTTCACAGCACTGACCGTAGGAACCTTCAGCGGATTTTTGATCCTCCACAGCGACGCGACGAACACATCAAGCGATACAATTGTCGTTATCGGAATGTGTCAGAAGTTAACATATGCCGGGGAACAAATTGTGCCGAAAGAATTTTCTTTATCGCAGAATTATCCGAACCCCTTTAACCCGAGCACGATCATCAATTACCAGCTGCCGAAGAGCAATCGTGTAACCCTGCGTTTGTACGACGCTATCGGAAGAGAAGTGGCCACGCTTGTCGATGAATATAAACAAGCTGGAAGCTATGATGTGCAATTCAATGCCTCAAAGTTGTCGAGCGGCGTTTACTTCTATCGGATCCAATCGGGAAATTATGTCGACCTAAAAAAAATGGTGCTGATGAAGTAAGTTTGAACAGGTACACGGACTCGATGTACACGCACTTAAGACTAATAACGGATTGCTTTGCCAGAACCCGAGCGACCACTGGTGCCGGACACTTTACCCAGAAAATCGGCGCCAGCCGGAATACTTGGCAAAGTTAATTAACAAGGTGTCCGACATCTTGGCACATCGCAGCGCTGTTCAAATTTGCGTTGGTGCTGAGTTTTTGTTATTATTGTACTGCCATTCCCACAAATTTTCTTTAGATCCATTCGAGCTCAACGCCTCGGATGTAAGCATTTTTTTTGCCTCGAAAGCATAAGGACGACACTTTCTTTTTCGAGAGGTTGATATGACACTTGCACTGGTTGCTCGAATGTTCCCTCCCTTCTTTTTGCTATTCCCCGAACAGACATTCATTCCTTTCCTGAGAATTAGATCGGGATGCCGGTTCCGTGCGACTTCATTCACTCATGAGGGGCTTGCATGAAAACACAACAGTACCGGTTCTTGCCCGGCTGTTATGTTGGGATGCTTCTTTTCGTCGTGTGTTCTGCGGCTGCTATTGGCCAGCGGGAAATTACTCTAAAGCCAATTGGCGAAAGTAAAAACTTTGCTTATGTAACAGCTGGTTGAGCACAATTTCTTGTAAAGAAGGCAATACGTAAGAATCAAAACATAAAGAGGAGGATGTATGATATTTCGTTACGGCGGAGCTAAATTTTTGTTGCGGGCAACAGAATTGTGCGGCCTTTCGTACAATGTCCGCACCGTTTTGGCGGGACTCGCAATACTATTGTTGACCGTTTTTGGTCCGAGGTCGCTTTGGGCTCAGGACGTGCCGGCGCCGATCCAATCCGGTGAGGTGCCGAATGGAGAACCTATTGTGAGCCAAACCAAAGTAAGTTCAGGAGGCGATGTAATTCCGGTGGCCGCGACATCGAGGCGGGTTTACAGCTCGCATCGGCACTCAAAAGGCGGCACATCGCATACCAGCGTGGGCCGGGCTCTGGCAGATATCGACTATAAAAAAGTGAGGGAAAAGGCGGGAGAAAATTCGACAAAAGTTTTTGTCCTCCAATCCAACGGAAACATCTTGCAATGGAATGCCGAGTTAGGATCGTTTACACTTTACAGTAACGGATCTTCGTCCAGCCCCACTTGGGAGGATGTCCAGGGCGATGATGTTTACCTTCTCTCTTTTAACGCTTTTGTCGTCACGCGCGATTCAGGCGCGACGTGGCAAGCAGATACAGCGGGCTTGGGTTCGGCCTTTTTCAATGCCATGACCTTAGATTCTTCCCAATACGTCTATCTTGCTGCTTCGACCGGCATCTTTAAGCAACATCCCGATTCGAATGTTTGGCATCATCTCTCTTCATACCCGGGCGGCGGTGCCAACGGAATATATGTGGATCGGAAGAACAGAGTCTACGCTTCCACGTATGGAGCAGTGTACATGAGTACAGACGGCGGCGCCACCTGGCACATCAATAGTTCTGGTTTAGGAGGCGGGCTCGTCAAGAGTTTCGGAGACGACGCGTTCAATAATGTTTATGCGCTTGTGAACGGAATGGTAGTGCGGTCCGACAGCGGAACTGCTGCGTGGGTCAGGATCGATACGTCGATCTCAAATAAGATCAAAGATCCTATCAACTCCTATTCTTCCCCGTACATCGATGTGGAAGGCGACACGGTCATCTATCTTGCTACCAATTACGGTTTGTTTGCGAGCACGGACCAGGGCATGACCTGGACAGAAGCCAATGATGGCATTCAAGCGACAACGCTGTACGGTTTTGTGAACTCATCAACCCGCCGGTTTGTTTCGACAGCTCTCGGACTCTATTATGAATATCAGGGAGACACTGCGTGGACGAAAGCATTTCCGGCTAACGGCTACGCGGCAGGTGGTTCAATCTATACCGATAACGCCGGTAACCTTTACACGTTGGGTCCGGTCATGAACATCAATAATTCCCAAAGCCCGCCCTCAAACTGGAAGAGCACGGACAACGGCGCTACGTGGCTTCCCGATACTATGGGGCTCGGCGTTGCAGCTCAGTCGAGCGTCCCAATCTATTTTGCGGATGAGAACGGCGTTCAGCATTATTCATTTGACGGCGCACCTGCAGCAGTTTACAGAAAATCCTCCGGATCCTCATGGATTCCCGATACCGCAGGTCTTGGAGTGCTCTCACAAACCTATCCAAACGTTTTCGCAAGTGATAAACGAGGCAGCCTGTATTGGGCGATTACGACGACGACCCCGAATTACGCAGGACTTCTTTACAAGCGCCCCATCGCAGGCGGAACGTGGCTTCCGGACACTGCTGGATTGCAAGGAGCAATCGTTTACAGCATTACCCCTGACAAAAACGGTAATCTGTATGCCGGAACATACGGCGGAGGCATTTACAAAAAAACTGGGAACACCTGGTCGGGCTTTTCTACTCCTAACGGCCTTGGAGGGAGTTCAGCTTTCGTTACTACGGTGGATAGTTCAGGAGCGCTTTGGGCCGGCTTCTCGACCTTGAATGGATTCAATTTCCTGTGGCACGGAATATACTACACGACAGACAACGGGTTGTCATGGACGTATGCAGGTCTCGACAGCATATCCGTACGGGCTCTTGTCGTGTATGGAGATTCGGTCTACGCCGTCACCTACAACGATGGGTTGTACATCCTGACGAGGAACGGAACTACGAATAGTGTTCAGACCTCAACCACGCCGCCGAGTACATTTGTGCTCTTGCAAAACTACCCGAACCCATTCAACCCAACAACGGCAATACGTTTTTCGATTCCGCAACGTGAGCGCGTCTCTCTCATAGTCTATGATGTCCTCGGAAGAGAAGTATCGACGCTGGTGAATGGCGATCTCGAGGCAGGGCCGCATCAGGCGACATTCGATGCCGCAAAGCTTGCCTCCGGTATTTATTTATATCGATTGAAAGCAGGAACCTTCACTGCAACGAAGAAATTGGTTCTCTTGAAATAGATGCGCTCTTGAACGCTTTTTTGCGTCCCGCCTAAAAAACAAGCAGGACGGCAACTTCGAATACTTTTTATTCGTACCAGATCGTTTAATCCAGCCCATCACGGCTGGACTTGTGCCGTAAAAGTGATTCGTGCAGTCGGCTCATTTTAAGATAGGTAATTTATGAAGCATTTTTTGTTTTCTATCAAAACGCTTTCGATGATCATCAGGGTAATCCTGGCTGCCTTTCCATTTGTTACCCTAGCTCAAGATCAAGAAAGGCCGCCCATGGGCGAAAGCTTTAATGGACGATGGGCTAATGTGGGATACGACAGCAAAATGCTGAAAGCGCAATCCGGGCGGGGCACGATCGTGTGGTCCCCTCCAGAGGGCAGAGAGATTACTTATGCTGCAGAGAAATTTCACAACGAGAACGTCATCTTCATAGAACTCGACAATGGCAGCGTCTACGAGATGATTGGAAACGGCGACCTTGGTTGGGATATTCCGACATGGCGTTCAGATGGCGGACTACCATTTAACAAATTGGTAGGTGACGCTCTCTATGGTATCGCATCAACTGGAGTTACATATGTCAGCCGAGACACTGCTGCAACCTGGCAGATCGATACCGTCGGCCTCGGTTCCGGCTACCCGTTTGACCTCACACTTGATTCGCTTCAGTACGTTTACCTTGCGTATTCAACGGGATTGTTCAAGCAGCCTCCCGACAGCAGCACCTGGCAAAAAGTCTCATCCTTTCCCGGAACCAACACCTCGGCTGTTTTCGTCGACCGCATGAATAGAGTTTTTGTCGCTTCATCCAGGAAAGTATATATGAGCACAAACAGCGGCTCGACATGGAACATTGATACGGCGGGAATGACCACCGCTGGCTATTTTGGGTCAACGGGATTTTGCGACGACGCCTTCGGAAACATCTACGCTCGCAACGCACTCAGATTATTTCGATCCACCGGAGGAACGCAGCCGTGGGTACGCATCGACCAGCCATTGAGCGCTCTGGCGTTCGACCCGTCTGTCAATCTTCTCTTTAACAATCTCAGCGGAGATTCACTGTTATATGCTTCGACTGTTTTTGGTTCATACATAAGCTCCGACCAGGGGACGACGTGGAATCGGGACACCTCGCAATTTAGCGCATCATTCATCTACGGCCTCAGCAAAACTCCTGCCGGAAGACTTCTTACAACTACAAATCTCGGGGTCTACTATAAAAACCCGGGCGATCTACAGTGGACTAAAACTTTTCCAGCCACAGGTTTTGTTGCGGCAAGCCCGGTATTTGTCGACGGCTCGGGGAACGCATACGCACTCGGCGCGAAGACTGACCGTTCTAACTTTCAGAGCCTTCCGGCAAATTGGAAGAGCACCGACGGCGGTCTTATATGGAACCCGGACACCTCAGGCATCGGCGGCCTGGCAGGGCAGAACCCAACGTACTATGTTGACGAAACAGGAACGCAGCATTACGGTGCATACGGCGCTCCGGCGAGGTTTTATAGTAAAACTCCCGGGCAGAGTTGGGCTGCCGACACGGCAGGCTATGGGATTGGAACATCGGACCTCCCGACGGCGTTCGGCAGCGATCGACACGGGTTTCTGTACGTTGCCACGAACAGTCTGAGCAGTTACAAAGGAATGGTATGGAAGCGTCCCATTGCAGGCGGAACATGGGTCCCCGACACAGCCGGCCTGGCTGGTACACAGGTGTATTGGATTACAGCAGACAAGAACGGCATTCCGCTGGCCGGTGCGATCGACGGTCTCTATAAAAAGAACGGAACAGCCTGGATAAAACTTCCGTCGCCTTCCGGACTCACCGGGTACGCCGCGTTTGTTGTGAGCGCCGATTCGTCCGGGTATACCATTGCCGGATTCAGCACTCCTTACGGGTACAACTACTTCTGGCGCGGATTGTATGCGACGAACGATAACGGCGCGACGTGGAAACACCTCGGTCTCGACAGCATTTCCGTTCGCGGCCTCGTGTCGTACGGAGATACGACGTTCGCGTACACGTACGCCGATGGAATCTACAAAGTGCGATCGACAGTCAGCGTGAATTCTGTTGCTGCCGTAACACATCTGGCGTCATTCCGCTTGGAACAAAACTATCCGAATCCATTCAACCCGACGACCAATCTTCGATTTACGATCGGCAATGCACAATTTGTATCATTCAAGATTTACGATGTGCTGGGAAGGGAAGTGTCGACATTGATACATGAGAAACTAAGTCCCGGGAATCATATTGTCTCGTGGAACGCATCGAATCTCTCGAGCGGCGTTTACTTCTATCGCTTGCAGACCGGAAATTTTGTCGAGACGAAAAAAATGGTGTTGATGAAGTAGTCTTTAAAACAAAAAAACAATCAATTGATAGGAGGTGGGTCATGCGCCATGTGACGAAAAGATTGCCGCTTTCTTCCGAGAGGGTTGCTTCAACCCACTCAACTTCTGCGAGGGCTGTGAAGTATGCAATCCTGGTAATTGCCGAAGCTTTTTTTTCAGCGCAGCCGCTCGCGTTAGGGCAAAATAATCCTCTGGCCGGTTTCGCCGGCATGGGCGAGGTGATCACGAATTTGTTCCCGGGAGGATATATTACTTCAAACAACCTCGGAGTGTTCACTTCTCCATCCGGTAACGGGCCGTCAAAACCTATCTTGACGACGCCTGCAAGGATTGCAGCTGTCGATAAGATTGCACCGAATGAAATCATGACTGTCACTGTTAACAGGGATGTGTACGATGTCAAAGTGTCGGGGTCGGGTAAAGATCAAACTGTTACATCGGAGGAACATCGCGGACGTATCGGCGGCCCCGGGTCTGAAGGTGTACGGAGGGTTTCCCATAGAAGGCGCAAGAATTCCGAGTCAGGTGAGGCGGACAAACTTAATTCTGTCTCGCCTCGGTGGTCTAACAGTAGTTCCCTGTCTAAAAGCGCAGCGAATGCCGGCGATGCGCTGTATGCCGTGTCGTCATCGACACTCTATGTCTCCCGCGACAGCGGCAGCACATGGCAGGTCGATACAGCAGGACTCGGAACTGCATACGCGTGGGACATCGATGTCGACACGTCGGGCTTCGCCTACGCAGCTACGACCGACGGATTATTCATCCAGAACCCTGATACCGGCGCTTGGCATCCCGTGACAGCGTTCACACAGTCAAAAAATTTGTACCGGGTATTTGTGGACAGAAAGAACCGTATTCTTGTCGGAGGCAATGGAGAAGGTGTCTACCTGAGCACAGATAATGGAACAAGCTGGTCGGTCGATACGTCGGGCATTGGAAACCAGTCCGCGAATTTGTTCGCTGATGATGCGTTCGGCAATTTGTATGTTGTGACATTCTATCCGCCCATGCACATCTATAAATCGAGCGGCGGAACTTCTTCATGGCAGGTAATCGATGGTCCTATCAATAGCATCGCGGTTAATAATACTGACATTAATGCTCTTCTTGGCGACAGTGTCCTCATAGCAGGAACATCTTTTGGTCTCTTTGTAAGCACCGACCAGGGAAACACCTGGACGATGAACAACAACGGCATCGCGGCAGAATTCTTCTCGGGATTTTTGAAATCCACAACCGGCAAATGGATCACGGGCACTAGCCTCGGGATCTTTTCAAAGAACCCATCCGATACGTCGTGGATGAAGAGCTACCCCGTCAGTGGCTATAATAGACCCGTTTCCTTTGCTGGAGATGGGCTTGGAGGCATCTACGCAATATCAAGCCATACTATAGCTGGTGGCCCAATCGTTTTCAAAAGCACTGACAACGGTGCATCATGGAATCCTGACACCGCCGGAATATCTTTGGTTCGCACGGGAGTTTTTTTCGTCGACGAGTCAGGGGGTCAACACGTGGGAACGAGCCAATGGGGGAGCAGCTACCCGTCACTTTTCTTTACGAAGTCTGTTGGAGGGAGCTGGACACTCGATACAGCGGGATTCAAATCCACCAACTATAGTTTCAGTTATTCGATAGCATCGGACAAACACGGCTATTTGTATGTCACGGGGTCCTATTCCAACGGCAGCGCAAAAGTGAACGCGAGAGTGATGCGCCGTCCGATTGGCGGCGGAGTATGGGTGCCCGATACGAACGGCCTGGGCGCATCGGTCAACTATCTTTCAAATCTTGGTCCTGACAAGAACGGAAACATGATGGGGATAGCCGGAAGCTCGCTTTATAGGCTTTCAAACGGGACGTGGGGAACGGTTCCACTTCCCAGCCGGGCGGCAGACAACTTCTACTATATTGATAATTTTTCCGTCGACTCGAGCGGCGCAATATTTGCCTCGTTTTCGAATTACAGCGGCGGGGGTGGAATATACTTCACGACGGATGGCGGGACATCGTGGACGTATGCGGGGCTGGATAGCTTGACTGTTACTCAACTGATCTCCTACGGGGATACTACATACGTTTCGACGACAAACGGTCTTTACATAGTTACCCGAAACTCTGTCGGAACGGGTGTGCGGGCATCTACTGCATTACCGGAGGTTTTCACGTTGGATCAAAACTATCCCAACCCTTTTAATCCGACCACCTCTATTCGATTTACCATCGGCAATGCGCAATTTGTTTCCTTGAAGATTTATGATGTATTGGGAAGAGAAGTTTCGACCTTGATCAATGGGAAATTGAATCCGGGCAGTTATACTCTTCCATGGAACGCATCGAATTTTTCGAGCGGCGTCTACTTCTACAGGTTGAAAACGGGAAATTTTGTCGAAACGAAAAAAATGGTTTTAATGAAATAAGGACATTTGTCCTGTTCATCCAAATAAAAAAAAGATCCCGCTTCGAATGGCGGGATTTTTTTTTGAACCTATCCGCCGGTTTGAGGACGCACAACTTCACCGCCTGGGAGTGTCTTAATTTGTATATGTCCACTCAACTTCAGGGAATACCACCGTGCGGAATGGATTGATTCCGGCTGAATAAGTCGGTATTTTTTTCGTAATTCTCTGCACAGGATACGCAATGAAGATTACCGGTTCCATGTTCCTCATTGTCATTTTGGCTGCGGCCGCCACCGCGCAAGAGATCAGCACCTTCCATTCGACCGATACGCTGGTTCCGTCAGGGTAGACTAAGACTAAAAAACTCCATGGCTCGAAATAATAAAGGAGTGGCATCTCAGTTCCAATTTTAATGTCATTACGGCGAAAGTTCCAAAGGAGTTTTTCGGAACCGCAATCCAGTTTGACTGCTCTGGATGTCCCCCGCAGGGGGATATGACAAATACCTCGCTGCATGTGGCGAGGATAATTTATTTAACTTAGTAAACGTATCGCGCAGATCTTAACTTATTCGCTATTGACATTTATCTTGCCGTTTGTGAAGTTTCCAAAGGCCGGATGGGGCATCTTCTTAAAACCTATTCCAATAACCGCGACCAACGTATGAAAGCAGCCTCTTTTATTTTCTTTGCTCTTTTCATTTTTTCGCCCTCACGTGCAAGAAAGAGCCGCCTATTGTTCCACCGCCGCCAACCGGGCCGGATACGACGAGCCATAACTTTGCTCTTACATCGATTACATTTGGGGGGAACTATGGTTCCTGCTACTTTAAGGACGCGACCATCGTAAGTGACACCGACATTTGGGCGGTGGGAATCATCTACACCTCTCCAGATACCGTGTATAATGCAGTTCATTGGGATGGAAAGAATTGGAATTTGGAACAAATCGAATTCTATACCATTTGCGGCCAGTCTCACACATCAGCCTATCCGATAAATGCAGTTTTTGCCTTTAATCAAAACGACGTTTGGTTTACAAATGGTGGAGAGATCATGCAGTGGACAGGTGTCTCTTACCTGCATTATTGTTCGGTAGGATTATTAATCAACGGGGCGATCAATAAGATTTGGGGCACATCGCAGTCAAATCTCTACGCAGTTGGAAATGCAGGTACAATCCTTCATTACTCCAATAATGGTTGGACGAAAATGGAGAGTGGTACAGGCTACGACCTGACTGATGTTTGGGGATCGCCAGACGGTACCGTAGTTTGGGTCTGCGGATGGAGAAACTATAGTGTCGATACCGCTCAAGGCATTCTCCTTCGATATGATGGGACAAGCTGGAGAACCGTATGGAAGCGAGGGGCCAATACAACGCCCCCGTACGGCGACTATGTTTCTAGCCTGTGGTGCCAGAAGCACGTCTTTACGTCTACGAATTATGGAGTTTATACCCAATCCATGAGCGGTGTTGACACCGCTGTGCAAAGCCTATCGTTGAACCGGTTTCCTTACCGGATCCGAGGCAGTTCAGAAGACAATGTGGTCATGGTGGGGGATTTCGGAATGATCTGGCACTACAATCAGAAGGATTGGAAAATGTTGAACCTGACCGACCCTGGTCAGCCGCTCTATTCGGTTGCAGTCTCGACGAACATCATCGTTGCGGTAGGAGGAGACTTCGATATAGGGTTGGGGGCCGCGCTGATTTATATGGGAAAGAGAGAATAATTCCAGAAGCTAAGTCCAACTAATAATGGGAGGATTACGATGAAAGCAACTATGCAGTGTCATCGAGCCTATGCCAATTCATTCTTAGAAGCAACACATCGGTTGCAGAGAAGCAGAGCGCACTGGTTCGGCTATTGACCGTCTTTCTTCAATCGGGCGACACTGCGATAATTTCAGATT
>Ga0265319_1000166_pt1 | contig 50092 bp, 43 predicted proteins | sample 4824metaG_FD_192443 | JGI IMG/M metagenome (GOLD analysis project Ga0265319, IMG submission 192443) | Rhizosphere microbial communities from Carex aquatilis grown in University of Washington, Seatle, WA, United States - 4-8-24 metaG | ecosystem: Host-associated > Plants > Roots > Rhizosphere >...
ACTAAATTCCCCTTGCTCTTCCCATAGAAGAGATGTATATTAGTTACGCAAATAATAGTACATCGTTATTGCGCTTGTCCATTGCTTTTTCGCTTGAGATTTTTCAAAGACAGAGGCACAGGTTCTCCTTCTCCAAGGAGCCCTTCGGACCGATTTCTGAAACATCGATAGACGAAATTCGATCGCATCGAAAGGTAGATGCAGCAAGCCGTTGATGCGATTTTTTGTTTATGGCAGCAAGAGTCAACGCTGTACGTCTTTCCGCCGATAGCGGAAGGGTTTTTGAAAAATCTTTTTCGAAAGGAGACGTTCCATGGAAAAGGGAACAGTCAAATGGTTCAACCGGACCAAAGGTTTTGGATTTATTTCACGGCCGTCGGGCGAAGATGTGTTTGTACATTACCGCTCGATCGTCGGCGAAGGGTTCAAGAACCTGAACGAGGGCGACCAAGTTCAGTTCGAGGTTGAAAACGGGCCGAAAGGCCTGCAAGCGGCAAACGTGCAGAAGATATAACGCTGCACAGTTTTATGAAAAGTCCCGTGCCGTACACGGGACTTTCTGTTACCACCCGATCCTCGAGAGCGAGGGCATAAGGAGGCTTCAAACATGCTGAACGGCACCGTAAAATTCTTCAATTCAACAAAAGGATTCGGTTTTCTGACCACACCGGAAGGCGAAGATATTTTTTTCCACAAAAGCAACGTGAAAGATACGGGTTTTCGTGACGAACTTCGACAGGGAGACAACGTAAAATTCGAAATCCGGGTCGAGCAAAAAGGAAAACGCGCGTACAATATCGCACGCGTATCATCTGAAGTCCCCAAGGAAAAAGACAGCGTGTAACGCTATAATGCAGCGATCTGATGAACGTAGAAAGGCCGTCCTGCAAGCGCACGACGGCCTTTTTATTGTTACGTTGGATTGCATTTCAAGCAAAAAACCTTAGATTTGTTCAAAATGGACGCGCTCCATAGTTGAAGCCGAACCTGCACTTCCAGATTAAAATGATGTTTCTCCCTGACACAGTAATCGGTGTCATGTCGGCACCATTCATAATTCCTAATTCTTAATTGCTCTCATGATTCTTTCCGACACGAAAATTCTTGAAGAAATGAAACGGGGGTCCATCGTGATCATGCCTTTCAACAGAAAGCATCTCGGCTCCAACAGCTACGACGTGCATCTTGGCAAAACGCTTGCGATGTATGATGACGAGATTCTCGACGCAAAAACGCATAACAAAATTCATCACTTTGAAATCCCGAAAGAAGGGATCATTCTTGTACCGAGCAAGCTCTATCTTGGCGTTACCGAAGAGTACACCGAAACACATCGGCACGTCCCATTTCTTGAAGGCAAAAGCTCAATCGGAAGATTGGGAATTGATATCCATGCCACGGCCGGCAAAGGGGATGTGGGCTTCTGCAATACCTGGACGCTTGAAATTTCTGTGCGCCAGCCCGTGCGCATTTATGCGGGAATGCCGATCGGCCAGCTTATCTATTTTGTGATCGACGGCGATGTTGAGGTGCTCTATAATAAGAAAGAAAACGCAAAGTACAATCGGCACACAAACAAGCCCGTCGAGTCGATGATGTGGAAAAATTTTAAGAAATGAGTTGTAAGTGAAAAGTTAAAAGTGAAAAGGGCAAAAATAAGGTTGAAAGCTTTTGTTCATTTCATTGAGTTAGTAGCGGGACATCACGATTTTTTTTCTTCTCAATTTTTCTTCGTAACTTTTCAATTTGAACTTTCACTCCCCCATTCCCGGAGCCTCTTCATGAAACGTCTTTTTTCCGTACTGCTGACTGTTTGCTGTTTACTGGTGATCGTTCATTGCTCATTGGCTCAACCGAAACCCCAAGGGGGCAGGCATGCGTTGACCTTCGACGACATGATAAGCTGGGGCCGTGTTGCCGACCCCCAGTTGTCACCGGATGGAAAATGGATCGCCTATACCGTTACCTACTACAGCAAAGAAACCAACAAAGGCAACAGCGACATTTGGGTAACCCCTGTTGACGGCGGAGATGCCCGGCAACTGACCAACAGTCCCAAGGCGGACAACTCGCCGCGTTGGCTGCCGGATGGAAAAACGATTGCGTTTATCTCTGCCCGCGATGGTGAGCCCCAAATTTACACCGTCCCCGTCAGCGGCGGCGAGCCGACGAAGATCAGCTCCATCTCTACCGGCGTCTCCGGTCTTGTCGTATCCAACGATGGGAAATATTTTGCCTTTGCCTCGGATATTTTTCCCGATTGCACAACCGACAGCTGCAATAAAATGCGCAATGATGAGATGGAAAAAGGCAGTGTGAAGGCAAAAATTTTTACGCGGCTTCCCTACAGGGTGTGGGATCATTATACCGATGGGAAACGAAGTCATGCGTTCATCATCCCGGCGACAGGCGGCGTGGCCGTTGATGCGACTCCCGGCGATTACGATACGCCGCCCATCGATGTTGGCGGTAACGTCGATTATGCATTTTCCCCCGACGGCAAAGAGTTTGCGTTCGTGCGAAACACCGACCCGATGATTGCTATCTCAACGAACAACGATGTTTTCACCGTTTCACTGCACGATGGGAAGCCTGCGGGCGAACCGAGACGAATTACCGACAACAAGGCGAACGACAATCAACCGGTGTTCTCGCCGGACGGAAAATACATCGCGTACCGAGCAATGAAACACCCCGGCTTTGAGGCGGACAAATACAACATTATCTTGTACGACCGGGCCACAGCGAAACGAACGAATATTACCGAAACGTATGACCGTTCGGCAGATGAAGTTATCTGGTCGCCGGATAGCAAGACCATCTATTTTACGGCGGATGACCAAGGGTACCATTCCCTTTACAAAGTAGCGCTCTTTTCAGAAAATAAAGAAACGAAGGTCGAACAAGTTACCGCTAAATTGTACATCGCTGAAATTTCGCTTACACCCGACGGCAAAACGTTTGTGTTCAGCAGAACGACCGTTCGAAATCCGCATGAAGTATGGCGGATGGATGTCGACGGAAAAAACCTGAAACAGCTGACAACGACAAACGACATGAGCATAGCAAAAATAGAAATGAATCCCCTGGAGGGTTTTTGGTTTGACGGCGCCGAGGGGAAAAAAGTCGAAGGGTTTATACTCAAGCCGCCGTTCTTTGATCCGAATAAAAAATATCCGATGGTGTATCTTATTCACGGCGGGCCGCAAGGACAGTGGGATGACATTACGCACTACCGTTGGAACCCTCAGATGTTTGCGTCGCCCGGTTACGTTGTTGTCATGGTCAACCCCCGCGGCAGCACGGGATACGGTCAACAATTCACGGATGAAATCTCGGGCGATTGGGGCGGGAAAGTATTTACCGATCTCATGAACGGCGTAGAGTACGTAATGAAAACATACCCGTTCATTGATACTTCCCGCATCGCCGCGGCAGGGGCGTCGTACGGCGGATATATGATCAATTGGATTGAAGGACACAACGATAAAGGTATTTTCAAAGCTCTCGTGAGCCACGACGGCGACTATAATTCCATCAGCGCATTTGGCGCAACTGAAGAATTGTGGTTTGAAGATTGGGAATTCAAAGGGACGCCGTGGGAAAACCGGACACTGTATGAAAAATTTTCTCCGAGCAACTTTGTAAAGAATTTCAAAACACCGATGCTTCTTATCCACGGACAATTGGATTACCGGCTCGACGTCAGCGAAGGATTTCAAATGTTCACCGCGCTCCAGCGGATGCATGTGCCGTCAAAAATGCTTTACTTCCCCGACGAAGGCCACTGGGTATTGAAACCGCTCAACAGCGAGTTGTGGCATAAGACGGTGCTGGAATGGCTGGCGACATATTTGAAATAAGTTGTAAGTTTTAAGCTATAGGTAGAGACATCTGAAAAATCGTCTCTCGCCAAGCCGCCAAGTCGCAAAGAGTCTATTTTTTAAGTATTTTGCGACTTTGCGTCTTTGCGTGAGTCATACTTTTGGGATTATTCAGAAGCCTCAGGTAGTAAGTTTTATTGATTATCATCCATTTGCGTAGATTTTTTTTCACTTTTCACTTTTCACTTTTCACTTTTCACTTACAACTTACAACTCACAACTCACAACTCACAACTCACAACTTACAACTTACAACTTACAACTTACAACTTACAACTTACAACTTACAACCTTGAACTTTACCGCCCGGCTCCTTCAGAGTCAAGAAAAATCAAACTCCCTGCTCTGCATCGGTCTTGATACCGATGCGTCGAAAATTCCCGAGCACTTGAAATCGCACGAAAACCCGCAGTACGAATTCAATCGCCGGATTGTTGAAGCAACATGCGATATCGTGTGCGCCTATAAAATCAACTCGGCTTTTTATGAAGCCGAGGCTGAACGGGGCTGGCGTGCAATGCGTGAAACGCGGGAGACCATTCCCCCATCTGTAATTTCGATCGCCGACGCGAAGCGCGGGGATATCGGGAATTCATCGGAGCGATATGCACATATGTTTTTGAATGAATTGAAATTCGACGCTATTACCGTTAACGCGTACATGGGAAAAGATTCTGTCGCCCCGTTCATCCAATCAAGCGAGCAGTGTGCGTTCATCCTTGCAGTAACGTCGAATCCCGGAGCGGCAGATTTTCAATACTTGAAAGTCGGCAAGAAATTTCTCTACGAAAAAGTTATTGAGACGGCGCTGCGGTGGAATACTAAAAAGAACATCGGGTTTGTTATCGGGGCAACAAAGCCGAAAGAGCTGAAATCAATCCGAAAAAAAGTGCGGGCGGTCCCGCTGCTCATTCCCGGTGTCGGTGTACAGGGTGGAAGCGTTGAAGCGGCAGTGCGCTACGGGTGTGATAACAATGGGTTCCTGGCAATCATCAATGCCAGCCGCAGCATTCTTTACGCATCGGGCGGTGAGAATTTTGCCGAGGCTGCACGCGCTGAAGCAATGAAACTCAGGGAAGAAATCAATCATTGGCGGGGAAGGTATTTCCAACACTGAACAACTCGGTGTTCTCGCCGCTTCGTCCATGCCTTCATTTTCTATTCAACGGGGGGGACTATGGCAAGGAATTCTGTCGCGATTCACGAAGACATTCTTCGTCATCTTTGGAGTAATCAATATCTCGATGCCGGAAGTTTAACAACACTTGACGGGCGCAGGCTGAAAGTCATTTCTCCGGGAGTTTTGAATCGAGGGGGCGGCCCAGATTTCCGCGACGGCGTGATTATTTTGGACGGACAAACATTTCGCGGCGACATCGAATTTCACCGGACGATCGATGATTGGAATATCCACCTCCACAACACCGACCCGAAATATAATTCTGTCATCCTCCACGTTGTTCTTCACGGCAGCCCCGGTGCGGAAGTAACAACGTCGGCATCCGGGCGGCCGATACCGGCGCTTGTTATTGACGAGTTTCTTTCATCCCCCCTGGAAAAAATTATCGAACATGCGATGCGCGATGAACACTTTTCACGTTCGGCGCCGCTGCGTTGTCTCCCGTATAATGACGCAGTCGGAACTGACATTCTTGAACGGTGGATTCAAAGGCTTTACGAAGAACGAATAAAAGAAAAAGCCGTACACATGTTCGGCCGTCTGGTTGACATTATCGACGAACAACTTCGCGGGGTTTCTGAGCCGGATGAAAAATACAATGCTTGCCATGAGGAAGAAAATCCGGATGAAATACCTGCTCCGGAAACGGATATTGACGAGGAGAAGTTGCGGCGGGCGGAGGCATGGGAACAACTTCTTTATGAAGGATTCATGGACGGGCTGGGATACTCCAAAAACAGGATCCAGTTTGTCACGCTTGCACATCGTGTTTCAGTGCAACGCCTGAAACATCTTTTTGCTGCAACCGAGCTCACGGATTTAGAACTTGAAGCGATTCTGTTTCGAGTTTCCGGCTTGCTTCCGGAAATTCATTCGACCCGTGACCAGCAGTCCAAGATACGATTACACCAACTCCGCACGGCTTGGAAGAATCTTATTGACGGAGCGGAAATGGCGCCCCTTCGCTCATTAGAATCGATGCATGCCGCCGAATGGGTCTTTAGCCCAACCCGTCCGGCAAATTTTCCGACCTCGCGCATCGCTGCGGCAAGCGTGCTTCTCGGCAGAATATTGTACCGGCAGCAGCTGCCTCACATTATTACGATCATGAATAGTGCTCACTCTTCCCCCGAGAACAAGCTCGAACATCTTCTTTCTCTTCTCACGATCGATGAAAATCAGTTTTGGAGTTTTCATTATTCGTTCACAGACTCGTCTCCGCGCCGGCATGTGCTTCTTGGCGATGCGCGTAAACACGACATCGTTGTCAACACAATCCTTCCGTTATGCAGTTTATGTGCATTTGTCTTTAAAATAGAAAGTATGAACAAACACATTCTAACCGTAGCGTCGGCAATCCCTCTTCTCGAGAATAATTTCATCACCCGAAGGATGGAAAAACAGTTGTTGAAAGGGAGGCTGCGTTTACGCTCGGCATTTCAGCAGCAGGGTATTATCCAGTTGTATAAGCGATATTGTGTTGCCGGCCGGTGCAGCGAGTGTGAAGTCGGTAAGGTCGTTCTTCAAAAATAGATTATGATGGATTGGCAGCGGGAAATAGAAATAGAACTTCTCCGGGCAGGGAAATCACAGAATCCCGGCCGGCTGCGCACGTCTGCGCGCCGTATCGCCGGCATCGCAATTCAGGAATTGCAAAAACGGGACGTGCATGTACCGGCAGAGCTCGGCTATGTGAACTCACTCCGAAAGTTCATCAAGTCTGAAAATCTTCCGCTTGCCGTATCCGCAGCGGCAGCACGCTTGGAGTCGCGGCTTTCTCCTGACTTCACATCTCAAAGCGTCGACCCCGTTGGCGACGCGATGATCATTGTCGAGTTTGTAAGGAAACAATTGCTGAGCAGCAAGGAGAATAGAACCGGTTTGCACGACCGGGATTAAACTTCTTGCATTGTTCGGAACGAAGCGCTACTTTCTTAGGGTGAAAAAGGTGAATTGTGCCCGCGATACCGAAAAATCATGAGACTATTTATCTTGACCGGAATGAAAATCAATTCGGCCCGGCACCGGAATGCTATTCCATTCTTCAAAAAGCAAGCAAGAAGGATCTCAGCGATTACTCGCGCGATTTTTTGCGCGGCGTGAAAAGCCCGCTTTCGGAAACTCTCGCCCGGAAATACGATCTGCCGGAATCCAATATTCTTCTCAGCTACGGGAGCGAGGATATGCTGAAACAAATTGTCCACTGCTATCTTGCCGGCAACGAGACAATGATGGTTGCAAAGCATTCGTGGTGGTACTATAAGTCGGTTGCAGGCGAAGTCGGCGGCACGGTTGTTGAATATCCGATGCATACCGATGAGCTGAAATTCTATTATGACATGGATGAAATCGTATCGCTCGTTCGAACGGTCAAGCCCCGGCTGATTCTGCTAGCGTCACCTAACAATCCTACCGGAAATTCTCTCCCTGTAAACGATGTGAAACTCCTTTTGGGGAAATTCACCGACACGATAATCGTCGTTGACGAAGCATATTTCGGCTTCACGGATTCTCAGGACGAGATCCTGCCGCGGCTCACGCTTCACCATCCGAATCTTGTGGTGCTAAGGACATTTTCAAAGCTGTATGCACTCGCCGGAATTCGGATCGGCCATGCGTTCGCGGGAAAGGATTTTCATAAGCTCATTTCTTACAGTGCAAGGTATTTAGGCTTTAACGTTCTGTCGGAACGGCTTGCGCTTGCCGCCCTTCGTGATAGACCCTATTATCAGTCGCTCGCATCAACAACGGCCAAAGAGCGCGTGCGCTATTATGAATTTTTCCAACCGATAGCCGGATGCAGGGCGTACCGATCGGACGCAAACTTTGTTCTCGTAAAAATTCCAAACGAAGATTCTGAGCCGCTTAAAAAACATCTCGACGAGGCCGGCATTTGCATTAAATTCTTTTCCGGGAAAGAATTTCCGGATTACATGCGGATTACCATCGGAACACCGGAACAGAACTCATTGCTCCTTCGCCAAATGCAGAAGTATTTTTCCAGGGCAAATGTCTTAATCCCCGAACAACATTGACTCACATGCATTGCGTTATCCTAGCTGCCGGTACGGCGTCCCGGCTTCGCCCGCTCACAGACTCGACCCCAAAGTGTCTGCTCCCTATTGGCAGCCGCTCCATTTTGGAGAGAACAATCAGGGCTGTGTTCCATGCGGGTGTTATTCATTTTACAGTAGTTGTCGGTTTCCAGGACTGGATGGTGAAGAATTTCCTGAAACGGAATTTTCCGTCGCTCAATTTCACCTTCATCGTCAACAAACAGTTTGATACGACCAATAACGCGTTTTCGTTGTTGCTGGCGCGCGGGGAGATTGAAGGACATGAACTTCTTTTGCTCGACGGCGATATTGTTTTCGACGACGAAATTGTTCCGCTCCTGATGAAATCTTCCCATCAGAGCTGTTTAGCTGTGAGAACGAATGGGGGGATGGGAGAAGAGGATGTGAAAGTTGAAGTAAACGATAAGGAGGAAATTGTCTCCATCGGTAAAGAGCTAGCGGTTGCTTCGGCATACGGAGAGTCAATCGGGATTGCAAGATTTTCGCACGGCGACACGATACGGCTTTTCACGACATTGGAGAAAAGAATTAAACTGGAAAACCGCGTGAATGAAATTTATGAAGCCTCGTTTCAGGAGATGATTGATAGCGGATCGCACTTGTATGTGGCGGATGCCGGTCCATACCGTTCCATAGAAATTGATACCGTAGAAGATTTGCACGCAGCCGAGTCCCTCTTTTCCTGACATGCACCATCAGCCACCTCCGTACAGCTATAAAAACTCAGTCAAATCCGACATTTCGGATGAGCTTATTAATATCTATCTGCAGCGGCCGCTCGCCAGCCTTGTCACGCGTGCGGTGTACTTCACGACAGTAACGCCAAACCAGATCACCGTTATTGCAACGCTCTTTGGAATCGCCGGGGGCATTTTTCTCGGTGTGCAGGACGCGCATCTTACTTCCGCCGCAATCTGTTTTTATTTGAAAGATATTTTTGATTCTGCGGACGGCCAGCTGGCACGAGCAAAACAGCTCTACAGCAGGCACGGAAGATTTCTCGATTCAATCGGCGACTACATTGTCGATCTGTTTTTGTTCGGAGGAATTTTTGCCTTTCTTCTCAGAATCGGCACCGAACTTCCAATCGCTTTTCTCATAAGTCTGACCGGGTTTCTTGGAATCAGCCTCCGCGTATCATACCATGTTTTCTATCAGACATCGTACCTCCATCGCGAGAAACGATACGGAACAAACCGACTCACGGAAGAGCTGCGTAAGGAGGATTATCATGAAGATGCCGAAACGATTCGGCTTCAAAGAACATTTTATTTTCTCTACGGCTGGCAGGACCGCCTCATGAATCGTCTTGACTCGTGGTGCATGGCGGGGATTGATGAAAGAAATGATTCTGTGACGGCTCGATGGTATCAGGACGCGACGGGGTTGCGGCTCGGTGGATTTCTAGGGTTTGGAACTGAATTCGCTCTGTTGACGGTTTGTTTACTATTCAGCAATGTTCAATTGTATCTTTTCTTTACGGTCGTAGTTTTGAATTGCATATGGCTTTTGGCAATTCTCTATAGAAAAACTGTGCTCGCAAGAAAATTGTCGGGGAGAAGGAATCAGGAAAAATGAAAAACGGAAGGGGTTATTTCTTTGCCTGCATTTCCTTGCGGACCTGCGCTTCAAACTTGAAATGCTCTTCAGCGGAAATATTCAATGTTGTGCGAAGGTTTTCAAGTTTCTCTGCTTCTTCGGGAGTCACGAGTCCGTCTTTCCACACTTCGCGGAGATGGGCGATGTAGGACGTCCCGCCGCTCTCGCTTTCAATTTTAGTAAAATCTTGGTCCGACAATCCCCCCTCGTTTTTGACGATCGTCAAGAGTCCGCGTTCGTCCGGGGAAATGATGCCATCCTCCCATGCCTTCGTGAATAATTTCGCTAGAAGAGCAATCGCTTGATCTTTTACCGCGCTGCTCGGAGTGCCAACATTCTCTTTTCCTTGCTGGGATTGCAGCAAAGCAAGCTTCTTTTCCGCTTCTTCTTTCGCAGCATTCGCTTCTCTTGCCTGCGCCGCCAGCTGCGCTATGTCTTGTTGAAATTTTTGCTGTGATGCGGTGAACTCCTGTTTTAATAGATCAACCCGGCCGTCGTTTTTCCTCTCGGCCGCATCCGACGCCTCCTTTTTTATTTTCGCGAGCATGTCGTCACCCGGTAACTGCGCTGCCGGTGCTGGAGCCGGTGTTTGGGCCGGAACGGGTTGAGGTTTCGCGTCGGGCGCGTTTGCAGCTCGAGCTGCGGGTTCTGCCGGTTTTGGTGCTGCGGGTGGAGACTTTTTTTGTTCCTCGGCAAGTTTTTTGAGGCGCTCTTCCTCTTCTTTCTTCCGGGCCGCTTCCATCGCCACTTTGACGCGTTCGTTATACGCCGTTGCGTACATATTGTTCGGCTCAACCCCGAGCGCTTTCTTCACTTCTTCTAACGCTTTTGGGAATTCGGCCGACTTAATATACCGGTCCGCAGCCTTCAAATACTCGCTGATGATCTTTCTTTGCGTTTCTTTGTCTTGGTCTACTACCGGCATTCAATTCTTCAAAGAAGTTCCTTAATTTCGTGTTGACTTAGTTGAACGTAATATATCCAACCCGATAGAGAATGTCAACGAATGGCATTCACCATCGTCGGCCGGTGACGAAGAGTGCACCTCTGAAGCGTGGAAAACAGAAAATAGGGCTTCGATTTTTTTTGGGAAGACTCGCACCGCCTTCATATGAAGGGTATGAATTCAATGATACTTCAGGACTTTGCTTCTCGCATTACCGTATATTATATTTTCTCGATGGATTGAGCACGAGGTCAAATGGATCGAAGGATGTTCAATGACAACAGCAAACGTCCGAAGTCAACTGGATAAGCGGTTGCGCAATGCGTTCAAAGAGATTATTGACGGTAAAACCGTGGAGCGGTCGAAACATGAACTCATCTTCGGAGGCGTTGATGTGTCGAATGTGTTTGTGGACGAAATGGACAAAAGAAACTATCTGCCCGCTACTGTCGACGATATACAATGCGAACAGGGGCGGCGGGTGCCGGCATTTCATATTGAGGAATCGTTTGCCTACTTTGGCTGGGTATTTTGGGAAAGATTCAGCGAGCGGCAGGTGAGAAAGCTCTTCGGCAGTGTTGTGCGGACTGAAAAAGGTGATTGGGCAATTCAAATTCCTTCGGGGAGCCGGAAAGTTGTATATGCAAACACGGCTCTTAAATTAGAAATGGACATTGACCATCCATTCGAATTATGACCTTTTTCAGACCGAGAGTGTAGACCGGTTCACTGGAATCTCATGAAAATTTTTTTTGCATATTTCTATTTCTTTGTTATCGGCCTCTCGCCGAGGATGCTCTTTGCACAAGAAGACTCTTCCCGTGTTTCCGCGTCAATTGAGAAGTACACCCTGAAAGTCGAAATTGACGCGGAGCATCATCGTATCCAGGGAGAGGCGCAAATGCATCTTCATATCCTAAAAGACTCCGTCTCTCACGTACGTCTCGCACTTGCACCGTCCATGATGTTGATTTCGGTCCGTGATTCTGCCGACAAAAAAATTGGAACAGCTGAAGAACCCTCCGTCTTTCTCAATAAGGAAATTTCAGTATTGCTCTCTGATACGCTCAAGCGGGGAGATTTTTTTTTGTTGAACGTTTTTTACGAAGAAACTTTTGACACCATCACAACAAATTCCTCGTTTATCAGGCCAAAGGAGATCCTTCTCTCCCCAAACGGCAGTTTTTCATGGTGGCCAGTTCTTGCCCCGGCGACAAACCCTCTTGCGAATCAAGTCGCACCGGTTGTTTTGGATGTAACCTTTCCGTCGAATGTAAGCCTCGTTTCAAACGGAGAACCGGATTCTATCCATCCTGCCGGCTCAAGAACTACGCAGAAATTCTTGTACAAAAATCCGATGCCGTTGAAATCATGTTTTTTGCTCTGTGGATCGACCGATTTCACGAAAAGGACGATGACGAACGGGGACAGTTCATTACAATGTACCTTATACTATAACCCGGAAAGTTTTTCTAATGAAATAGCAGCAGCCGTGGTGCAGCAATTCCGGGATGCGGGATCTTTTTTTTCATCTCTGACAACCCTGAATGAATCCAACTCGTCAATTCGGATGGTTATTGTCGGCCACGATGACGGGCGTGTTGATTGGTTTTCGAACAACGGCTTGATCGTAGGAAACAATTCTTACCCGTTTTCCAGAGTTGATTCTATTACGGTAACATCAACAATAAGAAATAAGTGGATTCATGAATTTACTCGTTGCTTCGGTCTTGCGGCAACGGATTCAACGTTTATGTTTGATGCGGGCTGGTCGGAATATTTGGCGACAAAATTCTTCCTTTATGAAGCGGGAAAAGAAGAAGCACAACAGCGCGTGCGTCTTGGCCTCCTTTCACGAACGCTTGATTTCTATCCGGCTCAAACACTTGCGCAAAACCACAAATCACGAAAGAACGAGCAGGCGGTTTTTTTTAGCAAGGGGGCGTATGTATTCTTGATGCTGGAATATGTCATCGGTGAAGAAGCATTCGGCGCCGTGGTCAAGAAGCTCAACGAAAATTTCAAATTTGCGCCTGTCACGATTTCCATTTTTCAAAAGCTTTGTGAGGACGCGTACGGCTCTCCCCTTGATTGGTTTTTTAAGGAATGGATCTATCAAAGCGGTTTTCCCGAGCTGATTCTCTCGACCGAGATCGCGCAAACAAACAGAGGAAATTATTCACTGAAGGCAACGATTTCGGAGCGCGGAGACTTCTTCAAAACACCCGTGGACCTGGTTTTTTCCAACAGTGTTCGCTCAATCACAAAGAGGGTCTTTGTCGAAAAACAGGATCAGGAATTTGAATTCATCCTCCCATTTCTTCCCACAAAAAGCGAGCTTGATCCGAATTATTATTTACTGCGGTGGGTCCCGCGGCTGCGCCTTCTCGCACACGCGCGCACATCGGTGAGTTTCAGAGTTTTCGACCGGGACATTGTAAACTCTGAACGCGAAGCCAACATTATGCTGCAGCTCGACCCAAACAATCTCACCGGTTGGAACGCTATTGCTCTTTTCTCCCTGGGAAAAACAGCTGTCATCAAAGGCGACCTGCAGAAAGCGGAAGCGTATTTTCGGAGCGCATCTGCGCTTGAAGCGAGCGAGCCGGCGCAGCTGTATTCTGTCTTGAGCCTGATTCGGCTTGGCAATGTTCTGGAGTTGGATGGGAAGCGCGACGAAGCGGTTGAGCTGTACAAGCTTGGCATTACGGCAGCCGAACAAAATCCGGCTCTCTATGGCGTCGCATTATTTGACGCGCAAAAATATCTGCAGCAAAAATTTGTTTCATCGGATGATTTTTGGTACGGGGAATATTGAAGGAGATGTACCGAGAGATTGCAAGGAAGCACAAGCTCAGAAGTAATTCCTTGTCAGCGGTGTTTTCTCTGAATTCGTGAGCGCTTATGACTTACTTTTGGACGTCTTTTTCCGCGCCTTTCCGTCGATGGCAAAGACGCTCCCGGCTTTTGACACTAAGAGAAATAAAAGGCAGGATAGAAGAACAAGATCGTACGGGTTGAAAAAAAAGGCAGAGGTAAATACGCTTCCGTTTGTTAGGTGATAATTGAGGACAAGTGCTATCGCGCCAGCAAGCGCGGTCCGCGTGAGCAGCCCCAGTACCAACACAACCCCAAGCAGCATTTCTCCTGTTGGGATCATGCGCGACCATGCTTCAATGCCGGGGTATGCTACATGCTTTTGGTACCAACCGGCGGCGGGAGACGGGTTTTGTGAATAGCGGTCAAGGCTCGTCCGGAGAAATTCTGAAGAAGAGTACCATTCAAGCTTGTTCAAACCCTGGGCAAGAAAGAATATCCCGATAGCGATGCGAAGAAAAGCGATCCATTTTTGATTCATACTTCTCCTTTTTTCCTGTGACAAAAATGCGAAATTATAAATTAAAATCAAAACCAAATCCCCGTGTAATGAAGTTCAAACTTCTCCTTCCCCGTAATTTCAATTTCTGGGCGACAGTGTTCAGCCATGGATGGTGTGCCCTTCCTCCGTTTCAAGTGGACAGGGAGGATCGCCGGCTTCGGATTGTCATTCCACGGAGTAACGCTGGATATGACGAAGTTTTTCTGACTGAAAACAAAAGGGCGCTCCATGTGTCCGTAGAAAACATATCAGCGGCGAGAGAGCAGGCCATTTCCCGCATTTCAAAGTGCATTTCATCTATGTTCCGAATCGGGGAATCCTTCGATGCGTTTTACGCTGAAACAAGAAAATATCCGCGGTATCGCTGGATTGCAAGAAAAAGAGCAGGAAGGTTGCTGCGCTGTCCGACAGTCTTCGAGGATGTTGTGAAAATGATATGCACAACGAACTGCAGTTGGGCGCTGACGGAAATCATGGTCGGGGAATTAGTAAGAAAATTAGGAACTCATGTTCACGGCGAGGTGTATTCTTTTCCAACACCGGAAGTCATCGCTGCATGTTCCGAATCGTTTCTCCGGAAAGAAATACGCTGCGGGTATCGAGCGCCGTATTTGCTTGAACTGTCGCGTAAAATTGCTTCCGGGAAACTCGCCGTCGAAGAATGGAGAACATCCAGCGTGCCGACCGAAGAATTGTTCATGCAAGTCCGGTCGGTGAAAGGCGTCGGCCCGTATGCGGCAGGAAATATTTTAAAACTCCTGGGAAGGTACGACTATCTTGGCCTGGACTCGTGGTGTCGTGGAAAATTTTACGAGCTTTTCAAAAAAGGAAGAAAAGTAAAAGATTCAACAATCGAAAAATATTACGCGCCATTCGGCAAGTGGCGCGGATTGTTTTTGTGGATGGACATAACGAAAGATTGGCACACAGAAGAGTTTCCACTCTAAAAAGAAAAGCCTTTCAAACCAGCCACATTCCTATTTTTGGCAACCGGCGATATTCCTTTCCCATTTCTGAATACGTGCCTATTCAATACAATCATTTTTTCCTTGTGGAATGTATGGCACATTAGTTGGATTAGTTCATGGCTACGGCATTTCCACAATCACGGTGAACACGTGTTTCCAATTATAGAAAAGAACGACCTTGCTGCAAAAGTTTATCGCTATGTCATCGACGCTCCGCAAATTGTCAAAAAGGCAAAAGCCGGGCAATTTGTAATTCTGCGATTGCATGAAGACGGGGAGAGAATTCCGATTACGCTTGCGGACTGGGATGTGGTCCGAGGGACTATTACTCTCTACGTTCAGGCGGTCGGCAAGACGACGATTATGATGAGCAGGATGAAGGCTGGAGATTCGCTAATGGACGTCGTGGGACCATTCGGCATCCCAAGCCATGTTGAGAAAGGAAAAACGTTTGTTGCGATTGGCGGAGGTTTCGGCATCGCGGCGATTCATCCGATCGTGCGGGCGCATAAACTGACCGGCAACAGAACAATATCGATCATCGGTGCACGCTCGAAAGAATTGCTGCTTATGGAAAACGAAATGCGGGCGATTTCTGATGAAGTGCGTATCGCTACCGATGACGGCAGCTATGGCACAAAGGGTTTTGTTACGACGATTCTGAAATCAATGCTCGAGAAAAACGAACCGATCGACGTTGTCCTTGCGATCGGCCCGGTTGTGATGATGAAAGCGGTCTCGGATCTTACAAAGCCGCGCGGCGTGCAAACACTCGTCAGTCTTAATCCTATCATGATGGATGGAACGGGAATGTGCGGCGCGTGCCGCGTCGTCGTAGGGAATAAAATGCAGTTTGCGTGCGTGGACGGCCCGGAATTCGACGCGCATGCGGTTGATTTTGATTTGCTGGTGGCAAGACAGAAAATGTATTCACCGCAGGAGAAAATTTCGCTCGATATTTTCGAGAAAATATGTCAGACACAGGAACACCGTGAAACGGCGGCGTGGTGAGTTAAAAGAATTAAGAATTAAAAAATAAGAATTAAGAATGATCAACGAAGCTGTGGAACATACGACGAAGAAGCTCACGAACAAAGAGAGAATGAAGATTCCTCGCCATGGGATGCCCGAACAGGATCCGCTGGAGCGCGCGAAGAATTTTCTTGAAGTTCCGCTTGGCTACACGCCGGAACTGGCGATAGAAGAAGCAGAGAGATGTATTCAATGCAAGAATCCGAAATGCATTGAAGGTTGTCCCGTGAATGTGAAAATTCCTCAGTTTATTTTTCACGTGGCGTTGGGAAATTTTGAGCTCGCCGCCCAAACACTGAAAGAAACGAATGCGCTCCCTGCGGTATGCGGCAGGGTTTGTCCCCAGGAAGAGCAATGCGAAGCTGTGTGCACGATCGGTGCGAAGGTTGAGCCGGTTGCCATCGGCAGGCTTGAACGGTTTGTTGCGGACTGGGAACGGGCCTCCGGCAAGGTTTCTCTTCCGCCTATCGCTGCAGCGACAGGAAAGAAAATTGCCATCATCGGTGCGGGTCCCGCAGGGTTAACTTGCGCTGGAGATCTGGCAAAACTCGGTCATGCTGTAACGATCTTTGAAGCGCTTCATAAACCGGGCGGTGTCTTGGTGTATGGCATTCCGGAATTCCGCCTTCCCAAACAAATTGTTGATGCGGAAGTGCGGTTTCTCGAAAAGCTCGGAGTCCAGATTCAATGCGACTTTGTCGTCGGGATGACACGCACGGTTGACGAACTGATGAGTGAAGATGGCTTTGATGCAGTCTTCATCGGAACTGGTGCAGGGCTTCCCTATTTTATGGGGATCCCCGGCGAGAATTTGAACGGTGTGTACTCTGCGAACGAATTTCTCACACGTGTTAATCTGATGAAGGGATTTGAATTTCCGAATCATGCCGACACGCCGGTCCCGATGGCGAAGCATGTTGCGGTGATCGGCGGCGGCAATACGGCAATGGACTCCGCGCGCACCGCACGCCGGCTGCCATGGACCGAAAAGGTGTATATTGTTTACCGGCGTTCGAGCGTTGAAATGCCAGCGCGAAAAGAAGAAATTCACCACGGCGAGCAGGAAGGGATTGAATTCCTGCTTCTCACAAACCCAACCCGTTTTCTCGGGAACAACGGCTGGCTTGTTGGAATGGAATGTCAGAAGATGGAACTCGGCGAACCCGATGCATCCGGGAGGCGCAAACCGGTTCCGGTTGCCGGAAGCGAATTCATTCTCGACATTGAAGCGGCAATCGTTGCAACAGGCAACGGCTCGAATCCCCTTATCAACAAAACAACACCCGGATTGACAACAAACAAGTACGGAAACATTATCGCTGACGAAACAGGAAAAACTTCCCGTGAGGGCGTATGGGCCGGCGGGGATATTGTCATTGGCGCGGCAACGGTCATTAAGGCAATGGGAGCGGGAAAAAAAGCCGCTGCGGCGATTCATGAATATGTCGAGGCCAAGAAGTAAAAGACCGATCGTTGTTTGAGAAAAGAAAGACCCGGCTCATTATCGCCGGGTTTTTTGTTTATGAAACAATGAAATGTTCTCGCTATATTGTTTGTGTGTTGTAGGATTTTCCTCGAGAATAAACCTGCGGTAGAAAGATCACTCATTGATGGTATCCATTGCGCCTCGGCGGATAGAGTTTTTATGGTTTTGAGCGAGATAAATATCTATCCGATTAAGTCAACGAAGGGTATTTCTCTTCAGACCGCATTTGTTGAGCGGCGGGGAATTCAATTCGACCGTCGGTGGATGGTAGTGAACGAAGCCGGCGTGTTTTTGTCGCAGCGAAATTTTCCCAAGCTCGCCCTTGTCTCAACTCAAGTAGATTCGGGCTGCCTGCGTGTAAGTGCACCGGGCATGCGAACCATTGAACTTCCGCTTACGCCAAATAACTCGGACTCATTTTCTGTTCAGGTGTGGGATGACGCCGCTCGTGCAGTTTCCGCGGGAGATGAATCGAAAAAATGGTTTAGCGACTTTCTCGGCATTGCATGTCGGGTGGTGTTCATGCCGGAAGAGAGTCTTCGACCGGTTGACCCCGATTATGCTCGCGAAGGCGACATTGTGAGTTTTGCCGATGCCTTCCCGTTACTGCTGATCTCGCAGCCTTCACTCGATGACTTAAATTCGAGGCTGGTCGTCCCGGTCCCGATGAATCGCTTTCGTCCCAACATTGTCGTCAGCGGCTGCGGCGCATACGACGAAGACAAATGGAAGATCATTCGCGTCGGCGGAACGTTTTTTCACGTGAAGAAGCCCTGTTCGCGGTGTGTGACCACGACGATCGATCAAACAACCGGAGTACAAGGCAAAGAGCCGCTGGCAACGCTTTCAAAGTATAGAAATATTGATGGAGAAGTTTTCTTCGGACAAAATATTATTCCTGAAGGCCTCGGGGTGCTGCACATTGGTGATTTGGTCGAAGTGGTTTCATAGCCTCGGCACGACGTTCAGGAAAGAAAGGCGCATGAAACATTAACAAGTGCAATCCGTTAAATTGTATACTCGTCGCAGCTTAGTATAATTTCTCCTTTCATGAATCATCTTCGTAAAGCTTTTACCCTCATTATTATACCAGCGCTTGCCATATCAATCCTTCGCGCCCAGGACAGTGACAGGCAGTCGATCCCGGCCCATCACATCGATGGTGGATTTAGAAACACAGACCCGGATTTTAAGGAACCGGCGTTCACAAAAATGGCGCCGTGGGTAATCGGCAAGCTTATCAGTTTATCATCAAAACCAGTTGCTGATATCCCCCGCACCTATAGTGACGGGTCCGCATTAAGACAGAACAAGCCCTACACTATTACGTGGGTCGGCCATTCAACTTGCCTCATTCAAATCGAAGGAATCAACATCCTTACCGATCCGGTGTGGAGCGATAAAGTTGGCCCGGTCGCTTGGGCCGGTGAAGCCCGTGTTTCTGACCCGGGCATTGCCATGGATCAGCTTCCGCCGATAGATATTGTTCTTATCTCCCACAATCATTATGACCATCTCGACGAGAAGACAATATTGGCGCTTTCGAAGAATCCCAACACAAAGTTTTTTGTGCCGCTTCGGGTTCGGGACTGGTTTGAAGATCGGGGCATTTCGAATGTAGAGGAACTGGATTGGTGGGAAGGAGTGACGTATAAAGGGTTGAAAATTATATGCACCCCGGCACAACATTTTTCCGGGAGATGGATAAGCGACGGAAACACAACGCTGTGGTGTTCCTGGGTCTTGCTTGGAAAAGGAAGGCGGCTGTACTTCGGAGGAGATTCCGGATACTTTCGAGGCTTTGCAGAGATCGGAAAAAGATTCGGCCCCTTTGACATGGCATTGCTGCCTATCGGAGCTTATGAGCCACGGGAGCTATTGAAGCCCGTTCATATGAATCCCGCAGACGCCGTCCAGGCGTTTCTTGACCTGCGTGGGAAAAAGATGCTTGCCATTCACTGGGGGACATTTAAGCAAACCGACGAGCCGTTAGAAGAGCCCCCCAAAAAACTCCGCGATGAAATCGAAAACCGGCATCTTAACCAAGAGGATTTTCTTGTGTTCATGATTGGCGAAACACGCGAGTGGTAACTCCGGCAGCACAACATTCAACATTCACCGGTTAAAGTCCCACATACTTTCGTAATTTCTCCCCCTCTTCACCTGTCAACTGGATCGCTTCTCCGGGCTTTAAGTCTCTAAGCGTCAATTCACCAATCTTTGTTCTCACAAGCCGCAGTGTTGGGTAACCTACCGCCGCAGTCATTTTTCGGACTTGTCGATTCCGCCCTTCTCGTAGCGTAAGTTCTATCCATGCCGTTGGAATGTTCTTCCGATACCGGATTCCTGGAGTTCGCGGCGGAATTTTTGGTTCTCCATCAAGCAAGCGGGCTTGCACCGGTTTTGTCTTCTCTCCCTGGATGATCACGCCGCGTTCTAATTGTTCGATGGCTTCAGGAGAAGGAATCCCCTCCACCTGCACGAGATATGTCCGCGGGTGTTCGAATTCAGGCTCCGTGAGCCGATGGTTCACCTCGTTGTCGTTTGTTAAAAGAAGCAGGCCTTCGCTGTCGATGTCAAGTCGCCCGACGGAGTAAACGTCTTTTGGAAGCGGACCAAAGTCCCTCAATGTTTTTCTACCGAGGATGTCAGTGAATTGACACAGCACGTCGTATGGTTTGTAAAGAAGATAGTAATGCTTCGTATTATTATGTGAAGTAGACAAAATGAAGATTGATAAAGGAAGATAAAGACTTATTTCATGGCATCGTTAAGAAAGGCAACCAATGGAGTCGCTTCCTCGAAAACCTTCGCAATCTCTTTCACAAATTGAGGTTTTAAACATTTCTCTTCTTTCCATTCAACACCCACAAAAAACTGTTTGAGTTTCAGCCACTCGGCCATGGGATGATCTGGTTCAAAACCCCGTGGAACACGCTGCAGCTTATCCCCATCAATTTTCTTGAATCTCTTTGTGAAATTTTTGTCGGTAACAATGTTTAAGAACGCCTTCGGCTGGCTGGCGATTACCCTGCGGATTTTTTTCAGTTGATCGCCGTCGGGCATATAGATTCCGCCGCCCAAGAAAACACTTCCCGGTTCGATATGTAAATAGAACCCCGATCCCTCAATCCCTTTTTGTTTTCCCCGAAGGACAAAATGGGCGGCAACATGCGTTTTATAGGGAGTTTTGTCTTTGCTGAAACGGATGTCGCGATAAATCCTGAAAAGCGACCTCTTTGGGTTGATGTCAAATTCCGGAGCAAAGGAGTCGAAATAGGGCTGCAAAGAGGCGATTAGCGACTGCATCGGCAGCTTGACGTTGGACTCGTATTCACCCTTATGTTTCTCGAACCATAATCGGTTGTTGTTTCGTTTCAGGCGTCGAAGGAAGTCTGTACACTCATTTGGGAATCCGATGAATGGAGGATAAATATCAGCATCAATAGGAGGAATGTTCAAGGGACATCTCCTGAGTTAAATTAGTTTAGATGAATTGTCTTCAATCGCGGAACGAACAAACCCGTCAGCCTTCCTCAGCCGTTCCCGAGCCTCATGTTTTGAGACTTTGGCTTTTATCATAACGAGAGCGGTCTTAACCTGTCCGTCGGCTCTTTCAAGATAATCAGCAGCGGCTTCATAATTTATGCCCGTTATTGTCATGATTACCCGCTTCGCTCTTTCTTTGAGCTTCTGATTAGTCAACTGGAGGTCTATCATCATGTTTTCATAGACCTTGCCGAGACGAATCATTGCTGCGGTGGTGATCATGTTGAGGACCATTTTCTGCGCCGTGCCCGATTTCATTCTCGTCGACCCCATAATGACTTCTGGGCCAACTTCCAGACAAATAGCCACGTCTATTGCAGCAGCCAATTCGCTGAATTCCGGCAGAGAAAATTTTTCACGCGGGTTGGTTGTCACATAAATCGTTCTTGCACCCCTGATTTTTGCCTGTTTTGTTGCTCCGACGACATACGGCGTCTGTAAGCTTGCTGCAATTCCGCAAACCACGTCTTTCTCATTAACCCCCCTTTCGTCGATATCCGCCCCCCCGCCACCTTCATTATCTTCCGCACCTTCCTGAGCTCGAAACATGGCTTTTTCACCCCCGGCGATTATTCCCTGCACCATCTCTGAAGCAACACCGAACGTAGGGGGACATTCTGCTGCGTCAAGAACCCCCAGCCTTCCACTGGTTCCGGCTCCTATATAGATTAGCCTTCCCCCTTTTTTAAACGAGTCAACAATAATTTCAGTTGCCTTGGCAATATAAATAATTTCATTTTCAACAGCCAAAGCAACTCGTTTGTCTTCTTCGTTGATGATTTTTAGAATTTCATGTATCGACCGGGTGTCGATATCCATTGTTAATGGATTTCTCTGTTCCGTCGTCAAATTTGACAAACGGTCAAAAAGTGTTGGTTGGATGCTCATTGTCACCGTTTAGCATTTTCAACGACGATAAGCCTCTTATCGCTGTTGTGGAGCATTTCGCTTCCTTTAAAAATCAGGTTCGTGGAATAGATGTTTACAGTAGGAAATCTTCTCTCCGTTTTTTCAATTTCGGCTTCGATATCCCCGCCCTTCATCGTGATAATGGCCGGCGAATTTGAAACAATTATTTTATCAGACTTCACAGAAAGAGTTTTGGGAGCAGCAGCCTTTTTTAGAAATGGCATCCCCCATTCCACCAGGTTTTCCAAGCCAGAAACCGCCCTTGCAATAACGGCATCAAAAGTGTTCCGATAATTGCTCACCTTATTAAGGTCTTCGGCCCTGGAACAAATAACCGATGTATTTGGCAAGTCAAGTGAAGCCACCATTTCTTCAACCGCCCTGATTTTTTTTTTGATTGAATCAAGGAGGACAAAACTGACATCTGTGCGAATAATGCTTAAAGGTATTCCCGGCAAACCCCCGCCGGTTCCAAGGTCGAGAATTTTTGCTCCGGCTGAGAGCTCAACCTTGAACAAGAAAGCTATTGAAAGCAAAATATGATTCGACCAGATACCGTCTACGTCTTTTCGAGAAATTAGATTTATACTCTTGTTTCGATCTTTTAGAAGCTCAACATAGCGGCTAATTTTCTGAAGTTGTATGTCCGTTATTGATAGGTCATTTTTCTGACCCAAAGACCGAAGCCAAATCTCATCATTTGTCAACGTTCAATTCTTTCCCGCTAAGGTTCCACGTGAAACATCTTGGATTCAGTCATCTCTTGAGGAATACAGACAAAACAGAAATATCTGATACTGTCACTCCGGAAATCCTCGAGGCTTGCCCAATCGAAACCGGTTTCACTTTTCTAAGCCTTTCTTTGCCTTCAGTGCTTAACGACTTTATAGTTGAAAAATCAAAGTCCTCGGGTATTTCAAAGCTCTCAAACTTTGCAGATTTGTTTATTTGTTCGATCTCCCTTTTGATGTAGCCCTCATACTTCACATCAATTTCGACCTGTTCTCTTACTCCTTTGGTATCCAAAGCCTGACTAGCCTGGCCGCTTTCAATTAGAGGCATCATTTCGTTGATAGTAATTGAAGGCCTCTTAAGAAGCTGCGCGAGCCTCTCATGTTCTTGAGTGGGACTCAAATTAAATCGATCCAGAATTTTGTTTGCTTCTCGTGGCGCGGCAAATTTCTTTTGAAGATATTCCAGCGCAATTATTATTGCCCCTTCTTTGGCGTTTAAGGTCGCCAACAAATCATCCGAGACCAGACCTAGCTTATGCCCTTTCCGCATCAGCCGCCGGTCTGCATTATCTTGCCGTAATAGAAGGCGGTGCTCTGCGCGTGACGTAAACATCCTGTACGGCTCGTCGGTAGATTTATTGATGAGGTCATCAATCATCACGCCGATATAGGCTTCGCTCCGGCTCAGGACAAACGGTTCAGCGTCCTTGGTATTTAGCGCTGCATTGATTCCAGCTATTAAGCCCTGTCCGGCTGCTTCTTCGTAGCCCGACGTTCCATTTATTTGGCCGGCGAAGAAAAGCCCTGATACGAGTTTGGTCTCCAATGAGTGCTTAAGCTGATTAGGAGGGAAAAAATCATATTCAACCGCGTAGCCTGGCCTGAGCATCTTTACTTGTTGCAAGCCGGCTATAGTTCTTAATCCTTCAAATTGTATTTCTTCCGGCAAGCTTGTAGAGAATCCATTTACATACACGACGTTTGTGTTGTAGCCCTCGGGTTCAAGAAAGATTTGATGTCGCTCTCTGTCGGCAAAACGAAAAACCTTGTCCTCAATAGACGGGCAATAACGTGGGCCAGTTCCCTTGATTCTCCCAGTGAACATTGGAGAACGGTCAAATCCTTTCCTTAAAACGTTGTGAGTCTCCTTATTTGTATACGTAAGATACATCGGAATCAGCTTATTCATTATTCTTTCCGTCGAAAAAGAGAACGGGACAGGCGGGATATCGCTTTCCTGAGATTCGACCGCAGAAAGATCGATGCTGCTCAAATCGATTCGCGGCGGAGTTCCCGTTTTTAGTCTCCCCGAAATGAAGCCAAGCTGGTTAAGGCAATCTGTCACATGTGTAGCTGGCGGCTCACCAAAACGTCCTCCAGCTCGGTTCTTCAAACCGGTGTGCATAAGGCCGTTAAGGAATGTCCCGGACGAAACTACCAGAGACTTGCATCTGATAATTCCTGACACAGAAGTCCGGATAGATTTCAATGCACCATTCTCAACAAAAACGTCTTGGAGGGAATCCTCAACAACGTCTAGATTGGGTTGCAGTAGGATCCTCTTTTGAGCCTCGGCGGCATAGTTCTCCCTGTCATTTTGTGAGCGTGGGGACCAAACTGCCGGACCTTTTGACTTGTTCAACATCTTAAAGTTGATTCCCGTGGAATCGGCAATTTTTGCCATTTCCCCGCCTAAAGCATCAATTTCTCTAACAATATGGCCCTTTGCTGTTCCACCAATTGCCGGGTTACAGGAAAGTCGTCCAATAGAGGCTATTTTTATCGTAACTAGCAATGTACTGGAACCGAGCCTAGCAGCAGCCAAGGAAGCCTCAATTCCCGCATGGCCGCCTCCAACAACAATTACATCGTAGTGCTTTTTTGGTTCTTTAATCAGCATAGACTTGTTTCACGTGGAACATTTACTTTCCTACACAGAATCTTGAAAAGATGTTATTGAGTATGTCTTCAGGTGTAGTCAAGCCAATTATTTCTCCCAGGTAATTTAGAGCAACTCTCAAATCGATTGCCACAAGTTCATTCCCCAGCTTATTTTGAAAAGCGGCTTGCGCGGAAATTACACTTTCTTGTGTCATTTTCAGCAGTTGTTTATGTCGATCAGATTGTATTTTTACGCTGGAGGAATTTGAATCAAAACTGCTCAGCACCCGTTGGGTCAATTTTTTTGTAAGGTCGCCAATGCCCTCTTTTGTAAGGCAAGAGATGGAAATGCAATCCCAACCTTCAAACCACCTGTATTCAAATTCAGGACTTCTTATATCTATCTTATTCAGTACGAGTAATACCTTTTCAGCATGTTCTTTGAGTATGTCTAACACAATGCTGAATGTGTCGTCCTGAGGCATTGATGAATCGATAATGAGCAAGATCAAATCTGCAGAGTCTATTTGGTCTTTGCTCCTTCTAACTCCCTCTTGTTCGACTACATCGGCTGTGCTTCTTAATCCGGCCGTATCAGCAAGCCGAAACTCTATCCCGTCAATTAGAACAGCCTCTTCGATTACGTCTCTCGTTGTGCCGGGAATGTCGCTGACGATAGCCCTGTTCTCGCGCAGAAGCACATTCAGCAAACTTGATTTCCCAACATTCGGGCTTCCCACCAATACAACCTTTACTCCATCACGAATAAGTTTTCCGTAGCTGTAAGATTGTATTAATTCCTCTATTTCCGTTATTGCATGAGCAAAAGAAGACTCGGTCGTGTTCTTGTCCGCCAACCCAATTCCCTCTTCCGCAAAATCCAGTTCAAGTTCCAACAAGGAACATAAATCGATCAGCTTTTTTCTCAGGTTCTTAATTGTCGCTGACAATCTTCCGTTTAACTGTTCTATGGATGCCCGGTGAGCCAGCGCCGTTTTTGAGTGAATCAAGTCAGCTACCGCCTCGGCCTGCGTCAAGTCCATCTTTCCGTTCAGGAAAGCTCTTTGGGTGAACTCCCCCGGGTCAGCCATTCTTGCCCCGGCACCAATAACGGTCTCAAGAACTTTTCTGGAAACGTAGTAACTTCCGTGGCAGCTTATTTCGACCCCGTCGTCTCCTGTGTATGAATGCGGTTTTCTAAAGACTGAAACAAGGACGTCATCAACAAGACCATCCTGGGGATGAATGATCCTGCCGTGATGGATTGTATGTGAAAGAGCCTCAAACAGCGACGATTTGCCTTGAAAAATTGAACCAACGACTTCTATCGCCTTTGCACCGCTTACCCTGATCAAAGAGATGCCGGCCTCTCCTAAAGGAGTCGCAATTGCCGCAATAGTATCATTTCTGTCTCGGATCATGGCGATGAGGGATAAATATAGAGTTTTTTTCCTGATAAACAATTCTTCGAATTTTTTTCAGAAACGAAAAAAAACGAATATTTTACTTGACAAAAGAGAATAAATTCTTATCTTTTTAAGGTGCAACGGATCGGATGAATTGTCATCCCTATAAAACCGGACATGTCAAGACGAACTAATAAAAATACGAATTACATTTCTAGGCGTTTGAACTTAGAAACGCTGATGCGTATTCTCGCCGTATCCCCCCTCGTCGTAGCCGGCATTATCATTATTTTGGGAACTCTACCGGGTATTCTAAGCCTAACAATTGTAGGCTAAGACAGACCAGAGGTTACCCAAACACACCCCGAATATCTCCAAAGCGAAAGTTGAGAAAAAGGCGTAACCCCTGGAGGAAACAGAAATTCCTTTGGTGTTGCTTTTTAGACTTTTGCAACAGAATCATTCACAAACCTGACTATGGCCATGGCACAACAGAAAGAAACTACCCCACCACTGCCCGCTAAATTAATGACCGGCGCGGAAATCTTTGTCCGCTCTTTAATTGAAGAGGGCGTTGAAATCGTTTTTGGATATCCAGGCGGCGCAGTAATCGGCATATATGATGCACTGCACGACATTTCGGATATCAAACATATCCTGACACGGCATGAGCAGGGAGCAGTACATGCAGCCGAAGGGTATTCTAAGGCAAGCGGCAAGCCCGGTGTGGCCCTTGTTACCTCGGGTCCCGGCGCCACAAATACCGTGACCGGTATAGCAGACGCCTATATGGATTCTGTGCCCATCGTTGTGTTTACGGGACAGGTTGCTCTAAAACTCATAGGAAATGACGCTTTTCAGGAAGCGGATATTGTCGGTATCACCCGGCCGATTACAAAACACAATTACCTCGTCCGCGATGTCAAAGAGCTTGCTTCAACAATCAAAGAAGCGTTTTACGTTGCGACCACGGGAAGACCGGGTCCCGTTCTTGTCGATTTGCCGAAGGACGTGATGGCGAGTAAAACTCATTTTGACTATCCGAAAAAAGTATCCCTCCGCTCGTACAATCCGCACATGGAAGGACATATGAAGCAGCTTGAGAAAGCTGCTGCACTTATCGCAAAATCGAAGCGGCCTGTTTTGTATGTCGGCGGCGGAGCAATTCTTTCGAACGCGTCGGAAGAACTGAAAAGTTTTGCGAGGAAAGCGCGGATCCCGGTTACAACAACATTGCACGGGCTCGGTTCATACCCCGAAAACGACGAATTGTCGATGGGAATGCTCGGAATGCACGGGACGTGGTATTCAAATACCGCAGTACACTATTGCGATCTTCTTATTGCCGTCGGAGCGCGGTTTGATGACCGCGTTACTGGGAAAACCGAAGCGTTCGCCGCCGAGGCGAAAAAGATTCATATCGACATCGACCCGACGGCCATAAGTAAGAATGTCAAGGTCGACGTGCCGATCGTCGGAGATGTGAAAAAAGTTCTGGAGAAATTGATCCAGATGGTTGAGCCGCTCGACACAACGGACTGGCTTAAGACGATCAAGCAATGGAAAGTGGAACACCCGCTTCGATACCGAAATGGGAAGCTGATCCGCATGCAATATGTCATCCAAAAGATTGGCGAACTTACAAAGGGCAACGCTGTCATTATCAGCGACGTCGGGCAGCATCAAATGTGGGCTGCACAATTTTTCAAATATATCCATCCGCGGACGCATATTACTTCTGGCGGCTTAGGCACAATGGGATTCTCGTTGCCCGCTGCAATGGGAGCATCGTTTGCAAGAAAAGACTTGCCTATAATTTCGATAAGCGGTGACGGCGGCATCCAGATGAATATCCAGGAAATGGCGACATGCGTCGAACATAAGGTTCCGGTCAAAATTTTTATCCTGAACAACGGCTATCTCGGCATGGTGCGGCAATGGCAGGAATTATTCTGGCGCAAGCGCTATTCGCATGTTGCAATGTATAGCCCGGATTTTGTTAAACTTGCCGATGCGTACGGCTGTCCGGGGTTTCGCGCTGTGAACACGAACGAAGTTGACGATGTCATAAAAAAGGCGCTGGCAGTAAAGGACGGGCCCGTGATCGTTGAGTTCAAAGTTGTTCCGGAGGATAACGTTTACCCGATGATTCCCGCAGGCCAAACATGGCACGAGATCATAGACATTCCGGATGAGGAATTGTCGGGCGTCAATGGAGAAGAAAGAGAGTCGGAAGAATTAATGACATTGACCAAAGGATAACGACAATGACTACAGTCTCAGAAAAGGAAATAGAGGCGATTGATGTGCAGTCACGAAAGCATACGATTTCTCTTCTTGTGGAGAACAAATTCGGAGCGTTCAACAGAATTGCCGGATTGTTTTCCGCTAAAGGATACAACATCGACAGCCTCACCGTCGGTCCGACCGAAGACGATTCGGTTTCCCGGATGACCATTGTGACGCGCGGTGACGACAATATCATTGAGCAAATCATCAAGCAATTGAACAAGCTCATTGACACTCTCAAAGTCACAGATTTAACGTACGAAAGTTTTGTCGAGCGCGACCTTGCGCTCATCAAAGTACAGACAACGGCTGAGACACGTTCTGAGATTATGCAAATAGTTGAAATCTTTCGCGCAAAGATCATTGACATCAGTCCGAAAACGGCGACGATAGAAGCTGTAGGAGGTCAACAGAAAATCGATGCAATCATCAAAATGTTGAAACCGTTCGTCATAAAAGAGATGGCCCGGACGGGAAGAGTTGCATTAAAAAGAGAATTTCAAGGAGAAGTGGATTGAAGAGAGCCTCTGACGAAGCGAATATCCGCAAGAACTTTCCGTTATATGACCCGCGTTTTGAACACGACGCGTGCGGCACAGGATTCGTCGCAAATATTTCGGGAATGAAAAGCAACAAAATACTCAAACGGGCGCTGAGAGCCGCATGCAATGTCACGCATCGGGGAGCTGTCGATGCGGATGCCCAGACGGGGGACGGGTCTGGAATTTTGACGCAGGTTCCGACAAAGTTTTTTCTTTCAGCTGTTCCGGAACTGTCATCGCAAATAAGCGGCGATTACGACCTTGCAGTCGGCATGCTGTTTATGCCGCACACGACGGAGCATTCATTTGCAGCGTGCAAGTCGATGGTAGAGTCGGTCATTCAAAAGCGGGAGCTGCGTTTTCTCGGCTGGCGAATTGTCCCGACGGACTCGTCGAATCTTGGAGATAAGGCGGCCGCAACGCAGCCTAATATCCGCCAGGTGTTGATCGGAAGACCGCAGCATCTTAGCCCGGCCGAGTTTGAACGAACGCTCTATATTACACGCCGGGAGATAGAGAGGGAGATGAAGAATGCGTCCATCGAGAATTTTTATGCTGCCTCGTTCTCAAGCCGAACCATAGTCTATAAAGGTCTTATAACACCGCTGGCGCTCGACAGGTTTTACATCGACTTGCAATCGCCCGAGTATGAAACTGCGCTTGCAATTTTCCATCAACGATTCAGCACCAACACATTTCCGCGATGGGAGCTCGCTCATCCGTTCCGTATGCTGGGACACAACGGTGAGATCAACACGATTCAGGGAAACAGGAATTGGACAAAGGCACGCGAGGCGGAGTTGGAATCACCTTTCTGGAGAGACGATGTCGAATTCCTTAAGCCCATTCTGCAGCCGAACGCAAGCGACTCGGCAAACGTCGATAATGCGCTCGAAGCATTGACTCTTTCCGGGCGAGGAATTCTTCATTCGATGTTGATGCTCGTTCCCGAGGCATGGAATTCATCGTACCGGGTCGACCCGGCCGTCCGTGCTTTTTTTGAGTACCACGAATGTTTCAGCGAACCGTGGGACGGACCGGCGGCGTTGATCTTCAGCGATGGAGTTACGGTTGCAGCCTCTCTTGACCGTAATGGACTCCGTCCGTGCAGGTATAAGATTACAAACGACGGCCTGATCGTTGTCGGCTCCGAAGTCGGTCCCGTCGATATGGACGATGCGACCGTCGTAAAAAAAGGCAGGCTTGGTCCCGGCCAGATGATCGCCGTCGACACCGCTCGCGGCATTTTATTAAAAGATCTGGATATCAAGCGGGAGCTTGCAGCTGAAAGGCCGTATGCGAAATGGGTCAGCGAAAATCTGATCCGCGCCCAGGAACATGTCCACCCGAATATTTCTCCGAAAACTCCATTCTCAGTCGAAGAGACGTTGCGTCTCCAGTTATGCTTCGGTTACAGCTACGAAGAACTGGGCCTCATTTTTCCGCCGATGATTGAAGAAGGGAAGGAGCCGGTTGGTTCGATGGGCGACGATGCGCCGCTTGCCGTTCTTTCACGGCAGCCGAAGTTGCTCTCTTCCTATTTCACACAACAATTTGCACAGGTGACAAACCCGCCGATGGATCCCATTCGAGAGAAATTGGTGATGTCATTGACCGGCAAGCTCGGGCTTCGGCGAAATTGGTTTGGAGAAACCCCGGAACACGCCAAACAGGTGCAGATCAACAGCCCGTTCTTGTTTGATTACGAACTCGATGCACTTCGTTCGTTTGAGGATGAAGCGTTTCAGTCGGTTACACTCTCGACATTATTTCCACTTGCGGACGGATTGGGCGGTGCGGAAAAAAGGCTGGAAGAATTATGTGCAGAGGCAGAACGGGCTGCAGACGAAGGGAAGTACCTTGTAGTTCTGAGCGACCGCGGAGTTGATGAACACAGTGTTCCTTTGCCGATGCTTCTTGCTACCGGGGCCGTTCACAACCATCTTATCAGAACAAACAAACGGTTGAGATTGAGCGTCGTGACGGAAACGGCAGAACCGCGGGACATCCATCATTTTGCGACATTGATAGGATACGGCGTGAATGCGATCAACCCGTACCTTGCCCTGGAGACAATCCGGCGGCTTGTCGACATACGCGCCGACAAATTGCTGACGCTTGATGCAGCTTTTAAGAACTTCAAGATTGCAATCGAAAGCGGCATTTTGAAAATTATGTCGAAGATGGGAATTTCCCTGCTGGGAAGTTATCGCGGCGCTCAAATATTTGAAGCGATCGGCATCGGCAAAGATGTTATCGATAAGTATTTTACCAATACTCCGTCGCGGATCGGCGGCATCGGGTTAAAAGAAATTATTGATGAAGCGCTCACGCGCCACGCAACGGCATACGGGCAGCGGGATGCGAAACTTACGGACCTGGGAATGTACCGCTTCAAAAAGAACGGTGAGATTCATGCATGGTCTCCCGATGCTTTGCGGGCGATGCAGCAGCTGAGGAAATCCGGAAGCCAGGAGGATTATAATCATCTTTCCCGCGCTTTGAACGAACACGAACCGGTCGCTCTCAAAGATTTGATGACGTTTAAATCGAACAGGCCGTCAATCCCCCTGAAGGATGTTGAACCGGCAGAAGACATCATGAAACGATTCACGACTGCGGCCATGTCTCTCGGCTCGTTATCGCCGGAGGCACACGAGACGATCGCCATTGCAATGAATCGTATCGGAGGCAAAAGCAATACCGGCGAAGGCGGGGAGGACCCTGTGCGGTTTCGCGTCCGCCCGAACGGAGATTCGGCGAATAGCGCGATCAAACAAATTGCTTCTGCACGCTTTGGAGTAACGGCAGAATATCTTGTCAGCGCCAGAGAGATCGAGATCAAAATGGCACAGGGCTCCAAGCCGGGGGAGGGAGGCCAGTTGCCCGGCCATAAAGTCTCTGAAATTATCGCCCGTCTTCGCCGCGCGACGCCGGGTGTTCAATTAATCTCCCCGCCGCCCCATCACGATATCTATAGTATAGAAGATCTTGCGCAGCTGATCTATGATTTGAAACAGGTCAACCCGCGGGCAAAAATTTGCGTGAAGCTTGTCTCGGAAGCCGGAGTAGGGACGATCGCCGCCGGCGTTGCTAAAGCGCACGCCGACGTTATTCTCATCAGCGGTCACGAAGGCGGGACCGGCGCATCGCCGCTAAGCTCTGTGAAAAATTGCGGAAGCTGCTGGGAACTTGGCGTGGCGGAGGCTCAACAAGTACTGGTGCTGAACGGATTGCGCAGCCGTGTCACGTTGCGGACCGATGGTGGAATGAAAACCGGACGCGATATCGTGATCGCGGCTATGCTCGGTGCGGAAGAATACAATTTCGGAACAGCAACTCTTATTGCAATCGGCTGCCGGTATGTTCGACAGTGTCATCTCAACACATGCCCGGTCGGCATCGCAACGCAGGATGAACAACTCCGAACGCGCTTCGACGGGAAGCCGGAAATGTTGATCAATTATTTTACTGCGGTCGCTAATGAAATCCGCGAAATTCTCGCTACGCTCGGCGTTGCTTCGATCAATGAAATTATCGGGAAGACGGATTTGCTGAGCCAGGTGAAGGTTGAAAATCATCCCAAGGCGAATACCGTCGACCTTTCTGCAATTTTGTCTCCCCGCGACACGAGGAGTAAACAGCGGCAGCGGATCGAGCCGCGTAAAGAAAAATCCGACTCGCCCCTTGATGATACCATCCTCCTCGATGTGAAGGATGCAATCAGAGAAAAAAGTTCTGTTGTTAAAAATTATAAGATCAATAACACAAACAGGTCGGTGGGAACCAAGCTTGCCGGCGAACTTGCGTATCTCTACGGCGACAAGGGATTGCCGGATGGGACGATTGAATTGCGGTTTAACGGAAGTGCCGGACAGAGTTTTGGCGCATTTCTCGTGAACGGGATCCGCATGATCCTTGTCGGCGAAGCGAACGATTACGTCGGTAAAGGAATGTGCGGCGGAGAAATTATGATCATGCCGCCCTTCGGACGAGCGACCGCGGCACAGGATGTCATCATAGGCAATACCGTGTTGTATGGTGCAACCGGCGGCACGCTCTACGCCAGCGGGAGAGCAGGCGAACGTTTTTGTGTGCGCAACAGCGGTGCATTGGCAGTGGTTGAAGGCGTCGGCGACCACGGATGCGAGTATATGACAAACGGAAGCGTTGTTGTCCTCGGCAGCACGGGAAAGAATTTCGGCGCCGGGATGACCGGTGGAATAGCATACGTCTTCGATGCCGACGGGAATTTCAAAGAACGATACAACAAGCAGCTTGTCGGTTTGAGCCGGTTAGACAACGAAAAGGATGTAAGGTATTTGCAGGCCGTCATTTACCGGCACCTCGAACTGACCGATAGCCAGCGTGCCCGTGAAATACTGAATGGCTGGCAGGAATATTCGTATATGTTCTGGAAGGTAACGCCGTTTTCAAGTCAGCGCAAAATTTCTGAAGTCAACAAAGCACTCGATGTTTCAAAAGATACTGAAGAAGCAACAGTGGACCAAAAACACTAACGGCAAAGGCAGCGAATTATGGCAATCATAGATTTCGGCGGAGTTAAAGAAGAAGTGGTGACGAGAGAAGAATTCCCGCTTTCAAAAGCAAAAGAGGTGTTGAAAAATGAGGTAGTCGCAATTCTCGGATACGGCCCGCAAGGGTACGGACAATCGTTGAACATGCGCGATGCAGGCATCAGCGTCATCGTCGGCCAGCGAAAAGGGGGCAAAGGATGGGACGATGCGGTCAAAGACGGCTGGGTCGAGGGAAAAAATCTTTTTTCGAAGATTGAAGATGCCGTCGACAAAGCAACGATCATCCAGTACTTGCTTTCGGATGCCGGGCAAAAAGAACAATGGCCGCTCGTCAAGCAGCATATGAAAAAAGGTCAGGCGCTTTATTTTTCACACGGTTTTTCGATCGTTTTCAAGGAACAGACCAACGTTATTCCCCCGCCGGATGTTGATGTTGTTCTCGTCGCACCGAAGGGCTCCGGAAGAACGGTTCGTTCCAACTATCTTGCCGGAAGCGGAATCAACGCAAGCTTCGCCGTCTATCAAGACGCCACAGGACACGCTCGCGAGCGCACCATTGCCTGCGGCATTGCAATCGGTTCCGGATACTTGTTTCCAACGACGTTCGAACGGGAAGTTATCAGCGACCTCACCGGCGAACGAGGTGTGCTGATGGGGGCAATTGCCGGCATCATGAAAGCGCAGTATGACGTGCTTCGCAAGATGGGCCACACGCCGAGCGAGGCATTCAACGAAACCGTGGAAGAAGCAACACAGAGTTTGTACCCGCTCGTCGGAGCTAACGGTATGGACTGGATGTTTGCCGCGTGCAGTACGACGGCTCAGCGCGGCGCCCTTGACTGGTCGAAAAAGTTTGAAGCCATTACAACACCTTTATTTGAACTTCTGTATCGGGATGTTCAACAAGGCGTGGAAACTCGGCGCGTGCTTGAAACCTGCGGCGCGCCCGACTATCGCGAGAAGTTGACGAAAGAATTGGACGAATGGAAGAATTCTGAAATGTGGAAGGCGGGAGCGGCTGTGCGGAGTTTGAGACCCGAGAATTGGAAAAAGTGATAAGACAATTAGAACCTATCTCAAAAACATGTCACTTGATCCTTCGATGCGCTCACTCCGTTCGCTTACTTCCCAAAGGGAGACGCGTCGAAGGGCCAACGCAAGACCATTTTTGAGATAGGTTCTAATAATTAAAATTAAGAATTAAAAATTGTGATAGATGATCTTTAGGTTCTTACAATTATTAACTATTAATTTTTAATTCTTAATTTTACCGACAGAGTTTATTATGAAGGAAAAAATATTCACATACGATACAACGCTTCGCGACGGAACACAGGGCGAGGAAGTCGCCTTTTCCGCCGACGATAAGGTGAAGGTCGCCAAGCGGCTCGACGCATTCGGCATTGATTACATCGAAGGAGGGTGGCCAGGCTCTAACCCGAAAGACATGGAATTCTTCGAGCTGGCTAAAAGCGTTCATTTCACGCACGCAAAACTTGCTGCGTTTGGCAGTACACGCCGGGCAAAAAATCCGGTGCAGGATGACGCCAACATCAAAGCGCTCCTCGACGCACAAACGCCCGTCGTGACAATCTTCGGTAAAACATGGCTGTTGCATGTGAAGGCCGCTTTGCAGATATCCGAAGAAGAAAATCTTGAGATCATCGAAGACTCTGTGCGCTATCTTAAAAAGAACGGCAAAGAAGTTGTTTACGACGCCGAGCATTTTTTCGACGGATATAAAGCGGATAAAGCATACGCTCTCGAGACATTGCACGCCGCCGAACGGGCCGGTGCCGATGTCATTGTTCTGTGCGACACGAACGGCGGAACGATGCCGGACGAAATTGCAAATATTGTGCGCGAGGTGAAGCATCAGGCAGTTGTTCCCCTCGGCATTCACACGCATAACGACTCGGAAGTTGCAGTAGCAAACGCCCTCGCAGCAATTCAAAATGGATGCGTCCATGTTCAGGGTACAATTAACGGTTATGGCGAGCGCTGCGGCAACGCGAACCTCTGTTCTATTATCCCCGATCTTCAGTTGAAGTTGAACTATTGCTGCGTTGACAATGAAAACCTGAAGTCTCTCACCGAACTTTCGCATTATGTCAGCGAACTGGCAAACCTGACGCACAGGAAAAATCTGGCGTATGTCGGTGAAAGCGCATTTGCACATAAAGGGGGCGTTCATGTGAGCGCAGTGATGAAGGCTCCCGCGACCTACGAACACACCAGCCCGGAAAATGTCGGCAACGTTCGCCGAGTGCTTATATCGGATTTGTCAGGCCGGAGTAACATTCTGTACAAGGCAAAAGAACTCGGTATTAATATCGACGATAAATCGCCGACAGTTCAACATATTGTTGACGACCTCAAAGAAATGGAGCATTACGGCTACCAGTATGAAGATGCCGAAGGGTCGTTTGAATTGCTTGTAAAGAAAAGAACTAAAGAGTTCAAGGAATTTTTTGAACTGGAAGGATTTAAAGTAATTATTCACAAGGAATCGTACGAAGCACAGCCGCATTCGGAAGCAATCATCAAAGTGAGAGTAGGAGATCAATCCGAACTCGCCGCCGCGGAAGGAATCGGGCCGGTGAACGCGCTCGACCGCGCCCTGCGGAAAGCACTCGAGCGATTCTACCCGCAATTATCACAGATCAAATTGACGGATTACAAGGTGCGGGTGCTTGACAGTAGAAGCGCCACCGCGGCAAAGGTTCGCGTGCTGATCGAAACACAAAACGGGAGCGCGTCGTGGAATACAGTCGGCGTTTCACCCGATGTTATCGAAGCAAGCTGGAAAGCGCTTGTCGACAGTTTGAGTTATCATCTACTCAAGAGTGAGAAGTAACATTTGGGAAGCACGTCGAAGTCATTATTTCAAATCCACCATAAGAAACGAAGAGCAGTATGATTATTGTCATGAAACCCGGTGCAACAAAGGCCGAATTCAACCACGTCATTGAAAAAATAAAAGAGTACGGCTTTCAACCCCACCCAATTGTCGGAACTGAACGGACAGTGATCGGATGTGTCGGCGACGAGAGGAGCAAAACGCAATTACAATCCCTCGAAGTCGCCCCCGGCGTAGAAAGTGTTATGCCGATCCTCAAGCCGTTCAAACTTGCCAGCAAGGAAATGCGCAAAGAGAAAACGGTCGTCAAGGTCGGCAAATATTCGATTGGCGGGTCGCAATTTGTCGTAATGGCAGGTCCGTGTTCAGTTGAAACTCGCGAACAAATTCTAAAAAGTGCTGAAATTGTGAAAAAGGCGGGAGCCCAGGTACTTCGCGGTGGGGCGTTCAAGCCGCGAACGTCGCCGTACAGCTTTCAGGGCCTCGAAGAAGAAGGCCTAAAACTTCTTGCTGAAGCGCGCGAAAAAACCGGGATGCCGTTTGTCACAGAAGTCATCACGCCGACGGACGTAGCGCTCGTTGCCGAGTATGCCGATATGCTTCAGATCGGCGCGCGCAACATGCAGAATTTTGCTCTTCTCAAGGAAGTGGGGAAAATTAAAAAACCTGTCTTATTGAAGCGGGGAATGTCGAACACGGTAAAAGAATTGTTGATGTCGGCGGAGTACATCATGTCCCAGGGGAACTACAACGTCGTCTTGTGCGAACGGGGCATTCGCACGTTCGAAGACTATACGCGAAACACGTGCGACCTCTCCGCCGTTCCGGCCCTGAAAGAGTTGAGCCATCTTCCTGTCATTGTCGATCCGAGCCATGGAACGGGAGTGAGGAGCCTGATCACGCCGCTTTCGAAAGCTGCGGTTGCCGTAGGTGCAGACGGGCTTATCATCGAAGTTCATCCAAACCCGGAGGAAGCATACTCCGATGGTGCGCAATCATTAATGCCGAAACAATTCGAGAAATTGATGGAGGAAGTGAAGAAGTATTTACCGCTGGAAGGAAAACACTTGTAGAACTCAGTAAAAAGTAAATAGTGAACAGTAATCAGAAAAAAATGTTTTCAGTGTTCTCTATTTACTATCATGATAATCGCGATTCAACACCAAGAGGATACTATGAACAACAGAGTCTACATATTCGACACCACATTGCGCGACGGCGAACAGTCTCCCGGTTGCAGCATGAATTTTGAAGAGAAGATCCGTATGGCGCGGCAGTTGGAACGGCTGCAGGTAGATGTTATCGAAGCAGGTTTCCCGGTTGCATCCGAAGGAGACTTCGAATCGGTACAGGAAATTGCAAAGCAAGTGCGCGGCTGTTCCATCGCAGCGTTGAGCAGAGCGACGATTGCCGACATCGACATTGCATGGAAAGCTCTGCAGCAGGCGGCAAAGCCGCGCATCCACGTCTTTCTTGCTACATCAGATATTCACCTCAAATATAAATTGAAGAAAAACCGCGAACAGGTTCTTGACGATGCAGTGAAATCTGTTCGCCGTGCAAAATCGTTGTGTGCAGACGTGGAATTCTCATGCGAGGATGGTTCCCGCAGCGATATCGACTATATCTGCCAGGTACTTGAAGCCGTCATTGCCGAAGGGGCGACGGTTGTAAATATTCCCGATACGGTCGGCTATTCAATCCCCGATGAATATGGAAAAATCATCCGCACCATTATAGATCGTGTGCCGAACATCGGAAAGGCGATCGTCAGCGTCCATTGCCATGACGACCTCGGGCTTGCAGTTGCCAACTCGCTTTCAGGCGTTCTCAACGGCGCACGGCAGGTGGAATGCACCATCAATGGAATCGGTGAACGGGCCGGCAACGCCTCGCTTGAAGAAATTGCGATGGCAATTCGCACGCGGCATGAAACAATGGGCGTTGAAACCAATATCAACACCGAAGAAATCTTTAAATCGAGCCGCCTGCTCACAACGCTGACCGGCATGCATATTCAGCGTAACAAGGCGATCGTCGGCGAGAATGCGTTTGCACACGAAGCCGGGATTCATCAGGACGGAATGCTGAAAAATCCGCTCACCTATGAAATCATGACTCCACAGACTGTTGGAATCAAACACAGCACACTCATTCTCGGCAAACATTCCGGCCGCCATGGATTGAAGCAGCGGTACAGTGAACTCGGCTACGAATTGACGCAAGAGGAACTGGATGCCGTGTATAAACTTTTCACAAAAATTGCCGACGAGAAAAAGGAAATATTTGACGACGATCTGGTCGCTATTTTGCAGGATGAAATCTCGTCGTTAAAATCTCTTTATGCTCTTGAAAACCTTCAGGTCACGAGCGGGCTGAACGTCGTGCCGACCGCGATGGTAGGATTAAAGAGGAACAACGAGATACTGCAGGATTCGGCCACGGGAGATGGCCCGGTAGATGCAGCATATCGTGCGATCGAGCGTATCACCGGTATCAGCGGCCAGCTGCTCGATTATTCGATCAAATCGGTGTCATGGGGACACGACGCGATCGGAGAAGTCTTTGTGAAAATAGCGATAGACGGTTTTGTCTTTAACGGCCGGTCTGCAAGCACCGATGTAATCACTGGAAGCGTGAAGGCGTATCTTAATGCGATCAATCATGCGGCGACTGCGCGCCTCCGACGTCAGCAAAACGAGGAGCTGAAAACGGAATCTGCATCAGTGTAACAATGAACAATTATCAATCAACAATGAACAATAAACAATCGAAGAAAGGATCGTTGAACAATAATCACAGTTGATAATTGATGATTGTTCATTGATCATTGAAAAATATGGGCATGACAATAACGGAAAAAATATTAGCGCGGCGCTCGGGAAAAAAAGAAGCAAAGCCCGGGGACAACGTCTGGGTTGATGTTGACATACTGATGACCCACGACGTTTGCGGGCCGGGGACATTCGGAATTTTCAAGCGCGAGTTCGGCGCCAACGCGAAAGTATGGGACCGGGAGAAAGTTGTCGTAATTCCCGATCATTACATTTTCACCGCCGATACCCACGCTCATCGAAACGTCGACATCCTCCGCGATTTTGTAAAGGAACAGAATCTCCCGCACTTCTTCGACGTTCATACCCCGCGCTATAAAGGTGTTTGCCACATCGCGATGCCGGAAGAAGGATTCACTCGACCGGGGGAGGTTCTTTTTGGAACGGATTCACATACGTGCACGGCCGGAGCCTTCGGTGAATTCGCAACCGGCATTGGCAATACCGATGCAGCGTTCATTCTCGGCACAGGAAAATTATGGGTGAAGGTTCCGGAGACGATGAAGTTTGTCTTTGAAGGAGATCTTCCGCCGTACCTGATGGCGAAGGACCTTATTCTTGCCGTCATCGGAAAAATTGGCGTTGACGGTGCTACATACCGCGCAATGGATTTTGGCGGTGATACCGTCGACCGCATGGATATGGAAGCACGGATGACGCTGTGCAATATGGTGATCGAAGCAGGAGGGAAAAACGGTGTCTGTGCTCCAGACAAGACGACAACGGATTTTGTTAGCGCACGCACGAGCGTTAAATTTGAAAGCTTTTACAATGACGCCGGCGCAAAGTATCACAGCGTCCATCGATTTAAGGTAAACGAGATAGAGCCGCTCGTCGCAAAACCGCACTCCCCGGATAATAAGGCTAAAGTGAGCGAGGTCGCCGGCACGAAGCTCGACCGAGCGTACATTGGTTCATGCACGGGAGGGAAAATTACTGATTTTATCGCTGCGGCCCAAACGATGTACGGCGAAAAAGTGAAAATAGACACATTCGTTGTTCCGGCAACAACCGAAGTTGCGCGCCTGATGAAGGCGACAAAAGTTAAAGATAAGACCGTGTGGCAGGTTCTTGAAGAAGCCGGGTGCAGAATCGGCGACGCCTCGTGTGCAGCGTGCCTCGGCGGTCCGTCCGACACATTTGGCAGGCTGAACGGCGTTGAAGTGTGTATCTCGTCTACGAATAGAAATTTTCCGGGGAGAATGGGCTCGAAAAAATCGCAGGTCTATTTGGCTTCGCCGTACACCGTAGCCGCCTCTGCGCTGACCGGCGTCATCACGAACCCGAAGCAATTCTTCAACTGAGGTCTGTGAAAGGCCGCCTTATTGCAGATGGAATGCCTGACACAGCGGGATGCCGAAATTATTACAACTCAGGTTGAAGTGCGCCTGAGTTTTGTTTTTCATTGGTAATTAAAAGAGAATTTACACGGAGTGACACGGAGGTTCACAAAGTTACTCAGAGCAATAGAGAAGATATGAAATGGGGAAAGGTGAAATGGAACAGCTCAATGTGCTTTCGGGGAGGATCATTGCCGCAGCAATAGAAGTGCATAGGCATCTGGGCCCTGGTCTTTTGCAATCTGCATACGAAGAGTGCTTAAATTATGAACTTGTAAAAAGCGGTTTGTCGGTCAGGAGGCACGAACCGGTTCCGATATTATATAAGCAGGTCAGACTTGAGTACGGCTATCGAATCGATCTTCTGGTGGAGAATCTAATTATTGTGGAATTGAAGGCAGTCGATGCCCTTCTTCCGGTTCATGAAGCCCAGATTCTTACCTACATGAAAGTCGCTCGAAAAAAAACTTGGCTTGCTCATAAACTTTAATATTACTCTTTAAAAAAACGGTTTACGAAGATACATATTGTAATCCCTGTGTAACTCTGTGACTTCTCCGTGTCACTCTGTGAAATTCTTTTTCATCTGAAGGAAGCATGCCCCGCCGGACATCGACAAAACAGGATGAACCCCTTCGAAAGAACATTCGACTGTTGGGTGGTCTGCTCGGTCAAGTTATTGAGGAGCAGGAAGGCCGTCGGCTGTTCGAACTAGAAGAACAAATCAGGCAGACGTCAAAGGAACTCCGCCGGCGTTTCGATTCATCGCATCAACTTACATTGAAGCGGCTAATTCAAGCGATGGATCCATCCGATATGGCAAAAATAGTCAGAGCGTTTGCCGCATACTTTCAGCTGACGAATACGGCCGAACAACATTACCGTATTCAGCGGCATCGAAGTTATTTGCTGAAACACCCCGGCGGCGGATATCCGGGTTCGCCGCAGCACACATTGGAGAAGTTGAAGAAACTCGGTGTCTCAGAAAAAGAGATCGCCGGCCTTTTTTCTCGCCTGGCAATTATTCCCGTTTTTACCGCTCATCCGACAGAAGCTACCCGGAGGACGATCCTCGAAAAGCATTCACGGATATGGAAGCTTCTGGAGGAATTTGACCGCAGCAACTCGACGGCAACGGAGCGTTCAGCGTTAGAACTGGAAATCAAACGGCATATTACGAGCCTCTGGCAAACGGAAGAAACGCGCTCGTACAATATTTCCGTTCTTGATGAGGTATACAACGGAGTGTATTATTTCCGCAACGTGCTCTACGAAGCGATTCCGAAGTTTTACCGCGATCTGGAGCGTTCGGCAGCAATGGTGTATCCCGAATGGAAGTCGTCAATCCCTTCCTTCATCAGGTTCGGTTCGTGGATCGGCGGGGATCGAGACGGGAACCCCTTTGTTTCCGCGGATGCAACATGGAAGACACTGCAGCGCCAATCAAAGACAATCCTCGATTTGCATCTTCACGCTGTCGATGAACTTTTTGTCGAATACAGTGAATCTGCAAAGGTTGTCGGCAGAAGCGATGAACTGCTTCAATCGATTCGTCACGATACGGCGATGCTGGGAAAGCCGGCTCAAGTGCGCAACGACGACGAAGTGTACAGGGTAAAGCTGGCATATATGTACCGGCGGCTGCAGTTCAGGATTCATTATACGGAGGACGACGCATCAAATGCGGAACTGATGTACCATTCGTCGTCCGAGCTTCTGAGCGATTTGCATATTCTTGACCGCAGCCTGCGCGCCCACAAGGGAGAACTGCAGGCAGACGGCTTGCTGAAGGATCTTATCCGCAATGTCGAAACGTTTGGCTTTCATCTTGCAACGCTCGATATCCGGCAGCACCGTACCGTTCACGCCGATACAATTTCGGAACTATTATCACAGCGTGGTGTCCAATACTCAACGCTGAACAGTGAAATGCGCGAGCACCGGCTGACCGAGGAAATATTGAAAGAGGGAGTCCCCTCGTTTGATGAGTCGAAACTTTCTCCGATGAGCCTGGAAACGCTTGCAGTCTTCCGGAAAATAAAACGAGCGCAGACAGAAATTGATGAACATGCAGTCCGGTCATACGTTATCAGCATGACGGAGTCCGCAGCCGATGTGCTGGAGGTGCTGTACTTGATGAAATGCACGGGCTTATTCTCGACCGGTTCTCAGGAAACGGCAAGCTCCATTGATATTGTTCCGTTGTTCGAGACCACAAAGGACCTCGATGCAGCGCCGGAGACAATGGAACGCCTCTACCACAACGGCGCCTATAGCCGCCATCTCGAAGGCAGAGGACGACGCCAGGAAATTATGATCGGCTATTCCGACAGCACCAAAGAAGGAGGGATTGTCAGTTCGCATTGGTCGCTGTATAAAGCACAGCGGCAACTGACAAAGGTTTCACAGCTCGCCGACGTCGATTGGATGTTCTTTCACGGAAGAGGCGGAACGGTTGGACGGGGAGGCGGACCGGAGTACGAAGCAATTCTCTCTCAGCCCGCCCACTCACTCAATGCGAAAATAAAAATCACCGAACAGGGAGAAGTTATTTCCCTGAAATATGCGCATCCAGCGATCGCACAACGGTCGCTGGAACTTACAACGTCCGCGATGCTGATGGGAAATATTCCGGGTGCTCGGCTCGACCCCGAATTCGATAGGAACCGCACCCGTTGGTTTGAAGCGATGGACGAAATCGCCGGGCAGAGTCATACTGCATACCGCTGCACGGTGTACGGAGAAAAAGAATTTGTTAAGTATTTTGCCCGGGCAACCCCGATTGATGAGATTACAAAATTGCAGATCGGATCACGGCCGGCAAAACGGATCGAGACTGAACGCATTGAAGACCTGCGTGCAATTCCATGGACGTTCGGCTGGATGCAGAGCCGGCATGTCTTGCCGGGATGGCTTGGGGCTGGAGAGGGCTTGAAAAAATTCCTGTTCGCCGAATCATCCACGCTCGATTCGAAAAGACTGAAATTGCTGCGGCAGATGTACCGGCGCTGGCAAACATTCCGCTCGCTGATTGATAATATGCAGATGATTCTTGCGAAAGGGGATTTTACGATTTCCAAAGAATACGCGTCGCTCGTCGAGCCGAAGGAATTGGGCGAAAAAATCTATGCAAACCTGAAGTCGCAATTCGAACAAACACAAGAGATGATCCGGCTCATCACCGGCCAGAAGGAAATTCTCGAGAACAACGAAATGCTGCAGCGGTCAATCCAGTTGCGGAACCCTTACGTCGATCCGTTAAGCTACATTCAAGTTGAACTTCTCCGGCGGCTGCACGCAAAGAACATTTCGGAATCGGACCGAAGCGACCTCGAACAAGCGATTTTCCTGAGTATTAACGGGATCGCAGCAGGGCTGAGGAACACGGGCTAAACAATCGTACGTCAACGTTCATTCGAGGTTGTTGATTCTTCGTTCAAAGTGAGGGATATTATGCCGTGAGAAATCGAAAAAGAGATATTACTATCGACACGGTTAGTCTCTGTTTCGCTTTCAGTCTTTTTTTCCCGGGACAGAATCTTAACCGCGATGCATCACCGGCGAAAGGAGAAGCTGTAATGGAAATCGCTATCAGCAGTACGGCTTTTAAGGAAGGAGAAATAATTCCAAAAAAATACACCTGCGACGGTGAAAACGTATCCCCGCCGCTTGAATGGTCGGGTATTCCAAAAGGAACCAAAAGCCTCGCACTTATTGCGGACGACCCGGACGCGCCCCACGGGACATGGGTGCACTGGGTGCTTTTCAATATTCCTTCCGATGTGAACGGACTTCCGGAGAACATCCCGCCGCGGTCGACGCTAAAGAATGGTGCGCGGCAAGGCATGAACGACTCACGGAAACTCGGCTACGACGGCCCGTGCCCGCCGGGCGGAACACACCGGTATTTTTTCAAACTCTACGCACTCGGCATCGACCTTTCATTGGAATCCGGCGCGACGAAATCGCAATTATTGAAAGCGATGGAAGGGCATGTTCTTGGAGAAGGACGGCTGATGGGAAAATACAAAAGATAATTAAGAATTATGAATTAGGAATTAAGAGTTGGGAAAAGATTCATGCGGTTGTAAAGTTTTTTTTGATGGTTCGCCACCTCTAACTCTCAAAGGATGGATATATGAATCTGCGCACTAAATATTTTCTGACGGTCGGGTTCGCATGTTGTCTATTTTTCCTACTTGGGGCATTCGTCGAAGAGCATATTTCATCGCCCGTAACACGCGACGTTGTTGCAAGCGCGGAGAAGTTGTTCGGCCTGAATTTCACCGATGCGAAACGCGATTCGATGCTCGACGGACTGAAAGACCAGTTGGCGAGCTATCAAAATATCAGAAAGGTTGAACTCGCCAACAGCGTTCCCCCTGCGATTACGTTGAATCCAATTCCCGTTGGAATGAAATTTGAATCCGTGCGAAAACGATTTGTAGCAAGTCCTGCAGGAAGCGTAGTTGTGCCGGCGAATCTTGAAGACCTCGCTTTTTATTCCGTTGGCCAGCTCGCCGAGTTGATCAAGACTAGGAAAGTGACATCGGTGCAACTGACAACGATGTACCTGAACCGCTTAAAAAAGTACGGCCCCAAGCTTCTTTGCGTCATTACGCTCACAGAAGACCTGGCGATGAAGCAGGCAAAACAGGCGGATGCCGAAATTGCAGCAGGAAAATACCGCGGACCGCTTCATGGAATTCCGTGCGGCATCAAGGACTTGCTCTCAACGAAAGTGTACAAAACAACATGGGGAGCGCCTCCGTTTAAGGACCAGATGATCGACGAGGATGCAACTGTCGTGAAGAAGTTGGAAATGGCGGGAGCTGTTTTGCTTGCGAAGCTTTCGATGGGCGAACTTGCGATGGACGACGTCTGGTACGGCGGAATGACCCGGAACCCGTGGAACTATAAAGAAGGATCGAGCGGATCTTCTGCCGGTTCGGCTTCTGCGACGTCAGCAGGTCTTGTTGCTTTCGCTATCGGGACAGAAACGTGGGGATCGATTGTTTCCCCGTCTACGGTTTGTGGAACAACTGGGTTGCGTCCGACGTACGGACGTGTCAGCAGAACGGGAGCGATGGCGCTCGCCTGGTCTATGGACAAGATCGGGCCGATTTGCAGGACGGTAGAAGATTGTGCGTTGGTGTTCAACGCCGTCTACGGGCCCGATGGAAAAGACCAGACGCTGTACGACTTGCCTTTCAACTATAATCCGAGAATTTCGTTGAGCGGGCTGAAGATCGGATATTTGAAAAACGATTTCGACAGCGTGAAGACAAACCGGGAGAACAACGATTCATCGTTCGCAGTGCTGCGGAGGTTAGGAGCGAAACTTATTCCGGTGACCCTCCCGGCATTGCCTGTCAACGACCTTTCAATTATTCTGACCGCTGAAGCGGGCGCCTCTTTTGACGATCTGACGCGAAGCGGCAAAGACAGTTTGCTAGTGCGGCAGGCTAAATATGCGTGGCCGAACATCTTTAGAACGGCGCGATTTATTCCCGCCGTTGAATACATTCAGGCGAACCGAGTCCGGTATCTGGCAATTCAAGAAATGGCAAAATTAATGAACAAGGTGGACGTTATCGTCGCGCCGCCGTTTGACGGAGATAATTCACTTCTCACGAATCTTACCGGAAACCCGTGCGTCGTTGTCCCGAACGGATTCTCGAAGGAAGGAACACCGACGAGCATCACCTTCCTCGGAAAATTGTTTGATGAAGCAACTCTTCTTGCCGTAGCAAAGAAGTACCAGGATGCGACAGACTTTCACCTCAAACACCCAAAACTGGAAGAGTAGGCATGGAGAGAAAAAATATTTCCAGCGGAACACCATGGGAACCGATTATCGGATACTCGCGGGCAGTTCGGAGTGGAAATAAAGTCTTTGTATCTGGAACTACCGCAACAGATGCCGCGGGAAAAATTGTCGGCCCCGGAGATCCGTACGCTCAAGCTGTCCAAACGATCAAGAACATCGAATCAGCGTTGAAGAAAGCGGGGGCGACTTTGAACGATGTTGTGCGTACACGGATGTTTGTCGTCAATATAGGAGACTGGGAAAAAATCGGGAAAGCGCATGGAAAATTCTTCAAGAATATCCGCCCGGCAACCAGCATGGTTGAAGTGCGGCGACTTATTTCACCGGAAATGCTGGTAGAGATTGAAGCCGATGCGATCGTTGAAAAGAAGAAACGAAGATGAAAGAACGATGCGTTTGGAGCGGGACGGACCCTCTCTATATTGAATACCACGACAAAGAATGGGGCGTGCCCGTTCACGACGACAGGAGGCTGTTTGAAATGCTCATCCTTGAGGGAGCTCAAGCCGGATTGAGCTGGATAACGATCTTGAGGAAGCGCGAAAACTATAGAAAAGCATTCGACAATTTTGATGTAAAGAAAATCGCAGGGTATGATCGAAGGAAAATTAAATCCCTTCTCGGCGATGCAGGAATTGTTCGAAACAAGCTTAAGATCGCCGCTACAATCGGCAATGCAAAAGCATTTTTGGATATTCAAAAAGAGTTCGGCAGCTTCGATGCTTATGTGTGGAAGTTTGTCGACGGAAAAACAAAGCACAATAAGCCTAAAATCCATAAGGAGATTCCACCAAAAACAGCGGAGTCGGATGCAATGAGTAAAGATTTAAAGAGACGCGGTTTTAGTTTTGTCGGCTCGACCATCTGTTATGCATTCATGCAGGCGGTCGGCATGGTGGATGATCATGCAATCAATTGTTTTAGGAAAGGATTAATCATTTAGCCACAAAGTCACCAAGGCACTAAAAGGCAGCGGGAATAATGAAATATGAACCTCTTTCAGATCGTGAAAAGCAAATTGCGATGGGAGTTGTTGATGCAGCATATGGGAGGCACAACTTCTTAGTGAATTAAAATTGACAGGAAAACGTTTAGGTTTTATCATTAATTTTAACGTTCCGTTAATTAGAAAAGGAATTAAACGAATGATTCTTTAAATGATCTTGTGTCTTCGTGCCTTGGTGGCCGAACAACCATAAAAAAAATAAACAATCATCATATAACCTATGAAAAACACCATCACTGGAAAAGCATTTGTCCTGGGGAATGATATTGATACAGACCAAATTATTCCGGCCGTTCATCTGGTCTACAAGCTGGACGATCCCGAAGAAAAAAAGAATTATGGCAAGTTTGCGTTGTCAGGAGTGCCGCTGGAGGCCTCCGGCTTGCCTTCAGGAAACATCCCATTCATTAAAGAGGGGAAGTGGCAGTCCGATTACAAAATCATTGTTGCCGGAAAGAATTTTGGTTGCGGCTCGTCGCGGGAACATGCACCGGTTGCCCTTGACATTGCGGGCATCGAGGCAGTCGTGGCCGAATCGTATGCACGCATTTTTTACAGAAACTCCATCGACGGCGGTTTTGTCGCACCGTTTGAAACGAACAAACATCTCTACCAGGAAATTAAAACGGGCGACGAATTGGTCCTCGACACGTCAAAAGGGGTATTAACGAACTCCAGCCGGCAGGTCGTCTATCAACTGAACCCCCTCGGGGATATCGAAGGAATACTTCGCGCCGGCGGAATTTTTTCGTATGCGCGGCAATCAGGAATGCTAAAGGAGCGATAACGTGGAACAGAAAAAAGAGCACACATTTGTTGCCAATGAAGAAGCGTCAACCCGAGGAGAGAAAATAAGCCTCAATCGCGCCATCGCGATCATCGGAGCCGGGAACATGGGAACGTCGCTGTTGCGGGGAATCTTGAACGCAAAGCTCGCTCCTCACGATAAAATTATCGCGAGCGGGACTCACTCCGCAAAGCTCGAAAAGCTCGGGTCGAAATGGAAAATTAATCATACGCTGGATAACGTGCATGCAGCGCAATTTGCCAACATCGTGATGCTCTGTGTGAAGCCATACACGATTGGCAAAGTTCTCGATGAAATAAAGTCGGTATTGCGCGAAGACCAGATGCTGATTTCCATCGCTGCCGGCGTGACGATCGATTCAATTCTCCAGCGAACCGGGAAAAACAATCCGATTGTCCGTGCAATGCCGAACATCGCTTCCACGGTTGACGAAGGCGCCACCGCAGTCTCCTTCGGGCGCTTTGTAACCGAAGAGCAGCAGCGCATCGCGATATCCATTTTTGAGGCGGTCGGCGAGGTTGTCGTTGTCGAAGAATCGCAGCTCGATGCGGTGACCGGCCTTAGCGGCAGCGGCCCCGCGTATATTTATATGGTTATTGAAGCGCTTATCGACGGCGGGGTAAAAATGGGATTGCCGCGCGACGTTGCGACGAAACTTGCCGTTCAAACAGTGCTCGGCTCAGCCAAGCTCGTCAAAGAATCGAACCTCCATCCTGCGATTTTGCGCGACCAGGTAACGACGCCGGGCGGAACAGCGATCAATGCAGTGCACGAGCTTGAGTCTCACGGACTTCGTTCGATGCTCATCAACGCCGTTGCAACGGCAACGAAGCGGTCGAAAGAGCTGAGTGAAATGATTAATAAGTGAAAAGTTAAAAAAATAAGTACACTGATTATTTTAAACTACGGAAAGCAAAAACCTTGTACACTATCACGGTAATACCAGGCGACGGAATCGGACGGGAAGTTGTTGCGGGAGCAGTGAAAGTTTTAGAGACCATTTCTAGAAAATACGGCCATCAGTTTACATTCACGCAAGCGCTTGCCGGCGGAGCGGCTTTGGATGCCGTCGGCATTCCGCTTCCGGAGGAAACGCTGGCAAGCTGCCGCGCGAGCGATGCTGTACTGCTCGGTGCGGTCGGAGGGCCGAAATGGGACAACAATCCCCCGCATTTAAAGCCCGAACAAGCTCTTCTTGGACTGCGAAAAAGCCTTGGGCTGTTCGCCAATATCCGTCCGGCAAAAATTTTCTCCGCGCTTATTGACGCATCTGCATTGAAACGTGAAGTAGTTGAAGGAGTCGATATTGTCGTCGTTCGCGAACTGACCGGCGGAATCTATTTTGGGACCCCGCGCGGTATCGAGACGAAAAACGGCGAGCCGGTTGCGACAAATACTCTCGTCTATTCTGAATCTGAAATCCAGCGCATCGCGAAAAGCGCGTTCGAGATTGCGCTCAAGAGGAAAAAGAAAGTTTGTTCCGTCGATAAAGCCAACATCCTGGAAACATCTCAGCTCTGGCGAAAGACGGTAATAGCAGTTGCACAAAATTATCGGGATGTGGAACTCTCCCACATGTATGTCGATAACTGCGCAATGCAGCTCGTCCGCAATCCCCGGCAATTCGATGTCATCGTTACGGAAAACATGTTTGGCGATATTCTGAGCGATGAAGCAGCGATGCTCACCGGTTCCATCGGCATGCTCGCCTCGGCAAGTCTGGGGGGGAAAGTCGCGCTCTACGAGCCGGTTCATGGCAGCGCGCCCGATATCGCAGGCCAGGATAAGGCAAATCCCATTGCCACCATTGCGTCGGTTGCCATGATGCTACGGTATTCATTTGATCTTCAGAAAGAAGCCGACGACGTCGATTCTGCGATTGAAAAAGTTCTTGATAATGGATACCGAACTCCCGATATTATGACGGAGAATTCAACACGTATTGGAACCAAGGAGATGGCGGAACGGCTTTGTTCCGCAATTCTAACGCCATGAACGCAGCATTGACAATAACT
>Ga0265319_1000167_pt1 | contig 50090 bp, 34 predicted proteins | sample 4824metaG_FD_192443 | JGI IMG/M metagenome (GOLD analysis project Ga0265319, IMG submission 192443) | Rhizosphere microbial communities from Carex aquatilis grown in University of Washington, Seatle, WA, United States - 4-8-24 metaG | ecosystem: Host-associated > Plants > Roots > Rhizosphere >...
CACACCAAGTGATAGATCAGCACAGATACGTTGTGCGGCTTGTGGATATACCGACTCTCCATCCCTCATCTTCCCAACCATCCAAGCCGGAGCAAGCTCCGGGGAATTAGACCCAAAGGGATTAAATCTGGCCTGCCATCCGTAGCCACTCGAGCCACGATGCGAGTGAAATGTCCTCCTTCTCCAAGCTTACGGAAGATATCCCTCGTCCTCGCGCTGCTTGGCGAAGGATGGTGCCCGAGGCGAGACTCGAACTCGCATGCTGTTAGGCACAGGCTTCTGAGACCTGCGTGTCTACCAATTCCACCACCCGGGCAAAAAACAGAAGGGTCATGGATACGTCCCGCCCCGGGTGGCGCAAGTGTTTTGTTGCGCCGCCGCCCATCCGTCCCGCCGGGGTGTTGCCGGCCCGGCTGGAACCGGCCGCCGCCGGGCGTCAGCCGTGCAGGCGGAACATCTCGAACGTGCCGGAGAATCCGTCGAGCGGATGGTGTCCCAGCGAGTCGCAATCCAGGCTCCCCGCCAGGGCCGCCGTCGCCTCCCCGCTGAGGATCGAGTCCGCCCCGAGCTTCGAACAGACCTTCTCCATGCGGAAAACCTTGATCACGTCCGGCCCGGAAAGATTGTCCGCGCCGCCCGCCCCGCCCTCGAGGTTGGCTTCGCCGCGGTGGAGGACGATGCGGAAATCAGGATCGCGGAGCCGCTGCTGCTCGACCAGCTGGCGCACGGCCCCGGCCACGCGCGCGGCCGCGTCGGCGTCCGCCTTCCAATAGACAAAGACGGCGTCGCCGAGAAACTTGTCCACCACGCCGCCGGAGGCCTCGATCGCGTCGCGCGACTGGCGCAGCCACTGGCCGATCTTGGGGCCGAGCGTGTCCGCATCGAGCTGGCAGCTGAGCTTGGTGTAGCCCTTGATGTCCAGCATGAGCAGCCAGCTGGGCTGGCGGGCCCGCACCTTGACCGTGGCCGCGGCGTTGGTGGTGGCGAACGGGGCGCTGGAATTGGCGGCCTCCGTGAGCCGGTGAAACACAAAACTTTCCCCCAGGATGCTGATGACATCGCCGTCCTTGAGCCGGGTGGGTAGCGTGACCCGGCGGGAATTGCACAGGGTCCCATTTGTGCTGCCGAGGTCCGCGAGCCAGTATTCCGTGCCGGACTCGGACTGCTGGCCGTGGATCAGCGCGTGCCGCCGCGAGGCCCCCGGTGACTGCAGCTGGACGGTGTTGACGTGGGACCGGCCGAAATAGCAGTTGGCCTCCAGGGCGATGCGGGCGCCATCGGGAATTTCGATCCATGCGTTCATTTCTGGCGGGGCGGAGGCGCGAAGCTTCAACCGCCGGGCCAAGGGCATGCAACAGAAAAGGAAACGGGGGGGAGGCGCCGGCCATCGCCGGTCCCGTTGCCCCGGGTGGCCGCGCCCCGCCCCTGGCAAACCCGGCCAAATCCGGGGTTGAAGTGGTACGGAGCCTGCACGTCCCGCGCATCCCGGGGAACGTAAAAAATTTGTCCCGACACCTCTATTGACCCGCGCCGGCCAAACCCACAGCATCACCGACCGTGAACGACGATCTTCCAACCCAGCGGGCCTCGGCGGATGACCGGGACACCGTGCGGGTTCCGACGGGCAGCCGGGAGGTGGTGTTCCAGCGCTACGAACTGCAGCGGAAGCTCGCGGCCGGCGGCATGGGCGAGGTCTGGCTCGCGCGCGACACGGTGCAGGGCACCGAGGCCGCGCTGAAATTCCTCAAGGAGGATTTCGCCACCGACACCCAGGCGGTCAATGAATTGAAGCAGGAGGTGTTGAACAGCCTGAAGCTGAACCACCAAAACATCCTCCGGGTCTACCGGTTCGAGGTGGATACGGCCGCCACGCAGATCACCCGCCGCTACGCCATCTCGATGGAGTACATCCGCGGCATGAACCTGCGCGACCTGCGCCGGGAGCGGAAGGTGGAATATTTCGACGTCGAGGAACTGCAGCCGTGGGCCCTGCAGATGTGCGACGCGATCCACTACGCCCACGAGCGGAAACTCGTGCACCGCGACATCAAGCCGGCCAACTTGATGCTCGACGAGCAGAGCGCCGTCAAGGTGTGCGACTTCGGCATCGGCCGCGCGGTCACGGAGACCTCGAGCGGCCGCACGCAGAGCAATGCGGGCACGATCCCGTACATGAGCCGCCAGCAGCGCGAATTCTACAAGGCGGCCCCGTCCGACGACATCTACGCCATCGGCGCCACCCTCTACGACCTGCTCACGGGCCATCCCCCGCGCTACATGGGCAAGCAGGTCGCGATCCCCTTCGACGAGAAGCCGACCCGCATGGCCGAGTGGCGGAAGCGCAACAACGCGAAGGGCTCGGGCCGCCCCATCCCGGAAAACTGGGAACGGGTGGTCGAGCTCTGCCTCTGCGACGAGCCCGGCGGCCGCCCGCCCACGGCCAAGGCGATCCGGGACCTGATCGAGGGTCGGCCCGTCGACCTGAAGCCCGGCACCGCGGTCGCGGCCGGCAAGTCCGCCCCCGCCGCCGGCGGCGGTGCCTGGAAAAAAATCACGGCCGGACTCGCACTCGGCCTGGTCCTCGCCGCCGCGGGCGGATATTATTACTGGGCGACCAACGTGCGGATCCTCCCGGAGGTGCAACAGCTCGTCACCACCGGGAAAGTCACCGCCGCCGAGGGGGACAAGCTCAACGCGGTCCTGCGCGGATCGGACGGCTACGAGAAGAAGCTGGCGGCCCGGCTGACGACGGAAGGCATCGACCCCGCCACCTGGCGCGACTATTCCACGCTCGTCCCCGCCAGGACGGAGATCCAGGGCAAGCTCCGGCCGCTGCTCGCCCAGGGCGCGATCAAGGAGGAGGAATTCAACCTGCTGACCAAGGATCTCGGCGGACCGGACGAGAATCCCTACAAGAACCTGGCCAAGCAGCTGGCCTACGACCGGACGATCAACGCGGCCCAGTGGCGCGACGCGCGGTCCAAGATCGTCGACCCTTCCATCGAGAAGGTGAAGCTGCTCATCAGCGCCGGCACCCTGACCGCCAGCGAGGGCGAGACCCTCAAGGCCGACCACGCCAAGACCGACGGCAGCAAGGACGCCACCCTCGCCCGCAGCCTGCTCGAGCAAAACGCCATCACGGTCGAGCAATGGCGCACGAACCGCTTCCCTGTGCCCGTCGGGCCCGCCGACCCCATCGCCGAACGGCTCAAGCCCCTCGCGGCGGCCGGCACGGTCACCGCCCAGGAAATCGAGTGGCTGCACGCCGCGCTCGCCGGCCAGAAGACCGACACCGAGAAAACCTACGCCGAGCGGCTGCTCACGGCGGAGATCACGCCGGGCGTCTGGCGGGCCCACACCGCCTTCGACTACCGGCTGAAGGACGACGTCGTCCTCGATCCGGCCAACCTGCCGCCCGCGATCGACCTGGCGCTCAACGATTCCACCACACTCCGTCTGCTGCGCGTCAATCCGGGCAGCTTCACCCGCGGTTCGAGCAAGGATGAGCTCGGCCGCCGCCCCAACGAGATGAGCCAGGAAAACGCCACCATCACCCGGCCGTATTACCTCGGCATCTACGAGGTGACGCAGGCCCAGTACCTGGCCCTGATGCCGCGCAATCCCAGCTATTGGCGCAACAATCCGAACTGGCCCGTCGACCAGGTGGACTGGCAGTCCATCGCCGGCAGCAACGGTTATCTCGCCCGGCTCAACGCCACCCTGGGCACCAAGCACGGCAGCCTGTTCGTCGCGGACCTGCCCACCGAGGACGAGTGGGAATACGCCTGCCGCGCCGGCACCCAGACCTCCTTCAACAACGGCAAGGGCATCACCAACGCCTACAGCGACGCCGCCCTCGACCAGCTGGCCAACTACAACCGCGCCGCCAACGGCAGCCCGCGGGAGGTCGGCTCCTTCCAGCCCAATGCCTGGGGTTTCTTCGACATGCACGGCAACGTGGCCGAGTGGTGCCAGGACCGCTATATCCGCGGCGGCTCGTGGCAGGCCCGCGCCGCCAACTGCCGCGTGGCCTGGCGCACCCAGATCAGCTCCGACGCCCCCGGGTCGTACACCAACGGTTTCCGCCTCGCCCTGCATCTGAAGGAGAAGGAAGCGAAGTAGGCGCCGGGGTTGGCGGCGGGAGGGGAAGCCCATGCCCCGCGCACCCCTCGGCTGGTCGGGTCCTGGATCCCGAGCGGTTTGCCCAGCAATGGGTAGGGCTGGACCTTGTGGTCCAGCCGGGATCACGTAAGCGGAGGCGAGCGTGCGGCGGCACCAAGGTGCCGCCCCACGCCGGAAATTCCCGGGTGGCGGCCGGTGCGGCCGTGCGCGTTCCAGGCGCGACCGGAGCCACGGCGAACCCGCCGTGGATTCGCTCTGCAGGCGGCTCGCTCTCCAGCCAAAAAAAATCCGGTCCGCATCAGCGGACCGGAGTGAAAGGGCGGACGCCCCGCCTTACTTCGTGCCGGCGCTCAGCTTCAGGCGCCAGATGTTGTAGGCGCCGCCGCGGTTGGAGAGGAAGTAGACCACGCCCTCCTCCGAGGGGGACCAGGCCGGCATGATGTCGTCGGAACCGTTCTGCGTGATCCGGTGCAGGGCGGTGCCGTCGACGTTGGCCAGGTAGATGTCGTTGTTATGCCGCCCCTGGTCGTCGACGCCCTGGTCGGAGACGAAGAGGATGCGCGTGCCGTCGGGACTGATCGCGGGATTGAAGCAGTTGCTCTTGCGGAAATCTTCCTGGTTGATCAGCGCCGTCTCCAGCTTGGCATCGGCGGTGACGGAATAGATCTGCTTGGTTTTGGTGTCCCGGTCCAGCCGGACAAAGAACACTTTCTCGGCAAACGTGTTGTTCACCTCGAGCGCGCTGATCGGCATCTGCGTGGGCAGGGAGCCGTCCATGTGGATGCTGCTGACCACCGATTCCGCCTTGGGAAAGTTCGGCTCGGTCGAGAGGTAGAAGAGCTGGCGGTTGGCGTCACCGTAGCTGGGCGCGTAGTTGAACCGGTTGTCATTGGTCAGCCGGGAAATTCCGCCCGAGAGACGGTTGTCGATGAGGCTGACGCGGTAGATGTCGGGCTTCGTGCGGTCGCTGCGGTTCGAGGCGAAGACCAGGTAGTTGCTGCCGTCGTTGGCGATGTAGGGGAGTGTGTCCCAGGATCGGTTGCCCGTGGTCAGCCGGGCCACCCCGCCGGCGGCGTCATCGGCCCGCTTGATGAAGAGGTTGGAAAACAGCGCGTTGTCTTCGTCCCGCTCCGTCAGGCTGAAGATGACATTCTGGCCGTCCGGGGCGACGCAGAAGGAATTGATCGACTCGGCGCGGGTTGCCGGGGCGTCGGGCAGGTCCTTGCGCTTGTAGTCGGTGACCGGCTTCAGGTCGGTGACGATCTCGGATGTCTCGCGGGTGCTGAGCACCGCGTTGGCGGAGATGCGGCTGCTGACGAAGGTGACGCCCGTCGGGCTGAGCACGATGGCCGGGCCGATGAGCTGGGTGGTGATCTCGATGATGGGCTCGAGTTTCAGGGCGATGACGGCGTTGCTGGAATAGTCGATCACGCCGGGGACCGGCTTGTACTTGGCGGGGATCTCGACCGAATACTCAAACTTGGGCCAGTTGACGTTCTTGGACGGGCGCAGGAAGGTCAGGGGCAGCGTCATCGGCGTATGGCCGACCACCTTGCCGGCCACGGTCACGTCGGCGTTCAGCTCCTGGCCGTCAGTGTTGGTGGCGGTGAACTTATAGACCCGTTCGTCCTTCAGCAGGGAGAGGCTGAAGACCGGCACGGTGTCAGCCGAGGCATACAACTGGGTCGACTCGCCCTGGTAATTGGTCTTGGCGACGGAGAGGGCGTGGGGTTTCCAGGGGCTCGACTTGTCGTCGCGCCCGTAGACCACGCTGATCCCCGTCATCGGGGTGGTGCCGATCGGCTGGCCGTCGAGCGAAACCGTCGCCCCGTCCGGGGTGGAGGTGACGTCATACTTCTTCCTGAGCGTCGTCGGCTCCATTGAAACCTTGATCCCCGTCTGCTCGGCCCCGGGCTGGACCGACGCCGTCTCCGGGAAATAGCCGTCGAGCCGGAATTCGAGGTCCATGGGGCCCTTGCTCTCCGGCGTGAGCTGCAGGGGGGTGACGCCCAGGCTCTTGCCGTTGGCGGACACGCTGGCCCCCGGCGGGGTGGAGGTGACGGCGATCGGCGACGCGCAGCCCGCCATGATCAGCAGGGCCGCGAGGGCGAGGATACCCGGCTTGAGATCGCGGGCCCGGGAGCTCTTGGTTTCGCTTGGTACGGACATCGATTTCATAGGCGGATAAGGGTGCAATATTGTTAGCGTGGGTCGATTGGCTGACGCAAGTACGATATGGGGCCGGGGCGGTAAATAGCGCCGGGGCGCCCCGGACCCGATGCACGGACCATGCCGGCCGGCTCCGGGGCTCGATTGCGGACTCGACTTCCGCGGAGCGAACGATTTTTAAGAAACGCCTCCGTTTCGCCGACTCCACCACGCCATGCCCAACCCCGCCGCCCTGTGCCTTGACGGATTGACCGACATCGGGAACCGGCGGCAGAACAATGAGGATGCCTGGTGGGCCGGCCAGCTGGGCGGCGCGAGCCATTCCATGGAATCCGGTCCGGCCCCGCTGCAGGTCCGGCTGGCCGAGGCGGCCGCCCTGCTGATCGTCAGCGACGGCGTCGGTGGCGCCAATGCCGGCGAGGTCGCCAGCCAGATGGCCATCGGCCAGATTTCCGCGGAGCTGACCCGGCAGGCTGGCGCGCTGCACGACCGCGCGACCATCCTGCCCGCGATCAAGACGGCCATGGATGCGGCCAACCGGGCCATCACCCTCAAGGCCGCCGAACCGGGCTTCGACGGCATGGGGGCGACCCTGTCCCTGGTCTGTTTTGCGCACGACGCCCACGCCTATTGGGGGCAGGCGGGCGACAGCCGGATCTACCTTTTCCGCCGCGGCCGCCTGCGGCAGATCAGCCATGACCATTCCCCGGTCGGCCGGATGCGACAGGGCGGCAAGCTCACCGAGGCCGAGGCCCGCTCCCACCCGCTGCGCAACCAGATCGACCAGAGCCTGGGCGATCCCAACGCGGTGTTCGCACCCGACACCGGCGCCGAGCCGTTTCATGCGGGCGACGTCTTCCTGCTCTGCTCGGACGGCCTGAGCGACGGCCTGTGGGACCATGAAATCGAGGCGGTGCTCGGCCGGTTGCACACCGCCGATGATGTCCGCCCGACCGTGACGGCGCTCGTCACGCAGGCCAAGTCGTCCTCCGGCCGTGACAACATCACGGCGGTGCTGGCCCTGATCGAGACCGGCCCGCCGGCCACCCCGGCCACGACCGGCCGCTGGCGCCGCTGGCTCGGGTTGTAATCCGCCGGATTCGGATTGGCACCACGGGCGGCCGACCCAACATGACGGCAGTCCCTTTATCCGTCCCATGACCCAGGCAGATTTGCTTTCCACCACCCGCTTGCGGTTGCACGACACGGTCCGGCGGAGCACGGCGCAGCCGGATCGCGTGCTGCTGCGCTCGATCGGGGGACGGCACCGGCTGGTGCTGACCCCGGCGCAGGCCCGGGTGCTCACGGAGGGTTTCGCCGAATTCCACACCGTGCCGGAGACCCTGGCGCACCTGCTCGCGGAACACCACTGCCCGCCGCTGAACGAATATTACGAGCTCGTGCTGCAGGCGCACGCCGCGGGCCTCCTCGTCACGGGACATGAGCCGACGGAATATTCCCTGGCGCGCAACTGGCGCGTCCGGCTGCCGGTCCGCGTGGCGTTCTGGCTGGGCGCCATCGCCATCCCGGCCAGCCTGGTGGCGCTGGGGCTCAAGCCGTGGCATGCGCCCGCCGGCTGGGTCGACTGGCTGGCCGGGTGGCTGGCGGCCGGCGCATTCCTGAGTATGGGCGAGGTCCTCGCCGGTTGCGCCCTCGCGGGCGGAGGCTGCGAGGTGCGCTCGCCGCGCCTGCACGGGCTCACGCTGCTGCCGCACTTCCGCGTCGACACGGCGGAGGCGGCGATGGGCGGACGCGACTGCGAGCGCGCGGTCGCCGGCCTGCGCCTCCTGCCGGTCGCGGCGGGGGCCGCGTTGCTCGCCTGGCAGCAGCCGGGCTGGCTCGTGCCGGTGCTGGCGGCCCTGCTCTATGGGCTCGCCCCGTGGCGGGGGAGCGCGGCCGCACAGTGGCGGAAGGCGCAGCTCGGCTCGCCGCGGTTTTCCGTGGGCGCGGGTTTCCTTTTTGCCCCCCGGCGGCAGGACACCTGGTCGCGCTGGCGCGCGTGGTGGGCCGGGATGCGCCCGGCCACCGCCGGCCACTGGGTGGCGTGGGTGCTGCTGACGGGGCTGGTCTTCGCCCGCAGCCTGCCGGAACCGGCGGCGGCGCTCTTCGCCTGGTTCGCCCCGGCCGGCCGCCTGCACCCGCTGGTGAGCGTCGGCCTCTATTCGCTCATCGCCGGGACGCTCGTGGCCGGCGGCGCGCTCGCGCGGGCGGGCCTGGTGCATTGGTGGCTCGGCCGCAAGCTGACCCGGCCGCTGCGCGCCCAGACGGCGAACGCAACGGCGGCGGCGCTGCAGGGCGACATCCCCGCGGTGCTCCGGCAGATGGCGCTTTTCCAAACCCTGGCGGAGGACGACCTGGCCGCGCTCGCGGCGACGATGCAGCCGGTCGAGGTGGCGAAACGGGCCGAGGTTTTCCACGAGGACGATCCGGGCGACGCGTTCTACGTCGTGCTCGCGGGCGAACTGGACGTGCTCAAGCAGCCACGGGGCAAGAAGGGCCGCCCGGAACGGATCGGCCGCCTCGGGCCGGGCGCGGGCTTCGGGGAGATCGCCCTGCTGGAAAACGCGGCGCGCTCGGCCACGGTGCGCGCGACGCGGCCCTGCCGGCTGCTGCGGCTGGCGAAGGCGGACTTTGACGGCCTGGTGGTCGGCCGGGTCGGCGCCACCCGCGTGCGCGAGCTGCTGCAATACGCCACCTTCCTCGGCCGGCTGGTCTTCCTCGCCGGCTGGCCGTTCGACGACCTCGTGCGCTACGCCCAGGGCTGCGGCACCGTGAGCGTGCCCGCGGGCGGCGTGGTGCTGCAGCGGGGCTCGGCCAACATCTGGTTCTACCTGATCTACGACGGCGCGTTCGAGGCGCGGGCCGGCAGCCGCGTGCTGCGCCGCATGCAGCCGGGCGACTATTTCGGCGAGATCAGCCTGCTCGGCAACGTCGAGGCCACGGCGGATGTGGTGGCCGTCGAGGAAAGCCGCTGCCTGACGATGTCGCGCGAGCATTTCCTCGGCTTCTTCGCCCAGGACTATCGCATCGGCCTGCGCATGGAGGCCCTCGCCGCCCAGCGCCTCGGCAAGCGGCTGTTCGTGTCGCGGTGAGGGGGATCCGCCTGCAACCCATCAACCGCCAGTCACGGTGCGGAGGTCAGCTCGGCGGCGTCCAGGTTCTGGGCGCCGAGGAAGCCGAGGCCCTCGGCCTCGAGGTCGTGCACGGCCAGCTTGACGCCCTGCGGCGACAGCAGCGGCGAGCGGAGGACGAGGTCGATGATCGTGCGGCGCGTGCCGGACTTGGCGTCGGTCTCGACCTTGACGCCGGCCACGCGCTCGAGATGCACCGTGTCGGGTGTGAAATCGTAGTTGTCGAGGTTCTGCGCGGTGGACCGGGCGACCTCCTCCTTGATCGTCAGGAGCACATGGCTGCCCTTGAGCACGGGCCGGCCGATCCATGCGAGCACCTGCTCGCTGCCGGCGGACACGCCGCTCACCGCCACGGCCTTGGCCAGCCGCACGGGCTGGTCGGCCTTGTTGCCGAAGATGTCGGCGACCCCGGTCGCCACCACCTGGATGATGCTGCCCGGCGCGGGATCCTTCGCGAACGTGATCAGGACCTGCGTGGGGCTGTCCGGCACCCGTGAAACCTGGGCGATCGAGAGGCTGCGGAGGGGCCGGTTCTGGTCGTCCGTCAGCTCGAACTTCGAGCGGTCCGCGGCGTCGGAGCGGCGGAGGACGCGGTTGAACTCGATCTTGAGCTGGTTGCCGACGACCTTGCCCAGCGCCGTCGCGGTCAGCGGCGAGTGGTCGCCCATGTCGAAGAACTCGAAGGGCACAGCGGTCTCCTCGATGACGTTGCCCTTGGCGTCGCGGAGATTTTTCGCGGCGACCGAATATTTGCCCGGAGCCAGCTTCGCCGGCTCGTCGAAACGCAGCTTGAGCACATTGCCCGTCTCGTTGAACCGGGCCGAGCCGGGGACGAAGTTCAGCGGCGTGCCGTCCGGCGCGGCGAGGGAGTAGTTGGCGGTGTTCTCGGCGAGATCCCGGCCCTCCTTCTCCTTGCCGACAGGCTTGGTGAAGGTGAGCGTGATCTCGAGCCGGCCGGCGCTGCCCGCCGCCTCGAGGATGCGCGGGGGCATGATGTCCTTGTACTCGAAGTCGAGCCCCTTGGCGGGGAAGTCGACGAAATTGCCCTGCCTGGCCGTGTCCTTCAGCCCGGAGAGGCCGGCGATGCGGTACGGCAGGCCGTCGCTGAAATCCTTCTCCGCCTCGAGCACCACGACGGTGCCGGTCTTGTCGTTCGGGTCGAACCCGGCGAGGCGCACGCGCAGCGCGGTGCCGTCCTGGGTCGTGAGCTGGTAGTTGCCGGGCGCCGTGATGCTCTCGGGCTTGAGCGGCTTGGAGAAGATGAGCGTGAGGTTGTTCTTGTTCGGGCCGCCGGACACCTTGGCCAGCTTGGGCGGGACGGTGTCGAAGAACTGGAAGCTCAGGGGCGCCGTGGGGGGCAGCTTGTTGCCGGCCTTGTCGGCGACGCCGCGGACGACGAGCTCGTATTTCTCGCCGTCGAGGAGCGGCGTGGTCGTGAGCACGACGAGGGTCGGATCCTGCGCGTCGATCTTCGGCAGGCCCTCGATCTTCGCCTTCTCGTCGCCGAAGCGGAACGACGCGTCGGCCGGGCCGTTCTTGAGCGAGGCGCGGTCGAGTTCCTTCGAGAACCGGACGACCACCGCGGTGCTGCCGGGCAGGCCGACGTCGAGGCCCGCCTTCTTGTCATACTTGACCACCGCGGGCGGCGTGCGGTCGGGCAGGAATTTCCACGCGGCGAGGCCGCCGAGGGCGAGCGCGACGATGACGCCAGCGGCGATGGCATAAACCAGGCCCGAGGATACGGTGCGGGCCGCGAGCCTGGCGGCGACGCTGCCGCCGGCGGTCCCGCCTGCGACCACGACCGCCGCCTCGCCGTCCGCCGGCGCCGCGGGGGCGGCCGCGGGGAGCGCGGGATGGTCGACCATGGGCAGCGTGCCGTCGTGGGTCTCCTTGCCGTCGAGCACGACGACCAGGCTCTTGCCGTGGAGAAAATAGGCGCCGGGCGACTTGTCGGGATCGGGCAGCCGGAAGGCCCGGCGGAGTTCCTTCTCGTAGGCGGTGGTGCCGGCGGCCTCGGGCGCGGCCTGGTCGTAGTACGCCTTGGCGGCCCGGGTGAAATCCGCCAGCTCGCCGGAGAGCACGCGCTTCAGCGGCTTCAGGCTCTTGGCCGGGATGGTCTGGCCCGCCAGCACGACGCCCGCGGACCGGCCCGCGGCATCGACCGCGGGGCGGGCAAGGAAGCGGGCGATGGGCTCGGCGGGCTTGAGCGCGATCTTCAGGGCCTCGCGCTGCCGGCCCTCCCAGGACATGACGCGCGCCTGCAGCTTGTCGAGGACGGTGCGGCCGGCGGGGATCTTCAGCTCGGCGTCGGGCGCGAGCAGGAGCGAGGTGCCGGCCTTGAACTCGCAGCCCCAGAGGACGAGGAGCTGGCGGTCGTGCGGCGGGCCATAGACCCACCAGGCGTCGGGCTCGAGGTCGGGATCGGGCAGGCGGAAGTGGGCGCGGAGCTTTTTCTCGTGCGGCACGATGCGCGGCGTGGCGGCGTGCGCCTTGTCGTAGAAGTCGCGCACGGCCGCGGCGAAGGCGTCGATCTCGCTCTGCGGCAGGTATTCCATCGGCTTGGCGGTCTCGAGCGCGATGCCCTCGAAATCATACTGGATGGAGCGGAGCGTGCCGTTCTCCACCAGCCGGGCGCCGGCGAGGAAGCGGGCCAGCGGCTCCTTGGCCGACTTGAGCACGGGCAGGTGCTCGCTGGTGAAGTAGGTGCCGATGCCGTCGGGCGTGCGGAAGACGAAATAGGGCGACCGCAGGTCGCGGCGCGGGGCCGGGGCGGCAGGGGCGGGCTCGGTGGCGCTCATGGGAGATGATTCAATTGGTGGCGATGCGGGCGCGCTGCAGGATCTTCACGCGCTCGCCCGAGCGGTCGAGCGTGGCCCACGAGTGCACCGCGACGACGGTGAGGTGGTTGCCCGACCCCTCGTGCACGGTCTGCATGCTGTCGGAGTCGAACCGCGTGCCGACGATGATCTCGCGGATCTCCAGCTTCGGGGCGGCGTCGGCCGTGAGGGCCTTCACGGCCTGGATCCAGTCGGAGCTGGCGCGGGCGCGTTCATCCTCGCTGAGCTCCGGCAGGCTTTCCCAATAGGCGTAGAGCGCCTGGGACAGCGCGACGACCGCGGCGCCCACCTCGGCGAGCAGGGGCGCGGGCGTGCGGACACAGAGCGTGCGGAGCGCGAGGAAGGCGGAGAAGACCGGCAGGGCCGGGTGTTCCTTCGAGGCGAGATGCGACTCGATCCGCACGCGCCACGGGGTCAGGGGCGAGTCCGCGTCGAAAAAAGCGGCCGGCCAGCAGGCGGCGGAGGCGATGCCGGGCCCGACGGCGGGGGCCTGGTGGACGGTGGTGCGTTCGTCCGCCGGCGGGGCGGTGAAATTCTTCGTGGTGTGGTCGTCGGATTGCACGGCGGGGACGTCCGGGTTGAGTTGCGCGATGACACTCTGCAGCCTGGCGACGTTCTCGGCAAGGATGTCCGCGCCGCCGGACGCGGCACCGCTGGCGGCGGCCGCCGGGCGGGCCTGCAGTTCCGCCCGGAGGGCCTCGCGGGTCTCGGCCAGCGCGGTCGCCAGCTGCGCGTGTGCGGCGCGGTGGGCGCGGCCGGACAGAAAAATGACCACGAGCAGGAGAAAGGTGGCCGCCGCCATGGCGCCAAGAAACGGCGCGAGCGGGGTCGGCTCGGGGACGGGCATGGCGGCGCCCAGCCCGGTCGCATGGGTGGCGGCGATGGTCTTGCGCAAATCAGTGATGCTGGCGTCGCCGGCCTGGTCGGATTTGGCCAGCGCCTCCTGCAGGCGGCTGAGCGCCGCGGTGACCTCGCGGTACTGCGCGGCGGCATCCGCCGCCGCCTTGGTCTGGGCTGCGGCGAGGTTGCCCTGCGCCTCGTTCAGATCGCTGAGTTTCTTGACGACCGTGCCCAGGCCGTCCTCGAGGGGCTTGAGCAGGCTGGGCTTGAGGTAATCCTCCACCCGCTTGGTGAGCGTGCCGAGGTCGTCGCTGTTTTTCTCCAGGATCTTGCCCTGGGCCTCGAAGCGGGCGTGGAGGCTCTTGATCGCCTCCTGCAGGCTTTTCACGTCCGCCGCCGTGATGGCGTCGGCCGGGGGCGGGACGGCCGGATCCGGCTTGGTCGCGGCGGGAACAGAGGCGCAGAGGATCAGCGACAACAACACCGCCACAGAGGCGGCGGCGGGACAGCGTGGAGAAAGGCTCATGGGCGTGGACCTCAGGGGTTGAAGATGCCGTCCGCGTCAAAGCGGGGGGCATCCAGCCAGAAGCTTTCATCCAGCATGGTGTTGAGCTTGAGCCTCACCTCGGCGGGATTGATCTCGACGGGCTGGCCCGGCAGCGGCGTGACGCCGGCGATCTCGAGGCGTTCGCTGCGCCCGAGGGTCGAGAGCCAGCGCAGGCGGACACGGGCGAAGACGGGGCGGTTGTCGTGGGGCTGGGACGGCGTCCACTCCAGCCGGTAGACGGGCTCGGGACGGACGCCCGGCACCTGCTTGATCTGGCGGCCGATGCGGCAGTTGAGCGGGAGGTCGAAGTCGCGCTCGAGGCAAATCGTGTTCTCGGCCTCGGTCCAGGGCTTGGCGGAGGAAAACTCCGACGGCCGGAAGAGCAGGTTGTCCGCGCGGTAGAACTCCCCGGGCTCGCCGCCCCGGCTGAGCAGGCCCCAGAAATAGGTGCGCGAATACTCGGTCAGGCCGGTCTGCTCGATGCTGAAGCCCTGGAGGTTGCCGTTGAGGATGTCCTGGTAGAGCGCCGCGCCGGCGACGGTGCAGGTCTTGGCGTCGTTGATCTTGATCCCGTCGTCGCCGACGAAGGGGTACCAGTCGCCCGCCGGGAAGTTCTTCATCTGGATGATGCGCTGGGGCAGGATGGGCAGGTTGTGGACGAGCAGCTTCCGCATCTGGGGCAGCTCGGAGGGCTTGCCGGAGGCGATGACGAGGTCGCAGTGGTGCTGGGCGACCAGCGGACAGAGCGAGGCGAACATCTCCTCGAAGACCTCGCTGATGCAGGCCTCGAGCGCGGCGCTGTCCGCCTGCAGCTGGGCGCCGAGCGGGAACAGCACCTCGTCGCGCTCGCAGAGCTGGGCGAACCAGCGCTGGAAGTGCGCGGCGTCGCGCAGCCGGAGCAGGTTCTCCTCGTTGCCCCAGTGCTCGGCCTTGGCGATGATGACCTTGAGCGCGAGCTCGTTGAGGTCCTTGAGGCAGTCGGGGTGGATGAGCTGCCTGACCGCCAGCGGCCGGCGCGGCGAGTCGGGGTAGTTCTCGGCGAAGGTGAGCTGCTGCAGCCACTGGTTGACGAGCGGGATGAAGACGAGGCGGACGATGCGCGCGAGCTTGATGGTCGCCTTCGGGTCGACCTGCGCGATGATCTCGTTGGCCGGCGACTTCAGCAGCGTGAGCAGGGCGCGGCGCGCGGCGGGGTTGTCCTCGAACTTGTCCAGCCCGCCGGCGCGGAGCCAGGTCGGGAGCAGGACCTTCTCCACGATCCGCTTCACCAGCATGTCGCCGGCGACCGAGTTGCCGTCGCGGAAGAGCAGCGTGGACTGGAGGGCGGTCGTGCCGCGGTGGCCCATGAAGCGGTCGGAGCCGCCGTCGGCCGAGCTCTTCAGGTCGTAGCGGATGATGGAGATGTCGGTGGTGCCGCCGCCGATGTCGACGTTCATCACCGTGGCGGAACCGGCGCGGCCGTAGAGCTGGAACCAGTTCTGGCCGTCGCCGCCGAGGAAGGTGACGTCGGAGTAGAGCACGGGCAGCTGCGAGCAGACGGCCTCGTCGAGGGCGCGCTCGACCAGCAGGGGCTTGTCGCCGCCGTCCTCGCCGCGGAGCGAGAGCGGGCGCGGGTCGGCCAGGTGCGTGAGCGCGAAGAGGTCGACCGCGCGCTGCCACTGGTTGAGGTAGCGCGTCTGCTCCTCAAAGGTCCAGCCGGAGGGGAAGGTGACGCGGATCTGGCGGAGCCGGCGGGGCAGGCTCTCGCGCCCGACCATCGAGAGGTAGCCGGCGGAGTTGATCTGGCGGTAGGCGCACTCGATGATCGAGAGCGCGAACCAGCAGATGGCGTCGCGGCGCGGATACTCCGGCGGCGAGCTGACCATGGGCTTGCCGCGGAAATCCTCGACCGTCGGCTGGTTGGCCCAGTCCCAGTCCACGGCGCCCGGATCCATGTAGAAGCGGAACAGGCCGCGGAGGTCCTCGAAGGCGTCGGGCACGGCGGGATCGGGGTCGTTGACGATCTGCTTCCAGTAAGTGCCGCCGCGGCGGCCGACCGGCTCCTCGTCCCACGCGTAGCGCTTGGGGCTGCTGAGATAAAAGCGGGCGTCGGTGTTGAGCGCCACCTGGGCGAGGGTGCGCGCGGCGCCCTCGGGGGCCTTGCCGCCGCCGATCAGCGCGGGCGACAGCTCGACGAAGGTCTGCGGCAGGTGCTGCACGCGCAGCACGGGGGCGTCCGGCGCGGCGGACGTGCGCTCCCAGTGTTCGAACAGCTTCTCCTCCGAGACGGGCGGCTCGCGGCTGGAGAAGGTGGCCCGGTTCAGGATGAGCCAGGAGTCGATCAGCGAATAGTCGTCGTTGGCCTTGCCCGGGTCGGGCAGCGTGTGGGCCTGGCCGAAGGGGCAGCCGCTGGGGATGAAGCGGAGGATCTTCACGCGGCGGCCGAGCGCGAGGTGCTCCTGGCCGGGGCTCTCCAGCAGCAGCGCGACCGTGCGGGTGTTGCCGAGGTCGCAGACGAGGTCGACGTCGACCGGGTCGGCGCCGGCGGGCTTTTTCCAGTGGACGGCGATCAGGCCCTTGGGCAGCGGGATGGGCTCGGCCGCGGCCGTGTCGCCGCCCTTGCGGCGCACGGGCAGGGTCGAGCTCAGCTGGTCGAGGTAGAGGCGCTTGGTCGGGTAGTCCTCCCACAGCTTGGCCTTGTCGATGCTCGCGTACGGATAGATGATGGCGTCGCTCGCGCGGCTCTTTTCGTAGGCCTGGAAACGCCTGGCGGCCTCCTGCAGGGACTTGTCGGACTCGGCGTGCTTGAAGTTGTAGCGCTCGACGCCGGAGAGGAGCCCGCGCTCGGGCAGGCCGAGGTTGGTCTCGATCGCGAGCTTGATGATGGGCGTCTCCTCGCCGGTATAGGGCGAGATCTCGATGGCGTAGTGGTAGAGCAGCCAGGGCGCGAACTCGCTCCAGAGCGCCCACGGGCCGCGGTTCTTGATCGCGAAGCGCCGCAGCTCCTCGTCCGACTTCTTCGGCGCGATGCTCTTCAGCGGCACGTGGAAGAACTGGTGGCCGGTGTTGGGGAAAACCTCGAGTTCGATCATGGGCGGGCGGGGCGGAGGTTAGTTGGGCCGGAGGTTGTAACGCCCGCAGAGGGCGGCGAGCTCCCTGTCGCCCGGCTGGTCGGGCCGCTTGACGGGATCGAGCTTGAGCGCGATGAAGGCGGCGAGCTGCCCCTCGAGGAACGGCCGGATGAAGGCGCGGTAGGTCAGGCACTCGCGGCCGATCGGCGGGGACACGGCCTCGTCGCCGGCGGCCTCGGGCTCCTCGGTCGCGGCGGCGAAGTCGGCCGCCTGGCTGGAGACGAGCTCGTTGGCCAGGCGCACGGCGAGGTGGCGGCGGAGCTGGGTGTTGCGGAAATCGGAGTTGGCGGCCTTGCTCTGCGCGACCAGCCGCGCGAGCCAGCGCGCCATCTCGTCGAGCTGGGCGTCGAGGGAGGCGCGCAGGGCGTCGAGCGTGTCGCTGAAGGCCTCGCGGGTGGTGAGGCCGAGGAGCGACCAGTCGGGCCGGGTCTTGTGGCCGGTGCGCTCCCACTGGTCGAAGCGGGCCAGCTGGCTGTCGATCCACTGGCGGTACTGGCGGGCGATGAACTGGCGGTTGATCTCCGCCTCGTCGGCCGGCGGGGTGAGCAACACCTGGTAGGGCACGTCGAGGAACTCGCGCAGCGCATGGTTGAGCTCGCGCACCTGCTTCTCGGGCTTGCCCTTGAGCGACTCGAGCAGGCCGGCGCGGAAGCGCTCGAGGTGCTCGCGGCGGATGTCGACCACCTTGACCGGCGGGAAGAGCTTGGGCGCGTTGAGCAGGTCGGTGATGCCGGTCTCGAGCGCGCCGACCCGGGCCTCGAGGATGGAGAGGCGGTTGGATTCCGGGTTGGCCCGCGCGGCCTCGAGCTGCTTCTTGATCGTGACGAAGAAATACCCCGTGCCGCCGGTCGCGCGGTCCGCCACCATCTCCGCGTAGGACTCGACGCTGGTGGAGTTGTTGAACTGGCGCTTGAACTCGGGCGCGGAGGCCACGTCCTCGAAGGTCTTGGGCTTGATCTCGTCGAGCATCCGGCCGCGCGGGAACTTGTAGTAGTTGAAGGCGAAGGTCAGCGCCACCGCCGGATCGCCGACGCGGCCGAGCTCCTTGACGATCGGCTCGATCGCCGGGTAGACCGCCTTCGGGTTGCCGACGCCCTCGTTCAGCCGCTTGGCCCACCACATCAGGCCGAGGTTGAGCGGCAGCGGGCTGCGCCCCGTGCTGTTGCGATAATATTCCGGCACGAGGTATTTCCACCACGACTCGATGCCGTTGATGAGCTGGTGGGCGTTCACCGCGGGGAAGCCGTCGACGTTCTGGAAGATGTTGAAGCCGTCGACCGACATCCGCTTGGCGAAGGTCGAGACGATGCAGCCGGTCTTGCCGCGCTTGAAGACCTTGGAGAAGAATAGCAGCGGCTTGAACGGCACGCCCTTGACCGCGCCCTCCTCCGCGCCCGCAGCCTGGCCGTGGACCAGGATGCGCGAGACGTCGCCCTTGGCCTCGTTGCCGACGCCGGCGAAGTCGAGCATGTCGGAGTAGCGCAGGTAGTCCTTGAAGGGCGACTCGGGCAGGTGGTCCTGGTTCAGCGGCACCACCAGCTCCCACACCAGGCCCTGGACGAACGCGAAATGTTCCGACGAGGTCGCGAGCCGCTGCGGGTACGCCGCGCCGCAGCCGAGGAGGATCCGGTCGCCCTCGGCGCGGTAGCCGAGCTTGGCGATGATCGGGTAGAGCACGCCCTCCTTCGAGTCGGCGTCGGGCGGCGTCTCGCGGAAGTAGATGTCGCACGCCGCCATGTTGAGCAAAATGATCGCGGCCTCCATGGTGCAGAACAGGGGCTTGTCCCCGGCGACCTGCCGCAGCGCGGCGAGCTGGGCGCGCATCTTGCCGTAGAATTCCTGCAGCACCGGCGAGGCGTCCCAGAGGATCTCGCCCGCGAACGCATCCACCACCTCGGGGCCGGAGAGCAGCACCGGGTCGGCCAGCAGCGAGGCCAGCAGCGCCTGCCAGTTGTCCTCGCCCTGCTCCATCAGCCCGCGGTAGCGCGGCAGCTCGGCGAAGACCAGGTCGGCCAGCACGCTGCACAGGTCGTGCAGCGCCTCGTAGGCGGCGCGGCTCGGGCCCTTGGTCGACGCGGCGTGCTTGCGCTTGAAGCGCGCCAGGCGGGTCTCGAACTCGCTCGTCGTCCAGTTGGTGGCCGCACCGGTGCGCGAGGGCCCGAGGCACTCGGTGTCGTAGCCGCGCGCCACCACCTGCAGCAGGTCGACCGCCGGGATGAGCTTGATCTCCACCGGGTGCTGCACGTCGCGCACGAGGTAGGGCGCCGCGCCGTCCTTCGTGCTCGCGCAGACGAACCGCGTCAGCACCGCCGAGCCGTCCCAGCCCTGGTTGAACGGATTTAGCACCATCCGGTTCATGTAGAGCGGCGCGTTGATGTCGGGCGACATGAAGAAGGCCCGGGCCCCGCCCGGCCAGTGCAGGCCGGAACCCTCGCCGTCGGTGGCCTCGCTCTTGTCGTAGCGCGCCCCGCCGTCGATGTAGGCGGACACCAGGGTGGACTTGCCCGTTTGCGACGGCCCCCACACACCCATGGCCGGCCGGTGGTTGGCGCGCGCCTCGCCGATGGCGGCGAGCTGCTTGTCCGTGTCGTAAAGCTTCTTCAGCCACCCGCTGGTGGGAATCGCGTAGTCCTCGGTGCGTTTGCAGCCGAGCTGCCAGTACCATTCGATAAGTTCCCGGGTGAAAGCGATTTTCTCCATATCCGCGGGGGAAGTAAGCTCGTCCGTCCGAAGACGCGCAATCCTGAAATCCTCGCCGGGCCAAGATACCGGGCGGCGGCGCACTTGCGCATTGCCGGCCCCGGGCGGTCCCGCTTGGCTGGCGCCGCGAAATGGCCGGCGATGCACACCTTCCCAGCGACGACACGCCGACGCGGCGCAGCGGGCCGGACGAGCCGCCGACGGTGCGCGGGCCGGCGGCCGGCTCGCTCGTGCTGGGCCGCTACGTGCTGGAGGCGGTCGTGGGCCGCGGCGGCATGGGCGTGGTCTGGCGGGCGCACGACCAGACCCTCGGCGAGACCGTGGCGCTCAAGTTCCTGCCCGAGGTCGTCGCCCGCGATGCCGTGGCCATCGACGAGCTGAAGGAGGAGACCCGTCGCGCCCGGCGGCTGACGCACCCCCACATCGTGCGCATCCATGATTTTCTCCAGGACGAGCAGCACGCCGCGGTCTCGATGGAATACGTCGCGGGCCGCACGCTGGCCCAGCTGCGGCTCGAGCAGCCGGCCAAGGTTTTTTCCCCCGCCGCCCTGGCGCCGCTCGTGCCGCAGCTCTGCGCGGCACTCGACTACGCGCACCTGCAGGCAAAGATCGTGCACCGGGATTTGAAGCCGGCCAACCTGCTGGTCACGCCGGACGGCCAGCTGAAGGTGACCGATTTCGGCATCGCGCGCAGCCTGTCCGAGACCCACACCCGGCTCACGGGCAAGGGGGGCGGCGACTCCAGCGGCACCCTGCCCTACATGAGCCCGCAGCAGATCGCCGGCGAAAAGCCGGCGGCGGCAGACGACATCTACGCCCTCGGCGCCACCCTCTATGACCTGCTGACCGGGAAGCCGCCGTTCCACCGCGGGGACGCATTCAGCCTGATGAAGCAGATCGCTGAAAAGCCCCCGCTGTCCCTGGCGGCGCAGCGCACGGAACTGGGTCATCCGGGCGAAGCCCTCCCCGGGGCATGGGAGCAGACCATCCTCGCCTGCCTCGCCAAGTCCCCGGCGGAACGCCCCGGCAGCGCGGGCCAGGTCGCCGCCCGCCTCGGGCTGGGCGGCCCCGGCGATCCCGACGACCGCCCGACGTCCCGGTTGACCGTGGCCCCGGCAAAATCCCGCCGGCCGCTCTGGGCCGCCCTCGCCGCGCTTGGACTGGCCGGGCTCGCGCTGGGTTATTACTATGGTGTCGCGGTGCCGGCGCAAAAACAGGCGGAAGCGCAACGCCAGGCCGAGGCGGAAAAATCGGCGGAGCGCGCGCGCGCGACCGAACAGAAAAAATTCGCCGACGAGGAGGCGGAGGCCCAACGCCGGCGCGGGGCCGGGGAGGCCGCGGCCGCCGCGGCCCGGACCGGGCCGGAGGAGCAGGCCTTCGCCGCGATCATGCAGCGGATCGCCGCCACGCCCGACCGCGCGCCGCCGGCGCAGGCCGACGCCACCGCCGGGGCGGTGCAGGCATATCTCGCCACCGCGCCGGAACGCCATCGCAACGAGGTCGCCACCACCTGGGCCCGGCGGCAGGCGGCGATGAATGACCGCAGCGCCGGGTCCGCCCGCGGCAGCCTGATCGTACGCACGACCCCCGCCGGCGCCGAGGTGCGCGTGGGCGCGCTCGCGCTCGACAAGTCGCCGCTGACCCTGAAGGAACAGCAGACCGGCAAATATCCGGTGCACGCGCGGCTGGCGGGCTACGATGACTGGAACGGCGAGGTCGAGGTGAAGGAAAACGAGTTTGCCGAGCTGGACGTGCCCCTCGTGCGCAGCCATGGCCGGCTGGTGATCGAGACCGAGCCGGCGGGCCAGCCGTACCGCCTGCAGGGCGCCGACGCCAATGCCAGCGGCGTCGCGGACGGCCAGCCCCGCGAGCTGCCGACCGGCCGCTACCTGCTGACCATCCTGCGCGGCGGCGCCGCGGAGCAGGCGAAGTATGTCGAGGTGCGCCGCGACGAAACGACGACCGAGCGCACCTTCTCCCCGCTGGCGGTCACGGGCCTCTGGAAATTCAGCCTGACGAACCGCTCCCCCAGCGCGCCGGCCACTGACATCATCCTTAAGCTGGAACGGAAGAACGGCAGCCTCGCCGGCAGCCTCTCCATGCCGGTCCGCCCCGGCGCCCCGGCCGGCGAGATGCCGCTGAGCACCGTGGCCTTCAAGGACGATCAGCTGGCCTTCAGCATCGTGCACATGCTCGCCGGCCGGCGCTATGAGACCAAATACACCGCCCGGCTCCGCGGGGACACCCTGACCGGGACGGCCGAGTACGACACCCGCGACGGCCAGCTGCGGCGGTACGACTGGATCGCCCACCGCTCGCACTGAACCCGCCGGCGCCGGAAAATCGCCGGCCCGCCGGAGTAAATTAGTGTTGAAGTTGCCCGCTGCTGTGCATGCTTGCGGAAGTCGTTCCACCTGCGGTTCATAATTGACGGATACTCCCATGCACACATCCCTTCGCCACCGGTTTTCCCTCGCGGGCCTGCTCGCCTCGCTTCTGTTCGTCGCCGGTTACGGCCAGACGCCCGCCCCCACCGAGTTTTCCAAGGGCCAGCTCGAGACCGAGCAGCGCATCATGAAGGCGAACATCTCCGATGCGAACTACCACATCGACCGCGCCATCAAGTCCGTCGCCGCCAACCTGCCGGACTCCGCCAAGGTCAGCCTCCTGCGCGCCACCGGCCGCGTGGCCCAGATCGACGAGGTCATGAAGGCGCACCCCGAGCGCATCGAGCGCCTCTCCTTCTCCCTCCTCTACAGCCGCGAGTCCGTCCGCACCGAGCTGCGCGCCTCCTACAAGAAGCTGCGCGACGATTTCGGCGCGGTCGAGGACGCCATGTACGCCCTCCGCCACGACATGCTGCGCAAGGGCCTCTTCGGCGAGGAGCTCAAGCAGCAGATCGCCGTGCTGGACGCAGCCACCAAGCTGCTCCCCGAAATCGAGAAGACGAATCCGGAGCTCGCGGCCAAGGTGCGCACCCTCATCGAGCAGATCAACGACGCGCTGGCCTCGGGCGACACCGCCAAGGCGGACATGCTCATCAAGCAGCTCAACGGCCTGCTCGAGGGCGCGGGCTATAAGTCGAGTGTCGAGGACGCGAAGAGCAAGCTCGGCGGCGGCGGCGAGGCGGAAGGCGCCGGCGGCGGCGCGAGCGTGATGGGCGCCAATGGCCAGCCTGTCTCCATCCCCGGCGCCACGGCGGTCGCCGGCGGCAAGGCGCGCCTCTCCGACGGCACGGAAGTCGACCTGAACGGCGCGCAGGTGCTCCCCGACGGTTCCATCCGCCTGGCCGACGGCCGCATCATCAAGGACGGCAAACTCGCCAGCGGCGCCGCCATGAATCCCGGCCGGGACGCCCGCCTGCTCGATGCGGACGGCAACGAGATTTCCGACGAGTACGTCTGGGAAAACGGCGAGGGCAAGGGCGTCGACAAGGTTTACGTCGGCGGCAAGGGCAGCCGCCTCGTCCGCGAGACCAAGGTCTCGGTCCGGGCCACGCCGAGCGCGGCGAAGGCCAACACCTATGAGGTCACCAAGACCCCCGGCGAGTCCCGCACCTGGGCCTTCATCGTGGCCCCGGTCGCCGGCTCCGAGAAGAAGGCCAGCGGCAGCTACACCGTGGCCGTCGCCCTCACCGAGAAATCCGGGGCGACCGGCTTCACCGCCGCGAAGTGGGAGATCACCGGCCCCGGCGGCGCACCCAGCCTCGACAGCTCCTCCGGCCCGCAGGTGACGGCGACCTTCAGCCAGTCGGGCACCTACGCCGTGCAGGTGTCGGGCACGACCGACTGGGGCAGCCCGTTCGTCATCAAGAGCAGCCTCAAGATCGGCGTGGACTGAACTCCGCGGAGCACCGTGCGCCCTGCGGCCCATCACGAATCGCGCCACGGTCAACCGCCCAGCCTTTCCCTCGCGGCGGCCCGTCCGCCGTGCGGTTCCTCCGGCCGGCCCCTGCCATGACCCGCCAGGAATTGTGCAGCCTGCTGGGCGTGCCGGCCGAGGTTTCCGCCACCGACCTGCTCAAGGGCTGGACCACCCGCCTGGCCGCGCTGCGCGACCAGCTGCAGCAGGAGGGCCTGCCCAAGCCCGTGAAAATCATGTGCACCCGCGAGGTCGCGGACCTCGAATCGGCGGCGGCCGGCGGACTCGCCAGCCAGCTGGAGCAGATCGCCAAGGCGGAAATGCTGCTGGCCAGCATCAACGACGAACTGGCCAAGGCCGGCTGGACGCGCGGCGTGGTCGAGCTGCTCTGCCGGAAACTCGAGCCGCTGGTGCCGGCCATTCCCGAGGAGAATGAACGGCTCAAGTTTGAACGGCGCCTCATCGAGATCGCCGAGAAGGTCATGACCCAGGTTCCGCCCCCGGCGCCCGCACCGCCGCCCGTGGCCGCCAGCCCGACCAAGCCGCCGTACGAAGGCTCGACCCCGCCCCACGATGTGCCGACGCGGCTGGAAGCGTATTTTTCCGAGATCACGGCGGAGCGGGCCAAGCCCGCCCCCGCCCGGGGCGTGATCCGACTGTGGCTGCAAAAGATCGGGGCGCTGATCGAAATGCTGCCGGACGAATCCACCCGCCTCGGCTACGAAAAACGCGTCGTCAGCATCGAATACTGGCTGGAAGGCAGCCAGCCGCCCTGGGCCCGGCCGGCCGGCAACCGGCCTCCGTCCAACCCGCCGGTCGCCCCGCCGCCTGCGCCCCCGGTCACGCCGCCGCCCGCGGCGCAACCCGCGCCTCCACCGGCGGCGCCGGGCAAACCACCGACCAAGCCCGCGCCCGGCACCCTGCTCCAGTTGCTGCCCAAGGCCGCGGATGGCACGCTGCGCCGCAGCGGCCCGCCCATCCATTTCGTCGCGCGCCCGCGCTTCGTCCTCGGCCGCCAGCGCAGCAAGGCCGACTTCGTCACCTGGTTTCTGCCCGCCTCACCGGCCAACCAGCAAAAAACCGACTCCATCAGCCGCGTGAACACCACGCTGTTCGTGAAAACCGGCCAGCTTTGGATCCAGGACGGCGAGATCACGGAAGATGGCAAACCCAAGCCGAGCGCGGGCACCGTCGTCGACGGCCAGGCCCTCACACCCACGCCGGTGCAGCTGAACTTCACCAAGGAGCGCAACCTCAAGCTGGGCCAGTCCGCCTATGAGCTCAAGGCCGTGCACCTGCCGGCCGTCGCCCCCGAGGGCCCGGCGGCCGCTCCGGGCGCGATCGACAACACCTCGTCCCAGGCCACCGTCCGGCTGCCGGTGGGCCCGTTCGGCTGCCTGCGCCTGCAAAGCGTGAGCAGCCGCGAGGTGGAGATTCTCGCCGTCTGGCTTCTTTCCGAGGCCACCCTCGGCGCCGATCCGGGCAGCGCCGTCATGCTCGATGGCGCCGGGCTCCCGCCGGCCGCGCTGCGCATCCACCATTGGGCCCAGGGCTTCTGGCTCGTCGTGCCGGGCAGCGGCCGCAGCAAGGTCACGCTCGACGGCCAAGCCCTCGCCGGCGGCGACGTGCGCCCCCTCCAGTCCGCCCACCAGCTCGGGCTCGGCACGCTGCATTTCGATCTCAAGGTGTCCGCCTGATGCGGGGAACAAAGCCCTCCGCCCAGCCATCCTAACTGCATCCATGGAGCCACCCGCCCAATCCCCCGACATCATCGCGTTCCTGCAGACCGCCCAGAAATGGATGGGGGACGAGCTGGACCTGGAACGGATCCGGCCCGGGGACCGCCTGCTGGTGCGGACCCGCAACACCAGTTACCTGTTCAACATGACGGGCACGAACAGCGCGGTCCTGACGACCAACCGGCCCGAGCGCCCGGGCGGCCCCGTGCTCATCCACGGCTGCGTCTTCGGCCGCTCCAGCATGATCAAGCCCGGGCATCTTTTTTGCGGCGGCGGGCTGGAGATCGCGTACCAGAACAGCCCGCGCCGGTTCACGACCTCGCCCATCGAAGCCATCCAGCTGATCGCTTCGAGCCCGCCGCCCGAATCCTCTCCCGTCACGCCGCCCGGTTGAGTCGCCCCGGCGGGGCCGCCGGCTGCAGGTTTCAGGCGACCGCGGCGGCCCGATAGCGGCGGCGCGGGCGGGCGGCCGCCGCGATGGCGGGCGCCTCCGGGGCCGGAAAGATCAGATAGGCGCCGCAATTCTCGCACAGCTGGAGATCGTCGCCGGGGTCGCCACCCGCGGTCATCGCCGCGGGCAGCCGCAGGTGGCAGGCGCCGCACACCCCTTGCCGGACCTCGGCCACCGTCGGGCGGCCCAGGGCGGCCAGCCGGTCGAAATGCGCCAGCATCGGCGGCGGCACGCTTGCGCGCAAATCAGCGAGGCTCGTCTTCGAACCTGGGCTCACCGGCGCATGGGTCTGCGTGCAACGTTGCAGAACATACAGGGTCTCGACGTATGGATTCATGATGGGAAGGAGGGAAAAAAGCGGTGGCGGCCGCCGCAAACGAGGACCGCCACCGCCGGGTCAGGTCAGGTGATGAAACGGATGGTGCGTCACGGTTTGGTCGCGGGCACAAACGGAGCGGGCGCGGCCGGTTTCCTGGCGGCCCGCTGCGCGCGGGTCTTGGCCGGGGCGGGCGGGCTGAGGTTCACGCCGGTGGTTACCGGAGCGTTGGGTTTGGGCGTGACGAGAACAGGGATGGCGGCGACCGTGGTGGTTTCAGGATTCATGATTGATGGATGATTGAGGATCGATGGTTGTTTTCGCACCCTTGCGGATGCGTCCACCCTGCTTGCAATGCCCGTGCCGGCGGACTCAGCGCCTTCCTTAGCCGCTCGCGAGCAGCCCAATAAACATTTCCCGCCGCCGGCGCGGCCATGCCCGGGCCGCCCGCCACGGCGGTTACGCGCAAAATTTGCACCAAATGCCGCCGCGGCGTGCAAGGGAACGATGGGACCGCAGCCGGAGTGGCCCGCCGATGCCGGTTCAAAGCAGCCCGTAGCGCTTCAATTTGTATTGCAGCGAACGGCGGCTGATGCCGAGCAAACGGGCCGCTTCTTCCCGGTTCGAAGTCACGTGCCGCAGCGTCTGCCCGATGAGCAGTTTCTCCGCCTCCGCGATGGTCATGCCCGGACGAAGGCTGAACTCGGGCGACCGGGCCTCATGCTCGCGCAGGGAGTCGGGCAGGTCTTCCGGCCCGATCAGGGCGGACGGCACGGTCACGACCAGATGCTCGAGGACGTTGCGCAACTGGCGCACGTTGCCCGGCCAGGGAAACCGCTGGCAGAGCCGCACCGCCTCCGGCGCCAGCCGCTTGGGCCGCCGCTGGTGTTTCGCGCAGAACTGGGCCACGAACGAGCTGACCAGCAGCGGTATGTCCTCGCTGCGCTCCCGCAGCGGCGGGATCTTGATGGGCACGACATGCAGGCGATAGTAAAGGTCCTCGCGAAATTTCCCCGCGGCCACGGCCTCCTGCAGGTTCTTGTTCGTCGCCGCGACGAGCCGCACATCCACCTGGATGAGCTCGGTGCCCCCAACCATGCGAAACGCGCCATCCTCCAGCACGCGGAGCAGATCGCCCTGCCCCTTGGGCGAGAGATCCCCGATCTCATCGAGAAAAAGCGTCCCGCCGTCGGCCAGCTGGAAACGCCCGGGCTTGTCGGTGCGCGCATCGGTGAACGCGCCCTTCCGATATCCGAACAGCTCGGCCTCGACCAGCTGCTCGGGCAGCGCGGCACAGTTGACGAAAATGAACGGCCGGTCGGCCCGGGTGCTGTGCCGGTGGATGGTCCGGGCCACGAGTTCCTTGCCCGTGCCGCTCTCCCCTTCGATCAGGACCGTGACGCCAGTCCCGGCCACCTCCTCCGCCATCTGCTGGACGCGGCGGATCGCCGCGCTTCCGCCCATCAGCAGGAGCGGGTCGCGCCGGTCCGGCTCGCGCATCTTTTCCGGCAGGGTGAGTGGCGGGAGATTGCCTTTCGAACGCGCTGTCATGCTTCTGTGGTGCTTCCCTTTGGCCGGTTGTGCAAGATCTGCACCCGTGGCGCCGGGTTTCGGCCGCCGCCCTGCCGCCACTGGCACCCCGCCCCCGGCATAGCGGGGCTGATCGGCCGCATGAGCACTGCTCCAAACAAATGCGGCCGCATGGCTTAGCCACCCTCCGGTTCGAGATCGTCGGTCGCCGACGGCCGCAACCGGAATTTCATGGCGCCCGCGCGCCCCGCTACTAACACCCATGCCGGCCGGCCGGGCCAATGCAGACCGATGCTGGCGGCGACCTCACCGGTCAGCCCGCGTATTGCCGTTCGTGCTCAAGCAGCCGCTGCTTGCGCCACAGGCCGCCGGCGTAGCCGCAGAGCGTGCCGTCGGCGCGGATGACCCGGTGACACGGGATGACGAGCGCGAGCATGTTCGATCCGTTCGCCCGGCCGATGGCCCGCGGCGCCCGCGGCACGCCGAGCCGCGCGGCCATCGCGGCATAGGAGCGCGTCTCCCCGGGCGCGATTTTCCCGAGCTCGTGCCAGACCCGCCGCTGAAACACCGAGCCCACGGGAGCCAGCGGCAGATTGAAGGCCAGCGACTCGCCGGAAAAATACCGGGCGAGCTGCCGCCGGGTCTCCCCGAGGGTCGCGTTGCGGCCGGGCACGATGGCGCATTTCAGCCGGCGCCGGAGACCGGCGAGCTCGCGCTCCAGTCCGCGGCGGTCGGTGAACTCGAGCAGCCGCAGCCCCTCGTCGTCGGCCAGGGCGAGCATCGTGCCCAGTGGCGTCTCGATCCGCTCCGCCAGCAGGCAGGCGCCGGCCGCGGCGCCGCGCGGCGGCGCGCCGAAGATGCGCGTGAACGCCTCGCGGAAGCCGCTGGGCGACTCGTACCCGCGGGCCAGCTGCACCTCGATGACCGGGCGGCCGGACTGCACCTCGCGCAGGGCCAGACCCATCCGGCGGGCCCGCTGGTAGGCGTGGAAGGTCATGCCGTGGTAGGCCCGGAACTGCCGCCGGGCGGTGGAGGGCTCGACGCCCATCGCGACGAGATCCTTGTCGGTCACGCGCCCGTCGGCGGCGGCCTCGGCGGCGCGGCGGAGCCGCTCGACCAGCGGCGGCACCGGCTTGGTCGAGTCCATCGGCCGGCACAGCCGGCACGGGCGGTAGCCGCCGTGCAGGGCCTCGGTGACCGTCGGGAAAAATTCCACGTTCTCCGGCTTCGGCTTCTTCGCCCGGCAGGTGGGCCGGCAGAAGATGCCCGTGGTCTTCACGCCGGTGAAGAACACGCCCTCGTACGCGGCGTCGCGGCGGCTGAGCGCGCGGTACATCGTGCGGGTCGTGGGCAGCGGGTTCATGGCGGGGGCGGGTTCAAAAAGTGTCATGCCCTACTCTACTCCGGCCGGCGGCGGAAATTCCACCGGTTTTCGGGCAACCTATTTTGTCCCGGCCGCGGGCGGCAGGTACTTCGCGACGTCGGGCAGCTCGCGCTCGCGGCGGCCGCTGCGGTCGCGGGTGAAAAAGGCCTCCTCGGGCAGGAGGCCGGTGTCGTCCTCCTCGTCCTCCTCGTCGTCGGTCTCGAGCCCCTCGATGGCGCCGATGGTCTCGCCCTCGTCGAAATACTGCGAGACCCGGCGGGGCGTCGGGTCGAGCAGCAGCGCGGGGCTGGCGAGGTCGCCCTTGGCCTTCACCTGCATGAAGTGACAGGGAAAATGCTCGTCCTTGTACTGCTTGATGAAATCGCTGAGCCACTTGTTGGCGACGCCCTCGCGTTTCGTCAGGAACACCACGTCGGCGAAGTGGATGCAGGCCGCGTACCACGGCTTGAGGACCGGCTGCCGCTCGGCCAGCTGGCAGTCGACGACGCAGAACACGCGCGCCAGCTCCGCGCCCTGCCGCTCCAGCCACGGCTTCAGCGCCTCGAGCTGGTCGAGGGTGTTGGCGTGCGCGTCCGCCAGGAAGAAGACCGTGGCGCCCGCGGGCACGTCGGCCCACGGCAGCTCGGGCGGGGTCCACGTCCAGCGCCGGATCTCCGTGCCGGGCCGGGCCGCCAGCCGCGCGTCGGCCGGCGCCGGGGGCTCGCCCGCGGCGAGCAGGACCAGCGCGCGGTCGTCCGCCCCGAGGCCGTTCTCGATCAGGTCGCGCACGATCCCGCGCCGGCCGGAGCCGGGCGTGCCGATGAGGAAATAGACTGGGGTGGAGGCGGCCATCCGGTGCCAGACAATCGCCGGCAAGCCGGCTCCTACAAGTCAGAACTTGAACGTCTGGTTCTGCGCCGCGTGGCGCATCCAGTGGTCGACGAGGACCAGCGCCGTCATCGCCTCGACGATGACCACCGCCCGCGGCACCACGCAGGGATCGTGGCGGCCGCGCGCCAGCAGCTCCGTCTCGGCGCCGTGCACGTCGACCGTCTGCTGCGGCTGGAGGATCGTCGCGGTGGGCTTGAAGGCGACGCGGAAGACGATCTCCTCGCCGTTGCTGATGCCGCCCTGCACGCCGCCGGAGTTGTTCGTCAGGGTGCCGATGCGGGTCGAGTGCTTCACGTAGGGATCGTTGTGCTGCGAGCCCTTCAGCAGCGTGCCGGCGAAGCCGCTGCCGATCTCGAAGCCCTTGGTCGCCGGCAGCGAGAGCATCGCCTTGGCGAGGTCGGCCTCGAGGCGGTCGAACACCGGCTCGCCGAGCCCGACCGGGACATGGCGCGCGCGGCACTCGATGACGCCGCCCACGGAGTCGCCCGTGCCGCGCACCTGCTTGATCCGCTCGACCATGCGGGCCGCCGTGTCCAGGTCCGGGCAGCGCACCGGCGAGGCCTCGACCTCGGCCAGGGAGGGAAAGTGGGGATGCGGCGGCGCGATGAGGTCGTGGATCTGCGTGACGTAGGCGCGGATCTCCAGGCCGTTGGCGAGGTGGAGGAGGTTCTTCGCCACGGCGCCGGCCGCGACCCGGCCGACGGTCTCGCGCGCCGAGGAACGCCCGCCGCCGCGGTGGTCGCGGTGGCCGTACTTGGCCTGGTAGGTGTAGTCGGCGTGCGACGGGCGGAATTTCTCCCGCATCTCGTCGTAGGCGCCGGGGCGCTGGTCCGAGCTGCGCACCAGCAGGGAGATGGGCGCGCCGGTCGTCAGGCCCTCGAAGACGCCGGAGAGGATCTCGACCTGGTCCGCCTCCTTGCGCGGGGTCGTGATGTCGCTCTGGCCCGGGCGGCGCCGGTCGAGGTCGGCCTGGATGTCCGCCACCGCCAGGGGCAGCCGCGCCGGACAGCCGTCGATGACCACCCCGACCGCGGGGCCGTGGCTCTCGCCCCACGTGGTGATCTGGAAAAGTTTGCCGAAGGTATTGGGCACAGGCCGGGAGCGTTGCGCCAAGGCCGCTTGCAAGCAAGCCCTAGGTGGGGCATGGGTGGGCGCATGAAATTTTTCATCCTCAGCGGCAGCCACCGGGCGGAGGCCCAGACGCTCAAGGTGGCGAAATACGTGCAGTCGGTCCTGACCCGCGAGCACGCCGGCGCGGAGGTCCATCTGTTCAGCCTGAGCGGCAACCCGCTGCCGCTCTGGGACGAGGCCACCGGCGGCGCCCCCGACGCGCTGTGGGACCCGATCTCGGCGGAACTGAAGGCGGCCGACGCCCTCGTCATCGTTTCACCCGAATGGGGCGGCATGGCGACCCCTGGCGTGAAAAATTTCCTGCTCAACTGCACGGCCGACGAGGTCGGCCACAAGCCCGCGCTGATCGTGACCGACTCGGCCACCCGCGGCGGCAGCTACCCCGTCGCGGAACTGCGGATGAGCGGCTACAAGAACAACCGCCTCGCGTGGCTGCCCGAGCACGTGATTGTCCAGCACGTCGGCAGCAACCTGAACGCCCCCGACGGCGCGCCCGACCTGTCCAAGGAGGACACGCTGATCCGCCAGCGCCTGCGCTACGGCCTGAAGCTGCTCGAGGAATATGGCCGCGCCCTGAAGCTGGTGCGCGCCAGCGGCGTGATCGACCACCAGGCCTTCCGGAGCGGCATGTGAGCGCGGATCTCCGGCGGGACCTGGCGGCCCGGCCGGGAATTCAGTTTTCCCCGGCCCCCGGCTTCGGCGCCTGCTTCGCCAGGAACTGCGTCCGGTAGAGCTGGGCATACAGCTGCCCGTTCTGCAGCAGCTCCTCGTGGCGGCCGCGCTCGACGATGCGGCCCCGGTCCAGGACCAGGATCAGGTCGGCGTTCTGGACGGTGGACAGCCGGTGGGCGATGACGAGCGACGTGCGGCCTTTCAACGCGGAGACGAACGCCTCCTGGATCGCGCGCTCGGACTCGGAGTCGAGATGCGCCGTCGCCTCGTCGAGAATGACGAGCGCCGGCGCCTTGAGCAGCAGCCGGGCGATGGCGACGCGCTGGCGCTCGCCGCCCGAGAGCCGGTGGCCGCGGTCGCCGATCACCGTGTCGAGGCCCTGCGGCAGCGCCGCCACCACGGACGCGATCTGCGCGTCGCGCAGGGCTGCGGCGAGTTCCGCCTCGCTCGCGCCCGGCTTCGCGTACAGCAGGTTGGCGCGGATCGTGTCGTGGAACAGGTGGGCGTCCTGCATGACCATCCCGACCGCGCCCCGGACCGAATCAAGCGTCGCGTCGCGCAGGTCGACCCCGTTGCAACGGATGGCGCCGGCCCGCACGTCGTAGAGGCGCGCCGCCAGCTGGACCAGCGTGGTCTTGCCCGCGCCGGAGGGGCCGACGAGGGCGATCATCCGGCCCGGTTCGGCCACGAAGCTGATGTCGTGCAGGATCTGCCGTTCCGGATGCTTGCCCAGCACGGCCACCGACTCGAGCGAGGCGAGGGACACCTCCGCGGCTGTGGGGTAACGGAAGTCGACCCCCGCGAATTCCAGTCGCACCGGGCCCGGCGGCACCGGCCTCGCGTCCGGCTTCTCCGTCACCATCGGCTGGAGATCCAGCACCTCGAACACCCGCTCGAATGATACGAGGGTGGTCATGACGTCGATCTGCAGGTTGGACAGCGCCGTGAGCGGACCGTAGAGCCGGATCAGGTAGGAAATCAGCGCGACCACCGTGCCGACATCCAGCGTGTGCCGCACCGCCTGCACGCCGCCCCAGCCGTAGACGACGGCCACGGCGAGCGACGCCACCATCCCGAGCCCGATGAACAGCAGCCGCGCGTAGGTGGAGATCTTCAGGCCGATGTCGCGCACCCGGCCCGCCTGCTTGGCAAAGGCGGCGCGTTCCTCCTCGGGCCGGCCGAATATTTTCGCCACCATGGCGCCGGCGACATTGAAACGCTCCACCATGAGGTTGTTCATCTCGGCCAGCCGGTCGTAGCTCTCGCGCGTCAGCGCCTGCAGTCGCCGGCCGGCATACCGCGCCGGCAGCAGGAAGACCGGGACCAGGATCAGGGTCGCCAGCGTCAGGCGCCACGAGAGCATGAACATCGCCGACAGCACGAGGAGCACCGTCACGAGGTTGCCGACCGCCGTGGACAGGATGTCGGTGAAGGCGTCGCGCACGCCCGAGACGTCGCCGTTGAGCCGGCTCACGAGGGCGCCCGTGCGCGCCCGGGTGAAGAACGCCAGCGACATCTGCTGGATGTGGACGAACACCTTCGTGCGCAGGTCAAGGACGATTTCCAGCCCGATCCGGACGGCGATCTGGCGCTGCCAGAAGGTGAGGGCCGAATCCACCACGGCGACCCCGGCCGCGAGGAGGGCGAACTCGATGACGAGCCCCTCGTTGCCGGCCAGGATGCCGCGGTTGATCAGCTGGCGGTAGACCAGCGGATTGACGACGCCCACCGCCGCGTCGATCACGACCAGGGCGAGGAAGAAGGCGAGGACACCCGCGTAGGGCCGGCCGAAGCGCAGGATGCGCGGGAGCGTGCCCGGGGCCAGCTTGTGCTTGAGCACCTCGTCGTTCTTCTGGAGCGCATGCGCCCCGCGCCAGACGCCGGGATTCATCGCGCAGGACTCGCGGGGTTGACGGCAAACGACGGCATGGGGGTGAAATGGCAGGCAAGCCCGGCTGCGGTCAAGGCTGGGCTCGGCTCCGCATAATATCATCCTTCCGGAGTGTCGCGGGCCCGGCGCAGCGAACCGGTGGTGCCCCCGCCCGGAATTGAACCGGGATCACACGTTTAGGAAACGCGTGCTCTATCCATTTGAGCTACGGGGACTAAGCCGGTTTCCAAACATGCCGGCGGCCGGGGATTGGCAAACCAAAAATGCCCGTTGACACACCCGGACAGAATCCCAACCTTCCGACTCCTTTTCCCATCATGAGCACCACCGAGACCAAGACACAGACCCTCAAGCCGGAGGAGATTCCGTTCACCCAGCCGCAGCTGATGAGCCGCTACATCACCGACACCGGCAAGATTCTGCCGCGCAAGTACACCGGCATGTCCGCCAAGCAGCAGCGCCGCGTCACCAGCAAGATCAAGAGCGCGCGCAACCTGCTGACGATGCAATAAGCGGTTGCCCCGCCCTGATTTCAGCCGGAGCCAGTGCTCCGGCTTTTTTGTGCCCGGTTAAGACAGCAGGGATTGGCCACAAAAAACACCAAGGGCACAAAAACAGACCACCAACTTTTCGTGCTTTTCGTGTTTTTCGTGGCTAAAAATTCCGGATGAAAGCTCGGATCCATCCTCCCACCCCCGCCAACCTCCGCCGGCTGGCGGCCGTGCTGCGCCGGGGCGGGCTGGTCGCGATCCCGACGGAAACGGTCTATGGCCTGGCGGCCCATGCCCTCGACGAACGTGCATGCCGCGCGATCTTCCGGGCCAAAGGCCGGCCGGCCCACGATCCGCTGATCGTCCACGTGCTCAACCTCGCACACGCGGAGCAACTGGCGGAGTTCAACCCCGCGGCGCGCAAACTCGCCCGGCGCTTCTGGCCTGGTCCGCTCACGCTCGTGCTGCCGAAAAAAACCTGCGTGCCGGCGATCGTGACGTCCGGCGGCGGCACCGTCGCCCTGCGCGCCCCCGCCCACCCGCTGGCGCGACGCCTGCTCAAGCTCGCGGGCATCCCGCTGGCCGCGCCGAGCGCCAACCTTTTCGGCTACATCAGCCCGACCTCGGCCGCGCATGTCGCCGACGGCCTCGGCCGGCGGATCAAACACGTGCTCGATGGCGGCGCCTGCGCCGTGGGCGTGGAGTCGACCGTGCTCGATGTCACCCATCCGGAAAAACCCCGGATCCTGCGCCCGGGCGCCATCACCGCCGCCACCCTGGAAAAATTCCTCGGCGTGGCCGTCCGCCCGGTGCGACGCCGGAACAGCGGACAGGCGATGCCGGCCCCGGGCATGCTGGAGCGGCACTACAGCCCGCGCACGCTGCTGCGGATCAGGCATCCCGGCGGGCGGTTGCCGCCGGATGTGGCCGGAATCTTCCTGCGCCAACCCGCCGGGGCGGCGGGCCCGAACGTCTACTGGCTGAGCGATCATGGAACGCTGGAGGAAATCGCGCGAAACCTTTACCGGGTGCTGCGGCGGGCCGATCAGAGCCGGCACCGGGAAATCTGGATCGAGGCCCTGCCCGCGGACGCCGGCGGGATCACCGCCGCCATCAACGACCGGCTGAAGCGCGCCGCCGCGAGACGCTAGAGCATATTAACGGAACGATTCAGTTGACCGTGGTATTCCTCTCAACTCGAGAAACTGAATAGTGCGACGGTAGGCCAGCCCGCTGGCGGGCGCCCAAAGAGCGCGAACTAGCTCGCTGGCCCACGGGCAGCTGCATAGATCCGGACTAAATAATAGTGTAGCCGATTGCTGTAGGGCTGCACCTTGGCGCAGCCGCATCTTCGCGCCGCAGGCCCAGGCACGGCTGGACCCACAAGGTCCAGCCCTACCCATGGCCAGCAATCTGGCGCCGGAGCGACCCCGCTGCGCCTCCATGATATTGGCTAACCCCGCAGCACCTCGGCCAGCGCCGTGAGCAGCCGCTCGTTCTGGGCGCGCGTGCCGACCGTGATGCGCACCCACTCCGGCAGGCCGTAGGGTTTCACGGGCCGCACGATCAGGCCCCGCGCCTGCAGCGCCGCAAACACCTTCGCCCCGTCGCCGACCTTGACGAGCAGGAAGTTCCCCTGCCCCGGCACGAACCCGAGCCCGAGCGCGCCGAACCCGGCGCCGAGCTGCGCGAGCCCCGCCCGGTTCTCACGCCGGCAGCGCGCGGCAAACTCGTCGTCGTCCAGCGCCCCGATCGCCGCCGCGGCCGCCACGCCGTTCACGTTGAACGGCTGCCGCACGCGCTGCAGGACGGCGATCAGCTCCGCCGCCGCGTAACCGTAGCCCACGCGCAAGGACGCGAGTCCGTAGATCTTCGAAAACGTGCGCAGCCCGATCACCTTCCGCCCCTCCGCGATCAGCGGCCGCAGGTCCGGCGGCTGTTCCAGGAAATCGGCGTAGGCCTCGTCCAGCACCAGGATCACGTGCGGCGGCAGCGCGCGCGCCAGCGCGGTGATTTCCTCCGCCGTGTTCGTCGAGCCGGTGGGATTGGCGGGGCTCGCGAGAAAAACCAGCCGCGTGCGCGGCGTGATCGCCGCGGCCAGCGCAGCCAGGTCCTGCCGCATGCCGGCCAGCGGCACCTCCACCGGCGTGGCGCCGAACAGCAGCGTGACCAGCTTGTAGACGACAAAGGACGCCTGCGGCATCACACACTCGACGCCCGGCGCGAGGAACGCGTGACCCAGCAGCTCGATGAGCTCGTTCGAGCCGTCGCCGATGATGAACTGGTCCAGGCCCAGCCCGAGTTTCTGCGCCAGCTTCGACCGCAGCGCGAAATAACCGCCGTCGGGATAGAGGTTCGCCTCGCGCAGCGCCCGCTCCGCCGCCGCCAGCGCCTTGGGCGACGGCCCGAAGGGGTTTTCGTTCGACGCGAGCTTCACGATGCCGGCCGGATCGAGCCCGAGCTCGCGGGCGACCTGGTCGATCGGCTTGCCCGGTTCGTAGACCGGCTGGTTCCGGATCCCGGGGTTGGCGAGCTCGGCGAAAGTCATGGCCCCAGCCCACCGGCTTGCCGCCGCCGGTTCAAATCAAAACCGGCCCGCCTCAGCGCGGCCCGCGGCTCGGGACGTGCACCCACTGCATCCCGGCCGCCTCCGCCGCCTGGATGCCCGGTTCCGCGTCCTCGAACACCAGGCACGCCGCCGCGGGCACGCCCATCCGCTCCGCCGCGAGCAGGAACATGTCCGGCGCCGGCTTGCCCCGCGCCACGTCCTCCGGCGTGATCACCACCGGGAACAGGCCCGTCAGCCCGACCCGCGCCAGGGTCTGGCGCACGATCACCCGCGGCCCGCCCGAGGCCACGCTGACGGGGAATTTTTCCGCCACGCGCCGGGCGAAATCCACCACCGGCTGGATCAGCTGCATGTCCGCCTGGTACTCGACGAACAGCGCCTCCTTCTCGTGGAACACGTGGTCGACATCGATCGCCAGATGGTAGTGCCGGCCGAGCAGCTCCGCGACCTGGCGCGTCGGCACGCCGCCGAAGGAATAAAACAGGTCCTCGCTCAGCGTCTCGCGCAGGCCCGCGCGCCGCATGGCCTCGTTCCAGGCGCGGTAATGCAGGGGCATGGTGTCCACCAGCGTGCCGTCGAGATCGAAGATGTACCCGGCGAACTCGCCGGCGGGAATGTCCAGTTGCATGGGAGCGGCCCACGCTGCGCCGCACGGGCCGGTTGGCAACTGAAACCGGCGCGGCCGGGCCGGCTCAGCGCCGGCCGCCGCGGGTCAGCCGGCTCTTGGGCTTCTCGGGCGCCACCTGCGGCATGCCGCCGCCGTCAAAGATGCCCGAGTAGGTGTAGTTGAAGCCGTCGATCTTCTTCCACTCGATGCTCTGGCCGATGAACCGCTCGATGCTGCGGGCATCGCGCCAGGTTTCCTCGGTCACCAGCGTGAAGGCGTCGCCCGTCTTCTGCGCCCGGCCGGTGCGGCCGATGCGGTGGACGTAGTCCTCGGGGTTTTCCGGGACGTCGAAGTTGATCACGTGCGACACGTCGGCGATGTCGAGCCCGCGCGCCACCAGGTCGGTGGCGACCAGCACCTCGTACTTGCCGGACTTGAAGCCCTTGAGCGCGTCGGTGCGCTCCTGCTGGCTGCGGTCGGCGTGCATCACCGCGCAGGTGTGCCCGGCCTGCTTCAGCCGGCTGGCCACGTAGTCGGCGCCGCTCTTGGTGCGGGAAAAGATGATGACGCTGTGGTACTGCGTCTCCTCGAGCAGGTAGGCGAGCAGGTCGAACTTCTGCGCCTGCACCACCGGATAGAAGGCGTGCGTGATGGTCTCCGCCGTCGAGCGCTCGCGGCTGACCGAGATCTTGAACGGGTCGCGCAGCGCCCAGGCGGCGAGCTGCTCGATCTCCGGTGGCAGCGTGGCGGTGAAGAACAGCGTCTGGCGGTTCTTGGGCACCTTGGAGACGATGCGCTTCACGTCGGGCAGGAAGCCCATGTCGAGCATCCGGTCCACCTCGTCGAGGACCAGGATGTCGATGTGGTCGAGCCGGATCTCGCCCTGCTCCATGTAGTCGAGCAGCCGGCCCGGCGTGGCCGCGAGCACGTCCATGCCGCGCGCGAGGTCCTCGCGCTGCTTGCCGTAGCCGACGCCGCCGTAGACGACCGTCACGCGCAGGTCGGTGTATTTGGCGAAACCCTTGAAGGCCTCCTCGACCTGCACCGCGAGCTCGCGGGTGGGCTCGAGGATGAGGACGCGCATCGCGCCGTGCGACCCGAGCTTCTGCAAAATCGGCAGGGCGAACGCCGCCGTCTTGCCCGTGCCCGTCTGGGCGGAGCCGATGACATCCTTGCCGGCGAGGACCTGCGGGATGGCCTGGGTCTGGATGGGCGTGGGCGTCTCGTAACCCATTTCCTGCACCGCGTAGGCGAGGCGGTCGTTCAAGCCCAGGGCGGTGAACACGGTGTCGAGCTTCGGGACCTCGGGCAATGGCTTGGGCGGATGCGCGGCGCGCGGGGCTGCAGCCGGAGCGGACGGACGGGCGGCAGGGGCGGCGCGCGGCGGGAGCGATGATTGCGGCCGGGCGGGGCCGGCGGGCCGGGGGGCATGGCCGCCGCGACGTTCCGGGCGGTGTTCCTGGCGGTGTTCCCCGGCCCTGGGCGCGGGGCGGCCCGACTTGTGGGCCGGCTTGGTCTCGGGTGGTTTCGCGTCCGGTTTGAAGGACTGGCGGATTTTTGAAATGAGCTTACGGAGCATGGAAATGTAGCGACTAGATATCAGCCCCCCCTGCCAGCATTGCAATCCCGCATCTCGCCGGGACCGGGAGCCGGTCAGATTCGGGCCTTGATCCGGTCGAGGAGGGAGCTCGACCCGGCCTCGTCACCAGCCAATCCGATCCGAATCTTGATGCTGGTCAGCCCCTTGCCGGAATTGGTGGGGGCGATAGCCACCCTTGCCGGCCCAAGAATTCCCGCCGATCCCGCCCGCGCCAGGCCGATGCCGGGCTCGCCAGCGGTGAGCCGCCCGTTAAAACCCTCCCATGCCCTGCACCCTTCGCTCCGCCACGGCCGCCGACGTGCCGCTCATCCTCGCCTTCATCCGGGACCTCGCGATTTACGAAAAACTCCTGCCCGAGGTCATCGCCACCGAGGCCGCCCTGCACGATTCGCTCTTCGGCCCCCAGCCCGCGGCGCATGTCGTCATCGCGGAGTCCGGCAACCGGCCGGCGGGATTCGCGCTCTATTTCTTCACCTACTCCACCTTCCTCGCCCGGCCCGGCCTTTATCTGGAGGATCTCTTTGTGAATCCGGAGTTCCGCGGCGCCGGCATCGGGAAAGCCCTGCTGCTCCACCTCGCAAAAATCGCCAACGCCCGCGGCTGCGGCCGCATGGAATGGACCGTGCTCGACTGGAACGAGCCCGCGAAGGGTTTTTATAAAAAGCTCGGCGCCGTGCCGCTGGAGGACTGGCGCATCATGCGCCTGACCGGCCCGGCCCTGGCGCAATACCAGTAGACCGCCGCCGCGCGGGCACCCGGCCGGCATGTCCCGGCTGGTAAACGGGGACATCGGTCCAGCGGTAATTGCTTTGCCCGGAAATCAGATGGGATCAAAACAGGCTCCGTATGTTGGTCTTTATCGATGAATCCGGGGACCCCGGAAAGACACCTGGACCGGGTTGTTCCAGATTCTTCACCGTGACGCTGGTCATCTTTCAAGATCATGATGAAGCCCTGAAGGTTGAGCAACGCATCGCGGAATTGCGCAAGGAACTGCGGGTCGCAGACAACTTTGAGTTTCACTTCAGCAAACTTTGCCATGATTGGCGGGAGCAATTCTTAAAAGCGGTTGCGCGCTACAAATGGCTCTATGTTTCTGTAGTCATCAACAAGGCGGAGCTCTATGGCCCGGGTTTCGCCTTTGCGGATTCATTCTATAAATACACCTGCGGTCGGGCCTTTGAGCTCGTTAAGCCCCAGTTGCGGAATGCAACCGTCGTGATCGATAGCAGTGGAAACAGAAAATTTCGCGACGAGTTGAAAACCTACCTGCGCAAAAAGCTGACCCTCCCCCACGCCACGGGTGAGCCTGCGATCAAAAAGCTGAAAATGGAGGAATCACACCGAAACAATCTTCTGCAACTCGCAGACATGGTGTGCGGTGCGGTGTCCAGGGACATTAACCACCCTGACGAAAAATGCCGCTTCCGGCGGCTGATCGCGCATAATCAAACCGGCATGCAATCCTGGCCAAAATAATAAACCCCCGGCCTATCCTTGCGGAAAGTGCACCATACGGTGCCGGTTTAGCGCGGGGGTCAATTCCAAGGACATAAATCGGCCCATTTTTCATGAACTTCAAGCATTAAAACCCCGCAGCTTGGTCATGCAGCTTGTCTTCCCGCAACATCCGGCATGGCAGCCACCGTGCGGATGCATATGCGCCGGTTGACGCGTCTGACGAATGCGCACAGCAAGAAGCTTGAGAATCACGACCCAGTCATCGCGCTCCATTTCTTCTATTACAACTTCTGTAATATTCACCAAAACCTGCGCTGCACCCCGGCTGTGGCCGCGGGAGTCACAAACAAGCTTTGGGAATTGTCGGACATTGCCGACATGCTGGATGTCGCAGAGCGGTTGGCGACTTAGGTTAGCCGGCGGATAATCTCACCAAGCCGTGCGGCGGAATATTTTAAAATATCGAGGTTTTTCTGCCTGAATGCCTCATGTGTGCTAAACGGATTGCGTGGATCTACTGGGGTTAATACCAAGCCAGTCATATCATAAAATAGCGCCGTGTTTGCTTGGCCCACACATAAAGGCAACCGCTGCTTAATATACCAAAGTACCGCGTCCATTCTTGAGTCTGACCCATCAGAAGATAGCTGTGCGTAATATTGGTGAACGGGCAGGGATTCTATTTCGGTGATTTTTGTCAGAATCATACCGAGGAATATACCGAGTTCTGCGTCTTTCTTTAGCTTCTCCTCCGACTTTAATATCCTGTCCCCACAATCATAAATAACGACAACGCCACTGAGGATGCCTACGACGATGCATATGGCCATCTCAGCCGCATGATGACCGATCATGGCGAGGGCGATTGTGATTCCCCAAGCCACAAGTGAAACAACGCCGCCTATTGCGGTCATATAGCTAGACCCGCCAACCGAAAGGCGGGTGACAATATCAGCGATCCGCGAAGCCATAGGCATATCGGATGCCATGGAGTGGAGAGATGGTCGAGTGACTTCACCGCACATTCCCTCCCGCCCCATTTGTAAACTGTAACTGAGACAGTACCCGCTCTTGCCAACTGTGTTGGTGGCAATTAATCCTGACTGCTGCTGCCCCGGACGCGGCCTTTCGCCTATCTTCCGGCCCGGTTTTCCACGCCATGATCCAGACCCTTCCTCCGCCCCCCGCAAAGCCCGCCCCCACCGGGCTGTCGCAGCCGCTCTACGCCGAGCTGGCCAACTCCCTGCAGGCGCTCGTCGAGCAGGGCACCCTGCGGCCCGGGCACCGCGTGCCGTCCGTCCGCCGCATGTCGCTCCAGCGCGGCGTGAGCATCGCCACCGTCCTGCAGGCCTACACCGTGCTGGAAAATCGCGGCTACCTCGAGGCACGGCCCCAGTCCGGCTACTACGTCCGGCCGCGCCCGCCCTTCCTCAGCCCCGAGCCGCGCATGGCCCGGCCCATGGCCAAGCCGGCCTATGTCGGCGTCAAGGACCTCACCACCGAGGTCATGGAACGCTCGACCAGTTCCGACTTCATGCCCTTTGGCGCCGCCTGCCCGCACCACAGCCTCTTCCCCAACCAGAAGCTGGCCCGCCTCCTCGGCTCCGTCGCCCGCCGCGACCCGTCGCTCATCAGCCGCTTCACCATGAACTGGGGCTACGAGCCGCTCACCCGCGAGATCTCCCGCCGCTACCTCCAGGGCGGCGTCCCGCTCGCCCACGACGAGCTGGTCGTCACCGTCGGCTGCACCGAGGCGCTCAACCTCTGCCTGCGCGCCGTGACCAAGCCCGGCGACACCGTCGCGATCGAGACCCCCGCCTACTTCGGGTTCCTCGAGATGATCCAGAGCCTCAATCTCCGCGCCCTCGAGATCCCCACGTCGTCCCGCGAGGGCATCTGCCTCGACGCCCTGCGCGCCGCCATCGAGCAGAACGACGTCAAGGCCGTCCTCGTGATGCCCAATTTCCACAACCCGCTCGGCAGCCTCATGCCGGATGAGAAGAAAAAGCGGCTCGTCGACCTGCTGGCCGAATACGACCTGCCAGCGATCGAGGACGACATCTACGCCGACACGCATTTCGGCGAGATGCGGCCCAAGCCCCTCAAGGCCTGGGACCGCGACGGCCGCGTCATGCTCTGCTCCTCCTTCGGCAAGTCGCTCGCGCCGAGCTTCCGCGTCGGCTGGACCGCGCCCGGCCGCTACCTCGAGCGCGTGCGCCGGCTCAAGTTCACCAACACCATGGGCACGCCCGTCATCCTGCAGAAGACCCTCGCGGAATTCCTGCGCGACGGCGGCTACGACCACCACCTGCGCTCGCTGCGCCGGGCCTACCACCAGCAGCTGCACCTCTTCGCGCAGACCATGCAGCGGGAATTTCCCGAGGGCACGCGCTACAGCCGCCCGCACGGCGGCAACGTCATCTGGGTCGAGTTCCCCGCCCGCATCGACACGCTCAAGCTCTACCACGAGGCGCTCAAGCACCGCATCAACACCGCGCCGGGCGCGCTCTTCTCCGTCAAGGACCGCTACCACAACTGCCTCCGGATGAGCTGCGGCCTGCCCTGGTCCGACGAGGTCGCGGCCGCGCTGGTCCAGCTCGGCGGGCTGATCAGGAAACAGCTCTGATGCCTTGGCGGTAGGAGCGGCTTTACGCCGCGATTCCGGCGGTTTTTCGCGACGGAAAGCCGCTTCACGAAAAATTCCCCGCCCGCTTTTCACCCTCTCCCTCACTTTCACTTTCGCTTTCCCTCCCACTTTCCCGCCATGCGCCGCACCGTTGCCATCCTCCTGTTCGACGACGTCGAGGTCCTCGACTTCGCCGGGCCGTTCGAGGTCTTCGCCGTGACCGACGAGCTCGCGGACCACACCCTCTTCCGCGTCGTGACCGTGGCCCCGGAAAAGCGCCCCCTCCGCGCCCGCAACGGCCTGAGCGTGAATCCCGACCATGATTTCGCCGGCTGTCCGCCGCCCGACCTCCTCATCGTGCCCGGCGGATTCGGCACGCGGGTGCTGCTCAAAAACCAAGCCGTGATCGATTGGATCCAGTCGATCAATGCCACCGCGGAAATCGTCGCCTCCGTCTGCACCGGCTCCCTGGTGCTCGGCCGCGCCGGGCTGCTCGACGGCCTGAGGGCGACGACGCACCACGAATGCTTCGCCCTCCTCCGCGAGCACGCCCCGCGCGCCACCGTCGCCACGGATGAGCGCTTCGTCGACACCGGCCGGATCGTCACCGGCGGCGGCATCTCCGCCGGCATCGACCTGTCGCTGCACCTGGTCGCCCGGCTGCACGGTGCGGCCACCGCGGAGAAAACCGCCCGCCACATGGAATATTTTCCGTCGGTGAAAATCTTCTGACCATGACCGCCGCCGAAAAAACGCCGCCCAAGTCCGCCCTCGTCGCCGGCTTCGCCACCATCTACCTGGTCTGGGGCTCCACCTACCTGGGCATCCGGATCGCGGTCGAGACGCTGCCGCCCTTTCTCATGTCCGGGGCGCGCTTCCTCGTGGCGGGCGGGCTCATCGCCGGCTGGATCGCCGTGACCCGCGGCTTCCGGCCGACCCGCCGCCAGTGGTTCGACAACACCATCATCGGCGCCCTGCTGCTGCTCGGGGGCAATGGCATGGTCTCGTGGGCCGAGCAAATGATCCCCTCGGGCATCACCACGCTGATCGTCTCGCTCGGGCCGCTGTTCATCGTGCTGCTCGACTGGGCGGTGCTGGCCTTCGGCCGCGACAAGTCGCAGGGCACGCGCCCCGGCGTGGCGACCTTCGTCGGCGTGGGCCTCGGCATCACCGGGCTGGCCGTGCTGGTCGGCCCCCAGCTCGGCGAGGGCGTCGGTCATCTCGACCCCTGGCGCGTGGGCGGCCTGGTGCTCGCCTGCGTCTCCTGGAGCGCCGGCTCGCTGTACACGCGCTATGCCCGCAGCCCGGCGGAACCCTTCACCGGCGCCGCGATGCAGATGCTCGCCGGCAGCGGCTGGCTCATCCTCGTCAGCGTGCTGCGCGGCGAGCCCTGGCAGGTGAACCTCGCCGCCGTCTCCGCCCGTTCCCTGCTGGCGTGGTCCTACCTCATTGTCGCGGGTTCGCTCGTCGGGTTCACGACCTTTGTGTGGCTGATGAAACACAGCACGCCCGCGCGGGTGTCCACCTACGCCTACGTGAACCCGGTCGTGGCGGTCTTCCTCGGCTGGCTGGTGCTGCACGAGCCCGTGTCGTCGCGCATCTTCATCGCCGCCGCCATCATCATCGCCGGCGTGGCGATCATCACCGCGACCAAGAACCGCCCGGCCCCCGCCGCAACGGCCAGCCCGGTGCCGGCGCCCCCGGTGGCGGCCGGCGCGGAGGCGCGTGCCACCCCCGGCGGACGCTGAGGCGCAAATAGTCCAAGGGGTGCGGCCCGCGGCGGCGTATCACGGGGGTGATCCGCCGCCTCTCCTTCTTCTTCCTCCTCTGCGCCGCCGGCGTGGGCGTTTACCTGGCCGGGGCGTCGTCGCCGGCCGCAGAACCCGGCCGCGCTGGGACCGCAACCATCTACCAGTGCCCCATGCACCCGTGGATCAAGTCCGACCGGGCGGGGGACAAATGCACCATCTGCGGCATGACCCTCGTCGCCGCGGCGGCCGGCGACGCCGCGGCCGCCGACCCCGACCTCATCACGCTCACGCCCTCCGCCGCCAGTGTCGTCGGCGTGCAGACCGCCGCGGTGCGGCGGGCGCCCCTCGTGCGCACCCTGCGGGTCACGGGGGTGATCGATGATGACGACACGCGCCACCGCATCCTGACGGCCCGCGTCCCCGGCCGGGTCGAGAAGCTTTTCACCAACTATGTCGGCGCCGAGGTGCGCGAGGGCGAACCCCTCGCCACCATCTACAGCCCGGAAATGCTGACGGCCCAGCGCCAATACGTCGAGCGGGTCAAGGCCGGCAACACGGCCTTCACCGCCTCCGACCGGGCCGCCGCCCGCGAACACCTCCTCGACCTCGGCCTGACCGAGGAGGAGGTCGTCATCCTTGAGCACACCCTGGAGCCGACCGCGATGGTGACCATCCGCGCACCCATGTCCGGCACCGTCGTCGCCCGCCACGTTTACGAGGGCCAGCAGCTCAACCGGGATCAGTCAGAGGCCGGCACCCGGCTCTTCGAAATCGGCGATTTTTCCTTCATGTGGTTCATGTTCGACGCCTATGAGCCCGACCTCGCGTGGCTGCGCCCCGGCCAGCGGGTCGAGGTTTCGACCGCGTCCCTTGCCGGCCGCGTCCTCACGGCCCCCATCGTCTTCATCGACCCCACCCTGAACGAACAGACCCGCACCGCGAAGGTGCGCGTGGTTCTGCCGAATCCCGACCGCCTGCTTTTTCACCAGCAGACGGCCAGCGGCCGCGTCCGGCTCGAGGTGCCCGGCGTGCTCCTCGCCCCGCGCAGCGCCGTCCTCCAGCACGGCGCCGAACCGATCGTGTTTCTCCAGCAGGCCGCACGGACCTACGTGGCCCGGCGGGTCCGGCTCGGCCGCGTCGGCGACGACAACGTCGAGATCCTGGCCGGCCTGGCGGCGGGCGACCGGGTCGTGACCGAGGGGGGATTGCTGCTCGACGGCCAGGCCCAGCTCGCGCGCGCCGCCATCACCGGGGACAAAACCATGCCCGCGCCCGCCCCGCCCGAACCGGTCGCCCCTGGCCAGACTGAGGCGGGTTATGCCGAGCTGAAGGCGCTCGCCTTCGCCTGCGCCGACGCCGCCGGCGTCCTCGCTGCGGATGACTTCCCCGCCTACCAGCAGCAGCTGCCGGCGCTGCGCGCCGCCCTGCAGGCTTATCTCGCCGCCGACCCGTCCGCCGCCCGCGGCCCGCTGGCGCCGCTCAAGGACACCCTGCGTGACCGGCCCGACCTGCGGAGCGCCCGCCGGGACTTCGAGCCGTTCACCACGGCCCTCGCCGACGTCGCACGCGACCGGCAGCTGCCCCAGCGCGAGGGCCTGCACGTCTTCCAGTGCCCGATGGCCCCCGTCCTCGGCACCGGCCGCTGGCTCGCCCGCCGCGCGCTGGTTCGCAACCCCTTCTTCGGCTCCGCCATGCTCGAGTGCGGCGAAGAACTTCGGTAGGGCGATCCGCTCCGCGCCGTCCCGGCAACGAGCGGAATCACCGCCCCACCCCCGACCAGGACCATCCCCGACCTTTTAACGGCATGATCAACCGCCTCATCACCTGGTCGCTGTACCATCGCTTCCTCGTGCTCAGCGCGTTCTTCGCGGTCTGCGCCTGGGGCGTGGTGGCGATCCATCGCGTGCCGATTGACGCCATCCCCGACCTGTCGGAGAACCAGGTCATCGTCTACGCCGACTGGCCGGGCCGCAGCCCGCAGGAGGTCGAGGACCAGGTCACCTACCCGCTCAGCTCGGCGCTGCAGGGCCTGGCCGGGGTGAAGACCGTGCGGGCCACCTCGATGTTCGGCTTCTCGTTTCTCACCGTCATCTTCGAGGACCGGATCGACCCCTACTTCGCCCGCACCCGCGTGCTCGAGCGGCTCGATTCCCTCGGCGCGCTGCTGCCGGCCGAAGTCACGGCCAGGCTCGGGCCCGACGCCACCGGCCTCGGCTGGGTCTACCAATACTACCTGAAGGACGAGTCCGGCACGCAGGATCTCGGTTCGCTGCGATCGTTGCAGGACACGTTCATCCGACCCCAGCTCGCCGCCGTGCCCGGGGTGGCCGAGGTTGCCAGCGTCGGCGGCTTTGTCCGCCAGTGGCAGGTCGAGGTTTCCGCCCTCAAGCTCCGGCAGTATGGCGTCCTGCTCGGCGAGGTGATGGACGCGGTCGCCCAGAGCAACCGCAACGTCGGCGGCAGGACCATCGAGGAGAACGGCGCCGAGTACATCGTGCGCGGCCTCGGCCTGGTGCAGGGCGCCGCGGACCTCGAGTCCATCCCGGTGCGGGCGCGCAACGGCACGCCGCTCTACCTGCGCGACCTCGCCACCGTGCGCATCGGCGGCGATTTCCGCCGCGGCGCCCTCGACGTCAACGGCCGCGAGGTCGTCGGCGGCATCGTGGTCATGCGCTACGGCGGGAACGCCTGGCAGGTGATCCAGGACGTGAAGGCGCGCATCGCCGCCTTCACCCCCGGCCTGCCCAAGGGCGTGACGGTCGTGCCGTTCTACGACCGCAGCGATCTGATCGGCCGCGCCATCGACACGCTGAAGCGCGCGCTCACCGAGGAGATCCTCCTCGTGACGTGCGCCCACATCCTGTTCCTCTTCCATTTCCGCAGCATCCTGATCGTCACACTGCCGCTGCCGGCCTCGATCCTCATCTCGTTCATCCTGATGGACCGGTTCGGCATCCCGTCCCACATCATGTCCCTCACCGGCATCGCCATCTCCATCGGCGTGCTGGTCGACGCCGGCATCGTGATGACGGAAAATGTCATCCGCCACTGCGAGCGGGCCGAGGAGGAGTTGCAGCGGCGGCTGACCCCGCCGGAGGTGTTCGCGCAGACCCTCGCGGCGGCCACGCAGGTCGGCCGGCCGATGTTTTTCTCGATGATGGTCATCATCCTGGCCTTCGTCCCGGTGTTTTTGCTCACCGGCCAGGAGGGCAAGCTGTTTCACCCGCTCGCCTACACCAAGTCCTTCGCGCTGATCGGCGCCGTGCTGCTGGCCGTCACCGCCGTGCCGGTCTTCTGCACCATCCTCGTGCGCGGACCGTTCAAGCCCGAGAGCGGGAACTGGCTGATGAAATTCCTGCTGCGGCTCTACGATCCCGTCCTCGACTGGGCGCTGGGCCACCGCCGGACCGTGCTCGCCGCCGCCGGCAGCCTGCTGGCGGTTTGCCTCGTCATCGCCTTCGGCCTGCCGCGCGCGCTCACCAGCCGCCTGCCCGCCGCGGCGGCCCGCCACCTCACCGGCTTCGGCAGCGAGTTCATGCCCACGCTGGACGAGGGCTCGCTCCTCTTCATGCCGGTGCTGCTGCCCGCCACCTCGCTCACCGAGGTGCAGCGCATCATGAGCTGGCAGGACAAGGTCATCAGCGGCCTGCCCGAGGTCGTCTCCGCCGCCGGCAAGCTCGGCCGCTCGGATTCCCCCACCGACCCCGCGCCCATTGAGATGATCGAGACCACCATCATGCTCAAGCCGGCCGGCCAGTGGCGGCCCGGCATGACCAAGGAGAAGATCATCGCGGAGCTTTCCGCGAAGCTGATGAACGTGCCGGGCTACGTGCCCGGGTTTCTCCAACCGATCGAGAACCGCGTGCTGATGACGAGCACCGGCATCCGCGCCCAGGTCGGCGTGAAGATCTTCGGCGACAACCTCGCCGCGCTCCAGGCCAAGGCCTTCGAGGTCCAGCGCGTCATCGAGCAGGTCCAGGGCGCCACCGGCGTCGCCCCCTCGCGCGTGCTGGGCAAGCCCTACCTGGAGATCGCCGTGCGCCGCCCCGACCTCGGCCGCTTCGGCCTGCGCGTGGATGACGTGTTCCGCTACGTCGAGACCGGCCTCGGCGGCACCATCGTGGGCACCACGCTCAAGGGCCGCGAACGCTGGCCGCTGCAGGTGCGGCTGGAACAGGCCGACCGCGACGACATCGACAAGCTCGGCGAACTGCCGCTGCTCACGCCGTCCGGCGCCACCGTCCAGTTGCGCGAGGTCGCCGACATCCGGCGCGTGATCGGGCCCAACGAGATCCAGAGCGAGAACGGCCGCCTGCGGGTCTTCGTGCAGGCCAACGTCGGCGACCGCGACCTCGGCGGCTTCGTGGACGAGATCAAGGAGCGCGTGACCCGCGAGGTGAAGCTCGATCCCGGCATGACGGTGGAATACTCCGGCCAGTACGAGCACCAGCTCCGCGCCCGGCAGACGCTGCTCTATGTCTTCCCCGCCGTCATCCTCATCATCTTTATGCTGCTCGTCATGACCTTCCGGTCCATCCCCGAGGCGGCGCACGTGCTCCTCGCCGTGCCGTTCGCCCTCACCGGCGGCGTCCTGCTCCAGGCCATCCTCGGCTTCAACTTCAGCGTGGCGGTCTGGGTCGGCTACATCGCCCTCTTCGGCACCGCCATCCAGACCGGGGTCATCATGGTCGTTTATCTGGAGGAGGCGGTGGCCAAGAAGACCGCGGAACTGGACGGCCAACTGACCCAGCCCGCCCTCATCGCCGCGATCAAGGCCGGCGCCCGGCTCCGCCTGCGCCCGAAAGTGATGACCGTCGCCACCACCGTGGCCTCGCTCCTGCCGATCTTCTGGAGCCACCGCACCGGCGTGGAGATCATGCAGCCGCTCGCCACCCCCGTCATCGGCGGCATGCTGTCCAGCCTCGTGCACATCCTCGTCGTCACCCCGGTCATCTTCGCGTGGCTGCGCGAGCGGCAGTTGCGCTCCGCGGCCTGACCGGTAAACTGGGCCATGCACCCCGGACCGGCTGTCGCCGCCCCCACTCCTCCACCGGACGAGCCGGTCTACATGGGCCTGCCGGACGAGCGCTACCTGCGCCCGAAATTCTACGCCGCCCTCGCCCTGACGCTGCCCGTGCTGGTGCTCTCGATGGGGGGCATGCTCTGGCCGCATGCGTTCCACTGGCTGCCAGCCGGCGCCTCGGGCTGGGCGCAGCTGGCGCTGACCACCCCGGTGTTCTTCTGGTGCGGGGCCCCGTTCATCGGCCGCTGGTGGAAATCCATCCGCGAGCGCGACACGAACATGTTCACGCTCACGGTCACCGGCACCGGCGCCGCCTATTTCTACAGTGCGGCCGCCGTGCTGTTCGCGCCGTGGTTTCCCGCCGCGTACCGGGGGGCACACGGCCTGCCGCTCTACTTCGAGGGCGCCGCCTTCATCACGACCATCGTGCTCCTCGGCCAGATCATCGAGCAGCGCGCCCACGCCCGCACCGATGCCGCCATCCGCGCGCTCATGCACCTCGCCCCGCAGACCGCCCACCGCATCCGGGCCGGTCGGGAGGAGGATGTCCCGGTGTCCGCGGTGCAGCCGGGCGACCTGCTGCGCGTGCGCCCGGGCGAGCACCTGCCCGTCGACGGCGTGCTGACCGACGGTCCCGCCGAAATCGACGAGTCGATGCTCA